>Ga0307380_10001634_pt1 | contig 32689 bp, 26 predicted proteins | sample UN3MG_FD_202239 | JGI IMG/M metagenome (GOLD analysis project Ga0307380, IMG submission 202239) | Soil microbial communities from Risofladan, Vaasa, Finland - UN-3 | ecosystem: Environmental > Terrestrial > Soil > Coastal area > Acid sulfate soil | place: Finland: Risofladan, Vaasa | collected...
CTGTTGAGGATGTATTACTAGAAAACTTAGGTGAAGAGGTTAATGGATATGAAATTACCGAGGAGACAATCCGAGACATCTATAAAATTTTAGAGAAGCATCCAGAAGCTACAGAAAGTGGTCTTCAGCAATTCTCAGGCAATTTAAGTGGTAAGATATACGAACTTAAGAATGCTGATATAATTGAGAAACGAGAGAATACTAAGAAGAAAAGAACTGCTGAGATGAGAAAACTCAAGTTCACTGCTAAAAATATGAAGGCTCTCAATCTTAAAGAATCTGAGGTTACTCGAATTATTGACAATCAAATATCATATTTAGATTATGTAGCTTCTTTAAAAAGAACTACTCGTACTCAAGCTAAGGAAGTTAGTGAATACTTTGCTTCTGTGGATACCAACGTAAGGACTCAAGAGGAATTAGATGCCATAGTTAATGAGATGTCCCTTACAAGAGGGGAACTCTTTGATCAACATTCGGATTTTGTATCAGCAGAGATTTCAAAAATAAAGAACCAGTTGGCAAAATTAAAAGGGTTCGAGAACCTTAAGCCGGGAGATATTGTTGAGATGAAAGATGGAAGCTTAATGAAAGTTGATAAGTTAACTAAAAAAGGAGTGGAGCTTGTAAACTATAATAACATCATACAGAATCGTACATCCTTGACTAAAGCTAAATTTGACGAGGTTAACAAACGTATTGTGAATGACTTCAATAAAGATAGCAAGGGTCTTGTTTCGGAATTGGAAAAGCAAAACATCAATGATTTATCTCAATTATTAAGTAGCTTTACGAATGGAACGTTGATGTCTTCGGAAGAAGTTCCGACAGAACAGGAAATGAAAGATCACTTTAAATTGTGTAAGTAATGAAGATTTGTATATCAGAACAATCCGTTAAGGATTTTAATGCTTTTTTTAAAGCACAGGGAGTGAAGCTTCAAAAGGAAAACAATTATAATTCTGCCGGTGAATTATATAGAGCTTTATACAATGAAGCATTATCATTATCTGGGGATACAGAATCGGTTGATAATCATGATGTAGTGATACAACATTTAGCAATTGCTCCAATAGCTTTAAACAATACTATTGACAACCTTCAAGATGAAATTGCCAGTGATGCTATTGATGCTATGTCTGCTATGTCAGATGTTAAAAAGCTTGAGGCTCTAGTAAACAAAGTTCAAGATACAGTCACCACTCCTATAGAGATTGTCGAGGAGGAGATTAAAGAAGTAATTACTGAGGCTGAGACGGAAGACTATGATCCTAATGAGGCAGTCAATGTACAATTTGCAACTACTCAAGGTTCTGAAACTACAAGTAGACAAAACGATGTGGACACAGATAAGGCTCCGGCTTATGCTGCTAAACGTACAATTTTAAATAAGGTAAAAGATGGCTCAAAGGATTATAAGATTCTTGCCATGCCTTATGAGGAATTAGCAAATAAAGTAAAAGGAGAGTTGGATTTCTCTACAACTTCAAAACCGACTGATAAGTTTGGTGAAAAAAATATGGTTGTATTTGTTATAGTCGATAAGAACGGAACTCCTGTTCAGTTTGACAGCAACGGAACCATTACTGATAAGGGACGTATCCCTATATACTCTACACTATCTCCAAGTACACTTAGTACTGGATACTTTAATTATAAAAACGGAAAGGCCGAAAAGGTAAGTGAGGCTCTTAAGAAGAAATTTGCAGCCATGGAAACCTCATTGTTAAGAGAGGGGTTGACTATGGATAAGATTTACGAAAGTACAATGCGTAGAGCTGACAAAGCCAAGAAGCTATTTGCAGAAGTTCGTAAGCAAAAATCAATGTTGTTAGATATTAATCCTGCAGTATCTACATTCGGATTTAATGAAATTACAAAGGATAAGACTCAACTATCAAATTTATCTAACATAGATAACCTTACTCTATCTACGGATAAGAAAAATGATGGTGTCTTTCATGTACTAACTGGAGGTGACCTACACGAGTCACAAGCTGTAGTAATACCAAATGATATTTCATCTAATCCAGAAGTGGTAAAAACTCTGGTTGAGTTATTGACGAATACAAACCTACTTAACGAGAGTGGTGCTAAATTAAATGCTGCAGAAAAAAGAAGCTTAGTTTCAAACTACTTAGCAGTAAATGAAAATTCACCAATAAGAATTTCAGCTAATGGAGAGGTGACGATTTACAAAGAGAAAGTAAATGCAAAACAGATTGAAGATTTTTTCAATAACTTCCGAGCAACCAAGCCAGTAAAAGATAATTCTGAAAATAGAATTGTAACAACTGATCTTGCTGATCCGAATAATACATCTGCAATGTTGTATCAGGATAACAAAGGACAACTGTATAGAATCTACAAGCCTAAGTTCTCATATAATAATAAATCCATTTCGGAAGTATCTATTAAAGATGGAAAAGTAAGCACTACTCCTATAGAGAAGAAAGCACACGTAGTAAAAACCGGTTCTACAAAAGCATTTGTAAACAAAGCAGGTGTACTTAAGGTGTATCATCCAAAATTAGGATACAGTTTAAATCCAGCATCTTATGATACAAAGGAAGGATTAAATAAGATAAAGGAGCAAAAGAAAGAGAATGCCGAAGTGACATTGATGGATGAGCAACACGCACTTAGTTGGATTAAAGGCTCTCCTCTTGATGAGGTGTTAGAGGTGCAGAACGAACTACTATCATCGGAAGACAGACCCGAGAACCGTGTAGCTGTAGCTAGATGGGTTGAGAATGGAATCATTCTTTACAAAGGTTCTGACCTTACTGATATTTACCATGAGGCTTGGCATGCTTATACACAAGGATTGCTTTCTGCTAAAGATAAAATTAAGCTCTACGACAATGTAAGGAAGTTGAAGGGCAAGTCTAACCTTTCGAATCTGCAGGTAGAAGAATACCTTGCTGAAGAATTCCGTGCATATGCTATTGGTAAGTCTAAGCTCAAGAAGACAAGTGTTATAGGGAAGTTCTTTGAGAACATAATGAACTTACTTAAGAATATGTTTGGTAAGTATTCTAAGTCTGACCTATCAAGCAATAGTGTAGTTCAAGATATTGTAATGGAGCACTTCAAGAATTTGTATACAGGGAATATTGACATAACTCAATACTCTTCTGAGAACTTCATGTTCAATACTCTAAATAAGAACATTGATTTCCCTAATGCAAGTAAGGGTGTTGCCAATAGGTTATCTGCACAACAAACATCTTTATTGATAGGTACTGTTGATTCACTTGTATCACAGTACTTAGATCAGCATAATTCAGATAAGTTATCGAAAGGTTATTCTTCTGTAGAAAGTCTTAAGGCTGCCTATAACGGTGCCTTGCATGAATTGATTAACCTACGAAATGAGCAGGAGGAATTAAAGAACTCTACTCACCCTACTAAGGAACGTGAGAAATTCGAAGTATACTCTACAAACTTTGAGATGCTTGATGCTGCTATAGATAATTTTGGAGATGTTGAGGATATGTCTAAGAACATCTTTGCAGGAGAAGCTCCAACCAATGTTATTGGATACCACCTTCGTAATGGTAAGGTATATAACTACAATACTATTTCGGATATAATCCAGGAGGACGACCAGCAAAATGAAGAGGATGTTACTGGTAAATTATTCGAAAGAACTGGTAACGAAAAAAGCCTTTATGATATGGCAGATGAGCATATCGCATATATGCTGAGTACCGTATCTAAACAAAAGACTGTAAGAGAAAAGTATACTGCTAATGAGGCAGACGATTTAGGCAAGCCGGCACTTGAAGGAAAACTGAAGTTTGGACAAGAGGTAGAAACAAATGTTCTAGGAGTCCCTGTACTGGAACGAGCTGTTGTTGTTATGGCAAAGCTTGGGAAACTATTGAACTCTACTCCTAACGGAGATATGATGTATCAAAAGATGGTTGAGGCTAGTGCAAAAGACCAAGTGATCAGAGAGGTACTTGATAAATTAGGTCCATACAAATCAGATAGTCTTGACCAAACATTGCTATGGAGTAAATTTATTCAGACATTTAGCAAGTCAAACAATAAGCTCCAGCAACTTATCATGGAGACAAAGGTTGATGAGAACGGAAACCTTATCGTAAGTAGTAAGTACGGAACTACCCTAGGTGGTACTAAGTCTGTTGAGAGAGCATGGAACTCATCCTTCCCTGCAATGCCATCAGAATATCTTGAGAGTACTGCAAAAGGAATTGAATTAAATGCACAAGGGATACTTGATGAATTCCTTACAGAGACTTCCGAGGGTAAATGGAAACTCAATAAGGCTGAGGACTATGTTGGATTCTACAGATCACTTGGGGTAAACATTACGGATACAGCTGAGATTGAAAAAGCTTTAGCTAACCAGCACGATGTGGTTAATGCTATTGCAACTCGATTAAAGAACCATGTAGAAGTTAATGCTCATAAGGAAGAACTAGGTCAGAACACCGATAGAATAACTGGATTAAAAGGGTTATTTGGTACCCACGAATCAGTAAACTATGAAGGTACCGAGACTCAAAAAGAAAGTGGGTTAAACTCTTACTATAATACGATACAGCAAATTGAATTTGATTTATCAGATAAGTTTAATTCGTTCATGTCTATCAACGCACCAGGGGATACACAAAGTGAGTTGTCATTGAATAGCACAGCATCGGTTGTAACAAACGATATAAACTCAATTGCTGAAGGAACAAGTATCGAGGATGTGATTGCAGAGTTTCCTCATTTAAAGTTTTTAGATCCATCAAAGGATCCGATGATCCGGGCCAACCGTTATCACAAGTTACTATTTACCAAAGAAGGATTACGTACAGGGGTTAAATTAACCTTGAACAATTTCTCTGGTTCTACATTACTTCAGGAGGAGCAATTCATCGGGTTAACAAATATGAATTTAGATATTAGCTCTAAGTTCATGACGGATGTTTACTTGAGCTTCTTTAATAAATCGGAGGTAACAAGAATGGCTGATAAGTCTACATCCCTTCATATGGGAGTTGACTCGAAACAAGTATTTGGACCAGCTGAAATAATTGAAGCACTCAGCAACTCGAATGATACTACAATGTATAATGAGTTGAAAGACTATGTAACTGCTGAGATTGTTAGGATAAATACACTTGCCCAAATCAAAAAGGATGGTACTCCTTTTGATAAGAGCTATATGGAACGAGGGAATAAGATGTTTATCTTTGATGATATCTTTGACAGCAAGACAAAAGAAAAGCTTCTTTCTTTGACTAAGAGTACAGACTTTAATACTGTAGCAAAGGCTATTGCTAAAGAGAATACAACTGCTCTTGTTAAACAAGTAAACCAATACTTCAAGAATAAAACTGACAAGATGATGGAGAATCATTCTGCTGAATTATTCGTTACAGACAGTATAATGGATAGCATCCTACAAGAATTACCAGAGGAGTATCGAGATAAAACTGAGGATGACATAAAGGAAGTTATGATTGGGATGTTCCAAAGAAATAAGTTCCTTCATAACCTTGACTTTACAACCTTCCATCTGGGAGATCCTGCACTTTACAATGTTGAAGGAGAAGACTTCCATAAACGTAATGCAGGTTATATTTCTACAGGAGATATATTCAGAACTGATACTGCATTCTTTGACTACATCAATTCAAGAAATGATTCTGGTCAAATAAAAGCAAGAGGTTGGTCGAACAAAGTAACGGCAGGTAAATCCGAACATGGGGATTATGACGGTCGTGTTAATACTGGTGTTATTGCTGACCATGTTGTAGCATCTGAATACCTGGATGAGCTTAGAGAAGCTCTTGGAGATAGCTTTGATTTGAGTTCCTATGAGGAGATGGAGGAGGCAGATGGTCAAGGTGTCATCGGATTTGACAGCTACCGAATGATGAATATATCTCAAGGTATCTGGACTGCCCAACAAGAAGCTCAATACAATCTTATCATCGATAGAGCTATTGATAAGGACGGTAAGATTATACCAGGGAATTATGACCAAACTAAATTCGATGAGTTCTTCCCATCGATGAAGCTTCAGTACTTCGGACCATTGGATACTAATGCTCCATTGAGACAACAAAGCTTCCATAAGTTCAACCTAGTTCCCCTTATACCGGGAATGATTCAAGGGACAAAACTTGAGAGCCTCAGTCAGAAAATGATGGAGCAAGGTGTTGACTATGTGACATTCAAATCCGGTTCAAAATTGTCTACTGTATCCCAAGACAAGTCTGGAGTAGACCAATACTACAATAAAGATAGAAGCTTAAATGAAGGTTTAACCTTTGAAAAGAATGTGATATTTGCAAAGTACTTGAAGAATCAATTGAAGATTAACAACAAGTACAAAGGGAAGGTTACGTTACCTACTCAAATGAGAAGCATCCTTGTGTCTGATTTAAAAGGGGAGGATGGAAAATATCTTACTCCGGAACATGAACAATGGCATAAGGATTATTTGAAGAACCTACATGCTATTCGTAACTACAAAGAGCAGGAATTATACAACGAGTTAGGTATTAAAGATGTGAAGTCACTCATACAGGACTCATCGAAACTTGTGAATCTTATCCGTAGAGAGTTCACATCAAAGGATTATACTGAACAACAAATTGAATTCTTATTTGATAATGGGAATTTAAAGACTGACTTATCAACGGCACTTACAGCTGACCAAGTTGAGAAGCTACTGGTATCTCTTATTGATAAACGTATTACCAAGATAAAGGTAAATGGGGAAGGGCTTATCCAGGTTGCTTCAACTATGACTGAGAAGAAAGGAACGACTCAAGTTAAAGGAGATAAAGCAAGTGGAACAAATGCTCTTAGAAGTTATCACGACAAAGATGGCAGAACCATAGGTGCTCAAATAAAGATTGCTTTACAGGGTGACTTTGAGAAGTTGTTGTATACTAAAGGAAAGGACGGCAAGCTCATAGCAAAGTTCGTTACATATGAGAATGCAGATGGTACTAAAACTAGAGAATTAGATTATGATTTATCTCTAGCACGATTAAACGAAGTAATTAAGGACGAAGATTGGTTAGCTAAGAATAGAGAGGCACTTCGAGCTGTAGCTCCTCGTATCCCTTCTCAAGGATTCAATTCTCTTGAGTTCATGGAGGTTGCTGAATTCCTACCTAAGAGTTCTGGAAATGTGATGATTGTTCCTTCGGAGATTGTAGCCAAGGCTGGTTCTGATTTTGATGTAGATAAATTATTTACGATGTTCCCAAACATCGATATCTACAATAAGGAAATTGAAATAGTAAAACACACTACTATTAATACTGATGTTCAAGGAATAAAAAATAAGATTGCTGAGACAAAAGAAAAACTCAAGGCAACAAATAAGGCTCTGGCACCATTATATAAGGACCTTACTGAAGCTAAGGAACTTATTGAAATAGGTGATAACATTAATTCTTTAATCAAAGAACATAACAGTTTAGAAGGGAATTCTGACCAACTAAGTATCGATAGAGCAGAAGAAATTGAGAATGAGATTGGTGCTTTACTTCAAGAGCAGTCTAGTTACTATGAGGAAATAAATGATGACATCAATGAAGGAGTTTTAAATGGTGAAGAACTTACTCAAGAAAAGAAAGACCTTTGGAATCAAATCACACCTCTTAAAGCTGATGCAGAAAAATATCAAACTGAAATAGATAACTATAATCGTCAGATTAGTGGGGCATCTATAAAAGGATTGGAGAATGAATTAATCGATTTGATTGCTCAACGATTAAGTATGAAGAGTGTATTCTCAGAATTAGTTAAGCCGAATACAAACGATATGGTTGAACCTCTTGCCAAGGAGTTAGCAGAACATGCAACAGACTACAAGAAGTACGATCGTGTAAATGGTACACAGACCTTTAACAAGAATAATGAAAAGCAAATATCTCCTACTCAGATATTTGATCCTATGTATAATATCAATAAGCAATTAGAAAATGCTGTAGGTATGGATACACTTGGTGTTGGTGCAGTTGGTGCTAAGTTCTCAGCTATCTTTCAGTCTATTGGAATGTACCTTAATCCAACAAATGGATTAACTACTAAAGAGTTTGACGGGCTATCAGCTGAAAAAAGAGTGTTAAGCCCTACAGAAGAAAAGGCTGTTAACGAACATGTTGATTACAGAATACAGCTGGATCATAATACCCGAATGGAGAACGTCAATGGTAAGATGCAGGAGGTAATCGATTTGTCTAAGACTGTTAATGTTTCTGGTGAAAGAGTTTCTGACCTACTAGGGCAACTTATTAATGGTTGGGTTGACGTTGCAAAAGACGCATGGATATTTAATATTCAAGGTAACAAGGAAGTTGTGCCTACATTGGAGTTCTTATTAATGGCTGGAGTTGACTTTAGGCAAGCTGTAATGCTTTCATCTTCTAAATTGGTACGTGAGTATATTCAGACAAAAAGAAAGATGAACAGTGCATTCTATGGACTTAGTACACTAAAACGGAAAGATAGTAGCACTTTTGATTTAATCCAAAAGCATAATGATATAGATGTATTAAATAAGGTTCTGGAAAACAACGATCGTGAACCATTAAATGATATAAATAGAGTCTATTCAGAAAGCAGAGACTTTGAAGTACCTTTGGACATAAAGAAGGATGGTACAATCGAGAAGCTTATCAAGGATATGAATAAGCCTCGTACAGAAGATGAGTTTAACCAAGAGCTTCATGCATTGCTCCAATTTGTTTCATACGAACAAACAGCAAAGCAGATTACGAACTTGACAATGGCTACTAAATTTGATACGTCTACCTCGGCCAACCTTGCAGAAGTACGAAACATGCAAGAGAAGTTTGAGAATCTTCATCTGGAAAAAGCATTACCCTCAGATATTCAAGACCGAATGACTAAGGATAGTCCTATTGGAATGTTCAATACCAACGAACTACAATTAGAATTGTGGGGACAGTTCTTTAGTTTACGAAATCATGATGCTCTCATTAAGGCTGCTGCAGAAGGCATTAAAAAAAGACACCAAAAAGGAAGAACGAAAGTTGATAACGAGAAAGATTTCTCAGAAGAATTCTTATCATATGTATATCAAAATGAAACCTCTCGTATTGAGAACAATGCATATAAAGGATATTCTATTTTCGAAGTAGAAGATGGGAGTACAGAAACATATAGAATTGAGGATGGAAAATTCTTTTATGATGAAAAATTTATAGAAGGTGAGGTTGAAGATGGGGCCCTAGGTAATAGAAATTCTGTAATAAAATTCCTTATTGAAAAGCATATTGCTGGAGTAAATCTTAATCTTAATAAAGTAAAAGGTACCATATCTTATAAGTTGGCTGAACAAGCTGTAGCAGAAGATGAAACCTTAGATTTAGAAGATGAGTATACAGATGCAGAAGCTATAATCAAATCAGGAAATGCAGAGCAATTATTTGAAGGTAAGTCTACCTATTCCAAAAGATTATATGAGCTTAAAGTAAAACACCCTACTCTTGAAGATCAGTTTACATTAGTAAAGGATTTAACTCCGGATACCTCGAAATTTGGAAGAGAGAACTTGTACTTACTGAATCTGAAAGAAGAAGGATACAAAGATATATACGAGGAGAACTTAGCCATACTTAAAGACCACCCTCATCCAGAAGTAAAAGAATTCTTCCAGATGTTTGACAGATTTGCAATACTACAAAGTGGTGTTAAGAGTTACGGGAAATATGTAATGACCGGAGTAATTAACCAGGACTCTTTGGATAATGTAATAGCTCCTGTAAGAAACGATATACTATCTCACTTCGATTCTCTTAAGGATGATGAATCAGCAAGCTATAAATTACTTGAGGATTTCAAAAAAATATATTACAAGGAAGATGCTCCGTCATTCAAGAGGTTTTTGATGGGTAAAAATAGAGGGGTATCCTTTGAGACAACTGCTTATTTCGAAAATACATTTAGAGAATTAGATAGCAAGCCATTGACATTGGATTCATTCGAGGGAAGATATGTAGACAAGATGGATCTTACAATGGCAAATGCCAGTGATAAAGTGATTATTCATAAAGTAGGAGACTTTCCAGTTAAAACCTACAAGGGTTTGAGTAAGATTAATAAGTACTATGGATTCATAAGTGACAATTACAATGATGCTTTAGTAGAGGAATACAATAAGGATACAGATGTATGGATTGTCGGAGAGACAATGAATAAATATGCTACGGGAGGAAAGAACAATGAGGCTACTTACCAAGAGACTTTAGATCGTACATTCAAGTCCTATCAGACAAGTATCAACGATGCTATTGAGCAGGGAGCCGAGGTCTTCAATATAGGAATGAATAGTGGGATTGATTCACTGGCACGAAAGTTCCTTAAGAGTAAGGCAGGATTTAAGGAGCATAAAATTGTCACTAAAGACGGTGTGTACATGCAGTACTCTAAGGCTGATGAACTAGCTCCAGAGCAATTGTATTCTACACTAGGAGGGGAGAGTAAGATAAACGAAAGATTCACTACTCGTATGGAGAACCTGAAAGTAAATCTCTCTATTGGCTCGGCTCCGTATACCAATATCTACAGGTATCTTGCAGCTGAAAAATCTAGATTAGCTACTCCTGCAGAACGAGGACGATTGAAGGCACAGTTCGAGGGAATAAGTGGGGATCTTACAGAAACCGATTGGGTAAATCTAATACAGGGTATTAAGCTTGGTACCAATGTAGATAAGTTTGATGAAGTTAAATTGATTAAGGCTACCCTTATACGAGTTGCAGAAACTGTACCTCAATTTAAGTCTGAGCTTATGGAATCCGGAAAGAGTTTGTTAACTTTGGGTAGTGGGTTCAAAGCATTTGAAAAGAATTTTGGAAGAGCAATAATGGAAGCTAGAAAAGAGTATAACGGTCCTGTTACAATACAGGTAGACGATGCTCAACAGGATCCATTTGCATGTAATATATAAGACAATGGGATGTGATACTAAAATTAATAGCCTAGACTATTTAAGAAACGAGAAGATTATTGATGACACTCGTATTATATTAGATCAAAGTGAGTTTGATAAAGGGAATGATTTCCTTACTGATATTGCTGTGACCAAATACGGACTGGAGACAGGTGGTAAAAAGTTATTCGATGTTGAAACTACATCCCATAAAATTTTAGATAGAACCCAAAGCTATGCTGCATCTAGGAGGCAAGATGTAACTCGTGCAGTTCCGGTAGAAGATTTATTCGTGAAGCTTGATGAACTGTATGTAATTAAAACTAAGGAGCAAGAGGATCAGATAGAGGATGTATTAAACAGAACCCCCGAAAATAGAATTATTAATATAGGATTTCGTCACCATGACTTGGATGTAAATCATTATACCGAAACTAAATCCGAGACCAGCAACGTAAATAAGCAAGTACGTATTTCAAATAAGGGATTCCTTAATCAAAAAGAAGATGTAAATCTATATGAAAATTTGGTTAAAGAATACAAGCTTAAGACCGGATATGAATACAATGTAAATAAGTTAAGTTTTTCAGCATTAGACAATCAAAAAAAATTCTATGACTTTGTTCAGAAGAAAGGGATTAAAGGAATAGAAGTGTATGATTCAGCAGGGGATCTACAAATGATTTCATTTAAACAACCTACCTTAGTTGAGGAGGAGGTTGACAATGGTGAGATGTTGAAGTTAAAGGAAACAGTTACAACTCAAACGTCTACTGAGCCTGTTAAGACAGCTCTTGAAACAAAAGAAAAATACAACACTGAGGAGGCTCACGAGATACTTGAGACGTACACTATAGAGCAGGTAAATCAGATGCTCGAAGAAAACAGAGAGGGTGCCATAGAGATATTTAATAAACTTCTTTATGGAGAACAGTTAAAAACCGATACATTTGTTTCCGACCAGGACGTGAACGAACAAATCAATAAATGTAAATAGATATGAGTAGTTGTTTAAATATTTCCAAAGAAGAATTAAAGGTATATAACGAACTCAATATCTCATTACAGGAGGTGAATAGAGATTACATGGAGAATGGTGTTCTACGTTCTCCAAGAGCCATACGGTATAAACTTGACCTTATTAATAATGAGGCCAATGACAAGTGGTATGAATGGAATTCTCAACAAGAAACTTTTAAAGATCAGGTTGAAGAATATGATAACAAAACAGCAGACGATTGGTTGTTCCAATTATCCAAAGGTTTAAATGTAGAATCAAAAGTAATTACCGAGCAAGAAGCAAAAGAGATTCATGCTGCAAAGCAAAAAGAATATAATGGAGAAATTGCATTCTTTGCAGAGGATACAGTGTATTTTATTGAAGGAAAGTTCACTCCCGAATCTGTAGTACATGAGTTCTCACATCCTATAATTAAATCCCTACCTGCAGAAGTACGTGATAAACTATACAATGAACTGCTGGCTGATGAATATTTTCAAGAAATTATTGAGGAGGTAAATGAATTGTATAAGGATGGAAGCAACCCTGAATCGATTAAAGAAGAAGTATTAGTACGTGCCCTCACAAAACTTGTTGGGATGGAGGAGATGACTCCCAAACTTAAGACTTGGTTTGATAAATTAATGTATCAAATCCGACAAGCCTTAAGAAAATTCCTTGGTAGAAAGGTTGATGTTGGAAAACTACAGGCTGACACTACTCTTAAAGGTATGGCAGAGATGGTTGCAAAAGGAGATGTTCTTGAGCTTAAGAAGAAAATGATAACTGGAACCGACATCATTGAATACTTCAAGGATAAAGAACAGTTCATAGAATCTTTTAATAAAATTGATTTGCAGAATGAAGAGGATGCAAGGTTCATGATGAGTGCTATAGGTAAAGTATTCGATGCTGTTGCTGAACAAAAAGCAGATATCCTAAACAACCCTCAAATGTTAGCTCTTTCGGATGTTTTTATGGATGAGTTAGAGCATACAAGGTTGCAAGAAATTGAAAGACTTAAAGAGGATAATCCTACATTAGAAAGGGAAGACATCCTAGATTACTTCAGTCAGCTTAAGGATGGAACTATTCCAGAAATGGCTGTAGAGATGGAGGAACGAATGTCTAATTTAATGCATACTCTCTACAAGGTAAATGATATTTTTACCGAAGGAAAAAAGAAGGTTAAGGCATTAAGAGATCTTGATAGCAAAACTAAATTAGATACCCTTCTTTATTTTAAAAAGCATATGCTTAATTATGAGCAAGTCATTACAGACTTTCATACTATAGGTAATAGAGAGAATGCATTTACGGAAATAAATGGTGAGGTAGTAATGGATGCTCAAGGAAAGCCTGTTCAAAATCCAGTTAATAAACTAGCAAACGAATTATATAATAGCCTCACAGAAATGAGGAGTGAGATTAATTCTCTACAAAAGAATGCAGTACTTGATATTTTTGTAGAGATAGCAGGTCCTACAGCAGATAGAGCTTTAAAGAAATTCAATGATGAAATGTCAGGTAAGAGTGCATTAGGTGTGAATATGCTTGGGGCTCCTCAAAAGGTTAGGGATTCTGCCTATCAAGCTTTTCACAATATGAGTGAGGCAGAATACAAAAAATATAAGAAGCTTAAAGCTGAAGGGTCTAGGAGTCGGGATTATAAAGATTTACATGAATTATGGATTACAGGATTAGAATTCGATAGGTCTAAGGCTGAAGCTATTCTTGATGGCACAGCTCAAGATTCTAGTTGGGGTAACGGAATGCTTGAATCATTATCTAATAACGGAGATGCTGCAATATCAAGTGTCTATGCTCACCTTCGTTCAATGACCAACCTTTATGAGACAAACGCTAATTCCTGGATGACAGGATGGGTGGATACTGTTGATAAACACTTGAAGGTCGGTGCCAAAGTCAGCTTTCAAAAACGAGGGGACTCGGGTAAAAAGATGGGTACTCAAGATACTATAGGTCTTATTGATGAACAAGGAAATGTAATAGCTGTTAAGGAAAATATGTTCCTTACACCATGGAAGGATTATCGATATGATCAAGTAGTATTAAGCAATGAAGTTACAATAGCCAAAAAAAACTTTGATGATTCTAATTCGGATGCTGATAAACGATTATGGAAGGAAGCTAAATGGGAATATCAAAAGTGGAAGAATACTTATATGAATCAAGATTTTGATGCAGGGTACTATGCTGCAGATGAATTATTGATTAAGGATGATATTGGATATGAAGCTAGTGAAAGAAGGGATGCAATCTACGATGAAATAAAAGAGATTAGTGAAGAAAATGACGGCACCAATGATGCCATCATAGATAATCTTAAAGCAAAATTAAAAGCACTTCGTTCTACTACTGATATCTTTGGAGTTAAGAAGACTGGTAATGAGCTGGCCATTGCAGAAAGGTTACAAGAGTATAGTGATGCTCGGGCAGAATACTTCTTAGAGGATGAGATACCAGGAGCATTTCAAGATGCCTATGATGAGTATAGTTTATATATTGAAGCTACTCATAAGATAGACTCCCCAAAGTATAAAGAATTGATGGAGACATGGTTGAGAAAAAATACAAAGGTAGTTCTCAAGAATTCAGTCCATGTTCAGAAGCAAGAACTTATCGATGAGAAAAAAGAAATCCTCAAGCTTCTTGATGAAGAGAATAAGAAAATCTTTGATGACACAGAACAGCAGACTTTAATTAATGAGCAAACTCGTATAGTTAAAGACTCCGGTAATCAACCCCAAGGTGATATTTCTGCAACAGCAGAGGCACGTAAAGCTGTCCTCGAAGCACATAAGGAAATTGAAAAGAAACGAGAAGACTTAATCACTAGCAGTGGTCTTAGTCTGACCGATAAAAACCGATTATTCGAGCTTCGTCAGATTCAAAAAGATAATGGTGGTAAATGGAAGAATTCTTCAGATGAGTCCGAGCATAATGCCTTAGTTAAAAAACAACTGGACACCTCAGCTCGTCTAGGTCTTAATGAGGTTACCCTTGGACGATTAAAAGAAATTAATGCTCTACTTAATCAACAAAGTATTCCAACAGATTTCTATAAGAATACGATGATTGAATTTCTTGACAATGCTCCAATGCGTACCTTGGTTCAAGAGTTTATTGAAAATCAAGGTAGTGAGTTCACGTCCCTAGAGAACTTAGCCAATGATTATTTTTCGGAATTTGTTCAGAGTAAGCAGGGTGAAGAAGCAATGAAGGCAGATGCTGACTTCAAAAAGTTTGTTGATCAAAATCATTACGAACGTGATGATAAAGGGGTGAAAAAACTCACACCTACTAACTTGTGGATTGTAAATCAATCTCCTAATCCATTTGACTATAAGACTAAACGTATTAAACGAAAGGATGGTACAAGTAACTTAATCAAAGTTGATGATCAGTATCGTGTTCCTTCATCCGAATTCCAAGCACGAATAGTTAAGGATAGGTATGAAACAAAGGAGATAATTGGTGTGACAAAAGATAACCGTGGGAAATGGTTACCTAAAAATGAGTCTACTAATCGTTACAGAAACTCTGACTACTATAAGCTTAAGGAAGAAGAGCCAGAGATGTATCAATTTATGGAGGATCTGAAAAAGGATTATCTCAACGGTCAAAGAGTTACAGAAAACGATGCTGATAAATTATACATGTCCTTTCCTAGAACTAGAAAAACTAGATTGGAAAATATTGTAACAGGCACGGTTGGACCAGGACGATTTATAAGAAGTACTATTGAAAATGTATTTGGTGCAGAGGATGATATATTTGAGTACAAAGAAGGTAGTAAGGATCAAATGAATGAAGACATGAAAAGTCTTAGATCCTATTCAATGATTAATACGGACGTTAAAATGCCTGTAATAGGTGTGTTCCAAGGAACCCCGGGAAAAAAAATGATGAACATTAAGGATCAGTCTACTGATATTCTCAAGACTATCCCAGAATATATAGCTTCATTAAATCATAAGAAAGGTGCTAAAGAATCTAACAGCTATGCTCGTTCAATGCAGGATTTATTAGGTAGGGTTAAAGTAGATAAGAGAAATTTTGTAACTCAAAGAAAATCAAAAATTAATCAAAATGCTAATCATCAAAACCTTGACCAAGCTTATAAGAAAGAACAAAGACAAGATAATAAGACAGCAAGAAGTCAAGTTCTTGATGCATTAATAGAACGGGATTTTGATGGTATAACCATGACGGGATTAGGCTCTAAAAATAAAGCTATTCAAAGAGCATTAGATGCTACTGTAAAACGTTCATCTAAAATGAACTTTAATTGGAACTTATCATCAGGTGTTGTGAATTATGGTCAGATGAAGATTACTGCATTGACTCATGTTCTTTCAGGACAAGAGATGTCTAAGAGAAACTTTGCTAGAGGAGAAGCATGGGCTACTAAAACTGCCTTTAAAGTAAGTAGAGATATAAGAAAGAGAGGTCATAAATCATTAGATGAGCAGATATTTACATTGTTTGATGCTATCTCCGGTCGTTCTATGGATACAATGGGTGATACATTATCTCGTACTTACATAGGAGATATGCTTGATGGTAAGGCTAGTCAAAATATAAGACACTGGTTGGAACTTCAAGGAGGTCTTCAGAATTTCGGTGGAATGATGTACGAGAAACAAGTGAAGATTACTGATGCTAATGGTAATACTAAGGAGATTCCTTACATAAATGCATTTGAATTGGTAAACGGTCGTGTTCAAACTAAGGAAGGTGTCGAAGAGCAATATGCTGTTAGCTATAAGGAAGATGGATCACCTGTACAGGGTAAGGGATTTAGTGAGCAAAAATTACATATGCAAAATGTAATTATGAAATGGAACGGTGCATTTGCTAAAAAAGATCAGGCTCTTATTGGAAGATATGTTATTGCTAAACAGATGCTGTTTCTCAAGAAGCACGTCATTCCTATAGCATCCAAACAATATTCCTTCGGACTCGGTATGAGTAGACATAGTTGGTTACCTTCTATACGGAAACGTATGAACTGGTCAACAGGAGAAGCTGAGTGGGGCCATACTGTTTCAACTCTCATGGTAGTAAAAGATTTACTAGAGAATTATAGGAACCCTCGTACCCTAATGTACCTTACTAAATCTCAATTAAAAGGTGTCTTCTACACTATGGTTCAAATAGGAATGGGAGTTTTAATATATCACCTTTGGAAACTTCTTACACCTACATGGATAGATGGGGATGATGACGATAGGGAGAAGACCGATTGGGCTGCCATGCAAACACGTTCTGGATGGTATGATGGTGGAATTTTTGGTAAGGATGGGTTAGGACTTATTAGGGATCAACCTGGATATGAGTTCAATAGACAAGACCCTACAATTGAGGGTACTGAATATGGATTCCTTATGAATCATATTAGTATGATAACTGCCAAATTACAAGATGAATATAATTCAGTAAATTGGTTGGCTCATTCTTCTGGATGGAATGATTTATTAAACCAAACAACATCCCAAAGTATTTCTTTAACTCAATCGGCAGCTTTGTTTTCAGAAGCAGTAGCCTTACTTAACGGAAGTAGATCAACAACTCCTAGTCAAGATGCTGGTCCATTTTTCTTCCAAGAAGAGGGTTATAGAGGGGGTAATTATCTTAGATTACTGTTTAAGTATCATGGTTGGATGAGTGGTCCTGCTAAATTGATTGATCCTACAGGTGGTCAAAGAAAGTTCGAGGCTGGTCAGAGAATGACTGGTAAGAAGTAAAAAAAAATAGGGAACCCGTTAGGGCTCCCGTATTTTATTTGATTGTCTCCTTTTCGAAATCTGGTGGATCCAATGTCTCGTGAGCTTCAGATACAGACTCAAGTTCTACTTTAAGTTCCCTTGAGTATAAATCATGGTAATTCTCAGGATTCAGGTGGGTGTCCACTAATATAGGCCCAATAGTAGTCTTACTATATGCCATGAGAATTATCTCCTTTGTATTCTTCGAAAATTTGGAATACTTACCCTCTAGGAAGTGTTGGTAGTCTTTTCCGAAATCCTGCAGGGTAAACACACTATAATCATAGTCTAGCCCTACTATATGCATCAAGAAGTATTCGTTGTTGAATACAACTTTGTTACGGAATTCGTAATAAGCTTCATCATTCTGTCTTTCATAAGCACAAATGATACACGGATTGTCCAACGTAAAGTCATTTTTATATACAAGATATGTCTGCTTCGGTCTGATAGCATCTGTTGCGAATTGCAGTAACGGGTACAGCATTAATTTACTTTTTTGTACGTAAAATGAATTTAAAAACATATGGTTGGTTTAAAAGTTAAAATGGTCCGAGTTCTATTTCTCTAATCTCCTCATCGGTTGGAGCAATTTTATATCCTTTATCCACCTTTTCTCTATGTGGAATGGCTGTTATAATAGCCCATATGACAAATGCTATGATGGCAGCTGTCATTAGAATTAAGCCTATGAAGTTACGTATTTTTACCCACATAATCAAGACTATCTACTAAAGTAGTACAACCACATAATTGATAACACCAAGCCAATTGTTTTGGTGGATCATCTTCTCTAATCACGTTCGTATTCGGATCGACAAACTTTGTTTCAGCTACATGATAGCTACCACACTTTTTACAAACCATTAGTGTACCGTTTACCTTAAGCTCTGCCTTCTCCACACCTTCCGATGTTCGTAAGTACTCTCGTGCATCATAAATGGATAAATGGGTGAAATACGGTCTAGCCGGTATCTTACCACATCCCTCCATGTATAGATGCACTTTATCAGAACAACTAAATGTTATTATCTTCATGCTACAAGTTTTTGGTTCTTAGCCTTGATCATCTCCTCGGCTAGTATTTGTGATGGTTCATCTCCAGATGCCAGCATTCCTTTTATACTATTGTACTGAGGTCGTTCTAACGATCCTTCAGCACATAAAACTGCTGCTTGTTTAGATAATTCATTAACATAAGCATCGTTGAACCTACTCTCCATGTCCCCAGGTTGAGTAATGTCTTGATAATTTTTCTTTATCTTAGAATTACAAACGTGAGCCCACGCACTTCTTGCTTGGCTTACGGTTGCATAAACCTTTGGTGGATTTACAGTCATAGCATTGCCTCGTCTGCCATATTCAGAGTGTACCTCGTACATCTTTGTTGATGGATTTTCATACAGTTGCACAATGTATAACTTATCAGAAGTCCCCGTAGTGCAATGGAGCTTCTTTATATCAATTAAAATCATAATTAAAGTGTTTGTTTATTAATCTTTACATTGAAGGATTTACAAAATCTATCGAATTCATTTCGACACTGTACTTCATCCCAACCAAGGTGTTTTTTAGCAGTCTTCGTAAAAAATATCTTGAATTTACGATGTTGTTTCTTTGACAGAACGTAGGTCATCATGGAACGTAATCTTACTTCCATGACAACCTCTTCTGCAAATTCTTCCTCGGTCACACTAAGGCATTAACCTGAACACCTATACTAGCTAGATAGTCCTTATTGGTGATTGGATACTTTGATGACAGCTCATCGTACCGTTTTTGAATAGTTGGTAGAGCTGTCTTAGGATGCTTCTTCATCATAGCCGGCAGGCTCATATTCCAATGAGCATAGAACTCTCCCTCCTTAGTAGTATAAAGGATACCTTTCACATGCTCTTTAAGTTCCTGCTTCTGACGAGCAATAGCATCTACTAGATCAGCCATATCTGTACTAGACTCCCAAGTGGACATCTTCCCACCTACAGGCTTACCGTTTCTATCCTTATCATAATGAAGGATGTACTTAGGTAAAGCACGAAGCTTATCCTCTACTTCCTTATAGATTGCAAGAATAGGGGTATCATAACTGATAGGACGGACATCCATCTCTCCACCACGAGCATCGTCGTATGCCGTAGCAAACTTCTTACCCTCATAGTAAAGGTCTGCATTGATACCTTGCATACCGTCATGTCCTTTGAAATACTTGATGTTCTTGACATCGATGTTGAGTTGTTTAGCAATTGCTAACTCCATTTTGTAAACTTGTTCGGTGTTCAACCGTTTGATTTCTTTTGCCATAATTAGTTGTGTGTTCGATGATAGTAACTACTTGTCTGCATACTCCCATGAGTATCCTCCTGCTGACAATCTTTTTTCTTGACATACCTTCTTAATATTCTCTCGATGCACTCCCGTTTCACGGAAGGCTTCCTTCATAGAACCGAAGGTTTGTATTATTTCTCCCGTCATTATATTTACTTGGTGTACCTCTTTACTTAGGTCGTTGTCATAACCTTTTGGTTTATCTGGCACTAATCCCATTGCAATTGCATGACGTTGGTTCTCTTCGTTGTTGCACCATTCAAGGTTCAAGTAATTGTTATTAGTCTTGATACCATCAATGTGATTAACTTGAGGTTTACCTTCAGGTGGTTGACCATGGAAGGCTAATGCTACTAATCGATGTATAAGTATATGTTTTGCAACAGTTACCTTTCCATCATGTTTGTGAATCTTACATTTGTAATATCCTTTCTTGTTCGTCTGAACCTTTAGGATTATTTCTTCATGATATATAGCATCGTCTTTGTATCTCTCTCGTATTCTAATTGAATATCCAGCAAGACGTTTTAATTGCCCTATGGATGATATTTCATAAAGCCCTTCGTATCCTACTACTGCTCTCCATGTTTCTTTCATCCATCTGATTCCATTGGTAAATGATTGACAGCATTGAATAGTTCATCGGTATACTGCATTGCCATCTCTGCAGCTTTCCGTGGTTCAATATATCCTGCTCTCGGTTGTGAGGCTATTACACCTTGAAACGCAAGACCTAGGAAGTGTTCGTATTTTGTTAATCCTCCTACGATAACAGGTTGGTACTGTGAGGAGGATGAAGATGGTGTTTGTACAACAGCATTAGCTATATCGTCTTTAATCATCTTTCAGCTTTCTTTTAGTTTCAGATTCTGATATAAGGTGGTCAATGATTTTAAATTCACCTATGTCAATTTTAATGAAGTTGTAATTACGTATCGAATTAACTACTTGCATGTGCTTCTTTTCTTCTTGTTTGACGAGTTCATTTATTTTGTCATTTAAAACCGATTGGAACGGAATGTTTTTATTTGGCTCAATGTTCAAATCAATGTAACTCCACCACATATGTTTTAAGTCTTCTGTGGTTCTGAAGTAGGATGCAGTAACATCTGGGTTTAGTCTTACATCTTCTAATCCCCCTTCGCGTTTTTCTTTACTTATATATACTTTTGCAAGATTTAGAAACTCATGTCCTGAGCTATCTGTTTTTCTAAATACCGATAAAGCACTCATCGTGAATATATTCTTTTTGTAGTATGACACGTATCTCAATAGAATAGGTTTATCGTAATCGGGCAAGCCTTGTACTAGACCGTTGTTCCAATTTATTTTTTTCATAATTTAAAGTTCAATGTAATTTACGGGTACTTCTTCGTCAAGTAATTCCTTAAGAAGCCACTTATCTTCTAGCGGTAGTGTATCACCAATATCAGCCATTAGAATTTCTAAATCGTATTGTTTACTTGACCCATCGATAGCTTCCATAGAAGCAGGGAAATTGTTTTCAATAATGTTAATACCTATAGCCGTGAGATTCGGTTTATATTCTACTAATATTCTACTCATCAGTCTTCTATATAAACTTCAATCCAACCTTTTTCTCCGAATTCCATTTGGGTACTTACTCCTTGTTCTTTCAATCTTGTTTGCAGTTTTGCTGCAGCCAATTGAAGTTCTGGTTCGGGCACTTGGTCATGGTCATCATCGAAGTATTGACCACCTCGAGCTTCATATCTATTCTCTACTAACTCAAAGGAATACTTCCCTATGGTAATTGATTTACTAAGTTCTGACATATTAATCTTGTATTATTTCCTCTTCAGGAAGATTATGGTTTTCTCGAATTGTTTTTGACTTACCTCTTACTTCATATAACCATTCTCCTTTAGAATAGTCGTAAGTAGGGTGTGTATCAATATACACACCCTTGAATTTTTTAAGAAGTTGTTCTGCAGTATACTGTTTACTAATCATCTTCGTTTCCGTTTCTCCAACTACACAACATAGGTGCCGTCCTAAGTGATGTTTTTTCCCATACTTCAATGGTAGAGTTCCCTCCATTTTCTTCTACAGATAATTGTTCATCTGTGTCGTCAAGTTTGTTACATTGTAAATCTGCAATAATTCCGTCACCAGTTTCGTAATTGAACACTTGGTTTGCTGAAGTAATACTTCCGTCTTTAATCTTAGCTCGGATTTCTTCTTCGTATTCTTCTGGGATCTCTACTCGTTCCCATGTGCTTATTTTAAAATCAATGTGCATCTTTTTTTCTTTTAAGTTTTGCTAATGTGCATTCAAGAGGATGACAGTCTAAACGAACCGTTTCTCCATTATGATCTAGGAGTACTGGTTGATAGAGCGAACCTCCTTCATTATAGTATAGGTACTTTACCTCAACTACTGCTCCAACATATGGAGTCTTTTGGTTCGGATACACGGTTACATTTCCAACTTCAACCCTCATTGGATGACCAAGGTTATTAGGAGCTATTACATGTACAGCAATTGAACTCTTAACGTCACTCACCGATGATACAACGCACGAAGCAGTCTCATAGAACTTACACTTGAATTGGTTGCCTCCCGATGCAGGTCTTCCTGCACTATACGGTGCATGAACATTCTTGAATACAACTCCTTCAGCACGTTCTGCAATAAGACGGTTAAACATTATTTGTTTAGTGTTCGTGTCCCATGCAGTTTTAACTACCTCTAACTCTTTCATCGTATAGTAGGCTTCTAGAGTTAAGATTTGATAACGTTCTTTGTATGGTAAGAATGGTTCCGTAATGTCATCAAACAACATTATCTTATCACCCATGTCTTCTCCGTCCAAAATACATGGAGCCTTGATGGATTTAACAGCATCGGACACTTCATTTGTAAGGGCCACAACTACTCCTTTCTTATTGATTCCTTGAACGGAACCATCCTCATTGCGAACAATCATCTTGCGTCTACCATCGAACTTCTCCTGCATACAGTAGTCGTTATCGTTGATATACTTCTGAGCATCTTCTTCAGTAAGCTCATTGAGTAACTGAGGACGAATGCCTGAGTCTTCTTTATCATCTGCTACAGTGTTAATGGTAGCACTTTCTCCATTAGGTTTATAGCCCTTGGATGTTTTTGATTTCACTAAGGAATCGTAGGACTTCTTAGCCTTCTCATAGGGAATAGGATCACATGTCTTACATCCTGTAGTGAGAGTGTTCCCTCTCCTGCCGTATGCAAAGTTCACAATCCACCCGTCACCCTCTTGTTTTAATTCTGCTTGATATACTTTATCTGAGCTTCCTTCTTGAAAGAATAATTCTATACTTTCTGTTTGTATTAATGTTTCCATTGTTAAATAGGTTTTATTATACAATATGATTCCAGTTCATTAAGAGGAATCCTTCCTTGATTGGAGCTATAGTAGCCCTGTGTTTCATATCGCTTTATCCATTTAGTTAAAGCTTTTTGAGCATCGTTTACATTGTCCCATTGTTCATCTATACTAATAGAGATTCCATCAGGAGATATTACATCGTATTGTATTTTAGCCATTAGAATAAGCTTAGTTGATCGTTAGTATTTTCCCCTTCGGGTTTCTTTTCTTCTTTTTTCTCCACCACTTCCTCGTCATCATCATACTTTCGAATGACGTGGATATATGTTTCGATATTGGTACCACTCGATTTGAATGCCCCTGCCTCAACTGGAAAATACATTGCTTCTCGATCGTCAAGCCATTCATTAAATGCTGTGTACTTTTTATTGGTATTACTCTTGAAGGATGGACTACTCATAGAGATTAGTTGTCCACCAGCTTTAAGGAACTTCCACATATGCATAATATGATCAATCTCCTGCCCTTTATTGAAGGGTGGGTTGGCAATGATTAAATCGAACTGACCTCCTAATTCGTTTACAGTTGTGGCTAAGAAGTCACCATGCATGAGTGTCACTTTTTCATTGTATCCCCTTGACTGAAGTACAGCATAGTTAATTTCACTGTACTCAATGGCTGTAATTTCCATATCTGGACGAAAGTCCTGTAAGAGAGGTATCAATGCACCTTGTCCTGCAGACGGCTCCAACATCCTATATCCTGGTCCCATCATTCCAATTATTTGGTCGATCAATTGTTGACCTACTTTTGGTGGTGTCCCAAAGAACTGGAGCTCCTGCTTAAGGTTTTTAATTTCACCGGTTAGAATCTTACGTTGGACAACATCAGCAGGTACAGGGAATTCAAAAGCATTGTTCTTATACTTACCCAAGCATTGAGTCAATGTCTTCTTTACATCGTTGTAGTTTTCGAATACGACATCCGTTGGTAACAGTAACCTGTTCCCTTCTGGAGTCATGAGTGATATATTTTGTAAGATAGGATCATCGTATGTAGTCATGCTGATATCAGTCTGCTCATCAACGTAATACTTAAGTATCCAGTCAACTTGCTTCTGAGTTATCTCATAATATCCTCCGTCTCCAAGATTAACATGACGTTTACCTTTTTGGATTTCAGAAATTTTCACTGAGCCATGAGTCACTCCATACATTTCTGAATGAGCTGTAACATCTACATCCCCTCCCCATATACGAAGATCAGCCATCGTTAGGTATCCGGGTTGTTCGTTTCATGGTCTGTGCATATTCTGCCTTATGAATAGTATCCATGTGTTGACTACCTGAATATCGAAGCTGTGAATGTAATGCTAGGCCCGTATGCCCACCTACACATTCCCATCCTTCTTCTAGGTATTTTTTTATTTTAGCATTTAATCCCTCTGGACTACTTGATGTTATAATTTTTTGTTCCATCATTTTCGTATAAGCTCTACATAGTAGATGTTAGGATTCAGCAACTGTTTCTTAATGAAACGTATGCTTTTATTGTTAGCCTTTTCTACAGGAAACAACATTTTATTTTGATGTGCTACAACAATGTTTCCTTCTGAATCCTTGAAGTTAATTGTGTCAAAACTTGCAGCACCTAATGCCCTGACTACAGAGTATAAGTCTTTCTTGTAATTAATATCTCCTCCAAATAAATCTTTTGCAACAGGAAATATCCATTGAATCTTATACTTGTAGGAAGCTGCTTCTTCGTCTACGTAATTCATCTTTTAGTTCTTCTCCATATGGCAATACGTTCAATGGTAAACTTCTGTTTCTCCATGGTATTAGGGAGAGCATCTTTTTTTTCCCAATAGTCTCCGGATCTAATCTCTCTCCATACATCTGAACCAAAGTCTTCTTCAACCTTGGCAATCATACGTGCATAGTTTGCCTCTACCTCCTGCCATTTTGGTACGTCTATTTCTCGTCTTATCATACACTTAAAATTAAAGCCCCCCTGTCTGGTCGGGGGGCTAAGTTATACCTCCATTCTACCCATTCACCGCATGATCTTCGGCAGAAGACGGTTTTTCGCATAGTAGTCATCTACATTATAGTTACAAAGTGAGGGCTATAATGCTGCCTGGGTAAATCATTTACACCATCCTCTAGGAATCGAGGATGTCTTTATCTCCTGCTACCTCATCAATTTTAAATCGACACGTAGAAGCTTTCGTATGTATCCTCAATGGTTACATTTAATTGCCCACTACATTCCTCTACTTGGTATGGTCTAACTGAACCATAGAGTAGAATCATTTTCTTCTCTATGACTGCAGCATTCTCAATCATTCCTTCAGGAACTGTAAGTCCTTCATGCTCTGTTACATCCAAGAAGTTTTCTTCTTCTTTGAATGCTTCCTTAGTAGTGACAGGTTGTTGTGACCTTATCACTTCCTTTTCTTTAGGAAGATTGATTGTAGGTGGGATGATTGGAACAGGTTCGTTTAACTCTTCCTCCGAATACTTGTTAGCTAATGCTGCAAAATCTACAGGCTTCTCTGCTAATTCTTCAACGACCTCCTTGCTAACTTCTTCTTCAAAACCAACCTTGTCAATCCCTTCATCCTCTTGAGTTTCCTCAACATCGTTGCTAACTCCTGTAACTTCCTCTGCTAATTTAACTGGATCCTCAACGAGATTGTCTTCGTCTACTTCAACGACCTCTTCCTCGGTAGTCCCACCGAATAAATCGGTAGCATCAAGTGTCTCCTCAACTGATGATTCAACTTGAGATAACAAGTCCGATGAGTCCTCTGTTCCAGTATACATCTCTGGTGGCCCAACATGCTCTGCGTCTAACTCTTCTTGAGTAGGGATGAGTGGCTCGTGGTGTGGTGGAATTATATTCAGTAGGTCTGCGGTGCTTGTGTTACGAAGTTGTTCACTGAACTCTTGCTTAAATTCGGAATCTTTATCAAAAGTTTCCACAAGAGGTCTCGGAGTAAGCATTGCATCCATTACTTCATCTTCTTCTTCATCAGTAATGAATGGATCTTCTTCCTGTTCACCTTCAATGATTGCAACTCTTTCAGCATACTCCTCATCAGACTCAATGTGAATCTCCGGATCGTTATGGTCAAGACCTTCTTCAGTTGCTGTCTGCTTATCTTCAGAAGTGTTCCAAGTAAACTCTTCCTCATCTTCTTTTTCTAGAATTTCAGAAAGAGTTGTTAAAGGTAAAGGAATGTCAGCTTTAAACGGAGCTACCATTGCATCAGCTAACTGTTCTTCGGCAGAATAGTCAATCATTATTGGTTGAGCTGACACTAACGGATTACCGTCTTCATCTTCCTCAACAACTACCCTTGGGCCCATGGGTGTAATACCAGGTCCGATTGGTGTGCGTTCATCAATCATGTCTTTAGCATGTATATCAGCAGATAATGCACATGTTTGAAGATGATCCATTCTTTCTTGAGAGATTGCATACTCAGCCATAATTAAATGGTGAAGCTTCTGTTGGCTAGCCTGCCATCTAGTGATGTCCATATTCTCGATACCATACATGAGCAATTTGTACAGTCCCCATAAGGTATCCTTGTCGGAATAAGTATGCACCGGCTTCTCTCGTTCCTGCTTAACTGCAGAAGCTTGAGTGCTAGTAACCAAACTGTGCTCGAAGTACAAAGCTCCCATCACATGAGCATAACTCTCTGTATCAAGCTCCATTGCCTTCATACGTTCTTTCTCAGCAATTATCTTGGTGAAGTGTGTGTCAGCAAGGTCAATAAGACTTTCGATAACTTCGAATGCCTCGGAGTTTGCAGTCCCTGTATGCTTACGTATCCATGATAAACCTTCAGTTCCAATCAACGATGCATTGTTGTCATGGATATATGCACCAATGGCACATGAGAATTTAACTTTCTTATTGTATGAGTTCTGCCATGTGAATAGCATTCCCATATCTGCATCAACTACTGATTTAATATACACTCTTGCAAGTGCTACCTCTCCACCAAAGGAGTAAGTGTAATCAACTTTTATTATTTCCAGACTGGCATTGTTCAATTCGTTCTCAACCTTTTCTATAATCTCTTGGTGAGAAATAACTGTATACGTATCCGTTTCTTGTGGCAACGGAACAGATATTAAAAACTGCTCCGTGCCAACTTGATTTCCTTTTGTCATTATAACAATGTTGTTTGTGAATAAATAGGTTCTACTGATTCAATCTCCTTTCGGATTGCTCTCAAGTAGTAATCTTTATTGATGTTGTAATCCTTGAAGTCCTTATCGTTATCGACTTCTATTGCAACTTGCTCTAGTACTGCAGATGCCTCAACCTTCTCGGTCTTAATTATAAGGTCACCTTTGTTATAAGATTTGGTCACCTTTCCTTTTGCATTTACTATACGAATATCTTCAGTTGCAATTTTTCTTTCTTCTTTAATTAGCTTACATCCTCTACCCGAAACAAAGTAACGTACTGTTTTCTGGGTGTCGTAGTCATACAGCTCCCCATCCTCAACACACGTTTGCTTTATCTTCCAATCACCCTTTGCTCGGATACCTGCACAATAATCATAGATGTTTGTACATTTATCTAAGGTTCTTTCCGGAGCCATTCCATGTACGAAATGATTGTACAAGGCCAATGCCTTCACTCGGAAACTCTTGTTCTTATGAAGCTCCTTGTTGACATCGAACCGTCCCTTGCATTTAACAGGGTAGTGGTAGTACTTACCATCAACCTTCTTGATGAGTGGCTTTGGATACTCACTATGGAATAACTCCTTGGCTTTCTCAAGTTCTATCTCGTAGCCCTTGAAGATTCCGATGTAGTTGTTTACATCCCATATGATGAGCTTCTCATAGTGTTCGTATTCAAGCACGAGGTTGGTCATCTTCTCCCACCTCTGGCAGATTTCGTCATATAACTCCTCGTGTTCTTCAGGGAATATGATTTCACCACCATCTGTGTTGACCATTACAGGTCGTGCACCAGGTATCTGCTCACACAATTCCTCCATGAGTTGAACCAACAATAGCTGACCGTTGCATGTAATCCTCATTGTGAGTAGTCCATCCTTAAGGAAGCTATGCTTATCATTGCTTAATCCAAATGCTGAGTTCAAGACAATCTTATACAGGTAGTTAAGTGGGTTTGATTTCGGATACTTTAACCGTTCATCATAGAACCACTCGTATCTTGGGCCAAATATTTCGGCAGGTAGATGAGCAGGACTCCACTTATTTCTGATGCATAGATTAGGGTAGTATGACTTGACATCAAACGATTTAACAATCATTCCCTTCTCTCGTTTATATAGCCCTCTCTTGGCACCATGGATTCCTCCAAGGGCAAACGAGAATTCTAATCCTCGATAGGTCACCTTATGTTGGAAGCTTCCCTTCAAGTTCTCACCATCTAACTTAAGTCCCTTGAAAGTATTCAGAGTTCTCTGTAGAGGCTTGGTCTTAAAGGATATGTACGGCAGGATAGCATCTTCTAAATGGATTACCTTCCTATATGTTTGCTTATTCTTGAGCTCTTGTTTACTGATCCCCATATCTTTACTAAGTAAATCCATAAGGATAGCCTTAACAAGTTTAGGTTCAGATAGATTCTGTAACTCAAGTTTAAAGTGTTCGGATAAATCATCCCTTACCTTAATCAATTCCGTGTTTAGAAATAGTAATGCACGGGTAGATAAGCAATCGTTAATACAATATCTTCGTAGCTCTTTAATCTGAGCTGGAGTAAGGATATCGTCTGGCTTACAATTCATGTCCATGATGTTGTGCCAATCCATATTGTACTGTAACCATTTCAGTGAGGCAAACTTCTGCTGGTTGTTGTAGTTGTTTATGGCAGCAAGGTCAATCTCATTGAAAGGTAATTCGCTTACCGGATACTTCAGCCAGCCTTTATCATTCTTAAGTTCAATTAATTCTTGAACGAATATGAATATCTCTCTGGCAATTTTTCCACCATCTAATTGTAATAGTCGGTGCCTATTCTTAATACAAAATACAGCAACCTGTGAATCAAATTGCAGCCCATTGAATGATACAATGTATTGCTTTGTTTTGATAAGTTTCTGCTGGAATAAAAGGTACTCCTTGAATTCATTTTTGAAATCGGATACCTCAAACTCTATAATGTCGTTGGGGTCCTTAATGTTTATGTACATGGCTAAGAAACAGTTTTTAATTGTCTCATAGTCATACACTCTTGTCTTCTTCATAAACAATAAGAGATAAAAAAAGGGTACTGATTTCTCAATACCCTTTACTGATTAATAATATTTACTTCAAGAATGACATCCAATCGAAGTCGTTGTTACATGCATACATCTTTAGGAATGCATCGATCTCGGCAGGTGTTCTTACGTACTGCTCATGGAATGTTTCCATGGTAAAACGTTCTTGATGATACGGATAGTCTTTTGAATTACGTCCGGTATTGTGCTTAGGTAAACCCAAGTTATCAATCTTAGGAACTAATTGGAACATTACCTTCTTATGCTTAGTAATTATACCCAATGTTTTAGTTTCTGGATCGAACATCAATTCAACAAATGGACATCTGTCATCCATAGGAATCCCAGAAAAACTAGGTAGAAGCTTGTTGTCATTTGATTTGTGTACACTTGTGACTAATAAGACGTTACCTATTCTAGGTAATGAAGCAATTGTTCCTGCTGCATTCTTATTACGAGCTACTGCTACGTCGTCTACTTTTGTTGCAACTTCCTTTTTGGGAGCTGTCTTTGTTGGTTTCTCTTTTGTGACTGCCATTTGTTTTTTTTTATTTGGTCAAATATATAGAATCTCTTACAATTCTACAAGCCCTAGCTCGTAAGCCATAGGTAAATCATAGCTGTGTTGATCATAATGCCATAAGACTTCATCAAACTTTGCCTTTGCTCCTATCTCCCACTTTCTCAGGGACTCAGCTGATACTGTGAACGGATACACTGCATTGTTCTTATCGATTACAAGGAAAGTAAAAACTAATTTCCATGCACGTTTGCTATCTTCTGGTACGAGTGACAGGATTAACTGCTTATACACGATAGCTTGTAGCCAATACATGTACTCTGAGTCAGGGAAATCCTTTATCCAAGCTGTCAACGTTTTTGATGTCGTCTTCAAGTCGGTTACATAAATTGTTTCGTTTTCGTTATCAACCAAAACACAATCGATGATACCTTTAAGACCGAAGGGATACCCTGGTAGGTCACATTGAAGCTCCATCTCCATCCGTAAATCTTTCTTGATGGTATCTGTAGTGATTAAAGGTTGAGCCTTCTTAGAGGACAGTATTACCTGTGCTTTCTCGTTAGCCTTTTGCACCATGTCTAAGTCAACAATTGTTTTCTTCTCTCCCTCGATAAGGACAGCCCAATACTTCTCAGTCTCGGATGTGATTACCTTCTCCATTCTTTTCTGGTCACCGGTTAACGTCACACCATTGGTTGCACGTTTTGCATCAACCAAATTCTGATATAGGTTGTCACGTTCCAATTGTTCTAGGAATTGATCTTCAAAATCTAACATCGTAGGATTAAGTAGTCTTCCATCTTGCATTGCAGGACTACCATATAGTTTCCACACGTTGTCGATAATAGTCTTGAGTGCTGGTGTAGGAACTTTCCCTGGTAGTACCGTAAACTTATCATCAAAGTTCTGTGGCTCCAATACTAAACAGTGCAACAATTGGCCGATGTCAAGATGCTTGGCACTTAAATCTTTACGTTGACGTAATACATAGTCATTGTAAAATACTTTTGGGTCCAGTAATAACTTAGTCATTGAACTGAAACTGAAATAGAATTTTTCTTTTTGGAATTCATCTTTTGATACATCATCTGTATCAACACTCGTACTTAATTTATCACTCATTTTGTTTTATATTAAATAAAATCACAATCTTTACTGCCCGGCTTGTTAGGATTTCCTAAATTACCAAAACTTTTAATCCCTTTTTATTTTAGATGCTTTTAATTGTGCAAGAGCTTCTCTTTTCCCACTAGCCCTGGCACCTGCCTCAAACATTGCTCGGTTATTCATTGCTTCATTTGGTAGGAAGCTCTTACAAATGTCCTTGATGACACGAGCAGAAGCTGGTAGCTTATGTTTCTCTGCATGTAAAGCCCATAACTCCATCATGAAATCTAATGTACAATTTGTAGGGATGCCACTGTAATCTCCAACGAGGTCAAAAACATAAGCATATAACCTAGGACTCACCATTAACTTACTGCTCATTACATACTGAGTATCCCATCGTTGAGGTATTAAGCATAATATATGATGAAAAGATTTCTCTATATCACATGTATCAACGAGCTTGATGACCAACTCATAGTCGGCATCGGATCCGTTGATCATTTTTCTAAGACGTTCGAAGTCTTTATCTTTTAATATTCTTCTTTCCATAAATAAGGGGGAGCCGAAACTCCCCCGATATTTTACTCAAGGATATTATCAACAACGTAATCGTTGAATAACAACTGAGTGAATTTACCACCTTCCATGTTGATTAGCTTACGACCAAGAACAAACTTGAGGTCACCTCCAAGTACTGGAGCTGTAATAACTTCCTCCATTCTGTTCTTCAACTCGTCAGTAAACTCATCGTCCTTCATGTTGAAGGCAATGTGGTTCATTAATCTCGTAGTAATTACAAAGGCAATATCCCCTCTGTATGTACCACTACCGTTAATCAATTTGTCCAACTCCTTTTCAATCTTCTTCCAAGGGGTCTTGTCATCAATCAACTCTTGAGTTGTGATTAATTTATCCATCTTGTTGTGGATGAATGATGTGAACTGAATCGTTACTTCAGATCCCAAGGATCCCTCACCAAGTAATTGGATTAACTCGAGGCTGTCCTCAAGGTTGAAATCTTGGATACTACTGATGGCATTGAAGAACTTAGTCATACTTCTAGCATTGACATGCTTTCCTTCAGTGGTCATAATCTCCTTGTTCATAAGAACAAAGTTGATACAACGGCTATCAATACCAGACTTCTCAGCCCATTTAGCCCAGATTTCAGCATCGAATTTAAGATTCACGTTCATGTATCTTGACTGCTGTGCTGGATCCTGGTCAGTAACATTGTACATTCCATCATCAGGATTAGATGATAATAGAATAGTCCATCCTTGAGGTAACTTCCATGTAGCATACTCTTGACGATCAATCAACTCCATTACGGCTTGAGTAAATCGTTGGTTTGCTCTGGTGTAATCATCAAGGATTAATATTCCGTTACCGGTCTTTCC
>Ga0307380_10001636_pt1 | contig 32644 bp, 25 predicted proteins | sample UN3MG_FD_202239 | JGI IMG/M metagenome (GOLD analysis project Ga0307380, IMG submission 202239) | Soil microbial communities from Risofladan, Vaasa, Finland - UN-3 | ecosystem: Environmental > Terrestrial > Soil > Coastal area > Acid sulfate soil | place: Finland: Risofladan, Vaasa | collected...
AGTTACCAACTATAGTGTTATTAGTGATGCTTGGCGAGCTATGAGAGCTGCAGTATATACCTCCGCCATCGAAACCAAACCGCCCGTACACCTCATTCCCGATAATCAAGTTGTTTGAAATGGTTGGCGAACTGAGTGCGCAGTGTATTCCGCCTCCATGCTTGTCCGCTCTGTTATCGGTGATCGTGTTGCCCGAGATCGTTGGCGAACTCTGGCTCAGATACATACCGCCGCCGTCGTCCCATACGGAGTTGCTCCTTATTTCGTTTTCCACGATCGTCGGGGAACTGTGCTCGCAGTAAATGCCTCCACCGTTGCCCCATGAGGAGTTACCCGTTATCGTGTTGGCCTCGATCGTCGGCGAACTATCATTTTCGCAGCAAATACCTCCACCAATTCCGCCAGCATCGGTGTCATTTGTGCTGATGATGTTGCCGGAGATCAGAGGTGAGCTCTCATCGCAGAGTATGCCTCCGCCGAACGTGCACCCGTGATTGTTGGCGATCGTGTTATCCATGATTGTCGGCGAGGAGTACTTGCAGCATATCCCTCCACCACCACCAATATCCGTTCCGGGTGGATAAACAATGTTATATGTGATGGTGTTACTTGAGATTATGGGGGAGCTCTGCTCACAGTACACCCCGGCGCCGAACTGATATGCCCAGTTGTTTAATATGGTGTTCTGTTCAATAAGGGGCGAGCTGTCCCCCTCGCAATAGACTCCGCCTCCCGACCCGTACACGTCATTGAAAGAGATGGTGTTATAGAGGATGGTTGGAGAGCTCTCGACGCAGCAGATGCCGGCGCCGTAGTCGCGCGATGCGTTGTCGCTGATTGTGTTGCTTATGATGTCTGGTGCGCTGTCGCGGCAGTATATGGCACCGCCGTTGACCGCGTGGTTATCCGTTATTATGTTGCTCTGGATTCGCAAAGAGCTGTTGACGCAATACACTGCCCCGCCGGACTGATCAGCCTCCGACTCACCATAGGCCGAGCCGCCGGTCATCGTGAGGTCCTCCACAATGACGTTCTCCACATCAATGCAGCGAATTATATGATAGGCGGAGTACTCCCCGTCGAGAATGGTTGTGTCGGCGCCGGCGCCTGAGATGGACACGAGGCTTCTCATCGTGAGAGGGTAGATCTCGCCGTTCGTGGTCGCCGAATACGTGCCGGCCGCAACGTGGATGACCGCCGGACTCGTTTGGGAGACCACGGCTAAACCCAGGGCGCAGCTAATAGTCTTGAACGGTGCGTTGAGGGAGCCATCGCCCAAATCATCGCAGGCCTGGCCATTCACGTAGAGGTGCTGCGTACCCTCAGCCCAAATCACAAGCCTTTCAGTGGCCGGCTCCGACCACTGAGAATCATCGTCCTGAACCCGCAATGAAATAGTTTGCGTGCCTAGCGAAAGACCGGCTGCTGGTTTTTGAAAGCTCTTCTCAGAAGATAAAACGCCGTCCAGGTTGGAACTCCATTGGTAAGCCTCGATTCCCCCATCCTTGTCGGTGCCATGGCCGCGGAATTCAATTGTGTCCCTGCCGTATATCGCGGGATTCGGCGATATCGAATCGATGTAGGCCACCGGTCTCGGAAACTGAGCCTCAATGACGAGCTTTTCGGTAGCCGCTTCTGACCAGACGCCCAAATTGTCCCGCACTTTGTAGGAGATGATGTGCGAGCCCAATTCCAGCCACGATGCGGGGTAGCTGAAGCGGTTGTTGGTGCTGAGAATCCCTTCGAGGTCGGAGGACCATTCGTGCCTCTGCACGGCCCCGTCAGTATCGGTCCCGTGCCCGACGAATCGAATCGTGTCCATGTGTTGTGTAGCCGGATTGGGCAATATCGAATCGATATGTGCGATCGGTCGTTCGCCTGCCGGGATAGGGTAGTGATAGCCCATATCGACCGTGCCGGTGTCCGGGGTGCAGTCGTCCTGCGTCGTCCGGTCGGAGAGCCCGGCCTCTTCTGCCGACATGCTGCCGGCGTCTATACAAGGACTCTCCGGGTCGAGGTAGTAATCACCAAACGGTCCGGTCGTGAACATCGGATCGCATTCGATATTCCCCTCGCCGGAATAAAGGCCGTATCCCTGCCAGACGCAGCAATACGTCGGCGTTCCGATGTTATGATTGGTTTGACCTATGAAGATGCAATCCCGGACATCAATGCGGCCATCTTCGTTCTCTATTGCATCTGCGCCCCACCCTGAGTAATTCCCCTTAAATGTGCAGTTATCAATTACTGTGCTAAAACCACCAAAACTGCCACAGTATATCCCACCAGCTTTGCCCCAGCCCACATTGTTGCCAATAATCAGGTTGTTCTCAATAATCGGATTGGCTGCATTGATCCCCGCTCCCTGAGATTGTACCCTGTTGCCACGTATGATGTTAGCTTCGATAACGATTCTGCTCTCTGCTCCTATAGACGAGATGCCTCCCCCGAATTGAGCATGATTATTCTCAATCACATTGTTTCTGACCTCAGTGGCGCTATACCTACAGTATATCCCCCCACCGGAACTGAATGACGTCTCACTTGCACCGTTTTCCGTTATTATATTGTCTAGTATTTTGAGATCGCTGTTGCAGGAATATATGCCGCCGCCGCCGTTTTCTTCATGTTCATAGTCCCAATGACTCCCTGTGCCTCCCGTAATGGTCAATCGTTCAATTGTTGCGCCGGTCACATTGATACAGTAGAATATATGTCTGGAGTACATCTCTCCGTCGAGAATAGTATTTTCCGCACTATCGCCGACGACGGACACCCAGCTCTTCATGTTGAGTGGGAAGATCTCGCCGTTGGTCGAGGCAGCGTAGGAGCCGGCCGCGACGTGGATCGTGATCGGATCCGCCTCGGCTCCCCCATAGCGAAGGCTGCGGTTTATCGTCTTCCAGGGGGAGCCTTCGGACCCGTCATAAGAGTCGTCACCCAGCTGGCCATCGACGTAATAGTGGGAGCCGACCGCCTCGTAGATCTGAAACGGGCACTGGTCAACGGAGAGGATGCCTAAGGAGCCTGTGCCCGCGCGGGAGACCGCGGTGAGGAACGTATAGCTGCCAGGTGCAGCCTCGGCTGGGATAACTAGTTCGAAGACCATCTCAGGCCCTGCGGCGAAGCCAGAAGGCAGGATCAGATCGGAATACCAGGGCCAGATGCCAACTCCGAAACCGTCTTGGGTGAGCGAGACCATCGAACCGTCCGGCAGCACGATTGCGGCGAAGATGTCCACCACAACATCCGCGCCTCGGTTCTCAACGCTCATAAAGCCCTGCAAGACATCACCCGCCGCGAACTCGTCCGCGTTCAGCGAGCAGAACACCTCCGCCTCAATTGGCACGCCTGGAATCGGATAGTGGTAGCCCATATCGACAGTCCCGCTGTCGGGCGTCCCGTCAGCTTGCGTCGTCCTATCGGATACGCCCGCCTCCTCCGCCGATTGGCTGCCGGCATCGATGCAGGGGCTGTTGGGGTGCAGGTAGTAGTCGCCGAACGGGCCGGGAACGAACATCGGGTCATCCGAGATGTTGCCCTCGCCGGTCCAGTTCCTAATGCAGGAATACGTAATAGTGGCGTCACAGGAGTACATCTCGTGGCCTGGAGTCGCGTTGTCGGCCCAAATAATGCAGTTGCTGATCGTCCCATTGCACCGATAGAGCCCGGCGCCAAAGTCGGCGCGGTTGCCGGTAATGGTACAGTTGAGGACCGTGGCCTTGCAGACAAACAAGGCTCCGCCGTCCCCTTCTGCCGAGTTGTTTGAGATGATGCAATCCTCGATCAGACCATGGCAACGTGCAAGCCCGCCTCCGCCAACATCGGTGTCCGCCCCGGCATAGGTCCAGTTGTCATCAATCGTGCAGCCCGCGATCCTGCCGCTGCATTGATAGAATCCGCCCCCATCGAACAAGGCGCCGTTGCCGATTATCTCGCAGGATATGATCTCACCGTGACAACCCGCTAGCCCTCCGCCGTCGTGCCCGGTGTTAATGAAGACGCTGCAGCGTTGTATGATGCCCTGGCAGCCGTAAAGACCTCCACCGTACTCGCCGGCGCAGTTATTGCTGATCGCGCACTCTGTGATAAGGCCGTCGCACGCTGCGATACCGGCGCCGCATTCAGCGGAATTAGATTCTATCGCGCAATTGAGAATCGAGGCCTTCGCGTGATGCGTCCACTTGGAGGCGCCCCATACTCCTCCCCCATATTCGCTCCAACCGTTGGTAATCGTCATTCCAGCGAGCTGGCAAGTCTCATCCTCTGTGCCATCGAATGCGACAACTGGCCCCAGTTCTTGTCCATCGATGATCGTAGCGGATACGATGTCGGAATCGCTAGGGTCCGTTGATCTCAGCGTCACATTTCGTCCTCCGAACTGGATGTTCTCATAATACGTCCCCGGGTGGACGATGACAGTATCGCCATCACGGGCGGCGTCGATGGCTTTCTGGATGCTCTTGAAATCTCCGGACCCGTTTTCCTTGACCTCGTATGTGATCGGCCTGTCGCTGTGGCATATGAACGAGGTCTGAGAGAGATCGGTGAGCATAGCGCTTGAATCCATCGAGCCGTGCTCATAAACCGCCGAATAAACCGTATAGTTGCCTTCAAGGGCTGTGTCACTCAATTCGTAGCCGAACGTATCGACAAAAGCACTCTCCGGCCCAAGGGATACGTCGGCAATCCAGGGGGTCATATCAGCAGATAGCGATGGGATGAAAAACAGTTGTCCGCCGGGAACTTCGATCGCCGCATAGACGTCAACCTGCCGCTCAGTGTCCGAGCTTCCCGCGTGGATCGATAGCTTGGCGGTCTCGCCAGTTCCGTAGGTCTGCCTGTCGGCTTCTACATAGACGTAGCAGCCGACAGGGTACTCATAGGCCCCCATGTCAACAATCCGGTTGGCTATTCTCGGACCACCCTCAACGTCCCTGAGGCCTGCGACATAAGAATTACTTCCCGTGTCAATGCACGGCGAATAAGCGGAAAGATGGTAATCGCCGTCAACAGCATCGACGAACAGCGAGTCGTCGGAGATGTTGCCCGCGCCCGAAGCCTCCCAATGGCCAATGCAGCTGTTGAACGATGTGAACGATGAGTCATCTGGGTAAACATCGGGGCCTTCAGGGGCCCAGTTACCCCAGACGATGCTGTTGAATATCTTCCCGCTAAACTCGTAAATCCCCCCTCCTTCCTCGGCCAAGTTGCCAGCTATGGTGCAGTTCCTGATTGTGGGCGATCTCTCGTAACTCCAAATCGCACCCCCCTCTGGCGCGGAGTTATCGCAGATGAGGCAGTTGGCAAATAGGCCATCGCAGGCGCGAATCGCACCACCATACGCGCCGATATTGCCGGAGATGACGCAACGAACGATCTCACCCCGACAATCATAGAGGGCCCCACCGCCTGATGCCTGATTCCCGGCAATCCAGCAGCCCTTGATTCGACCGTCGCAGCCACAAAACCCGCCACCCGAACTTGCAGTGTTGCCGTAGATGATACAATTGTAGATCGAAGCCATTGAATGGGGTCCATCCTCCAATCCGCCGAATATCCCACCGCCATTGGTCGCTGAGCCGTTTGTCATCGTAAAACCCGAAAGCAAACACGCCTCGTCCTCCGCGCCCGAGAACTCGACCACTGAGCCGAGCTGCCGACCGTCGATGATCGTCGCCTCAACTACGTCCCAATCCTCAGAATCCATCGATCTCAGGACGATATTCTTGCCCTTGAACCCCACGTTCTCATAGTAGGTGCCCGGGTGGACGATGATGGTGTCGCCATCCACGGCGGCATCGATCGCGTTCTGAATAACCGTGAAGTCGCCCGTGCCGTCCTGATTGACGTGATACTCGGCCGCAAGTGTGGGATAAGCAAGAAGGAGAGATAAGCAAAGCACAGTGATTTGAATAAGTGCTTTCATAGTGAATTGCTCCTATCTCTTAGGTTTGCGTGAACTCAACCGCCACTAATCGTAAACGAACTCACTGACGTGCGTAAGAAGGCCTGCTCCCCCGTTTGGGAGACCGCGGCGGCATAAGCGCAGTCTCCTGGGGGAGCATTGCCGGGCACGGTTAGGTCCAGTATCTTCAGAGGGTCTATGGTGGCGTTGCAGTCAAGAAAGACCGACGTTGCGAAGGGGAAGATGCCGAAATAGGCACCATCCGGCCCAATACAGAGGACGCTCCCGTCGGGCAGAATCAACCCTATATAAACGTCCACTACGACTTCAGAGCCATGGTTCTCCACGCTCAGGTATGCTTCGAGGTCATCCCCTGGGCCGAATTCGTTGTCATTAAGGGAGGTCTGGATGGTCACGGCGAAGATGGGATAGTGGTATCCCATATCGACGGTTCCTTTGTCGGCGCCTCCGTCGCTCCGGGTGGTGAGCTTGTCCAGGCCGAGGTTCTCGGCCGTGTCGCTGCCGGCGTCGATGCAGGGGCTATCCGCATCCTGACCCGCCGTCAGGGAGGACAGATAGTAGTCACCCAGTGGCCCAGTTGCGAAGACCGGGTCTTGGCTGATGTTGCCAACGCCGCCTTGCGTCCAGTTTTGAATGCAGCTGTAAGATGGCGTGCAACGGTCCGGCCCCACTTCCCCTGCATCGCCGTTGCCCCAGATAATGCAGTTGGTGATGGCGCCTGTATGGAAGTAAACGCCGCCGCCGTTTTCTGCTGCCGAGTTGTGAGCTATTGTGCAGTTCTGGACCATCCCCTGGCAATGGCCCAGGCCACCTCCCGCGTTGTAGTCAGCAACATTATTGATTATCAAACAGTTCTTGATCTGTCCGTCGAAGTCGTATATACCGCCTCCACAACCCATGTCTGCGAAGTTGTCCCTGATGACGCAGTCTTCAAGCGTTCCAGAGCAAGAGTCCAAGCCCGCTCCCATCCACGACACGTTACCGGAAATCGTGCAGCCCTTGATAATTCCATGGCAATCGCAAAGGCCGGAGCCAGTGTTGTTGCTTATTGTGCAGTATTCTATGTTTCCCACCCATACGTGTATCCCGGCACCGTCCGTGCTAGAGAAGTTTCCTGTCCAGTTATCGTCTATAAGGCAGTTTAGAATGTCTCCTTCACAATCATACATCCCCCCTCCTGTAAAAACGGCTGCGTTGCCGGTAATCCGGCTATTGGCGATATTGCCTCTCCATTGGTAAAGACCGCCCCCTGCTCCCTGGATGCCGTTGTCGCTGATTACACAATTATCGATGCTCCCAGTGCTTTCGGATAGCCCACCCCCGTCTCCGTATTCTGTCCAGTTCGAGAGTATGGAGCACCGGGCGATCTCTGCACTGCAATCATGGAGACCTCCACCGTCATGGCTCGCGGAGTTCTGTTTAACTGTGCACGCCACCATGCTGCCCTCGAACCTGAAGAGCCCGCCACCGCTGCCATCCGCCGTGTTTCCGATTATGAGGCAGTTTTCAAGGCTGCCACCAAAACACTCGGCGAGACCTCCGCCCCATCCCGCTGTGTTATCCCTGATTGTGCAGTTCTCTATTGTCCCGCTGCACCACATCAGGCCGCCGCCTGACGCGCCAACGGCCCCAGCCGCAGTGTTCTGCGTGATCACGCAGCCTGTAATCGAGGCTTTCGTATGAGGCGCGTTCCATTTGCGGGCGCCGCAGATTCCACCGCCGTAGCCGTTCTTCCCGTTTGTGATCGTAAAACCCGAAAGCAAACACGCCTCGTCCTCCGTGCCGTAAAAGGCAACAACTGGGCCGCTCTGGCCGCCATCGATGATAGTGCTCTCGACGCAGCCTGCGTCTTCAGGATCAACGGAACAGAGCACGATATTCTTGCCCTCAAAACGGACGTTCTCGTAGTAGGTCCCCGGGTGGACGATAACGATGTCGCCATCAATTGCGACATCGATCGCGTTCTGAATGACCGTGAAATCGTCGCTCCCGTCCTGATTGACGTGGTACTCCGCCGCAAGGGCCAGAATGCCGATGCAGTGCAGAATAACGAATACAGCCAGACCTATTGCTAGCATTCTCATGTCCCGATTCTCCTTCTATATTGCTGAGTTCGCCGATCCAACTCCTCTGCCATTAGGTCCATAGATTCTCAAAACCAGCCAGCTGTTCTATGGGCATACGCCATCTAAAGCCGACGAAACCTAACTTAGCGCACATTTTGACACCAGAAAGATACAAAGAATACAGTAAAACAGAGACCAAAACAAGCGCGCCATGTCCAGCGTCCACAGCTGCGACGAGGCTTCAGCGTCCTAGATTCTCTGTGTCTCTGTGTCTCTGTGGTGAGATGAGGGACCGGAAAGTTCTTAAATTGCATTCGTCGTCGCAGCTGTCGTCAACAGGCGTCTCGAGTATGAACGGCAGGTGGGCAAGTTTGGGGTGATTGACGATATTGCGAAAGCCTTCCATGCCGATATTGCCCATCCCGATGTGGTAGTGCCGGTCAACATGCGAGCCGAGCGCGACCTTCGTGTCGTTGACGTGGACGACCTTGAGCCGATCGATACCGATGAGACGGTCCAGCTCATCCAGCGTAGACTCGAGCCCGTGTGCGGCTACAACGTCATATCCGGCGGCGAACGCGTGCGCCGTGTCGAGGCAGACGTATAACCTGTCGGCAGACTTGCAGCGCTCGATGATGCGGGCGAGCTCGGCGACGGTGTGGCCAATAATATGGCCCGAGCCAGCGCTGTTCTCAAGCAGAAGCGGCGCATCATATTCCTGGCTCAATACCTCGTCGAGACCTCTGGAAACAGTCTTGAGTGCGTCGTCGAGATCGCGGCCGCGGGCGGAGCCGATGTGCGTGACGACGAACTGTGCACCGAGATGGTCGGCCCTTTCAAGCGAAGTTTTGACCGCACGCCTGGACCGCCACGCGAGTTTCGGGTCGGGGCTTGCCAGATTGATCAGATACGGCGTGTGGACGACGACAGCCTCGATGCCATAATCCGAGACGAGGCGGCGGAATGTCTGCGCCTCGCCGTCGTCCAAATCCTTAACGCGCCATCCTTTGGGGTTCTGCGCGAATATCTGAAGCGCGTTACAGCCCAGCTCGTGCGCCCTCTCAACGGCGTTGTAATACTTGCCAGCAACGGAGAAGTGCATCCCGACAATCAAAGTTCCAGGTCCCTCGCAATCTAAACCATTTGCAATCGATAGCGCTTCTCAATAGTGTATTATGATGCACGTATTATTCGCATCGACATCTTATTAACCCCAGCGAAGGAGGCAAGCGCCATTAACAGGAGAACCTTTCTCAAACTGGGCGGGATATCTACGCTGTGCTCGTTATTTGCGCCTCGTTTAGTGAGACGGGCAGCGGCGCAGAGTGACCAGCCCAACTATTGGGTGGGGAGCAAGTATTTCATTCAGGACACGGTAGAGACGAGCGATCTGCCGGAGCGCATCTGGGCCAGGATCAACGGCGCATGGCACGTTTATCCCTCGAGGGAGCTGCCGGAGGCGTTTGTGGACTGGAACCTCAGCTCGAGGGTCGGGATGCTCCAAGACATGCTGAATGGCGTGATGCCCTCTCACTACGACGGCCCTCACAACGCCGCGGTCGCAACCTATTCGCGATTTGGGCGAGGAGACAGCGAGTTTCAGGTCAACAACGCGTATAAGGGGATGGGCATGGTGCCCAAACCTGACCGTATCGAGGAGGTCATCGACCGGCTGAAGATGACGGAGGGGCACACCTTGAATGCGAAGGTGCAGATACTGATCGACAACTACTCAGACGAGACGATATGGGACAGGAGCAAGCAAGGCTCTCTGGAGCTTTACAGCTCGTCGGCCTTTGAGACGCACAGCTTCAAGAACCAAATGCGCAACCCCATCTCGACGGTCGCCTTCTTGGATTCCACGTCTTACGAGCTCAGGACGATCACCAGGCTCTTGCACCACAACGACCCGACTCTTTCAGAAGACGAACGCAACATGTTAGAATACATAAACGCCGTCCATGCCTACTTCCATGGCGGGTCGACCGATAACATCGTGGCCGTCTATTACGTCATCGAGGTCTTCGACAACTCCCCTGGCCCATCCCATGCAGGGCACAGAGTTGTTCCGCCGCTAGACAGGTCAAGAGGAGCCTCGCTGCCTAAAGGCCGGAAGCCTGAGGCGCTCGGCTACTAATCCAAAAGATTCTAAGGAGATAGCAATGTCCAAGATAATCATTGTCGCTTGCTCGATTCTCGCAGTGCTGGCCGTTCAGTCGGTCAGCTTGGCGCAGAGTGCGCGAGTGGAGGTTACGACTGACAGTGCCTCGTATTACTTTGGCGATACGGGAGAGGTCATACTATCTGCGACCAATGGCGATACTGAGCTCGCGGTGGACTTCTACCTCGCGCTGCTCGCGCCGGACGGCGCGCCCTACTTCTTCCCCGGATGGGGCAACGCCATGCAGCCTGCCATAAGTGGCCTCGTGCTTCCGCCTCACTTCTCGACGGGGCCGTTCGTCTATTTCACGTTCCCGATTCCCGGAGGCAAGCCGCCCGTCCTCACAGACGGCACGCACGCGTTTGCGGCCGCGTTCATGGCGGCTGGCTCAACTGACCTCACTCAGGGCATAAGCTTCGCCTACTTCGACGTCTCATCCGAGTCGCAAGGCTGTCCGCCTGGGATGGTGCGCATTCCCGCCGGGCCGTTCGCAATGGGCGACACGTCAGACACGGGCTACAAGGACGAATACCCGCTCCACGACGTCTATCTCGACTCGTTCTGCATCGACACATACGAATACCCCAACAACGTGGGCGTCGTCCCCAACTCAGGACTCAGCTGGATTGAGGCCGAGTCGCTGTGCACTCAGCAGGGCAAACGGCTCTGTTCTGAGTCGCAGTGGGAGAAGGCCTGCAAGGGGCCGCTAGGCTCCATCTACCCTTATGGCGATTGGTATGATGGCGTCAGATGCTGGACAGAGATGGGCTACAACGACGGCCAGGCAGGCGAATCCGGCGGCCGGAGTCGCTGCACGAACGTCTATGGCGTGTTCGACATGAGCGGCAACACTTGGGAGTGGGTGAACGACTTCTACGACGCCGAGTATTACAGCTCGTCGCCCGCTGAGAACCCGACGGGACCACCTGTCGGCGCCACCAGCAAGGTCATGAGAGGAGGCGCTTGGTACCACGGGGGCCTGGCCACACGCTGCTCCTTCCGAGGCGCATACGACCCCGAGCGGGGCCGCTTTGCCGCGGGCGTCCGCTGCTGCGCCGACTGAGCACGCGCCTTGTTTAGGCGCGGCTCACGAGCCGCCGTTTATCCTGAAGGGGTTACCCCAATAATCAAGTTGAGCGGAACTGACCCAAATCAGATTGACTTGTGAGGAGGGGGCGAAGGGAGATTTTTGGGGCAGGCCAGGTGGTTTTTCGGGGTGTCAGTCAAAGGATGGTGTGTCGGTGGGCGCAGATTCGGTGATCTGGGGCAGATGACGCCTGCTTTTGACGCTTCGTCGCATCGAGGTCGAGATCGGATTAAGCCCTAAGGATTTCAAGTACTATGCTATCGCGGACGGGCTGAAGGAGGTACTGAGCTCCACAATGAAGCCTTGTCGCGATCCAAAGCCGCCTCCCGTCCCCCCAGATGACTATCTGCTTCGCGCCAACTGGAGGGGGCTGGCCAATGTGAATACGAAAACTCCTCAAGAAAAAGGATTGACAAGAAAGAGGTACCCAGCTAGCATGACTCTTTATAGTTTGTGAGGGTGACCTGCTGGGAATGGTGGATGATGCAAGTGAAGTTATCACGCCTAAACTGCCTCAAAGTTGCGGTTTATGCCGCTTCGCGCTAAGCAGCTACCAGCTTTCTACAATTGATCCAGTAAAGAGCCAAGGACTGTCCGTGATAAGCAAGAAGGCAGCATACGCCGATGTCACGCAGGCGTGCCGAGGAATAGCCGATGGTACCATGGTGAAAAAGGCGTGGATGGGGTTTGACCAGTTTATGTCTCTTGCCGATGCGTTAATGGATGGCCTCGTCGTTACAGATTTACATGGTGGGATATTAGACGTTAATAGGGCCGCCTCAGAGAAACTATGCGGCGAAGAACAAGATCTCGTTGGTACAAGGCTTACCCGATTCATCACGGTGGAAGATCTGCCCAGATTCGCCCGTCATTGGCAGGACCTTCTCTCTGACCGACCGCAAATCAGAGTCTCAGAATATCGTGCGCGCCAAAGGGATGGAGATGCGATTTCGCTAAGTATTGCCCTTTCCATTCTGAGGGATTCTATCGGTCGTCCCAAGAACGTTATCGCCGTACTCAGGGACACCCCACAACGCAAAGTTACTGAAGACGTCCTTCGAGAAAATGAAGAGAAGTACCGGAGTCTTTTTGAAAACGAATCCGATGCGTTGATAGTTTTTGATGCCGAGACGCAGCGCATCGAAGAGGCCAACTTAGCCGCTTTGGAGCTGTTCGGCTACAGCGAGGAAGCCTTTTTGGGATTGACGTTTTCGGACATCTCGGCTGAAAAGACCCAAGTGGCGGAGTCGGTGCAAGAACTCATCAGTGGATTGCCACAGGGCAGATATGTGCCGCTGGGCTACTTCCGAAAGAAAGGCGGCACGATTTTTCCTGGCGAGATACGTACCGGTGCTTTTGTCGCTGGTGGAAGGCAAAAGATCATCGGGGTCGTTCGCGATATCTCACAGCGCATGGAGACTGAGGCGTCGCTATCTGAAAGCCGTAGCGAGTGCCGGGAGCTGGTTGAGAAGATAAGCGATGTGATATACGAGATCGACTTGAATGGCGTGATTAAGTACATCAGCCCGTTAATCGAATCAGTACTAAACTACACTCCCCAGGAACTTATCGGACGACGCTTCAGCGATTTCGTTCATCCGGATGATCTGCGCCGCGTCGAGAATGGCTTTAGAGAGGCACTTGGCGGCGATCAGAAACGGAGCGAGTATCGAATGGTAGGAAAGACCAACGAGATTCGCTGGGTCCGTTCTTCCAGCTGGCTCACCAAGAAAGGGAATCAACCAGTTGGATTGCGCGGAGTACTGATCGATATCACCGAAACCAAACGGATGGAGCGCCGATTTGTGCAGGCCCAGAAGATGGAAGTGTTGGGAACGCTCGCGGGAGGCATCGCCCATGACTTCAACAACATACTGGCTTGTATCATGGGGTATGCGCAGTTAAGCGTGACTAGAGTGCAGAAAGGAACGATACTGGCGGAGAACTTGACTGGTATTCTTAATGGAGCTCTTCGTGCAAAAACTCTGATCGAGCAGATCATATCCTTCGGCCGTCCCGGGAAAGAGGGAAGGCGGCCGGTCTCTATGACCCCCATTATCAAGACAACCCTTAAATTCCTGGAGGCTTCTCTGCCAGCCAGTATCGAGATTCGGCAGTACTTAAGAGCAGACCGAGATGTCATCCAGGCCGACGCCACGCAGATTCAAGAGGTGTTGATGAATCTGTGTGCCAACGCGGCCCAAGCGATGGATGAGGCGGGTGGGACTCTGAAGGTGGGAGTCAGTAACGTAGAATTGGTGGCCTCGGCCCCTGGTCTGGACCCGGGAATCCGGCCGGGTTCGTATCTGAAGCTGAGCGTGTCCGATACAGGCTGTGGCATCCCGCCTGAGATACGTGACAAGGTCTTTGATCCATATTTCACTACGAAGGACAAGGACCACGGTACTGGCCTGGGATTACCCAGGGTTCTGGGCATCGTGAAGGAGCATGATGGCGCTATCCGGATTGAGAGCGAGGTGGGACACGGGACTACGGTGAACGTCTTTTTCCCGCTGTGCAACAAAGAGGTTGTGGAAGCACAACCTCTGTCCAAAGCGCGCAACATCGGCAAAGAGCGCATCCTCTTGGTTGACGATGAGGAATCGGTCGTCAATCAGGGCAGACAAATGCTGGAGTCTTTAGGTTGCACTATCGAATCGACCGCCAGCGGCAAAGAAGCCCTGGCGGTGTTTCGTCTGGAGCCGGACCGATTCGACCTGGTCATCACCGACATGACCATGCCGTCTATGTTGGGCGACAGGTTAGCGCAGGAGCTGATGAGGATTCGCACTGACATTCCGGTCATCCTTTGTGCTGAACACAGCGAGAGGGTCTCTGGGGGAAAGGCCAAGGATATAGGTGTTCGCGCCTTTATCGTGAAACCCTTCGCCGAACAGGAATTTGCAGAGACCGTTCGGCGAGTGTTGGACGGACGGTGACCATCGGTTTTGTTTCGAGATGTTTGGCACAAGAATTGCGTCGCAAAGCCGGATAGGGTTTATTCTCCTGAGAATGGGCTCAGCGGGCCGAGGGATTGATTTGAGAACAAACAAAGGCACCGGAGGCTACTTCGGCGCCGCATTTTTCGCCTTTGGTTTGCGTTCAGACAAGGATTCTGGAGCTGCTGGTTTATGGAAGTGGGTCTATGGTGTTAATTCGATAGGTTATGGGAAGGATTCCATATATTGACCGTGGAATATGACTGAAAAGGCGGACATTAAGAAGTTCTCAAGGTCCTTGATCTACGTGCCCATTGTGCATACGCAGGCCGATATGGGTGTTTTAGGCAAATTGATTTGGCGGGCCGGTCTGCACAAGATGGGGGAAACGGTTCTGAAACGCAAGGCGTCCGCTATAGATCAGATATGGACCACCATAGAAACGACTATCAACCGATTGGACCTGGTTTATGCTAGAGTTCGGCTGTATCAGGATAGTTTGCCTGTTTGCGGGCGTGAGCTGGAGATCGTTCAGGAACTGGCAGCTTCGGGCAGCCGCAATCATCAGCTTCTTTTGCGTATGATCGAGAAGGGCGCCACCCTCATGGGAACCGAATCGGGTGAGCTTCTGATCAAGGAATACGAATTGTCCAAACGCATCGTGGATGCAGGCAATGCGTCCAGAACGGCCAAGATGAAAACACATCCAAAGACATTGGCCGAATCGTTACTCAAAGACCGCGATCGTTATATTGCGCACCGCATCAATCATACCCTTTGTGCGGGAGATACGGGGGTTCTTTTTTTGGGGATGTTTCACTCACCCGAGCCGTTTCTCGACGGGGATATTCACCTGGCATACCCCATCGAAAAACCTGCCGGGTCTGCGGGGCAGTGAGGGGATTAGAGGGAGCGAAACCCATGGAGAGACTCGATGTCCGGATTTTGATTGTGGATGACGACAGGGACATCTGCCGGATACTTGCAACGCTCATAGAACGTGAGGGATTCAAAGCCATTATGGCGAATGATGGCGAGCCGGCGCTGGCGTCCATCCGTTCCGCCTCGCCCGATCTTATGTTACTTGACATGAGAATGCCTAACATGGATGGCTCAGAGGTGTTGGCGCACGCCAAGGAACTAGACCCCGACCTTCCCGTGGTCATTATCACGGCGTTTGGCGAAATCCACGGCGCGGTCGAAGCGATAAAGGCCGGTGCGTACGATTATCTCACCAAGCCCTTTGAGCATGACGATGTGATTCATGTAGTTCACAGAGCGCTTTCAGAGAGAGAACTCAAACGGAAACTGAAGAACCTTACCAGCCAGATCAGAAAGGACAGCCCGCTGAGAGAGACGATGGGACCCAGCGAGTCGATCGGCAACCTTATCGCGATGGTCGAGCGAGTCGCCCGGTCCGATTTTACCGTGGTGATCCAAGGGGAGACAGGGTCTGGAAAAGAGGTTGTGGCCCGGGCCATACACAAGGCCAGTTTGCGTTCCCAAGGGCCTTTTGTTCCATTGGATTGCGGGGCCATTCCCGATGCGCTACTGGAAAGCGAGCTGTTTGGTTACGAGAAAGGCGCATTTACCGGGGCGGGACAGAGAAAAGTTGGCAAACTCGTATGCGCCCAGGGTGGGACGCTGTTTTTAGATGAGGTCAGCAACCTGCCACTATCTTCACAAGCGAAACTTCTACGGGTTATTCAGGAGAAAGAGGTCATGCCGGTGGGCAGCAACAAACCTGCCAAGATAGACGTTCGTCTCCTGACCGCCTCCAACCAGGACCTTAACAGCCTCGCCGAGGCAGGCGCTTTTCGCAGCGATCTCTTTTTCCGGCTGAAGGAGTTTACCATAAGAGTACCACCCCTGCGGGAGCGGAGAGATGATATACCTTATCTGGCGAAACGTTTTCTGGACATCGCCAACGCAGAATTGGACAAGAACGTGAAGGGGTTCTCTGAAGGGGCCCTGGAAACGCTGCTGGATTATCCATGGCCCGGGAATGTGCGTGAGTTCCGGTCAACCATCCGCCGCGCGGTTCTCTTAGCCGACGAGATCATCACCAAAGGTCATCTGGATGTCCGGAAGCGATCATATCCGGTGTCGTGGGACGTAGGGCCTCAAATGAAGAGAGGACTATTAGAGAAGGCCTCCTTGAAGACCATCGTGCGTGAGAGCACGGCGGCAGTGGAAAGAGAGGTTCTTACCCGAACGTTGCAGTCCACAGGTGGGAACAAGGCCAAAGCAGCGCGGATTCTCAGAATAGACTACAAAACTATCCATACTAAGGTCAAGAAACTGGGTATTCAAACCAACAGGAGGTCACCATGAGTGACAAAAAGAGCGGAGGCGGCTTCGGAGGGATTCTAGGAGGTTTTGCGGACCTGGTAGATAAGCTTGGTGAGCTTGCGGAAAAGGGGGAGCGGCTCTCTAGAACCGGAGAGATCGATTTCAAACGAAAGGGAAAGGACCTGAAGGGGGTATATGGTTTCTCCGTCAAAGTGGGTTTGGGAGGGGATGAAGTCAAGATTGAGCCCTTCGGAAACATCCGCAGAGATAAAGAGTCCGGAGAAGCTGTGGTGCAGGAGATTCGCGAGCCCATTGCGGATGTCTTCGAGGAGAAGGACCATACATTGGTTGTCGTCGAGATGCCGGGTATCAGTGAGGATGATGTGCAAATTGACGTCAAGGACGACCTGCTGACGCTATATGCTGAACACGGGGAGAAGAAATACCGCAAGGAAGTCCTGATGCCGAAAAGCTATCCCAAAGAGAAGATGTGTATTTCCTGCAACAACGGCATTTTAGAGATAAAGTGCGCCCTTTAGCCGTTTAGGATATCAAGGGACGGTCCCGCGGCCGCCACGGGCCAAGCATACTTCAGGCGAGTGATTGAAGGAGACGATGCATGAAAGAGACAGAAGACCTTAAACTGAAAGTTACGGAAGCTCTCGGCAAGGACGTCGGAAGGTGCTTTGCCCGAATGGGCCCGGAAGACATGAAGCGGCTGGATTTGGCCGTTGGTGACATCGTAGAGATCGAGGTCAAGCGCAAAACCGTCTGTAAGGCCATGCCAGCCTACAAGGAGATTCGCGGCCAGTCCCGCGTACAGCTCGATGGCCTCACCAGAGAGAACGTCGGCGCCGGCCTGGATGAGTTCGTGCGCATCCGCAAAACGGTCTGTCGTCCTGCGGGGAAAATATCACTGGCCCCGACAAGCATCACCCCGACCGAGCGTGATCTGAAGTATATCGGAAGTCTTCTGGACGGCCTCCCAGTCATGGCGGGCGACCGGATCCGGGCCAATCTGTTTGGCAGCCGGTCGGCCGACTTCAAGGTGCAGCATACAGTCCCAGAAGGCCCTGTTCTCATCAATCCCAGTACCCAGCTTACCATCGTCAAGACGAAGGAAGCGGGGTCCGCCAGCCGGGTGACCTACGAGGATATCGGCGGGCTTAAGCCTCAGCTTTTGCGGATACGCGAGATGATCGAGCTGCCGCTGCGTTATCCGGAGGTTTTCAGACGCCTCGGGATCGACGCCCCCAAGGGGGTGCTGCTGCACGGTCCTCCGGGATGCGGCAAGACCCTCATTGCCCGGGCCATCGCCCACGAAACCGAAGCCCAGTTCTTTTCCGTCAGCGGCCCGGAAGTTGTGCATAAGTTCTACGGCGAGAGCGAGGCGCATCTGCGTAAGATATTTGATGAGGCCAGTCGCAAGGGCCCCAGCATCGTCTTTCTCGACGAAATCGACGCCATTGCCCCGCCCAGGGAAAAAGTGGTGGGGGACGTTGAAAAGCGGATGGTCTCCCAGCTTTTGGCCCTCATGGACGGGCTTAGCAAGCGTCAGAATGTCATCGTTATCGCGGCCACCAATATCCCAAACGCGCTGGACCCAGCCCTGCGGCGCCCCGGCCGCTTTGACCGGGAGATCACCATCCCGATTCCGGACCGCATCGGCCGATTGGAGATACTGGACATCCACAGCCGCGGCATGCCGCTGGCCCCGGACGTGGACATGGCGCACTTAGCCGAGATTACGCATGGTTTCGTCGGCGCCGATCTTGAAGCCCTCTGCCGCGAGGCCGCCATGCTCTGTTTGCGACGGATCATGCCGGATATCGATTTTGGGCTGACATCCATCCCCTATGAGCGGCTCGCGGCCCTAGAAGTCCACATGGACGATTACCGCGCGGCGCTGCGGGAGGTGGAGCCATCGGCCATTCGAGAGGTCTTCGTCGAGGTCCCGAATGTCCGCTGGGAGGACGTCGGCGGCCTCGACGCGGTTAAGGAGAGTCTGGTGGAAGCGGTGGAATGGCCCCTGAAATTCTCCCGTCTATTTGATCAGGCCGGGATCAAGCCGCCCAAGGGGATTCTCCTCTCCGGTTCGCCCGGTTGTGGGAAGACGCTAATGGCCAAGGCGGTTGCCAATGAAACGCACGTCAACTTTATTGCCGTCAAGGGGCCGGCACTCCTCTCTAAATATGTGGGCGAATCCGAAAGGGCCGTCCGCGAGGTCTTTCAAAAGGCTAGGCAGGCTGCCCCTTGTATCATTTTCTTTGATGAAATCGATGCCCTGGTTCCGGTTCGAGGCGCCTCATCGGATTCGCACGTGTCGGAACGGGTGCTCAGTCAAATCCTGACCGAACTTGACGGGATCGAGGAACTCAAGGGGGTCCTGGTGTTGGGCGCGACAAACCGCGCCGATATGCTTGACCCGGCGGTGCTGAGGCCCGGACGTTTTGACGAGATTATCGAGATCCCCATGCCGGACAAAAATGGTCGGGAGGAGATCTTGGCGATTCATCTGCGCAACAAACCACTGGCAGCGGATATTCGCCTAGATGATCTGGCGGCAAGGACAGAGGGTCTCAGTGGGGCCGAAATTGCCGGCATCTGTTACAAAGCAGCGATGAGTGCGCTCCGACGCGCTGTGCAGGCCGGATGGGACGCAGGGGCCGACGATCTTCCCGATCTGTGCATTACGGCAGACGATCTGTTTGGCACTCTGGAGGCGGTGTGATGGTTGATAGTAGATGTCCGACCAGTCCGACGTGTCCGACTGGTTCGACAGCGTCGCCGCACGAAGCGCAAGGCTTCTATCTTTACGGTTTTGCGCAGGCGGCCAGACTGCCTTTGCTGAAGGTCGCCGGCATGGATGCCCGCTACCCGGTCTCACAATGGACGTGCAAGGACATCGTGGCCGTGGCCAGCAAGGTGATGGTTGCGGATTTCAGCGGGCAGTCGGCCGAAACGAACCTCAAGGACCTGGCCTGGGTGGGCCCGCGGGCCTGTCGTCACCAGGAAGTGGTGGAGGCTGTGATGCGGCACTCACCGGTGCTGCCAGCAGGCTTCGGGACGATTTTTGCCTCATCCCAGCGGATGGTGGAATTGTGTGTCCGTCACCATGGCGCCATTTCGCGTTTCTTGGGCGAGGTGGATAACAAAGCGGAATGGGCGCTGAAAGGATTCTTGGACAGGGCGCAAGCGCACAGGTCGCTGAATTCGGAGTTGATGGCCGGTGAGAAGGAGCTTCTCGCATCTGTATCACCGGGTAAGCTCTATTTTATGCAGAGGCAGATGGCGGCCGAGGTTGAGCAGCAATTGAACCAGAGATTGAAAGCGATCTTGACTGGAATTTGGGAAGACCTGGGGCGGTATGCGGCGCGTTTCTGCGAACGGAAAGTGCTTTCCCGTGATGCCACCGGCTTGGATGTGGACATGGTTCTGAATTGGGCGTTTCTGCTTTCCAGAGATTCTGAGGAGGTCTTCGCGGCGTGCCTCAACCGAATGAAGGCCGCGCAGGCGAAGCACGGGCTTCACTTTGAACTCTCCGGGCCGTGGCCCCCTTACAGCTTCTCCCCGACCTTGGAAATGGTGTGAAAGGTAACGAGGCTTAGCAGGCAGATGAAATACCTCCTTTATTGCATATTTGCTGACGAGAAGAGCTCGCCAGCCGTCCACCTTGCAGGGGTCGACGGCCAACCGATTGTGGTTGTATCGCACAGTGGTCTCAGCGCCTCGGTCTCACCATGTCTCCATCCAAGCCTCACACCGGATATCACGCGCATTCAGGCTTACCAAAGGATCATCGAACGATTTAACCACCACCGCACCATCATCCCGATGCGCTATGGCTGTCTGTTCCCGAACAGGGAAGAGGTCGGGCTGCATTTGGGGCAGCGTGCCCACTACTATTTGTCCCTGTTAGGTGAGCTCAAGGGCAGCGTGGAGATGGGAATCCGGGTCATGATGTCAGAAGGCCGATTGCCCCTTGAAGAGCTCGAGCGCAAGAGGGAGGCACACCCGATGTCGAATACTCAATCTCCGTTGTCCGGCAAGCAGTACTTGACGGCACGCAAAGCCCATTATTCCCGTGAGGACCGTAATCTAACGGAAATCGAGCACATAATCGCGCAGACCCACACCGCATTTTCTGGGCTCTATGTCCGGTTCAAATCGGAATGTGGGACGACCGAAGTGTCAGCATTGGGCAATCGGGTCCTCTCCCTCTATTTTCTCGTGCTGCGAGATTCGGTTGAATCGTTTCGGCAAGCGTTCCGGCGTGTCAGCAAGCGAGGGCCCCATAAACTGCTTTTGAGCGGCCCTTGGCCGCCATACAACTTTGTTACACCCGAGCGCACGAGGTGACCTGAATCCACATGACGCCTGAGCCCAATGGTCCTCGGTCAGGGATGCGAAAGGCCTCTTTGCCGGATTCAACCAAAACCGGAATTGTGCTCGACGGCACCTCCGACTGGCATCAGAAGCTGTATGCCATGCTGCTGGATACGATACCGTCCTCGGTTCTGATGATCGATCAGAACATGCGTGTCGTGCTTGCCAATCGGAACTTTCTGAAGAAGAGCCGGCGGTCGGTATCCGACACCATCGGTTTCCCGCTGCAGAATATCTTTCCCGCCGTGATTATCGAGAAGATGGATATCATAGGCCAGATTCGCCAGGTCTTCCGTTCGAGCCAGCCCACCAAAGGGCAGCGGATGTTCTTTCGATCTCCGGGCGTTTCGATGCGGACTTACTATTACCGTATCGTCCCGTTTGAGTGGCAGGGAAACGTTGAGAATGTAATGCTCTTAATGGATGATGTAACCGAACAGATCCAATTGAGCGATGAGATTCAACGCGTTCAACGCCATCTGGCGAGTATCTTCGACAGCGCCAGTGACATTATGTTGTCCACTGACACCGGCGGAAGGATCCTGTCTTGGAATCCGGCCGCGGAGAGAATCTCCGGGTACAGTTTCACTGAAGTAAAGAACCAGTTTTTTTACAAGTTATGCGCCAAGGATCATCAGGAGAACGTGAGGAGGATATTCTCCGCGATGAGAACTCGGAGGGATTCGGTCACCGCGGAGTGGAACCTCGTCACGAAAAAGGGGCTCGATATCTATGTTTCCTGGGTTTGTTCGCCGATGAAAGACCAACAGTTGGAGACAGCCGGAGTTGTGGTCGTGGGCAGAGATCATACCGAGCACCGCAGAATGGAAATGCAGCTTCGCCAGTCGCAGAAATTTGCCGCACTGGGCGTGATGGCCGGTGGGATCGCCCATGAGATTCGAAACCCGTTGGCGATCTGTTCTTCGGCCGCCCAATTCATCTTGGCGGATGACACCTCCCCGGATTTCCGCATCGAATGCGCCAGAAAGATCCACGTGGGGATTGAGAGGGCATCCATTGTTATCGAGAATCTGTTAAAATTCGCGCGGCCTTCGGATGGATCGGAAAGGGAGAAGGTCAACCTTCTTGGTATCATCAAAGAGACCATTGCGCTAATTTCCAATCAGATCAACATCCAAAAAATCAAGCTCAAATCAGATTTCCCAGCGCAACCGGTATTCATCAACGGCAGTGCCGGTCTGTTGCAGCAGGGGTTCATCAACCTTTTTCTGAACGGCCTCAAAGCGATGCCAGACGGCGGCCACCTAACGGTATCCGTCCAGAAAACGGAAGGCAAGGCGTTGATTCGGGTGGCAGACACGGGTCATGGTATTCCAAAAGAAAACATCGATAAAATATATGACCCTTTTTTCACGACTTCACCGGTGGGAGAAGGTGTCGGATTGGGCCTCTCCATCTGTTACGCGATCATCGAGCAGCATTCCGGCACCATCGAGGTGGAGAGCTTTGAGGGCCGGGGAACTAGTTTTACCATCATGCTGCCGATGCTGTAACTCGACAAATGCCGAGGCACGTGGCGCTTCACCGCAGAAGATGGAACCGGACAGTTTAGGAGCATATATGACAGCGAAAACCCCGATGTTTCTCGTCGTAGATGATGAACCGGATATGTGCTGGGCTTTCGAGCATATCATCGAAAGCGTGGGAATGACTGCCCGGAGCGCATTAAGCGGCGGGAAGGCGCTTGAACTGCTGCGCAGAGATTCTTATCAAATGGCCTTTCTGGATGCCAAACTTCCGGACATCGACGGCCTGGAATTGGCAAAAAAGATCCGGAGACTGGCCCCCTCAATTCGGATCGTGGTCGTTTCCGGCTATTTTTATCAAAATGACCCGATGGTGGAGACGGCGCTGCAGGAAAAGCGCATCGACGGTTTCGTATCCAAACCGTTCAAAAATGATGAGATTCTGAGGATCATCAGAAGCGTCTCCCAACTACCGGCCTCCTCCGGCGATATGGGGAATCCGTTCCACTGAAATATGGCGTATCCGCCATAGTATCGATTCCCTAATTCGGGACGATTCACTTTTGCGCCTCGCTCCTGACGTGTATGGTTTCTTCATTTTTTGTTTCAGGTGCTGTGGGGGATGCGGGCCCGTAAAGCCCCGGCAGCAGAGGAACTACCCCGATTGCCCGGCGGGCCTATAGTGTGTTTGTCAATCCGTACGCGTTTGGCACATATATTGCTACTAAAATACAACGGTATGCCAAGGTTGGATATGGACGGAGTTTTTACACCACGTCACACTTAACAAGAAAGGAGAACAATTATGGCGGAAAGGGCGAAGATTCAAAAGTCGACCGATTCCTCGAGCCTTGCCGAAGTCGTCGATCGGATCCTGGATAAAGGGATCGTGATTGATGCCTGGGTTAAGGTGTCCTTGGTTGGGATCGAGCTACTGTCCATCGAGGCAAGAGTTGTGATCGCCTCAGTTGAGACGTATCTGAAGTACGCCGAGGCCATTGGCCTTACCGCGGCAGCGGCTGTTCCGGCGTAAGGCAAGAATCATCTTTCGTGAGGGCGTGAGAGGCCGCAGACCGGCCTCTCACGCAAAGATAACTGTGGATAGGCCTGCAAATTGGATAGTTGAAGTCCGCCGGATGGGATAACCCGCCCGGAAGGTCTTCGATAGGAGAAAGGATAATCATCATGGGGAGCCTAACTGACGATATGACCCGCCTGCGTGGTGAGATCGGTGCTTCAAGGCAAAGCCGGTTCGGTTTTTTGGGGCAGTTGCAGAATGATACAGTTGAACTGCAGACTTTTTCATCCGGTCTTTCCGTCGATGTAACCCGAATGCTGGAGGGCTTCCTCAACCATAGAAGTGAAACGGCTGAAAAGACCGAAGCCGGTCTCAGGGCATTCATGAACGGGTTGAAGAGAGACGTCTCCGACATGCAAACAGGTTTCCGGACCGATCACGCTGAAATGACCCGCCGGATGAAGGACAACCTGGGCGATTTCGTATCGGCCTTAAAGGAACATGCCGTGCAAGTGGAATCGAATTTTCGCGAAGACCGGCTCGGCATGGCGAGGGAAGGCCGAATTGACCGGGAGATTTTTCTGTCCGAAGTCAAAAAGTCCGTGAGCGACCTGAGGCGCCGGGCTTGGGATCTGAGGGTAACATTTGCGACCGACATCGAGAATGCACGTCGTGCCTGGGCCGGTGCATCGGCGCCGGGCAAAAAGGATGCTGGGCCGGTTGAGAAAGCGAGAAAAAGCACCCCTGAGGACCTTACCCGGATCAGCGGCATCGGCCCCGGCCGTCAAAGCCGTTTGAATGCAGTCGGTTTATTTACGCTGGAGCAACTGGCCGCAAGCACGCCTACAGTATTAAAAGCAGCCCTGGGTAAAATGGACGCAGCGGCCGAGGTGGAGAAATGGATCGAGCAGGCCAAGGCGCTGGTTTAAGCGTGGAGGATATGGGAGTTGTTACTATGAATGAAACAGGTCTGAAGGTTGTATCCGAAAGTAGGATAACGGTGGCTGCTGGCGATGACAACGTCACGCCGGAGGCCAGTGAGGACTTCGTCGTTACCCCATACGTGCAAGACGTAACTGAACGCGCCCTCGCCTACCTTGAGGTCGGATACCCGATACACTTCGCCGGGCCTGCCGGGACGGGCAAAACGACGCTTGCCTTCCACGTGGCGGCGCAGCTGGGACAGCCGGTGACACTCATACATGGGGATGACGAGTTTTCGAGCGCCGATCTGATTGGCCGGGATTCGGGGCTCCGCAAGAATTATCTCTGGGATAATTTCATTCATTCGGTACTAAAGACCGAGGAACGTGTCGAGACCCTGTGGGAGGATAACCGGCTGACCAGGGCCTGCAAAAATGGAACCACGCTGATCTATGATGAGTTCACCCGTTCCCGACCGGAGGCCAATAATGCCTTCCTTAGTGTCTTGGAGGAAAAAATCCTCAACCTGCCGAAGCTGCGCCGATCGGGTGGCGGGTATATTGAGGTGCATCCGGACTTTCGGGCGATATTTACCTCCAATCCGGAGGAATATGCCGGCGTACACAAGACCCAGGATGCCCTCACGGACCGGCTCATCACCATCAGGTTGGATCATTTTGATCGCGACACCGAAGTTGGAATCACCAAGGCCAAGTCCGGGCTGTCCCAATCAGACTGCGAGATTATTGTCGATATCATCCGGGAGATGCGCCAGATCGGTGTGAATAACAGGCGGCCGACGATCCGGGCCAGCATTGCCGTTGCCAAAATCCTCGCGCACCTGGGCGGGTGCGCAGACGTGAACGACCCGGCATTCATGCGCATCTGGCGCGATGCTGTGAACATCGACACGGCCAAGGTTACCCATGAGGGGCGGTCGCTCATGCTCCCCAAGATGGAAGAGGTCATACAAACGGTCTGCGAGAAGCATCGGGCTTCCCGCAAGGGTATGATTAACGATAGTCCGCGCGAACCGTAATGTGTCTTGAAGAACGTCTCACAAAGAGAGGGTGACAACGATGGCCATACCGAAAAGAACTGTCCGTGGTGTGCACGACCTACGCACGTATTCAGGTAAGGTGGATATTTTCCAGGAACCCCACCGGGCGTATATGCAGATCAGCTGCCTGGAGATGGAGAAGGTTCGCCGCAGCAAGGAACGGGACAGTGCGATGCAGCGGGTGAGGCAGATCGATGCCCGCTTTCGGGAGATCGAAAAAGAAGAAGCCTACCTGTTGAAAGGACTTGACGGCATCAAGCTGATCAGGCACAGCACCGGGCGACTGTTCGATGCTTCGGGACTTCATGCGACGAGAAGTTTTAGAATCAAGTACTAAAGTGCGCCTCGAGCGGCGGGCCAAACGGTGCCGCAAAGGCCGTAAACCATGTGCCCGCATAGGGCATCTACAAGGGAGGACCGGAAATGAAGATTAACTGTCTTTCATGCGGACACAATGTGGACATATCCGAGGCTTATGACGACTATACCGGTGTAATCAGATGCTTTGCTTGTCATGCATTGCTTGAGATCAAAACCGAAAATGGATGGCTCCGCTCGGTACAATTGGCAAACAGCCCGTCCGCCTCGCCGCCGGACGTATCTGGCCCCAGCGATTCTAGCGAGCGGCCGGAGCAGACCGGTGTATCCTCGTTTGGAACGTGAAAGGGCAGGTGGGATCGTGTTGGCAGAGACCTCACCCAATCGGGGACGGTACTTATACGCCATTGTTGAAGAGGACAGTAGGCAAACAAGCGGCCTTGTCGGCATCGCGGGGGCTGAAGTCTATACGATTTCCAATGGTGGCGTCTCGGCGGTTGTCAGCAATATCCTCAACCAGAAAATTCGCCCGGAGCGCCGCCATCTAGCCGCGCACCAGAAAGTCCTCAAACAGGTGATGACCGATAGTACGCCGCTGCCGATGTCCTTCGGCATCATTGCCGACGGTCCGGATGCCATTCAGAGGATCCTTTCCCTCAATCAAGAGGCCTTTCAAGAGGAACTTGAGCGTGTGCAGGGGAAGGTTGAGATGGGGCTGCACGTCACCTGGGACGTGCCCAACATCTTCGAGTATTTTGTCAATACTCACCCGGCGCTAAGGTCCGCCCGCGACACGTATTTCGGAACCCCGGACCGTGAACCGACGCGAGAGGAAAAGATCGAGGTGGGAAGGATGTTTGACCGCACGCTCAAGCAGGACAGAGAGGGCTATACCGAGGATGCCGTTAACGCGTTATCCCGCCATTGTGTCGCGATCAAACGGAATAAATGCCGCACTGAAAAGGAGGTCATGAATCTGGCGTGCCTGGTGGCCAGGGAGGCCGAGGCCCGGTTTGAAGCTGGAATTATGGAAGCCGCCGGCATGTTCGACAACAATTTTGCATTCGACTACAACGGGCCCTGGGCGCCGCACAACTTTGTGGAGATCGACCTGAAGTACTGACGATCTTCGATTGCGAAGTATCTATTTGGGAAGCCATGTTTATCATTGACGACGTTCTGCTTTTTCCGGTCTACGGCACCCTGTGGATTAACAATATGCTCTGCAACGCGGCCCAGGAGGAGATCGCCAATGAGGCCGAGTCGCTGACGATGCAGTTGAGTGAACTGTATATGGCCCTTGAGACTGGGAGGATAACCGAGGCCGAGTTTGACGAGCGTGAAAAAGAGTTACTGGACCGTCTGGATGGCATCGAGACGAGAGGAACGCTTGGCGAGGATGAGGGTGAGTAATAAGAACGTGAACACTCTGGAACGGTCTTCGCGCGATGGGGCCGCGGTGGCCGCGGGGCCCTCTTTCCTAAATAATACCGATCTGCGACTTCTGCTGTTCGGCGGCAAAGGGGGCGTGGGCAAGACCACGTGCGCCTCGGCGACGGCCCTCCACTATGCCCGGCATCAGCCTGAACGGAGCTTTCTCCTTGTCTCAACCGATCCAGCTCACTCCCTGAGCGACAGCCTGGCGGGTTCATCCCTTCCGGGCAATTTACAGACGCTCGAAATTGATGCCCAGGGCTGCTTGTCCGACTTCAAGAATAAACACAATGCCAAACTGAGGGAGATCGCTTCTCGCGGGACCTTTTTAGATGACGAGGACATCAGCCAGTTCATGGACCTCTCTCTTCCGGGACTGGATGAGCTAATGGCCTTTTTGGAAATCACCCAGTTGGCGGAAGATCAAAAACACCACTGCATTGTGGTGGATACCGCTCCCACCGGCCATACATTGCGGCTTCTGGCTATGCCGGAATTGATCGAAAAATGGCTCGATGCGCTGGATGCATTGCTCGCCAAACATCGTTACATGAAGCATCTGTTTGCCGGGTCCTATCAACGCGATGCGCTCGATGAGTTCCTTCTGGATTTGTCCAACTCGGTAACGGGTATGCGGCGACTCTTAACGGATTCGGCACGCTGCTGTTTTGTGCCGGTGCTGCTGGCTGAGGCGCTGAGCATCTACGAAACCCGGCTGCTGTTAGATGAGCTGGAGCGGCTGGAGATAACTGTTTGCGACATCGTTGTCAACCGTCTGTATCCTGAAAGCAGATGTCCGCAGTGTTCGGATCGGCACGCGCGGCAGACCATCAATATGCGTAATGGGTATGCCGGACTGGCGGGATATGTCCTGTCGGCCGTTCCCATGTACCCGAAGGAGGTTCGCGGCGCAGACGCCCTGCATACGTTCTGGGAGAATACGCTTGTATTGGCGAATCCGCTTCCCTCGGTGAGTATTCCCCAAACGAATAGGCAACCCGAAGTCTTGAAACCGGCCAAGTTGCCCGCGGTTGATACCAAGCTTTTACTGTTTGCCGGCAAAGGTGGCGTGGGCAAGACCACGATGGCCTGTGCGACCGCCATCCGAATGGCACAGGCACTAAACGGCAGGCAAGTACTTCTCTTTTCGACTGATCCGGCGCACTCTCTTTCAGCCTGTCTGGACACGCCCATCGGCGCGACGCCGACCAGATTAAGCCCCAGCCTGACAGCCATGGAAATAGATGCCCAATCAGAGTTTGAGACCTTAAAAGACGAATACGCGCAGGAGTTAGAGGAGTTCTTGGACGACATTTCCTCGAATTTTGATCTAGCCTTCGACCGCGATGTAATGGAACGGATCATGGACCTCTCGCCGCCCGGCATTGACGAGGTTATGGCCCTGACGTCGGTCATGGATTTTCTTTCACAAGACCAGTTCCAGTTCATCATTCTCGACTCGGCGCCAACCGGGCACCTGGTGCGCCTGCTGGAGACCCCCGAACTCATCGACCAGTGGCTCAAGGTGTTCTTTAATCTCCTTCTGAAATATAAACACATCTTCAGACTTCCTAAGGTCTCACAACGCATGGTGCAGATGTCCAAGGCCCTCAAGCTGCTGCAAAGACTGCTGAAGGGCAGCCAATCCTCGGCCCTCTTCGGCGTGACCATCCTGACCGAGATGGCATTTGAAGAGACCAAAGACCTTATCGCCGCTTGCCAACGGATGCACATCTATGTGCCGCTGCTGTTTCTCAACCTGGCTACGCCTCCCAGCAGATGTCCCCTGTGTTCAGCTGTTCATCAGCGGGAGAAGGCAATCATGCAGAAGTATAAGCAGGCGTTTGCTGATCAGCATCAGACCCTGGTCTATCAGCAGGGCGAACCCCGAGGGCTCGAAGCGCTCGGGCAACTGGGAGAAACACTGTACAAACACTATACAATTGATGATGGATTATGGATTCAATCAAAAATGCGTTGGAAGAGAGCGAGCAGGTCTCTTTATGTGAGGCCCTCGATCGCGTCCTCAACAAAGGAGCGGTGGTGATAGGGGAGGTGACCATTTCGGTGGCCAACGTCGATCTGATCTACCTGTCTCTTAAGGTTGTGCTGACATCGATTGAAACCGCTCGCGAAATGCTCGCTTTCGATGCCGAAGGTTCCTGCTAGACAAGAAAGTCGGCACGGGAACGGCGGGCATAAGAGGTAAGGTATGTACTCTGAAAAACAGTCAAAAATAGAGTCGGAGGCGCTTGGCGATTTTGCCAAAGTGATGCAGAGCGGCGGTTTTTTCCAACCCGAGCCGGCAAAGGGGCGGGAAAGCACGGGACCTCAACCCAAATCCGCCGGCCGCCTGAACCTGAATCAGAAGGATGTGAAAAACGGCCTCGGCCAACTGGTGCTCACACTGGTCAAACTGCTGCATGAGCTCCTGGAGCGACAGGCCCTCCGGCGCATCGAGGCGGAGTCACTGAGTGACGATGAGATCGAAGAGCTGGGGATAACGCTGATGAAGCAAGCCCATGAGATCGAGAGGCTTCGTAAGGAGTTCGGCCTCGAGGATGAGGACCTGAATCTCGATCTAGGGCCGCTTGGAAAACTACTATAACTCATCCACAGCGCATGGCCATGAACCAGAAGGAGTCTTAGTCGTGGGCATTCTGGCCGTGGCTATAGGGATACTATTCTGTGTGATTTATTGGTGGCAGAAGAAAAACAGGTGGCCGGACCAATGACAACTGTATGGATTCATGATTGGCGATTGAGGCGCACGAGCTGTCCCCAATCTTCATCTCAACAGGGACAACCGCACAGATACGAAAGCAATCAGCAATAATCAATGTAAACCGGAGGTTTTAGTATGGCCATTCAGCGGGCAACAACCCTGCAAACTACCAACCTTGCCGACATCCTCGAGCGCGTCCTGGATAAGGGGATCGTCATAGCCGGTGATATCCGCATAAGCTTGGTGGACGTCGAGCTCTTGACGATTCAGCTGCGACTTGTCATCTGTTCCGTAGATAAGGCCAAAGAGATGGGGATGGACTGGTGGGTCAATAATCCGGCATTATGTTCCGGAGCGGGTAAGAAAGAAATGGAACCGGTCTTGGATACTCTTACAAGAATTGAGGAAAGGCTGGGCAGGCTGGAAGGTGTTCCAGTATCCGAAAAGGGCTGAGCGGACTGAATCAGCTGCGCCGTCGCCACTCCTATTTGCCCCTCCCCCTTTCCCCCCTTGGGCAAATTCCTCGTCAGAGCAGGAGTTTCCCCATTCTGTTTTGGACTGGTTCATGATGCCGACTTCGTCTCAGATGCTCGACGCCGCCTCCGCATCCCCGAAGGGGATTAACGTGGGTAGCCGTAGGCGTCAGCCTACGGAATCGGAACGCATCCCCACCTCCCCAGATTGGCCCTGAAGGGGCCGCACAACAGTCCTTTCACACCGGAAACCTTCGTCATAAAACGGTCGATTGTGCAACCCTTTCAGGATTGTTTTTCTTTTTCTTCGCTGGTCGTGATCCGTAGGCTGACGCCTACGGCTACCCACGTTCCGCCCTTTCAGGGCGGGAGTATGCCCCGGCTCCGGTAAGCTCCAATTCCAGTCGATGCCGTCCGGAATTAGAGCCACGCGGCGAGGGTCTTTTCTTTGACGCCGCCGACAGGGAGCACTTTGCCGCGGAGCGTCAGTTCGCCCGTCATCGCCCCGTTGCCATCGTAATAGTAGCTCCAGGTTGAGGCGCCGTCTGTCGAGGACGTGAGCTGGTCCGCTGAATCGAAGTAGGTCGTCGTGCTGTGCGACAGCGGGTCAGTGGCCTTCGTGGGCCGACCAAGCGCGTTATAGGCATAGACCGTGCTGTTGGGAGCCGCTAAACATGTTCATCTTATGAAGTCTCCTGCCTCCAACCTGATTTTTGTGGCGAGGTGGCACGGTTGACGGTTACCTCTCAGATGTGCAAAGATGGGGTTGATGTGGCGTAGGCTGAGCATTTTACGACGAAGAGGGAACATGGATGAATCTGAACATCTTCAAGCAGATGGCAAAGGTTAAGGAGAAGATAGCAGCGGCGCAGGAGGCGGTGCGCGAGAAGACCGTTGAGGCAACCGTCGGCGGCGGGATGGTTACGATAGTGGCGAACGGGGCTCAGGAGATAATCTCCATCAAGTTTGATAAGCAGGTTATCGACCCCGACGATGTCGATATGCTGGAGGACCTCGTTCTGTCGGCGGTGAATGACGCGCTGCGCAAGTCGAAGGAGTTGATGGCGAGGGAGATGGGTCGGTTTGCTAGGCAGATGGGCCTGCCGCCGCAGATACTGAACCAGCTATAGAATGGGTTATCCTCGTCAGTTTGTCAGCTTGATCGCGCAGCTTGCGCGTCTGCCTGGCGTCTCGAGGCGCGGGGCTGAGCGGCTTTCGCTATTCATCCTGAACATGCCCGATAAGTCGGCGAAATCGCTGATCAAGGCGATAGTCTCGGCACGGGAGAAGGTGCACAGATGCAAGCAGTGTTTCAACCTCTCGTCGGCGGAGCTCTGCACGATTTGCTCCGACGATGAGCGGGACAGAACGACGCTCTGCGTTGTGGAGACAGCTCGCGACATTGCGGCTTTAGAGCGTTCACACAGGTATCGTGGTCTTTATCACGTCCTTCTCGGGAAGGTCTCGCCGCTTTCAGGCGTTGGCCCGGAGGACCTGACGATAAGCAACCTGCTTGAGCGGCTCAAGGGCGGCAATTTCAGCGAGGTCATCATCGCCACGGGGACAGACGTAGAGGGTGAGGCAACTGCGAATTACGTTGCGCGGGTGGTAGGTGAGCTCGGCGTTGCTGTGAGCAGAATAGCCTACGGCGTGCCGATGGGAGGGCCTTTGGAGTTTGTTGACGAGAGAACGCTTGGTAAGGCTGTTGAGGGTAGAACAAGGATCGAACGAGATGACAAATCCAAAAGAGAAAGGTAGCAAGAGGTCTTTTTGGGGCCTGGCGACCATCGGCCTTGTCGTAATCGCCGCAATCGTCATAACGATAGTTATCGTCGTCCATTCCGTTGATTGGCAGGCGTATCTGGACAAGCACCTGGCCGAGGCGATGATGCTGGACACCGGCCCACCGACGAAGTCACCGGAGGATGTTGGGCTTGTTTTCAAAGACGTCGTGATAAGCACCCAGGACGGGGTGAATCTCGCTGGCTGGTTCGTGCCAAGCGAGGAGTCGAGGGTTACGATCGTTTTCTGCCGAGGTGCGAGGGGCAACATCGGCGTCTGGCTAGATATGATCAAGCGCCTCCACGGTCTAAACTACAACGTGCTGGCTTTCGACTATCGTGGGACGGGTCTGTCTGGTGGTGAGGCCTCGTTCCTGATGACAGAAAAGGACGTTGAGGCGGCCGTGAACTATGCAGAGAGGCGTTTTGGAGGGGCTGCAAGTAGGATCGGCATCTTCGGGGTCTCGATCGGTGCTGCGGTCGGGATAAACGTTGCGGCAAAGCTTGACGCGGTTGAGGCGATAGTTGCCGATTCGCCGTTTTCGTCGTTCGGGGAGGTACTTC
>Ga0307380_10001639_pt1 | contig 32622 bp, 35 predicted proteins | sample UN3MG_FD_202239 | JGI IMG/M metagenome (GOLD analysis project Ga0307380, IMG submission 202239) | Soil microbial communities from Risofladan, Vaasa, Finland - UN-3 | ecosystem: Environmental > Terrestrial > Soil > Coastal area > Acid sulfate soil | place: Finland: Risofladan, Vaasa | collected...
TGAACGTTTATATCTCGGCGGTTGCAGCTCAAGAAAATGAGGCAGCCGTTTCCGTTGCTGTCAACGCAATCACCACGATTCCTGTCGGGACAGCCGAAGAATTTGATAGCGCTGCGATTGTCGCAGTCGACCAGGCTGGCAATCCGCAATCCATCGGTGCCAACGCTTCAGCAGAGACAGAAACGGCACAGGCGGTAGGCGCATACGCTAGCCAGTCAGTGACCGTCCAAACTGCCGGAGAGACAGAGACCGTTTCGGCTGTTGTTCCAGTGAACATCACCCAGATAGGTGTTGGGGCCGAGTCTGACACCGCCCAGCCGGTCACCATCGTCACTGTCGTCACAATCCCGGTGGGTGCTGCATCCGAGGCAGAAATCGCACAGGCAGCAGTTACCGGCAGAGTCGTGCTTGTTGGGGCTTCAGGTGAAGTCGAAACCGTCCTTACCACTGCGGTTCTCACCGAGACATTCATCGTCACTTCCGTTGCTGGAGAGGTCGAGTCGGTGGTCTCTGTCGGGTACGGCATTCAGATACCAGGCGTGTCGGAAGTCGAAACAGCCGTCCTTGTGGGCAACTTCATCACAGAGAACTTCACAATCAGGATGAGGACACAGTCGCAAGAGAATCGAACCGCCGTGGAGAGCAAGCGGAATAAGGCGACGGCGAGTACCGCGATCGAAGGGTCGCAGGGTTAGGATGCCTCATGGCCAAGAAACCTAGAAAGATCGACCTCGGCGTCTACGCCGCGGGAGAGATACCCGCCCCACTCATTCACGTCTACAAGGACAATCAGAAGGTCGTCATCCCCATTACGGGGTGGACACTGAAAGGGTTCCGTATCACAGGACCCGACGGTGCAGCCACTTTGGGTGAGGGAAGCTACACGATCACGGACGGCGTGAATGGCGAAGTCACCTACGTGTGGATATCTGACGACATGCAGACAATCGGTGCATACAGTGGTGTCATGTGGGTGCAGAACGCACCGACCAGCCCGACGATCAGGCTCGCAAGCGACCTGTTCGTGTGGGAGGTCTACGATGCCCCTGGCGCAACCCCACCGATAGAGTAGGAGCAGTATGGCAACCCCCGTATCTGACCTGAGGGACCAGCTTGATCGAGAGATCAACGTTCCAGGGTTCGGACAGCTTTCCGACATCACCGTGACCGAACTCGACTCCTACATCATGGATGGGTTTTGGGAATGCCGTCTATTGGGGATGCTGGACACCTACACGATCACGGACGGGACCGAATTCGCTACACCCATCGGCGACAACATCCAGGCCGTGTCAGGTGCAGGCGACATGCCAGAGCAGTACCAGATGCTGGTCGTGATCCTTGCCGGTGTTCGCATGGTTCGCCTGAAGGTCCTGAACCTGGCGATCAACTTCAAGGCTGTTGCTGGGCCGGTGTCGTTCGAGCAGCAGGCGTCTGCGACGACGCTGAGAGCTGTGCTGGCTTCGTTGGAGGACCGCCTGGGACAGTTGAAGGCCGTGTACAGCGACACCCTGTCCCCCGGGGCTATGTACTACTTCGATGGGACGTTGCAGCGTGCCTATGCCGAGTCGCAAGGCCTCATCGAGCTTCAGGTGGTATGATTGCCGTGGATTGACCTCCCTAGGTACTTTCCATCAGTAGGAGATCGGGGCCTTCGGGCCCCTTTCTCTTTGTCCTTGACGGCATTCTGTTGTTCGATTAGACTCGAACGTATAGCCGAAGGAGGCATATGGGCGAACTTGTAGTCATCGAGAACACAGAGGTGCTCCTCGGGGCCAGATACCTCCCACAGGAGGAGGCAGACAACCAGTACCACTGGCACCTCGTCGGGGACCAGACCTCAGACATGTTGGAGTACACCTTGTCCGAACAGTGGCACGAACGGGTCAACTCCGAGCACTACCGGGACCTGTGGGGCGACCTGCTCGACGAACTCAACGGTCGAGAAGGCCCCGTCCAGATCATCCTCGACGCTGTCTATGAGTTCGGGATGCTCACCCAGGAAGGGGTCTCGACGTACCTGGATGAGAACACCGGGAAGGGACCGCAGTTCCTCGTCGTGTTCGCCAGTACCGACAGCGAGATGCCGATGTCCTGTGTATGGATGCGGGGGTGGGAGATCACCGACATTGCCATGACCGATAAGCTCGCCTCGACCATGAAGGACAATGATGAGAAAAGCTGAACTCATAAAGCTCGTGGAGAGACTCCAAGAGGAGAACGTGCATCTTGACCACCTGGCTCGTGCCTACCGTGAACGTCTGCGCCAACACACGCACGACGCCGATGGCAGGGCCATGTGGAACGGTGTCCGTGCCAAGCTCGACACGGACGACATGACCGAAGCTGAGGTTCGTGACATGACCGAGGTCCGTCAAACAGACGGGTCGTGAACAGGCAGCCCGAAGATGTGGGCGACATAGACCCCGCATCGAGCTTGGCAATGCCTCCGGGGGCCATAAACCCGCACCCCGGAGGCAGGCTGCCTATGAAAGGAAAGCTGATGGATTGGTTCCTTAAAGGACTCCTATTCTTCGTAGCGGCATTCGTCATCCTCACCGTCATCACGCTGATCGGTGCAGGATTGGAGTGTCTGTGGAGGAGATTCACCGATGAGTGACCGTCTCCTCGTCGACGTATCGAAAATCATCCCCGAAGTGGTGTGGACCATCCACAGGGTCAACAGAGACGAACGAGGTTCGCTCACAGAGGCGTTTCGCACTTCGGAGTCTCGGGAGGTGCGGGGGTTCCACGTAGAGCAAGTGAACGTCTCCGTCAACGAGGCACGGGTGATGCGAGGGATGCACATGCATCAGCACCAGTTCGACTACTGGTACGTCGCTGACGGCTTCATGCAGGTTGCCGTGAGTAAAGGGAAGGCGAACGAGACTCGCATCCTCGCACCGGGGCACGGGGTCATCATCCCACCCGAAATCCACCACGGATTCCTGACCCTCACACCGGCGATTCTCATCTACGGCGTGTCCCGCGAATTCGACGAGGAGACTCCTGACGAGCAGGGATACCACCCATACTCGGGGACCATAAAATGGCTCTTGGAGCGGGACTCTGTAAGACTTTCACACCGAGACCTCACGGCTGAAAACGCATGAGTTTTTTCATTGTGACTAGAATCCCAAAGGTGACGCGTATGGCATATAAGACGCGGAGGACGGTCGGCTCTAGACGTTCCTCAAATCCCAATCGTTCGAGCGGGGAAGCGAGAACCCCCGATAGACCACGAAGTGGTAGAGGGGTGCAGCTACCGCCTGACACATGTGCACATAAGACATATGAGACGCGGACATGAGCGATTCTTTGGGAATTATGTTGAAGCCATGGAGTATTGAACCTCCTTTCCAGCAAGAAACAAACTTCTCACCTTGGGGCCATCCGAATTGGTTATGCTGGAATGGTCATGCTGTCGAAGTACAAGTAGCCACATTCCTTTCCAGGTTGTCCTACGAGGTCTGTTCTTCTTCCGCCGATCCGTATCTCATAGAGACGGGCGTCGGGCAGGGGTTCGTGACCAGGCGTGTTGTCGAGGCGATTCCAGAGACGGCACGCCTGGTGTGCTTCGAGTCTGACCACGAATGGCGTGAAGGTCTCAAGCGGCTCGACTTCTGGACCGACCATCTCAATGTCTGCATCAGGAACGAGATATTTCCCGACGAGGCCGATTTCCGTACCGCCGATCTTGTCATCCTCGACTCGAACGACCCGTGGAGGAAGATCGAGATCATGTTGTGGCAGGAACTTGCCCCGGAGGGCTCCATCATGTTCGTCCACGACACGGGCACGATCCACCCGCCACACGATGGCCATTTCACGCTCGGGTTCCTCATCAAGCTGCTCGGTATTACCGGATACTGGCTGGAGAACCCTCGCGGGTCCTTCCTCGCACAGAAGGGGGTGACGCTTCCCGATGACCGATACAGGGCCCTGTGGGACTACACACTTGAAGATGTCTATACGTTCGGGTAGGATCGAACCATGCCAGTAGGAGTGCCAAGAGCAGGCGACACGAAGTTCGAGGTCCTGTCAGCCGTGAGCGACCACTGGAAGTCGTCACGCAAGGGTCCGACCGTCGCCGAGCTACGAGATGTCGTGGGCCTCAGTGCCCGCTCATCTGTCCAGTTCCACATCAACGACCTCATCGAAGACAAGTACCTCATCAATGTTCCAGGCATTGGAAGGTCACTGAAGACCACGAGGAGGGGCGAGAGGCTCGTCAAGGTCATCCGTGAACTGGAGGACATGTGAAGCTCACGACGAAGGGTGACAAGGGCAACGACTTCGCCGCCTTCCAGCACACCCCCTCCGTTCGCGCGTCGGCGGAATCGAGCGTTGTGCTGTCCGCCTATCACATGGCCCTCGAAGCCGTGCTTGCGTCGGTGACCGCCGACAACAGCACGAGCGTGGTCCTTGAGGCGCAGATGGAGAACTATCTTGCCCTCAGGAAGCTGTCCGAGGAGATCAGGGAAGACGTAGACCGGGGCGACATCGTCCTTCAGGTGATAGAAACGAGGTTGATGACGGTGAGTAATGGCACAGAATGACCCCCAATGGCAGTCGAGTGGCGGGTCGTACACCATCACTACGAGCGATGGGATGACGGCTCTGAACCCGACCTTTTCTGGCTATGTGACTACGAGTCCTTCTTCATGGAGCGATACGGTTCCGTTGCTTCCTGTCGAACTGACCGTGTGTCAGATATGTGGTGCCGAAGAGGTCGTTGTGTTCTGTGACGGATGCAAAGGCATCCTGCAGCTAGCTCGCAAGAAGTGGGCAGAAACCCTGATGGAGGAAATAGAAGATGCTCTGTCATGAGGCTTACACGAAGGCCAGCAAGAAGGTGCACGGCGTCTGGTTCCGTGACGGTGCATACGGGCTTCGTACCCTCTGTGGCGTGAGGGTCACCGAACACCGACGCAAGAACTTCTCGAAAGCAACAAACCGTTGTGGTGGGTGCCGCAAGGTGCACCGACTGTACTCATAGGAGACACATGAAAGACTACGTAAAGAAGGACGCCGAACTCGAAGCGAAAGCGTCGATGACCCAGGAAGCACTCTCGAAGCATCGCTGGCATTGGACGCTCGACGAATCCAACCCGGATCGGGTGAGCCTCCGGCAGTACGCCAAGGATGTGGGACGGTCGTTCCCAACCATCAATGCACAGGCAAAGGGATACGAGACGTGGTTGGGTGATAGGTCACGACCTATCAGTGACCACATCGCTCTCGCCAACATGGGTGTCGAGAGGCAGGCTGCAACTGAGGCAGTCGCCAAGGCCACCGGCAAGTCGGTCAGCACCATGAAGGCTGGTCAGAATCGTGCCGAGGTGACCGAGGTGCTCGCCACGGCTCGGGATCGTGCCGAACGTAACAAGACAACCGTCGAAGAGGAAGTCGTCACCGTCGCCGAACAGCGTGCCAAGTCGAAGAAGGCCGACGAGAACCTCACCAAGAAGCGGAAGGAACGCCATTCGCTGCGGTACGTCGAAATCGAGGGCCATCTTGCCGGTGCGAAGAAGAAACTCACCGAGGCGCTTCGAGACTCGGAGAACGTTGACTTCAGCGAAGAAGAGATGGAGCTTCTCCGTGAGGCCATCAGGATCATCAAGGGGCTTCTCGCCTTCATCGACGTCCGGTTCGGTGGGGCAAGCGGTAACGACTGGGACACGGAGCTGGCAGCACTCACAAAGGAATGAGCATGAGTTATCTGTACAAGGGTAAGGACGGAAAGACCCCGAGGAAGCGGACGGAACACGCCGCCGAACTGTTCGACTATCTGGCCGACGAGCCGGATGGGGTCAACCTCCACCAGATCAGGACCAAGTTCGGGTGGGGCAGTGACACGGCGAAAGAGGCTCTTCGTGCGCTCCGGATCATTCTCGGTGAAGACACGATCAACGTTGTTTCTGAACCGACAGCGTATCGGAAACAGTGGACGATTCGTCTCGTAGGCAATTACGAAGATTCGCGGTGGTACCAGGGCAACAGGATTGGCGACATGGAGGCGAGACTGGAGACCTGTCTCGCGTGGGCCCGAAGTTACGAGAATGCGGAAGACGGCAGGACGGTGAATGGCAAGAAGGCCGCGTTGATGCGGTCGACCGTCAGCCACCTCCTTGAACAGTTGCAGCTTCTCGACTCTTGGTCGTGAATCCGTGTAACCACTACGCCTACACCAGGCTCAGCGAGGCGCGGTGGGTGTACGGGACTCCTGGCATCATCTCCGCGCGCTACCGCTGCACTGACTGCGGCATGGAATGGGACGACCCGACCGAACTGCCCGACACGAGCCATGTGTGGAGCAAGGGCGGTCCCCGCGGAATGCACCCATCATGAAGGTCATTGTTGGCTGTCCCGTCTATGAGCGGGCATGGGTACTCGAAGCGTGGTTCGACGCCCTCGAAGGCTGGCGCAAACACGTAGACCTCAAGTTCCTCTTCGTCTACACCGACAGCGAAGACAAGACGCTCGACATCATCGAGAAGCGTGCCGGGAACCACCTCGTCTTTCCCTTCAACGAAGGCGACCACTCCAAGGAACGCAACTGGGGCGATCAGTCCCGTCTCGAAACGATGGCCGACATGAGGAACTTCCTCCTGAACCAGGTCAATCTCGACAAGCCAGACTTCTTCCTCTCCCTCGATTCCGACATCCTCGTCGCCCCGTGGGACCAGTCGAAGCAACTGTTCGACACCCAGTACGACGTTGTTGCTCCGCTCGTCTATCTCGGCGCTGGAGACATCGGGAACTCGTTCAACTTCCAGGGGGATCACCATCGGCGAATCTCGAAGAACCGTATGTACGGTGTCGAGCAGAGGGTCGATGTGGTTGCTGCGGCGAAGCTCATGAAGCCGCTCGCCTACAGGAACAGTCTCTACGGGTATGACCGGTACGGCGAGGACTTCTACTGGGCGAAAGAGATGAAGCGCGCTGGTATCTCGCTTGCTCTCAACTCGAACGTCGTTTTCAAGCACATCATGACCCCCGACAAGCTCGACATGATTGACCTGAGGGTTGGCTGGTGAGCAACCGCAAGCGCGAAGAGCAGCTTGCCTTGGAGCGAATTCCGGTGGATTCCCCGAAGGCGAAGATTGCTGCCCTCGTCGTCAACTGGAACACCCCCGATGACGTCATCCGTCTCGTTGAGTCCGCCGAAGAGTGGGAACCGAACCTCCGGTGGTCCTTCTACCAGAACAAGCCCCCGGACGGTACCGGGACACCATGGCTGGAGGTCGTGAAGGGCCGTGCCAAGAGGGTCGTTATCCAGCGCGGTAAGGAGAACCACGGGCACGGGTACGGCATCAACAGGGCCGCTGAAGTCGCCAGGGAATGGGATGTCGACTACTACTTCATCCTGAATCCCGACTGTCTGTTCACCAGCTCTATTCTCGACAGGCTGGCGGGGTTCCTCGAAGAGAAGGAGGAACGCTGTGTGGTTGGCCCGAAGCAGTTGGACTCGGCTGGTCATATCACCGCAGGTGGGATCATCGGCACGAGAGAGCAGCCGGTACACCGGTACTGGAAGGTACGTGACTTGGGTAATACGCTCGGTCGTGACGCCGTGAAGTGTCCAACCGTTGCAGGGTCGGCGATGCTCGTCCGTGCTGACGATTTCCATAAGTACGGCGGGTTGTTAGAGGCGAAGCACTACTACTCAGAGACGTGGTTTAACTACCACATACAGGCACATGGACGTGAATGTTGGTACCTCGGTGAGGTCACGATGATCCACGAATGGCATCGTTCGAGTAAGCTCGGTGCTCAGAGTACGGACGGTTCCATGAGGCAGGACCAAGAGCTGTTCAGGAGAATGTGCGACGAGCACGACCCACCGATATCGAGGGACTGACATGAGAATCATCGCACATATGGTTGTTGGCCCGGGGGAGGCCGATAGGTTCCTGACAACCGTGCTGAGTCGAGTGGCGGACTGGGCGGATGTGACTCACGTAGCTCTTGACCCGATGGCCGGTGACTCGGAACGCATCGCGGCCACTATCGACTCCAACTATGTGACCAGGGTGGAGGCCCCGTCCTTCGTCGAGCACGAAGGGCGGTTCCGCGAAGCAGCCTGGCGTCAGATGGAGGAAGTCGTCGAACCCGAGCTCGGTGACTACATCGTGTGCATCGACGCCGACGAGATCATTGCTGACGCCACAGCACTCAGGAAGGCCGTCAAGGAATACCCGGGCATGAGGCTCGGCGTGACGTTCCACCACATGTGGAACGGGACCCACTACCGCGTCGACGGACAGTGGAGGCCACACCTTGCTCACATCATTATTCCATTCCAGTTCAATGCCCATCATGTAGACCGCGCGCTGGCGTCGGGCCGTGAACCGTCGTATGCTCAGAACGTCCCGATGCACGGACAGCCCGTCTCCGACATTCTCCATCTCGGGTATGTGAGAGACGAGGACAAGCAGATGAAGTATGACCGGTACATGGCTCTCGACGGCGGGAAGTACCACTCGAACGCACACATCAAGTCGATCATCATGACACCTTCACTTGAACGATGAAGTAAGGGGGGCTTGTTTGCCTGAGTTCACCGACGAAGAACTCCTCAGGATGATCGGTCCTGTTGATGATGACAATGTGGCGCTCATTTCTGTCGAGGGCAGTAGCGGCACCGAGTTCAACGTCATTACCGTCGAAGAGGCTGCGTGGTTCGACTCGACCGTTGAGCGCTATCACGACCAGTACGAATTCGAGAACATTGCCGACCTGCAGGACCTCGATCGCCTTACCGCGCTCGAACTCCTCTCGTACCGTTACGCGTCCTGGCTGATCCGTGAGGCCGACTATGACGGGAATCCGTTTGACGACAAGTCCGTGCGTGACCACAAGGTCAAGGTCGATAAGGAGATTCGTGACATCAAGAGCCACATGGGCCTTGGCAGGAAGTCACGCACCGAGTCGGAGCATCAGTCCGTAGCTGACTATCTCTCCGACCTTCTCGCCAGGGCGAAAGAGTTCGGCGTTCATCGTGACATGCAGAATGCCAAGTCACAGGACCTGTTCAACGAGTTGAAGAAACTCATCGGCCTCTACCGCAGGACAGACGAGGAGGAGCGCAAGCATCTCTCTGTCGACCTCCTCGACATCATCGACTGGATAGAGAAGGTTGCTATCCCCGAGTATGACGCCATCGACGAGAACTTCAGGAAACAGCAGAAGCTCTGGATACGGGATGTTGGCTGATGGCTATCAGGCCCAAGGCGCAGGACCTGTCTGAGGAGGAGTGCTATCTCGTTGCGCTGATCCAGGACCACGCAGGGATCGACCTTGCTGAGTTCTGCTGGGAAGACCCGATGGCCTACAACGACGAGAAGATTTTCCGTTGCTGGGACTTCCAGTATTCGTGGTGGCGTGACACCAGAACGCAGGTGATCGACCAGTGCGGGCGTGCCATCGGGAAGACGCTTTCGATCATCCTGAGGGGGTGGGTGTTCGGCATCCAGCATCCAGGTGCTGAGATGGTGGTCACCGCCCCCGAGCTGGTCCATCTTCAGCCCCTGACTTCGCGCATCGAGGACCGCATCAAGGAGACGAGGCTCACCCGTGAACTGCTTCCGAAGCGGACTGGCAGGGGTTTCAAGCACCGCCCGTTCCAGGTCGACTTCACGAACGGGGCGAAGATTCTCGGCAGAATCCCGCAGCGTGACGGCAAAGGCGTGAAGGGGCTTCACCCGTTGCAGCTAGAGCAGGACGAAAGCCAGGACTATCCGCAGGCCGGGTGGATCGAGCTGGTCGAGACGTTGCGTCACGGCGAGGAGGGCGCACAGTGGCGTGCACACGGGGTGTCCAAGGGTGTTCATGACGAGTTCTATCGCCATTCACAGCCCGGGTCGGGGTGGTCTGTCCATCGCTTGACCGGTATGCACCGTCCGACCTGGTCTGACAAGGAACGCACCGAGAAGATCGAGGCGTACGGGTCGAGGGACAGTGCCGACTACAAGCGGAACATCCTCGGGCTGCATGGCGATGCCACGAACCCGCTGTTTGTATTGAACAGGCTCATGGCTACCGTCGATGATCGTATTGAGTCCGAATACAACACGGATATCTACTACTACCGTCGCATCAACGACGACCACCTCATTAACACAACGATTGAGATGCTTGTTGACTTTCCTGGCTCACACAAACAGTGGAAGACGACCTGGGCCGGGATGGACGTTGGTATGACGAACCACCCGTCCGAGATTCTCGTCTTCGGTGAGGAGCCATTCGGTCGTACGAAGGTCGCGTTGCGTCTCCTCACGCGTCTCAACCTCCAACGGATCACAGCCTCCGACCAACGCAAAGTCGTGAAGATGATCTTCGCTGCGTACAACCCGAGACGATTCACGATAGACCGCGGTGGTCTCGGCCTTCCCATCTATCAGGACCTCCTTGAAGAGCTTCCCGAAGCCAAGGGGAGGATCATCGGGTACACGGCGGACCAGAAGCTCCTCGTCGGGTATCACGACCACGAACCCGAAGACAACCCAGCCGACTTCGAGATTCATGCCCGTGCCAAGGAGTACGGCTATGACAAGCTCCGTGAATATGTCGACTCGAAGCGCTTCTTCCTTCCCTGGGACCAGGAGTTCCTCGGTGAATGGCAGGGTTCCACCTGGTATCGGGAGCGTTCAGAGACGAACCCATACGGGAAGAAGACGTTCAACCGTGGACAGTTCCATACTTTGGACGCTGCGGCGATGATGATTGTCGGCAAAGAGCTCCTCACGCTTGACACTCTCATCAACATGCGTTCTAAGCACGAGGTAGTGCCTCTGATGTTCGCTTAGGTCGAGTAAGCTGTCACCTATGGTGAAGCTTCAGGTGAGCGATGACTCAATGCACATCGTTCCAACCCACCCCGCGCACGACCACGTAACGAACCTCACCCCCGACGCGTCTCTCGAAGAAGAGATCATGGCGATGGTCGTCTCCCTGCGCGAACTCGAAGACGCCATGCCGGATGTGATCATGTCGACCTGCATGGGGTACATGGCTCGCTGCACGGAGATTCACCTCCAGATCATTCGGGTCGAGGGGAGCAACCGGAGGCTGAAGACGTTCAGGGTCACTCAGTTGTCGAAAGTCATGGAACTCATAGAGTTCGAGTTCAAGGGAGCATCTCGTCTCATAGAGGTGCGTAGACAAGATGTGGAGCTGTCACGATGACCGATATCGACACGAACTACCACGAAGCCAAGCTCGAAGGCGGGATCGTCGTCGTCTCCGAAATAGACCCCGACGATGTCGAACTCTCTCCGGAACTCCTTGGACGGCTTCCGGCGAAGGTCGGTCGTGCCCTTGCAACGTGGGCGGAAGACACGAGGCCGAGTACGCGGAATTCGCGTGGGCTGTTCAACCGTGACCGGTATGTGACGCCCGGGAAGATTTTCGAGCAGATGGCGCTGGCGTCCGACGCGCTTGATGACGACATCGTTGGGAACTTCGCCGACACCTCCGAAGCTCTGGCTTTCCAGAAGGTGAGCTTTGAGGTCGCCGAAGACAAGGACCAGGAGAACATCTGGGGACAGATCGGACATGACCTTGACCTTGATGGGTTCGTGCGACAGATGTGGCGCGAGCTCATCGTCAACTCGCAGTGCTATCCGGTCAGGTGGTGGGGCCGCAAGTCGTACAAGGTCAAAGGCAAGGGTGATGGCGGCAGGGAGCGCCGCAAGGTGTATGACCTCACCGTCCCTGTCGCGCTCGGCTTTCTCGACCCGACGCGCGTCGTTCCCGTGAGGGTCACGCCGTTCGGTACTTCCGACCTTGCCTGGATCGCATCCGATTCAGAGAAGAGCATGTTCGAGAACGACGATCTGGAGGACCAGCTCATCGACAGCCTCTTCCTTAGGCCGTACAAGGCGACGAAGAAGGAAGCGGAAGAGTTCGTCGAGGAAGACATCCCGGTCGACAACCTGATGCTCCTCAACCCGATGTACGTGTGGAAGCACACGATGACGAAATCCACCTATGAGCGGTGGTCACGGATTCGCATGAAATCCATCTTTCCGCTCCTCGACTTGAAGCATCAGGTCAGGGAGATGGATCGTGCCTTCCTTCTCGGCGGCATCAACTTCATCGTTCTTGTTCGACGAGGCTCGGACACGATGCCAGCGGCCAGGCAGGAGGTTGCCGACACGACCGCCCAGATACGGGCGCAGTCGAAGTCGCCGGTCATCATCTCCGACCACCGAATCGAGATTGAGCTCATCACGCCCGACCTGACGAACATCCTCGACAAGGACAACTGGTCCGTCCTGGACGAGCGTCTCCTGATGCGTCTTTGGGGAACGTTCCAGATTCCGTCCGAGACCTCGAACCGTGAGACGAGCCTTACCCTCGGTCGCGTCATCGCGCGTGGTATGGCGAGCCGTCGACACATGATGAAGCGCAGCATCGAGAAGCACATCGTTGAGGCCGTGACCGATCATCCAGCCAACGAGGACTTCGATGCCGACTGCAGTATCGAGTTCGCGCCACGCAGGATGGAACTTGAATTCGATCAGTCTGTCGTCACTATGGTGCAGTCGTTGCGTGACCGTGGCGATATCTCCCGTGAGACGATTCTTACCGAGTTCAACTTCGATCAGGAACTCGAAGCATCCAGGCGTGAGTATGAGGATGACAGGTGGAAGGGTACGTTCGAGCCGACGAACGTTCCGTTCAACTCCCCGGATAATCAAACGTCACCCGACGGTTCTGGTAGGACTGGAGGCCGTCCTCCGGGCAAGAAGGATGGCCCTAAGGAGGAAGAATAATGGACTCGTTCATCACTGAAGGAAACGGCAAGTTCTACGCGACAGCGCAGGCATACATCGTCGACAACGACAACCCACCGCCCCGTGAGCTTGCATCTGTGTGGGGTGGAGCGAAGACGAATGACAGTTTCTTGTGGATCGCCGGTCGTTACGTTCAGGCGAACGCCAAGAACAAGAACGGTCATTTCTGGACCACTGAAGACATCGAGTCCGGTGAGTCGACGATCAGGCACACCCCGCTGAATGTCCTGCATCGTTGGGATCGACCGGTTGGGACGTTCGTTGAGACCAAGATCGTTCATCGTGAGGCCGCTTCTGAGGACATGCTCCCCGAGATTCAGGCGCTCGCCGTGTTGTGGGGGGCGAACTTTCCGAATGTGGCGAAAGCCGCGAGGGACGCCCATGAGGCTGAGCAGCTCTGGTTCTCGATGGAATGTGTCGCCGAGAAGAAGCAGTGTCTGGAATGCAGCGAAGTGTTTCCGTTCCGTGCCGAAGCTCATGAGACATGCAAGCACCTGGCTGTTGCAGGTGCACCGAGACGCTTCATCAACCCAACGTTCCTTGGTGGCGCGCTGATCTTCCCACCTGAGAAGCCAGCATGGAGCGATGCGGATGTGACTGAAGTCGCTCATGAACTGACGAGCCAGTACGCCAATCGTGATTCCGAGAGGGACGTTCTATCTTCCGGTGAGTGGCAGCGCCTCATGGACATTGCCATGTCGTCGTAAGAGTGCGCCCAACTGCAACCAGCTTGCGTCTATAGTTTCAGGTGAAGGATGTGTATATGGGCGTGACAGGTCGAACTTTGCACGACGCTCTTCTGGAGATCATTCCGGAAGGTGTTGTACATGATGAGTTCTGTCCGTTCTGCACGGAAGCAGCCTCTGAACAGGAGGAGGAGGACGTGACGGATCAGGCGATCTTTAACGAAGAGCAGCATGAGCAGCTCTTGGCGTCTGCCGTCGAGAAGGCGTTGGCTGAGGCATCTGCCTTGACTGACAAGGAAATCCTTCGTCTGAACGAACAGCTCGAAGAGGCCGAGAAGGCGCTTGCCGAGAAGGACATCGAGGTTGCAAACCTCCAGTCCACGATCACTGACCGCGAGGAAAGTGATCGACTCGAAGCCCTGGCCTCTGAGAGGGTTGAGTTGGTTCAGGCGGTGGCGAACTTCTCGGACGAGCAAATCGACGCACGCAAGGCGTCCTGGGCGAAGATGGAAACGGAAGACTTCACGGCGTACCTTGATGACATCAAGGTTGCCGTCGCAGCGGTTGCGAAACCACTGTCAGTAGTCCCCGAAACCGAATTCGACGGGACACGAGTGACCGCAGGCGAAGAGGGAACGGATATAGGAGCAGTAAAGAGCTTCCTGACCGGTCTCTCAGCCACGCAGTCTTAGAAGGAGGTGGACTAAATGGGTTCGAGCACGACTACCCGAAACTTCGGGATTCGGCGCTTCACGAACTTGGTCCGCGAGGGAAGGTTCCGTGGCATTGAGTCCGGCACTGAGCTTCGTCTCGGCACCATGGTGGAGATTGATCCGTCCGATACGGATCGTATTCGCCAGGCGACCGCGACGGCGATCGGCGCTGGTGGCGATACGGCAACCGATTCCTGTGGCATCCTGTGGTACGAGCACGATTCGCAGACGTTCAATTCCCCACCCTTCGGTGGGGCTGCGGGACAGCTTCCACAGGACCTGGACACCGCCCCCAACGGGCGCATGGTGCAGGTGCTGAGCGGACCAGGAGCAAAGGTGTGGCTCCGTAACACGGACGTCAACACCACCGAGCCGGGACTGTTCTTCACGAACACGAGGGCTGCGGTCAACATGGTCGAAGGCCTCGGAACAGCGACACCGTCCGTCACGGTCGGTGAGTTGCTAGGTTGGAACACAGCGGGTTATTGGGACGTAACGACCACTGCCTCGGAGGCTTTCCTTCGGGTGACCGCAGTGGACGACGACCTGAACACCCTCGACGCCGTGATTCTTCATTAAGGAGGTGATCTAAATTGTCTACAAGCACAAGCGTGTTCAAGAAAGTAATTGACAACTACGGTCGCTCTCCCGAAGAGCGGGCCGAGGTTGCGAAGCTGATGGACCAGGTCAACGAAGAGGCCGCCGCCAACTGGGACAACCCCAAGTGGCGTCGCGAGATGGCTGCGGTTCTTACGCAGTCCATCCTCGAAGGCTTCCAGTTCGAGACCTTCTACGACCAGATCATCAGTGTCGATCGTGTCGGGTTCGATGACCGAGTCATCCTTGAAGAGGAGACAGGCCTGAAGGTCTTCTTCATCGCCAAGGGTGGACACATCGAAGCCAGCGCGATGGTCAGCGAGTCGATGGAGATTCCCCGGGATACCCTGGGTTTCCACGTCTACGAGTTCGAGGACAAGATGCAGAGCGGTTTCGCCAAGAGCGCTGCCACCCTGCGGAGTCTGGCTGTTCGGCGTCTCGACTGGGGCGTCAACAAGCAGATCAAGGCCCTCATCGAGGCTGCCATCCCGTCGGGTAACCCGTATTACGTCTCTGGTACCTCCGTGGACCAGACGGCGCTCAATACGGCTATCCGCGAAGTCAGGGACCAGTCCCAGTCCGGCGTCATCACGCTGTACGGACGGTCCACCATGGTTGACCAGATCGCCTCATTCACCGGCTTCGCCGATGAAGCACTCGAAGAGATTCGGGCGCGTGGGCGACTGGGCGTGTATCGCGGTGCTTCCGTGGTTCAGGTCCGTAACTGGAAGGATGAGGACGGAGCGTCCTTCATCCCCGCGAACGAAATGTACGTTGTCGGTGACGACGCGGGCATGTTCGCCATGTACGGTGGCTTGAAGTCCAAGGAGTACGTCGAGCAGGACAACTGGTACTGGCACTACATTGGTCGCCAGGACTTCGGTGGAGTTCTCTCGCATCCCGAGCGCGTACGACGGTTCGTAGATACGTCGATCACGGCGTAAGTTCGAGTCGGACCAATACGAAGCCCCCGGTTCTCCGGGGGCTTCGTCTATGCTTCACGTGACGGACGACAGGAGGAACGAATGTCCGGAAATGAAAGCGTCGAGGTCTGGGTCAACACCGCGGCAGGTATGCGGTGGATCAAGGTCCTCGACAGGCAGGGTCGGGAGATCGGGAAGACGATTCCAGGTGGACGTACGTTTACCGTCTCGACGTTCGACCGGCAGGTGAATCAGGACGCGGCGGCGGACCCAGACCAGGACCTATTCAGGAACGGCACGTTCGTTCTTGTCAAGGAGTCCGGCGAGACGAACAAGGATGAGGTGGAGTCTTCGGACTCGCTCACCGACGCGGAGATGGCGACGATGGTGCATGAGATTCTCGCCAAGAACATGACGGCTGAGGTGGCGATCCGCAAGATCAACTCACCCGTCACGCTCGGGCGACTGTTGGAGGCCCTCGTCGCCGAGGACGCACCGAAGTCGTCGATCGACGTCGTAAAGGCGAAGCAGCAAGGCATCGAGCCTGGTGCCGCCGTGGAGCGTCAGGTCGTTTCACCGCCGCCTCCGAAGAAGAAGGAAGAAAAGGTCGTCGTCAAGACTTCCCCAGACGAGGAGTAACTCGTGGCAGAGTCGGCTGGTGGCTTCGAGACGATCGCGTCGTTCGACACCGACACGATACGGGAGAATCTTCGCCGTACCATGGTGATGGCGATGCCGACAGAGGAGGACGATCAGCCGACCTTCTACTTCGAGCGTGACGCCGAGTGGGACAAGCATGACCGTGAGGGGAGTCCCTGGGACTGGACGGTAGCGCCCATCCTTGAGACCCAGTCGTCACCGTCACAGGTGCTGTGTGCGGCAGAGTTCTTCTCCCCGCTCGGCAGGCAGGGTGCCTTCTACACGGAGGTCGGTGAGTTCAACCCGACGACCCTGGTGCTCACCATGTTCGAGGACGAGTTCGAGGAGGTCTACGGATTCTCCTACGTGACAATCGGCCCTTCGGACCAGAGGTGGTATTTCAAGTTCTTCAGACCGGCAGTTGGGCTGAATGACCTCACCGTGTATCAAATCCAGTGTGCAGCGGGTGGTGAATAGTGGCTGATCTTGAGGGCGGTCTTCGTACGAGGATGATTCTGGAGTCGGTGCTGCGTGCCGTAGAGGCCGACTTGACGACGCGTGGGTGGTTCAATGATGGCGAGTTTTCACCCATCACAATCATCGACGAATATCCAGACGAGAAAGCTGAGGTCGCGATCAACACGTTGGCGTTCTCGTTGGGCGACTCGAAGACTGAACCGATGGAGCTCGGTGCGAGGTCCGAGACGGTGATGTTCCCGATCTTCGTCGACATATTCGCCGAGTCGGACGGTCTCGGCAGGCATGTCGTTGGTGACGTGTACGACTTCGTGATGAAGAATCAGAGGTTCACCGTGTATGACTACCGCCAAACGACACCGACTGCCGAGTTCGTTGTCCAGTACGTCGAGTACTCAGGGGAGACGCGGAAGCCTGATAGGGCGGTGAACGCCTGGCAGAAGCACTGGCACGTCTGTGCGTTCTCTGTTGCGGACGAGAGGTCGAATGCATGAGGTCGAACAACTCGATGGCTGCGAACCTGGTAGCGACCAGGGGTAATCGAACGTCTGCTGCCATCCTCGGGTGGTTCGAGGAGAATCTCTACACGGAGGTTCCGCAGGTCAGTACCGAGATGCAGAAGCGTGTGCGGCAGATGATTCTCGACAACGTGAACTCATTCAAGGACCTCGCCATCGACATCGTGAAGTCCGAGTCGGCGGTCATCAACCAGGAATGGGTCGAGAAGCTCGACGCTATCCATGACGAGTTGAGGAGGCGCTGATGCCGAACTCTTTTACCCAGCCTGGGGTGAGCGTCACCTATCTTCAGGTCGAGGCTGCCGCGGCGAGGCTGAAGGCCCGTCCGAAGAGTCACGGCGGCATGATCCAGATGGACGATAATCTCAAGCAGGTCGGCACTGCATTGGCGATGGCAACACGAGACCTGCTCGACAATATCCACCATGTCCATGTTGGTTACTTCTCTGCACTGTCGAGCGCAGCGCTCCGCAATCTCTATTCCGACATTCAGCGTCCAGCAGAATCCGGTGAGGGTGAGGGCGGGAGAAGGCAGACTGGCAATTTCACGTTCGGTCGCAGGACCGGTGGGGCGTTCGTCGGTCTCCTCGTCGAACCGGAGGGGAAGAGAGGGTCACTCCAGGGGTTTGGCTACCCAGACGTCGACAGGGCTGACGCGGCAACGAACGGCGTGTGGCGCTCCCTGGAGATGGGCCTAAGTGGCAGGCACCATCTTCCCTCATCGTACAGCGATGACATGGATCGCTTCCGGCCTACCGGAACGCACACTATGCCAGCACAACCTTACGACTTCACCAGCTTTGAGCCATCGTTGGCGGTCCTGTATTTCGGTGGTAAGCGGAAACGTGAGACTCGCGAAGGGGCTGGGTTTGAGGGGAAGCACTTCATCGAGAAGGCATGGATGGAAGTCACGTCACGCATCGAGGGCGATTACGAGAATATTGCTCGTGTCGCGTTCGGTCGGTTCGAGAGGTCACTCAAGTAAGTGTCCTGACCACCATCGTTCACGTGATAGACTCATTTTGAGCCTAGTGAGGAGCACCATACATGGCCATCAAGGGTGGACAGATTCTCCACGTTTCTGGCGGTTTCGTCATCGACCGTATTCAGACCGGTGGCGTGTCAGGGATCAATGTCAACGAAGATCGACTCGAAGAACTCGGTAACGTCGAAGCAGTTGGAACGATCAGGGACATTCCGGACCTGACGTTCGAGCTGGAGTCATATGACACGACGACCGAACTCGAATCACTACTGACCGGTGGTATCAACGACGAAGCGACAGGCACAGAGTTCAATCTTGCCAGCTTCGTCCCCGTCAACGTCCTGAGTCCGTTCAAGACTTCGGGCCTGTTCACGGTCGCGTCAGCGATCGCGATTCCGTTCCTGTCGTTGGAGTCCATGTCGTACTCGTTCGCGTTGGGTGACCCAGCGACGATATCCGCGACCCTGCGTGGAGACTCGGTCTTCTACATCCCGGGTTCGGCATTCGAGCAGGCCGAGGACGGGACCGGCGCACAGGACACGTTCACGTTTGACAACACTCCTGCGTTCAAGTCCACGATTGCCGGTTCCGACTATTACGCCCTTTCGGTCACCGTCGACGGTGAGCGGATGCGTCTCGGTACCGACTACACGAACACCAATGGCGGTATCATCTTCGAGACGGCGTCCATTCCCGGGGCGGGCACCGGAAACGTCAAGTTCGTGTACGGTTCCGCGACGGCAACCACGTATCTCCAGACGGTGCATGACACGACGAAGCCAGCAGGTGTGCGTGGCCGTGACATCTATGTCCGTCTCGGTGACGGTGCTGCCACTCCGGCGTATACGGACTGGCTTGGTGTCCAGTCTGCGAGCGTCGACTGGCGTGTCACCTTGGAGCGTGACGAAGAGTTCGGCAACCCGCAGGTGGTCGCCCAGGACTTCGACGTTCCGGAGACGAGCGGTTCGGTGACGATGAAGCCCGCAACGGTGGCCGCACTGTTCGACCAGGTCCAGGCGGTAGCCGGGATCAGCGGCACGGACATTGCGAACGCAACGCAGGACCCACCGGAGCTTCAGTTTGAGCTGAAGGTCACGGACCCTGCGGATGGGGCAACGCTCAAGACGCTCATGGTCACGGACGCGAAGTTCATCCTTCCGTCCATTCAGGGCAGTGTCGGATCGAAGCTGGAGGCGGACTTCGCTTTCACGTCGAGTTCCGGCGCACTGTCCATCTACAAGGGCGATCCCGCTTAGGTCTCCCCCACCTAGGCCCCTCAAGTAGGGAGGACTCCGGTCCTCCCTACTTTTGTGTGTAGACTCGTTCATGCGAACGACTGGAGGAACGAATGGCGAAGACGCCGCATCTTGAGGACCTCTTCCGTAAGGGGACCGCTGTAACTATCACGGACAGTGATGATGTTGAGTATCGAATCTTTGTCCGTCGACCTGGCCCTAACCAGCACGACGCTGTGCTTGAGGCTGCGAACGGCAAGATGGCCAAGTACACGATCCAGTACGACAAGAAGGAAGGCAGTTCGTATGAGGCGCTGAGCGCGCTGGTGCTCAGCTACGACCATGACGAATTGCTCACCGAACGTCTCAGGTATTTCGAGTCCGAGGTCCATGACCAGGCGTTCAATGAGGTCATGTACGATGAGAAGGTTGGGTCCAAGTGGTCCAATCTGGGCAGCGACGACAGTGATGACGATGACGTTGAGTTCACTGGATATCTCGACATTCTGAATGCTATCTCGGCTCGCTACGACGAGATTTCGCGGTTCAATGACGAGGTCGCAGCCGAGGATCGCATTCATCCGGAGGATGATGAGGAACTGAATCGCCTCAACGAAGTTCAGGTGAAGTTTCAGGGTGAGGTGCAGGAGCGTTCCGATGAGCTCATGGCTATCGAGCGCTTGAAGCACGTGAACAAGCCTGATGCTCAGCTCAGGAATGAGATCGTGAAGAATGGGATTAACGTCGAGGCGAAGCTCCACTGGTATCAGGAGTACCAGGTGAGGCTTCTCTACTACGCCTGTCGCAACCCCGAAAATGAGGATGAGCTGTACTTTTCGGACCCGTACAGCATCTTGGAGCTTCCCTCCTACATCAAAGACAAGCTGTACGCGGCATACCAGGAACTTGAGACCGGGAGCGAAAACCTAAAAAACTCGCTCAGTCTCCCCATTTCCTTGGCCTGATACGGGCCGTCAAGGGACTTGGTGGGGACTTCTCGTCGTTCTGGCCAGAAGGTATCGAACGCGCCCCGTGGAATCTCGTGGTGGCCGTCAACATGGGCCTTCAGGTGATAGGCTGGTTCGAGAACTTGCCGAGGAAAGAGCAACCGCCTCGCTCCATATGGTGGAGCGACAAGCTGCTAGATAAATGGTTCAAGAACGTCGAGAGTGACCGTAACGCGAAGACGGGCAAGCGTTCTTCGTATGACGAGGCAGATGACGTTCCGATGATGTCGAATGAACTAGCAGAAGGGTTGCGACCGTAATGGCTACTCCTGCGATTGTCTGGCGATCCGACGCTACTGCTGTTCTCGCCGACCAGCTCAAAATCCTCGAAAACCTCAAGCGCATCCAGGAGCAGGGGGCGAATCTCGGCGGTCCCTCTGGCGCTAACACGATCCTCGATGTCGACAAGATGTCGAAGGCCTATAAGAGCAGTAGCGACCAGATCGTCAAGGAGATCGAACGTCAGCAGGCGGCCATCGCCATGCTTGACGATGTGCAGCGGAAGTACGCTAAGGGCGGCAAGGCGGCTGCAGAGCAGTTCGTTACTGGCCGTGCTGGCCAGCACTTGGCTTCGGTTCTCGGGATGGGCGAGGTAAGCGACCTCAAGCAGGTGAGGCCACCCTCACCGTACAATCCGAGAATTGGCCCCAACCTTCCTGGCCCAAGGGGGTCCGAGGCCCTTAAGCAGGCTGCAGAACTTGCGCGCAAGGAGATAGAGAAGCTCGACGGGGCTCTCGTTCAACTGAACGAGACTGCTCACGCGCAATCATTGGAGACGGCGAAGCAGCTTGATCCGGCCCTTTACGCCGAGATGAACCGTCTCGTTCTTCAGCGTGGCGACTACGAGCGTCGAGCGGCCAAGATTACTGGCGGCGAGGCGGTCAACGAAGTCCTTCGCGACCGCATGGGGATGCTCAGGGAGGAGCTCAAGCTTCTCGAAAGCCAGCGCTCTGCGTTGGTTGCCAATGCGAAGACTCAGTTGGCACCGAAGCAGCAGAGGATGGTCTCCTCAGCCCAGGCCAACATAGATGCCGAGGCCAAGGCGGCTGATGGTCTGTCTGCGGCGTACAAGGAGATCGACAGAATCTTCGAGCAGTCCGGGTTGGCTCGTGCCAAGCAATCCGCGATGCGTACCGGCCTTTCCAACAAGGACGCGAAGGTAGTCGGCGACGTCATCAAGAACATTCAGAGTGTCAACCCACAGGCTGCTGCTCAGCTAGAGACGCAGATCGGCCTGGTCGAGAAGTACGGGAAAGCGTTCGCCGATGCTAACGCTCCTCAGAAGGAGGGGGGTGGCCTGCAGAAGAGCATTCAGGAGGCCATTGGTGCTGATCCTGCACTCGCCCACCTTACGGAGCAGATCGACAACGTCAAGAAGGCGATGGTCGAGACCACCACCGCGTCGACGGAGACGTTGTTCCCGGGCATAGAGGACGACATCAGGCGGCTTGCCGAGATCGAACGGAAACTGTCTCGGATCAAGAATCTGCAGAGCGCGGAGGCTCAGAGGCTCCAGGCCGAGAGGGAGGACGTCACCAACCAGGCGCAGACGAAGATAGCGTCTGGTCAGGCTACCTTCGCCGCGACTCAGCCACTGTCGCCGGACCAGATGATGGCCGAACTGTCGAGGCAGCTTCCCATACTAGAGAGGACCTTCGTGCAGGTCTTCTCGGACATGCAGCGACGGTTCATCGCTACGTTCCAGTTTGCCATTTCGGGTGCGTTGATCTTCGGCACGGTCAAGATGGTCAAGGAGTTCTACCAGACCGCCGTCGAAGTCGAACGTGCGTTCGCCGATATCGAGTCAGCACTTGAGTTCGATATAGCCGAGCCGCGTGGTAGTGCTGCGTTTAAGTCACAGGTCGAAGGGGTGAGGCAGGAGGTACTTAAGCTCGCAGCAGAGTTCAACGTACTCCCGACTGAGGCTAACAAGTCTGCGTTTGTCATGATTTCGCGCTTTACCGACATGGGTAACGCCATGAAGGCTACGCGGGCACAGCTTCTCGCCGTGAAGGTGTCGACCATCGACCAGTCGGAGACGTTGCGTGCCCTAACCGCGGTGTCCGAAGGGTTTGCTGCCGTACAGCTTGAGGTGAACGAAGGACTGAACCTCCAAGAGAGGCTCATGGCGAAAGAGGCAGCTTCAGCCGAACTGTACGGGAAGGCTCTCGACCTTGCTGTCACCATTCAACAGAAGTTCGGTGTCGAGGTGGAGGACACGCTCGAAGGTACGGCCCGTGCCACCGAGGTTTTCCGGCAAATGGGCTTCACGATGGAGGAGACTGCTGCCATCGTGGCGTCAACATCACGCCAGTTGGGGCAGACAGGTCAGCAAGCCGCTGAGCGCCTCGTCCGCTCTCTCGGACAGTTGACCGACCCGAAGATTCGGGATGCCCTCCTCGATCTTGCGGCAGGGAGCACCGAGTTCTCGCTTGGTATCAGTGACTTTGAGTCTGGAGCGAAGGCGTGGGAGACGATTACCAGGCAGTTCTCACGCCTGGAAGGTTCGGCACCGGACGTAGCTCGCGCGATTCTTCAGATCGTCGGCCAGCGTCGTGAGTTGGAGGCAGTTGCTGCTGCTCTTGGCACGAACGACCTTCAGAGGGAGATGCTTGTTGCTGCCGAATCGGCGGCAGGCGCTGCGGAGACCAGGTTCAGTTACTTGAGCCAGACCGTGGCCGAGATGATGAATTCGATCAGGACTGGCTTCCAGGAGATGGCCCAGAACTTCGAGAGGCTTGGTGGTCTTCAGACCATGAAGCTTCTGTTGAAGGGTGTCGATAACTTCGTTGGTGCATTGAATACGGCACTCAAGTTGGTAATCGACTTTGTTCACTGGATGGACAGGTTCACCCTTCTCGGAAGGGGGATCGGATCAATGGCAACACAGATTGCTGCCGTAACCCTTGCTGCTTATGGACTTCTGCGTGTTGCTATAGCGCTCCAGAAGACGTTCCTTCTACTGTCCGGTAGCGCCGGTATAGCGAAGCTGGCCGCTGCGATGTCGGTGACTCAAGGGGTCTCAGTCGGTGCGGCTGCGGGTGCTGGTGGTGGGCTGGCGGCTCCCATAGCTGCTGGCTTCGGGGCAAGGATGGGGGCGTTCGCCGTAGCAGCCGGTAAAGGCACCACCGCGATGCTCGGCATGATTCCGGTGTGGGGATGGATGGCCGCTGCGGTAATTGGTACCGGCCTGGCGATCAACAGCGTGAAGGAGCGATCCGAAAGGCTTAGTACGTCATTCGAGGAAGGCTCCGCAAACGTCATCAAGGCCACGCACGAGGCTCGTCGCAGGATACGCGAAGAGGGGCTTGTAGGCCTTGAGGCCAGGGAATTCTCGCAACAGTCGCTTGTTGATGCCCTGACGGCTGCCACAACGGCATCCCAGAGTGGTTCGCCGTCGAATGTCGAGTTCATTGGTGCGTACTTGAAGGACCTCGTCTCCGTCATCAACCTACCCACGGAGACGGCAAGGTGGGCTGTAGGCTTGGGCGGCCTCAGTCCTGCTGACAACTGGAGGCAGCAGAGTCTCGTGGGTATGGGGCAGGCCAGGGCGCATCCTGAGCTTGAGGAAGGGGCTAGTGAGCTGTGGCAGGACCTTACCGACAAGGCTATGGCATCCCTCGTCGACACGCAGAAGGAAGCCATCTCCAGGGAGATGGCTGGTTTTAATTTCGACGAGGTCGATCTTGCTTCGCTCAGCAAGATGGACATGTACGACCTCACGAGCCTAGTTCCTTCGTACGGGAAGGGGGCCTTCGACCCGAAGAGTGTACAGGCCGACGTTCTGCGGATGTATGCGGACTCTGCCCAGGCGTACGCCGACGACCTGCCCGAAAAGGGTGCCCTCCTCGCCTATCTGGCTGCGGAGAAATGGGACATGTTCCTCGCCATCCTTGGCAAGCTCCCGGCCAACATGACGAAGTCGATGACGGGCCTTTCGACTGAGCTTGCAGGGCTCGACACCAAGGTGGCGCTTGGCCAGATGACCGCAGAAGAGGCGATAGCTGCGAAGTTGCGAATCGCCCAGGAAATGGAGGATCAGGCCAGGAAAGCCCAGATTCAGTGGCCGAACATGAAGGAAGAGTGGACGCAGTGGTTCCAGGATGCGGCAGACGCCCAACTGGAAGGAATGCGTGCGGCAATAGCCGAACTGAGCTTCCAGCAAGACACCGGTGGTGATTACGGCGAGGGGACCAAAGAGCGCCTGGAGCGGCAGATCGCCCAGTTCGAGGAAAGCAGCGTTGCGGACCCCGAAAATTATCAAGAAAAAACGTATGGGGATTTCAGGGGAGCACCGGCGACTACTGGGGTGATGGCGATTCCGCCAGAGGTCCAGGCGAAATGGGACGAAAACGAAGAAAGGATTCGTGAGCTTGCCGAAAACGAAATCCTTACTGCGATCACGGTCGCCGAACATGCCGTGGCTATGGCGGAAGGTCTCGACGCGGAAGAGGCTGCCGCAGCGCAGCTTAACGAGGCTTTTGCTGCTGCTATTGCCCTGTATGAGGCGTGGGGCAACAGTGAAGAAAAGGTGTCCGAATACGTACGCCGGATCGAGTCCAACAACAAGAAGTCCAAGGCGGATGGTGCTGCCGATGCCAGGAGGCTGGCCGAAGCACGCGTCAGGATGAGTGGAAAAATTCTCGACCCGATCCTTGCGATACAGGCGACTATCGCCGGTATTCGTGCCGAACTCGCTGCCGGTGGGCTAGAGGCGGGTGAAGCCCTCGCTCTCCAGGTTGAACTAAACGAAGCGATCGCTCACGAAGCCCAGGCCCAGCAGGAGAAGATTCGTGCGTATGGTGAGTCGCAGATCAGCGTCCGCAACTCGGTGAAGCAGAACCAGTTCGAGTTGACGATGCTGGCCCGTGAGTTGGCGTTGACGGCTGAACTGTTCGGCAGGGGGTCGGTTGAATGGTCGAACGTCAAGAAGGCCATGGAAAACATGAAGGCCGCCCTCATGGATCAGGCCCTCGAACTCGAATCAATCAACCGCATGTTGGCCCCGGGCGTCGACCTCACCGACGCCTATCAGAAGTCTCAGCTTGCCCTGATAGACGCGATCCAACAGCAGAAGGCCGTGTATGCAGACCTGGATGCTGGCGACTTGGAGAAGGCACGAGCCGATCTGGCGGTGGCTGAGGCTACGATCGCTGACCAGGCTGCCTTTGCCCAGGATCGCCTGTTCACTATGAAGTTCGACTACGACCGCGGTGCCATCTCGAAGGGTCAGTACATCGCTTCACTCAAGAAGTACTTGTCCGAGATCGACACCACGAGTCGTGCCGGTAAGGAGCTATGGAGCGAGATCAACGGGCTGATCGAAGGCATGACCGGTGACCTCAGTGACATGCAGTTCAACATTCCCGGCGAGATCAGGCTGCCGACCCTGTTCGAGGTGCGGCGTGCGTTGACTGCGGATGCCCTGGGTGTGAACTATCAGGACAACCGAACGCAGGACATCCGCATCTATGTCGACAGTGACGTGGATGTGGCAAAGGTAGCGAATGCCGTGAACGAAGGTCTTGGCTCCCAGGCAGCCACTGCCTCTGCACGCTACGCTCCTGGTTCAGCGACATTGACGTTGGGAGTGTGACATGGCGCAGTGGAAACTGACCGACTATTCGACCGGTGCTGCGGTTGATTACGTGTTCCCGATCAACCCGAACGAGTTCAGTCATCCCGACTATAAGCCCACGGTCAAGAACGAACAGACGGTCTCTACGTCCGGTTCTACCGTGATGTTCATGGGAAGGCCAGAGCTGTCTTCCATCCAGTTTTCGGGCTCTATCAGGACCGAGCAGCAGTACACCGACATGAATACGTGGTTTAGGAAATGGAATCCGCTTGTGTTGACTGACGATCAGGGCAGTACGTGGTCGATCATCGTTACGGGTTACCAACCCAAGAGACGAAGGAAAGCGAATAACCAGTGGCTGTTCGACTACAGCGTCGATGCCAACGTAGTGGAGTGACATGAGGAACGTACCTGGAGAGATGTGGTATACCTGGGAGCAGGGAAACTTCCTGGGTAGTAACCGTCCGATTACGAGAGCAACGATCTCGAAGACAGTCCTTGAGACTGTCGGGGGCGGGAACTTCCGGACGCTGTTCTTCGGTAACCGTGTCGGGGAGTACGAGATACCGAACATCCGTACCTGCGCGATTGACCGGAGGCTCGGTACCGACGCTGCCTCGATGACCCTCTCGTTCCTTAACGCCAGCCGTGTCAACGTTCAGGAGAACCTTGACCAGACCTACCTTGAGGCCGCGGGGGGTGACGCTGGCGGGCCGACGAAGCGTGAACTCATGGAGTTTGGCTCTCCTGGTGGGTTCACGTACCGTCGTGGCGTGGCGAACACGGGGGACGGGTCGCCGAACCCGTGGGCACACGCAGCAGACCCGACGTGGGTTGATATGTTCGTCCCGAACAGGGTCATCAAGACCTTCCAGGGGTACGGGACCGACAATGCGAGCTATCCGTGGGACGACACGAAGCTTGTGCAGACCGGCGTGTGGCTGATCGACAAGGTAGAGATGGGTGCGGATGGCATCATTACCCTGACGTGTCGTGACCCTGCGAAGTTGCTGATCGAGCAGCGTCTCTACCCACCGATCGTCCCATTGGATTCCTATCAGCTCAACATCTGTGGGCCGTACAAGAAGGTCAACTTCGAGACAACGGAGGGTACGACGACGACGACGCCGACACCGGAAACCATCGGTGTCGACGTTGCAGTCCAGTCGAACAGCCGGTACGACTCGTCGACCGCCTATTACAGCATCAGTGTCTATGGGCACATAACTGCTCATGCTTTCGATGGTGACGAGACGACCTGGTGGGCGTCGATGCGGAACTCCCAGCCCTCATACGACTGGTCGTATGAGTGGATCGACGCCGCCTGCAACCGGGAGCCGATCAGGCGTGTCCGGTTCAAGCCCTGGAAGGGCGGGTACACGTGTTACGTGGGTGTCATGGTTGCCGGGGTGTGGCAGGGCACCGCAACGGTCCCCTACAACCGGTATGCGAAACCGGCAGCTCCGAACGATTCCGACATCAAGTACCTGAAGAAGATCAACGTACCTTCAGGTGAAGGATGGGTCACGGTCGATCTTGACGAGCATTACAACGCCGACTTCGTGCGACTCGTCTTTACTGACCTCCAGGACTTCAGTGGAATTTCCGGAAGGACCGACGGTGACTATCGAGCGGGCGTGTACGAAGTCCAGTGCATGGCGTATACGCCTGCGTCCACGAAGACGGTCACCACCAACGAGACCACCGAGGAGATCGTCGTCAACGAAGAGGGGAACATCGACGACTACACGGACATCATCAAGCTGTTCCTTGCGTGGTCGGGTTTCTACTGGCCGAAGGGCAGGCTCGACGGCGGCATCGCGGGCGATTCCGATCCGCTGTTCCTGCGGGACATCTGGGGTGCGGAGGGTGGAAGGGTCTGGGGAGACTTCTTCAACAGCGGTGCCTACCCGATAGAGCCGCCGTGTATCCCGTCCGAATACTGGGACAACAAGTCGGTCCAGGACGGCATCAACCAGATCAAAGAGATTCTCGGGTTCATCGGATATGTTGACGCGACGGGTGGCTTTGTGTGGCGTCCCCCGAACATCTGGAAGACCGGCAACTTCGTGTCCGGTATGGGATATCAGGGAGCGACGTCGATTCCGATCATCACCGAAGAGAACGTCCTTCTCGACTTTGGTGTGACTGTCGATGACGCAGCTCTGAGGTCCGAAATTATCGTCGTCCAGAAGGACCCCGACCCTGAAGGGTCGATGGTCTGGGGTTCGTTTGTGCCCGACTGGGCTGGGGAGGGATATCCACAGACCTCCGAGGGACAGGCCGGACAGACATCTGATCTATCTCTCCTTGCGGGGCAGGTCCGTTCCATGCTCGTTGCGGATTATCCGTTCGGGCAGGACCTCGACGATGAGGAGAAGGCACGAGCCGAGGTCAACAAGTTCGCCTATCTCGTCGCCTTGTGGATTCACTGGTCCTACCGGAAGACCAAGTTCCGCATCCCCGCGATGCCTGCCCTGGAGCCGGACGACCAGGTGCAAATCTTCGAGCGGATCACGTCGGAGACCTACATTCACTATCTGTTGGGTGTCAATTCAGTCATGGACATGGATGCAGGCACCTACTACATGGATGTGGATACGCACTGGTTGGGGAACGGTCCCGACAAGGAATGGCACGTTAGTGCTGCCTCTATGTCTCCGGCCTTGTTCGCCTACCTCGTTGCGGCGGGGCTGATCCTTGATCCGAAGGATGCGGATGCGGACTACACGTATCCGGACGACTATTTCAAGTACACCCCACCGACACCACCCGAGGGCCTACCGAGGGTCGCTGACGACTACGAGTGGCTGTTCCCTGACCTTCCCGACTGGGTGTGGCCTGCGTGGGATTGGGACGGTGAGTCGATTGCCAACGACGACCCGTACGTCGAGCCGCCTGCCGAGTCCGGTAGTGGCGGGATTGTGGCGAATTGCACAAACTCCCATGCCTTCGCATATTGGCCCGGGTCTGGGCCGAGGTCGATTCATGCGATACCTCCGAACTGTGCTGGCGGGTATCAGTCGAGACGCTGGTTTTTCGGAGCTAGCGGCTCTGGGAGTCACGCAGTGGTCGATGACAGGGCGTGGCTTGCGTTCCGTGCGATGTGTCTCATCATGCAGGATGAGGGCTATGTGATCAACACGGCTTCTGGCTATGTATGCCGGTACGTGTCTGGAACGAGCACGTGGAGCAACCATGCGTGGGGGCTTGCGGTTGACATTAACGGTTCAAGTCTTGGTCGCAAGAAGACAACCGATTCGACGCTTTTGAGGGTTGGGAATCGTGTCACGAATATCAGGGCCTACGATTCGCAGAACAGGGCCGACATTCCGGTGTTCAAGTGGGGCCAGTACTTCTCGAACCCCGACCCCATGCACTGGCAGGTGTGCTGCGGGCCAGCGGACATTGCTCGTGGCCTGTACATTCCCGGGATGCCTGGCGGTGGTCCCATTTGAGACGTCTCGACCCCCTCTCTAAGGCGAAGCCCCGGGAGCTTGACCGGAAGATGTGGGCCGATGTTGATCGGCTCATGTACGAGTTTCAGGCGAAGGGCAGGGGTGAGTACCTGTTCGAGGACCCGATCTTCTTCGGCACGGCGTTCGGTTCCCCTCCGACGCTGTCGTATTCGTCGATCACGGACGGTTCGGGTCCGCCCGTGATCCCGTTCCGCACGGTCCCCCCGAGGCTCTACCGGAAAAACATTGACAGCAACCATCTTGGCAACCATTCGATGGGCACGAACAACACGATCCTGGACCCAGGTTTTGAGGTGCAGGGACAGTTCATTCCGCTGTTGGGTGACGATGCGCGGTACATCCCCGTGACTTCAGATTCACCAAAGTCGTGGGAGTACTTCGATAATGATATTCCTCTGGGAGAATGGCCAGAAGCCCGAGAGCCTCGGTATATTGGCCCTCCTGGCGAGTACGACTTCTGGAATCACTGGCCGAGTACCGTCTTCGCCGCGTGGCATAAGGGCGGATACGAGCCTGCGCCAAACTTGTACGGTGATCGTGAACCATTGGATGGCACGAACAGTTGGATACAGACTGGCGAGACTGAGGGACGTTGGGCGATCACCAACGAGAAGTCGCACGACTACGGAGTCGGTGCCAAGGGGGAGTATTCAGCCAAGTACACGTTCGTCGAGGACGGTTCGAGCAACTGGATGATCCCGCTGGGATGGATGTCCGGGTGGCCGGAATGGCTGTCTTTCGACTATCCCGACAAAGCCCATTGGGGGTTCTTTTCCTTGCAGTCGTGGGGCGACAATTCCTATGGGGGGGCAACTGCCATTCCGCCGATACTTCCCGGATGGGAGGGCACGGCTGCCGTATGGTCCGACGAGGACTGTGAGTTCGAGGCGTGGAACTACAACTGGTGGGACACCGAAGGGTTCGAGGGGTCCGAACCTATGGAATACGGCTTTTGGGATGAGAGGTATTGGGACTACATCCCGATGCCGATGTCGTATGACGATCCGACGCCGATGCATGATTCCGACGCGTGGTTCGACTACTGGAGTGACCGGTATGACCCCCCTAGGTGGGTCGAGCAGTCACGGACCTGGATCACCTGCCATATGGGTAGTAGCGAGACGGTGAAGGTCCCGATTGTGGGCGGGAAATGGAACGACGTATCGTACTACCTTCCGCGCGGGAAGAACCAGTGGCAGCTACCTAATCACCCGCCAGGTCACCCGCTCAACTTGAGTGGTCCCGGATGGCAGCAGGAGACGTTCCGGTTCCGTATCAATAACGGCTCTCCTGGGCAGGTTGTCTATCTCGACAATGTGTATGTCTGGCCTGATATCAGGAATATCTATGTTCCGATGGTGACGATCGGTGTTGCCGAATGGGTGGTTGACGAGCAGGGTGCCTACATCGGTGCGAAGCTCTGGATCAAGGTCGGCGAACCCTCAGATGATGGGAGGGGCTGATGGCGTATTGGAGGTGGCCAGGATCGAAACCGTGGGTGCAGACCACCGTGGGGATGACGCAGACCGCCGACTGGGAGGAGGGTAGTGCCGCGGGTCTCTTGAAGTTCGACGACGGGACGATCTGGTGCTGGAACAGCGAGATGGCGCATCCGGCCTATGACTATTGGGGGTATTGGCCCGTCATCAATGAGTTGGCCCCGGGGTCGAAGGCGTGGGAGCAGATCACTCCAGACTATTGGAACGATATGGACACGGTCAACAATCTTCCTATCTATGGTGCAAGTGGGTTGTTGATTGACGGCGAGCAACTTTTGCATGACCATTGGTATGTTGCTCATGATGGTGGGGATAAGTCATTTTGGGTGAGTGCTGGCAGTGTATGGAATGTTGATGCAGATTTGGTTTGCTTCATTGTGAGTAAGGAAAATCGTTCTTGGGACATGAAGACTATATATATTGATAGTAGTAGTAGCTGGTCACAATGGATCGAGTCACTTCCGTTCCTCTATGGCGGATATCTATGGTTCTTCACGCACAGCCGTACCCTTGAGGGGTCAACATATCATTTTGTTACACTCTTACATCGTATGGACGTGGAGTCGCCATACAGCGAGATTATTGCAAAGACGTGGGACTATATGCAGCCATACACGGTTGGCTTGTATCCCGATAGGTCCCAATTTGATATCAATCCCGTTACCGGACGGATGTATTGGTTCGACTCTGAATTTCCTGACGTAGATGGCGATGCTGGGGTTGGTGTTGATGATGAGGGGTATGCCTACTGGATGATTGCAGCCAATCAATACCAGCGCGAGGATTATGATCCGCCGGTACCTGCTGCTGGTGCAGCCGGTTTGTGGCGCATGAAGCTTCCTGACGGAGAATGGGAGCTGCTGTACTATTGGCAGCAGCCAAAGAACTGGATTCGTGGACAGTCGTGGAGCTACAACCTTCCGGGCGGTGGTTCCAACGACCGATGGCACGGTCCGCTACCGATAGGCATAGGGTTTGTGCCCAACTGGTGGGGGGCGAAGCTCGGCATTCGCGATGGGTGGCTCTATTTTCTCAATAACACATACCCGTTTGCCATGCTTTCTTTCGGGTGGACGGGCGGACACACGTGGTGCCGCATCAGGCTGTCTGACCTTGCGAATGGGCCGGTCGAACACGATCCAGAGGACCCCATCTTTGAGGTACTGTCTATGACGACCGGGGGAGAAGACAGCTTCTACAACTGGGACGACACTGAGTATTGGGGCGGGCGATATAAGAGTCACGGCGGGTATGGGTGGCGTGACGGACTCAACTCGATTCACGCGTTCGTAGAGAACCTGTGGTACTTCGATGACGACGGAAGCATCGTCTATCTCCACCATGAATACCCGAACTGGTACGCACAGCCGAACGACTACTACCCGCCGTACATCATGTCGCGCCTCTCCCCCCCGCAGAACCTCCCGATCACGTTCAACCTCGTCTTCGAGGGCAGCGAACTGAAAGGCTACGGGCACGTACG
>Ga0307380_10001641_pt1 | contig 32594 bp, 41 predicted proteins | sample UN3MG_FD_202239 | JGI IMG/M metagenome (GOLD analysis project Ga0307380, IMG submission 202239) | Soil microbial communities from Risofladan, Vaasa, Finland - UN-3 | ecosystem: Environmental > Terrestrial > Soil > Coastal area > Acid sulfate soil | place: Finland: Risofladan, Vaasa | collected...
CGCGACAGGGACCCGTATCCGGGATCTCGAACGATCCCGCTCTCGAGGGATCGTATCCGCTCGGGTCGTAGTCGTGCGGCGTCACTTCTTCGCCTCCTTCTTCTCCTGACGACGCGCTCGCCGCTCACTCCGGAACGATCGAGGATCTGAATCATCAGTACGAGCTCGACGCGATCGTTCTCCGGGAGTCATCTCCGTCGGAGGTTCTTCGACCTTCTCCGGCTTCCGCGGCGCCGGGACTCCGGCCGCTTCCTCGCGGAGGCCGAGAATGAAGGACCCGAGGTCCTCGTTCCTGATATACCGCGTGTCATTCCAGCGATTCTTCCCGACCGACCTCCCCGTCGGATCGAGAAGAATAAACCGCTCGCCGATCGTCTCCTCCTTCTGAGAGACGACGCACCTCCCGACGATGTCGAAGAGGCCGCAGATCTCCGGCGCGATCCGCTTCGAGAGCATCGGGTACATCTTCGTCCGGATCACGTCGTCGACGGCCTCGAGCTCGAGCGGATATTCGAGCGCGGTGACGACGACGTTCACTCCGCGCTCGCGGAGATCCCGGAGGCGTCGGAGGTAGTCGCGCATCTTGAACTGCGTGATCTGGTAGTGACGCAACTCCGGAGCGCCGTCGTTCTTGCCTCCCTCACCCAGGCGGATGAGCATCCACTTCTCGAGCTCGGAGGCGGAGTCGAGCACGATGTTCTCGTACTCGTGCCTCCCGGAGGTTACGAACTCGATGATCTCCTTCAGGTCCGCGAGGTTCTCGGAGAGCCTGATCGAGTCGTGCTTCTTCCCCTTCAGAGTGACGAGGCCGGACTCCGCGTCGAGGAAGAGAGTCTTTCCCTCCGGGAGGGATCCGGCCGCGTACGTCTTCCCGGTTCCCGGGTCGCCGTAGATCAGAACGGTCACTCCAGATCGCTCGATCTCGTTCGTCTTCAATATCTCCACTTCATCCCCTTCGTCAGAACCCGACCGAGTCGAGCTCCTCGTTCTTCCTCGCCTTATCGACGAAGAGTCCCTCCCGTGCTTCGGGAGTATCCTCGAGACAGATCGACGCGTACGAACAGGAGAGGATCGAACAGGCGTTCGGGTTCGGGTAGAACGTGTCCTCCCTCTCCGCCGCGGTCATGTCCCGGACGATCGCTCCGACGTCGCGCTTCGCGATCTCGAGCTGGTTCGCGTTTCGGTTCACGATGTGGAGTCGAACTCTCGACTCCTCCTTGTACCACTCGCGGATCCGCTCGAGGAACTCCTCGTCGGACTCGTCGCTCTCGCGCTGATCCTCGTGCAGTTTCCCGACCCGGTTCTTCTCTCGGTTCGGCTTCGTGTCGACGTAATACTTCCGATCCGCCTCCGGCGTCTCGAGCCTCCTCCGGAGAGTCGGCTTCGAGAGGACGATGTAGAGGATCCCCCGGACGTCGTGACCGAGTTCGTTCGCCGCGTAGACATAGAGCGTCGCCTGATCGTCGAAGAGCAGATGATCGTAGTATCTCTCGTCTGGAGAGGTCGCCGTCTTCAGCTCGAGGAGGAGACGGATCAGCCGTCCCTCGATCTCGACCTGAAGGATCCCGTCGAACTTCCCGACGAGGCGCTTCGCATATCCGCACTTCACCTCGAACTCGTGCTCGATCTTCTCGAAGACGACCTTCCGTCCGAAGAGTACGTTCTCGACGAACCCCTGACGGAAGAGCTCCTCGACAGCGATCGCCGCGAGCTCCGGCTCGACCGTCGCGAGCTCGAGGTCCTCGGGTCGATATGCCGCGAGGATTCTCTCCCGGAGTTCGCATCGCGAGATCGAGAAGGTTCCGTCCGCGATCTTCTCGAAGATGTACTCCGCGCCGGCGTGAACCGCCGTCCCGAAGGAAAGCGGCCTCGGAGTATAGAGCGGCCGGATCTCTTCGACGTACTCGAAGAAGAACCGGCGCCGGCATGACTTCCACGATCTGACCATCGAGGCCGAGATCGTCTTGATTCGTTCCCCTATCACCGATCGCACCTCCCGTTTCTACCTCCTGACGTTCTTTCGACAGATCTCCCGACCGTCGATCACGTCCTCCCTGAACCTCCGAGCATACACCGGATCGTTCTCGAGCTTCTGGCGATGCTCGGCGAACTCCGGATCTCGAGCGTTCGACTCCCTAAAGTTCTCCCCGAAGGAGATCTCCGACCTCGCGACCTGCGCGAAGATGAAGTCGTCGAACTCCCGGTCGATCCGGACGTTCTTCCTGATAAACTTTGCTATGATATCACCCCCTCTCCGGTCTCCGAGTATATGTCGACGTCGTCGCCGTGTCTATGTCTCGAGCCTCCTCTCGTTCCCCCGTCTCTTCGAGCTCCCGGAGGGAACCCGGGAACGACGAAGCCGGCCTCGTTTCGACTACTTCTTCTCTGCGTTGTACGCTTCGAGCAGACCGACGAGAACGAGCGCGGCCTTCTCCGCCTTCGCGACCATCGGACAGAGGTGCGAGATCGCGAGAGTCTTCTTCGGATCCGAGAGGATCTCGATCGCGTCTTCGGCGCAGACGAGTGTCTGGAACGCTTCCCCCGAGTTCATCGCGACGCCCTTCCTCTTCAGCGTCCAGAATCGGAACCCGCCGAACTCGAAGTCGTTCACGATCTTGGCGTCGCCGACCCGGAGCCGATCGAGAGCTTCCTCGATCGCGATCCGATACGCGGCGGCGGCTCCTTCGAGAGCTTCGAGAAGAGTCGCTCCTCCCGATCCTCCCCAATAGATCCACTGATTCTCGAGGAACGGGTGCTCCATCTGGAGCGACGCGCGGAACTTGTACGGATGCGTCCCCGGCGAATCGTCGACGGCGACCTTCAGCTCGAATCTGATATCCTTCGACATCTCTCTCCTCCTTCTCAGAGTACGTTACAAGCGATCTGGACGAGAACGTCGAACATACTCCGACCCTCTCTCTCGATTCCCTGACCCGTTCCGATCCAGACCCTGTCGACGTGGAGCACCGACGCGATCCGGACGCCGTCGCAGTACGCGCGAGCCGTCTCTCTCCCGGCGATCACGGACAGACACTCGCCTCCATCGATCTGTACGATCCACGAGCGAGCCTCGCGAACTCCGACCGGGACGACGTAGTACGTTACGCACTCGCCGGTCCAGTTCCCCGCGATGATCGTTCGGGAGTATCTCTTCTGCTTCATCTCGATCTCCTCCCCGGGGGACCGCCAAAGCGATCCCCCGTCTCGTGATTCGTTACGCTGTCGCCTCGGCGCGGATCTTCTCGACCACGAAGTCGACGGCCTTCTGAGCGGCGCCGCCGGCGTAGACGAGCATCTTCGGATCGTCGTCGAGCTTCGAGAGCCAGTTCTGAATGTACGCGGCCGAGTTCTCGACGGTCGCGTGATTCATCCCGGTCATGTCGGAGAGGATCGCCGCGGTCATCTCGATCCCCTCTCAGATGGAAGTATTCCCCTCCGCGTGTACGCGAAGGACTCTCGATCCGTTTCGTTCGGTTACTCTTCGGGACGGAGTACCAGTCTCCGTCGACGGATCGGGGGACGAAACGAGGAGAGACTCTTCGTCCCTCCTCCCTCGTCCCCCTCAGTGATGTCAAAGACCCGCGGCTTATCGCCTCGCCGAACCGGGCTGGCCTCGGGTCTCTCTCTCGTCCCCGCCGTCGTTCCCGGTCCGACTGTCAATGTCAAAGAGCGTTTGCCTATTCCGGCAAGAGGAATATTACCGACGACGTCGACGTCGTCAACCCCCAGTTTTCAACCTCGCGAAGAGAAGCATCCGGCGAGGAGATCCGGGAGCGGATCCGGACTCGCGTCGACCTCGAGGATCCTCGAGGAGATCTCGGAGGGATCCGCCGAGAACCGCGTCGAATACGTTCGTATGTATAAGGGGAAGAACGAGATCCGAGGATATAAGCGTATTATCCCGGGATCACGACAGGAGGTATATAAACATTACCGCTGATCGGAGTCGGGATATGTCTCGTAACCTGTTACGCCGTAACGAACAAAACGATCTTTTTTCGGACGTATATTTGTACGTGGGAAAAGATCGTCGCTCTCCGTCGCTTTGTGGGGCCTTCCCGGGGAAGGACGACGACGTCGTCGTATGACGACGTCGTCGTATGTCGCAAAATTAGGTCAGAAGGAGGCGGAGACTCCGAACGAGGCGTACCCCTCGCCGAGATCTCGGCCGTAACGATACCCGAGAGCGCCGTCGAGGGAGAGGTGATCGGTGAAGTGATACCCGCCGCGAGCCTCGGCTCCGATCCAGTCGAAGGACGGGATCCCGATCGAGATCCCGGGTCCGATCCAGATCTTCCTCGAGGGTCGGATCAGGCGGTACGCTATCCCGAGGGAGAAGTCGGCGGTCGGAGGATCCTCGAATCCGGGGACGATCGAGAAGGTGAGGCGCCACGGATCCCACGGACTCCGCCGGCGGACGACGGTCCACGAGTCGAAGACGACCGGGATCCCATCGATCGCCGCGACCGGGATCAGGGAGTCGGCCGTCTCCACGATCGAGAGGTCGAGGCGAACGGTGTCAGCAGGGAGAACGACCGAAGCCGTCCCGGAAGAGACGCAGGGGATGTACATCTCACTCCCCGCTAGTACGTCCGCCTCGACGGTGTCCGGCGGCAGAATAACAGAACCCGACCCGGTCGCGATTGCCGTGACCGGATCGGATCCCGCGGAGGAGAGCCCGGGAGGTGCGATCCCGAGCGACTCGAAAGCTAGCCTCCTGCCATCAGACCGGAAGATAATCAGGCCGAGAACGAGAAGCAACACGACGACGATCGCGATGACATACGAAGCCTTCATTTGTATCCCCTTAATACGTCGACGACGCCCGTCACCTGTTCGAGATATCTCTCGATCAGGAATCGAGCGTCGCCTTCGTTAGTGACGAACCCCGTCTCGAGGAGCACCGCTGGCATCTTCGTACGCCGAAGCACTCCGAAGGAGGTGTTCGTCTTTACCCCTCGATCCGGGAAGGTCATAGCGAGGACGGGAGCCACCTTCTCGGCGATCTCGAACGCGAACGCCGAGTCGCGTCTGTAGATCCAGACCTCCGACCCGGTCGCGCGAGGATCCTCGACGCCGTTCGCGTGAACGGAGATGAAGAGATCCGCGCCGACTCGGTTCGCTTGCCGAACTCGCGCTCCGATCGAGACCTTCTCGCGCGGTCTCGGGTCCGCGTGAGTGAAGAACGGCTCGAACCCCGCGAGGAGAAGATGCGCGAAGAGCGCGTTTCCCCACGGGTACACGACGTCGATCTCCCGCACGAAGCCGACCGCGCCGGGATCTCTCCCGCCGTGTCCTCGATCAATCGCGACCTTCCGGATCGTCATGTTCTTACAGCGTCCGCGGAACGATCTCGAGAGTGAACGAGACGTCGGAGGAATCCTTCACGACGATCTCGAGCGCGTAACCTGTCGAGTCCCCGGAGGTGGTCCCGGCCAGATAGAACGGGAACGAGTTCCTGTACGGTACGTTCGCGGTGAGGTTCGCGATCATACGCGAAGCCGTCCTCGATGCCGCGTCCGGTGTCACCGTATAGAGGAACGTCCCGAGAGTCGATCCGGCGGAGTTGTAGTTCGTCGCGTTCAGAGTATCCGCGGCTGTCGCGCTCGCGTAAGTACACGGCTCGTACAGGCGGAGCTCCGCGGAGACGGTCTCGTCGGTCGCGTCTCCCGAGAACGACGCGGTCACGAATACCTCGTACCTCTCATACGTCGCCGAGTCGACATCGAAGAAGAAGAGAACAGAGTCGGCGCCGGCGACGACTTCGACGAACGACACGAAATACGCGTTCGAGGCGTCGACCTCGAAGTCGAGCCACGGGATCACGTACACCGCGTCGTTATCCGGCGAGTACGCCGGAACGTCGGCCGCGAGGATGTCGACGTTCGACCGAAGCGTATCCATGTCCGCGTCGGTGATCGACACCTCCATATACTTGATCTGCCCGAAGGCTAGACCACTGAACAAGATCAGCGCGACGAGGAGAAGTGTCCTCATTCGCTTCCTCCTTCCGAGCCTCCGGGGATCGACCCGGTCGGTCTCTTCGTGTCCCCGACGATGAACGTGACGACAATCGCCGCGAACTCGCCGTAAATAAGGACCTCGGAACCCGAGGTCCTCGTGATAATCAGGTACGCGAGCACCGCGGCCAGGATGACCGCGAAGATCCGGAACCCGACCGGCGGTCTCTTCGTGTTACTCACCTGCTCCCCCTCTCGTTCATAACGCACTGACGTATCTCCCGGACATCCTTCTCCACCTTTTCGACTGACGCTACGACGCCGGCGACGGAGCTCTCGATCGAGGAGACGGAGGACGAGATCTGCGTGACGTTTCGCGAGCACTTCGTATCCTGTCGACGCTGATGTTCCCACAGATCGCCGGTATCCTTCGCGACCTGTCCGAGCTTCTCCTCGGTCTTCCCCTGACGCCTCCCGGTCGCGAAGAGAGCACCGCTGACGACCGATCCGATCGCGACGAGTCCGCCGACCATCGTGATCACGCTCTCGGTAAGTTCGAGAATCATCTCTTCGCCTCCGCTTTCATCCTCGAGGTTTTCATTTGTACTCTGGATCCGTCCCGTTTATACCGCATAGTTCGGCGACGGTCAGGGCGCCGTCGGCTTCGTCGAACTGGAACTTCCTGATCGTTCCGACTCCGACTCGTCCGTCGTTCATCGTCCGCGCCTCGAAGACGGAGCAGTCGGCCCACTTCGAGATAGTCGCGAACCGCGGCTCGGCGATGAGATACCCGTCGACGTATATCCGAAAATTAATGTCTGAGCCGCCGACTCCCCACTGAATCGCGACCGACTGAACGAGCCGCTCGAAGCTCGAGAGACCGCGACCGACTCCCTGCGGGAAAAGCTGGAACCGCGACCACGTCGTGAACGGCGGATCGACGTACGGCCACGCGGTCGTATATCCGAGGAAGAAGCACGACTCCGTCGCGGTCGCTCCCGCCGCCGTCGGGAGTCTCGAGATCCCGAAGACGAGAGCGTCGGCCGCTCCGGATCGCTTCCAGTACCAGAGCCAGTAGTTGTCCCGCGCGTCGACGTCGACTCGGTCCGGGGACTTATACGTCATCACCTGCATCTCGATCACGTCGCAGAGACCCGCGGCCGGCTTCCACGTCGCGGATCCGGGAGCGGTGATCTTCCCCTCCGTCCCGACGTCCGTGTCGACGAGGATCGCTCCCTGCCAAGATATCGCGCGATTAACGACCGGATCCCCCGTATTCGTGAAGGATCCGAGCGTTCCGTTCCAGAGAGTATTAGACCCGTCGAAGGCGTCGGTCGACCAGTCCCATAGACGATAGATCCCCTCGAGCCGGCCTCCCTCGAAGAGCGAGTGCGAGCCGTACCACCTCGGCCAGTAGACCGCTGTAACCTTCACTTTATTCTCGATCATCGTGGCCTGTATCCCGGAGATCGTGAACGGCGTATCGTCGTATCCTTCCCGCGCCGAGCTCGTCAAGAGTCGATCGCCGACCGCCCACGCATATGCGCGTTTATCAGTGACGAACTCGATCTCCTCGTAACCGTATGCGAGAGGCTGAGAGAGCTGATTCAGCCACGCGCGGAGAGAAGCGAACCACATAAACGCGTCGAGGGAATCCGCCGGAACGCTCGGCTCGTAGTCGAGGAGCTCGAGCGAGAAGTCCGGCTTCGGGATCCTCGGATGTATTGTCATCTCTTTCGAGGACGCTCCCCACTCGTACGTCGTCTCGAGTTTCGTATAGAGCTTCCGAGCGGCGGGTCGAATAGAGTATCCCGGATCGGCGCCTTCGTCGAGGTCGAACGAGTGAACGCGGAACGAGGGACGATATATCGCCGGATGCCAGACCGCGATCCGGCCGGCGACCGGAGAGATCGCGAGACCGTGAACGCGAGCGACCTCGGAGAGAGCGGATCCGAGAGCTCCGGAGACGTCCGCGAACGCGAGATCTCGAAGAGAGAAGACTCCCTGAAAGCGATCGACGAGAGCGTTCCAGTCGGCCGGATAAATATCTTCCCACTTGAACCGGCCACAGTTCAGGAGGAGATCCCACAGGACGTACTCGTTCGACTCCGCGGTCCACGATACGCCGCTCACCCACTCGTCCGCGTCTCGAGCGACGGGAAGCCGCCGAGCTCGGTCGAGCTGAGAGAGGATCTCGAAGTCGTGAGAGTCCCGGAGAGTCTTCACTCCGCGAGCGAGCGCGAGGCGACCGCCTAGCGTCGCCGTATACATCCCTCTCGTGAGCCGTAACGAAGCATCGATACTTCGGCCGACCAGAGCCTCCGCCGTTCGCGATCCGTCGTCTCGCGCGATCCTGAGCCCCCCCGCGGCGTCGTTCTGCAGATCCCATAGTTCGGGGACCTTCACCTTCGTCGATACGACGGACATCCCGCGCTCGACAGAGACCTCGTCCGATAGGTCGAGCTCCTCCCCGCCAGCGACGTCGAGAGTCCGTCCGACGAAGAGAGAGTCGAAGATCGCGCCGGTCCCCTCCGGAGTGTCGAGCTCCGCTTGCGCGATCGGACGCGGATCCGAGCGGATATCGTTATACGAACCCGCCGGCATATCAATTTGATAGTGAAGATCGAGAACGGGAGCGGCGACGAGACGATCGATCCGAGCCTCCCCTCCGGGAGTGTATACCCCGTGATCGATGTCGAGCGCGATTGCGACTCCGTACGTCAGATAATTCGCGTGATCCACGAACCCGTCCGCGTACCATCCGAGCGCGTCGAGGTCGACGGGAGAGTTCCACGATACCCCTCCCCACACTGTGTTGAGCGTCGTGATTGAATCGGCGGAAGTCCACGCGGAATTGATCCTCCCCGTCTCGATCTTGATCGAGGAGAGACCCGTCTCGCCGGAGGAGTACGTCAGATAAATGTGAAGGAGGAGATAAATGAGCGTCGTCTGCGGATCCCCGGTCCAGTCCGGAAGGCCGGCGCAGTCGAACTTCAGGAAGGTGCGGAACGTCTTCGTCCCGCCGGCATCGTCGGCGAACCGAAGGAGATCCGAGGTCGCGTCCCCGTAAAGCGCGACGCCGGCCGGCTCCCACCAGACCGAGTCGGAGAGGTGACAGCGGATTCGGTTTCGACGCGGTCGAACGGTCGCCATATCAGATCCTCTTCAGCTCTCGAGCGGACAGGGTCACGTACCACCATCCCGGATTATACGGATCTCTCGAGAACCCGCCGGCGCCGGCGAGGGCGAAGAGCCGGCCCGCAGTCTTCTGCCAGACCTCGCGAGCTCCCGGGTTCGACAGGAGGCGAAGGTACGCGGCGACGCTCGCGGAGTTTATCGATTCGACCGAGACGCCGTTCAACATTCCGTCGAACTGCGAGTCGATCACTCCTCCCCCCGGCGCCCTGTAGTGACCGATACAAAGACGGGTAAACGCGCCGAGACAGGAGCCGTACTTCACGGAGTATTCGTTCCCGTTCGTGATGTTGGTCAGTCGCGCGAACGCCTGACCGAGCCCCACTCCGGAAGCGTCCCATCCGAGCATCCAGACGTATCGATTCCCCGCGGAGTGGGACATCGCGTCAGAGTCCTGTACGACGTTATTGACGCGGAGATTTAGCTGGCGACCGCCTCCGTAGTCGGAGAGCTCGACTCCGAAGGAGGATGTCGCGTCCTCGTTCAGGAAGGTCGCGATCGTCATCGTCGGACCTACGCATTCGGCTCCCCACAGGGGAACGCAATACCCGGAGGCGATCAGGGAAGGCTCGATGATCCCGCGGCCGGCGTAAAGGAGCGGATACTGGCAACCGTTTCCGGCGATCTGCCCGGTCAGGCCGGAGCCGTTTCCGACGAAGATCGGAGGCGTATGCGCCTGACCCCGAATAGCCTGCGGGAAGCAGATTCTCGAGAACCCGCCGCAGAGTCCGCCGTCGTGCTTGTAGCGAATCGCCGCGGTAGTCTCTCCCCCGGGGACGGTATCGGATCCCGTCCACCATCGCGAGCCGTGCAGACTCGAGGCGATCGGGACGACGGTCGGCGACCCGGCCGGATCGTAAACGACGTCGATCCCGACGTCTGCTGAGGTTTCGTAGTAGAACGAGAGAGCGAGCTTCTCGGCGGCGACGACCGTGAACGTCGGAGACTGGAAGTAACCAGCGGCGGAGTAGTGAACGAGGAACGCGTACAGGTCCGGGTTCCACGGACACTCACCGACGTCGAAGTTCGTCGAGAGACCGCTCTGCGTCCAGCCGGCCGGGAGACCGGAGGTAACGTCCTCGAGAAGCGAGTTCTCGATCCTGTTCGTCCACGATCGATGAGAGACGAAGGAGGACCCGAAGATCGCCTCGTAATCCTTCGCGACGATATCTCCGGGACCGGAGGCGATGGCGTCGTACCGATAAGCGCGAGGGATGAAGATCGGCGAGCCGAGCGTGATCTCTTCCGCGTATCCTCCGTATGTGTCATCCGGAACGAGGACGAAGACGCGAGTCCCCGTCGCTCCTCCCCCGACCCCGCCTCCCGAGTAGATCCCGACGTCCGGATCCCCGTTGATCCGATCCATCAGGGGAGCGTTAAGCTGAGAAGATCCCGGCATCCGGGAGTAGAGCGTCGCGGGAAGTCCTCGATCGAGGATCTCCTCGAGCTTCCGCCGGAAGCTGTCGTTTATTCGAGCGTCGATCTTGATGTCATTTCGGTTCTTCGAGAAGATCATCCTCGAGCGAGCTCCTCCGGAGAGCTCGAGGATCGACTCGTTCGGGACCGGCGTCGTCGGCTCGTGCGGGAGGACCCACGCGCGGCCGGCGAGGTTCGGTCGTACCCCTCGAGCCGTCGAGATCTCGAAGACGAGCGCGGTCTGTATGTCGATCATTATCCGCTCCTGTCCGTGAGTTCGACGAGGAGGTCGCGGAACCGAGAGATCTCCGCCTCCGTCGCGTTCGAGAAGGTCGGAGAATAGACGAACGTCACGTTCCCCCGGCCTCCGGATCCGGTCGCTCTACCTCGAGCCGCGTCGTCACGATCCTGCGCCTCCTCCGCTCTCGACGAGACCCGCTCGCCGGCCTCCGTCGCGACGAGCCTGATGTCTCCGTAGTGACCCGGCGCGGGAATGTCGAGACCGTGCTGTCCGTGGAGGATCTCGCCGCCGTGCTGGAAGCTGAAGAAGGAGAGCACTCCTCCGAGCCCTCCTCCGCCGGACATCTTAATCAGGTTGAATAGCATCCGGACCGCTTGCGTCGCGAGGATCGACATCACCTCGCGAACGATCATATCCCCCCACGCCTTCCAGTCGGCTTCCTGATCGAGGAGCATCTGACCCATCGATCCGGAGATCTGCGTGACGGACGCCTCGATCTCTTCGCGATAGTGCGCGAGCTCGCGAGCGGCCTCCTTCCGCGCGTCGGTTAAGCCCTTCAGATGAGAGTTCTGCATCGCGAAGTCGGCGCTCTTCTGCTCGAGCTGTAGACGCGCGATCTCCGCGAGGTGCGCGAGCTCCGCCTCCCGCCGAGCTTGCGCGACGAGATTCTCGTCGGCGCCGAGCGCGGCGAGCTCTTCGATGTGCTCGAGCTCCGCGATGTATCGCGCCTCCTCGAGGGAGATCGCGTCCATCGTTGACGCTTGTCCTTCCTGAATCATCCCGAGGAGCTCTTCGTTCGCCTCCCGGACCTTCGTCGCGACCGCGTCGAGGTAGTCGAGAACGGCCTGTCGTTCCTCCTCCGGGAGAGCGAAGAGCGCGGACTTCCGGTCCTCTTCCGGAATCGCGAGGAGCTCGAGATATACGTCCTTGACCTCGCGCATTGAATCGGCGACTCCGGAGTTCGCGAGAGAGGAGTTCGTCGCCGGCGTCACGCTCGCCTCGAATAGCGATGTTATCTGCGAGATCCGGATCCCGAGAGCGTTCCCGAGCCAGCCTCCGACGCCTTCCATCGGAATCATCAGTTCCTCGAGCCGCTGACGGAAGAGCGCCGTCGCCTCCGCCGCTTCGAGCTCGCCGGCGATCACCTGTTGCTGAAGGGTCAGCGCGTACTCTCGCGCGGAGGTTTCCGTCTCCCCGATCCTGAACTCGTAGTCCTCGAGAGAGACGGAGAGCGCGTCCTGCGAATCGGTCAGGAGATTGATCGTCTGTTCCGTCGCGCTGTACTCCGCCCGGAGGTCGGAGATCATATCCGCGAGCGCCGAGATGTTCGCCGTCGCGTCGCCGGCGCGGTCGACCTGATCGGAGAATACTTCGTTCGTCTTGTCGATCGAGAGACGGTCCTCCTCGTTCGCCGAGTAGAGATTCCGGTGCGCCTGTTCGAGCTGATCGATCTCTCCGGCGAGACTCTGCGCTCGCTGTCGAGCTTCCTCGAGAGCGACCGCGTCGAGCTCGTACTGATGGTTCAGGGACTCGATCGTTCCGGAGTGAGCGTCGAGTGCGCTGTCGAACTTCGCGATCGCTTCCTCCGCGGTCAGGAATCCCGTCGCGACCTGCCCCTGTAGCTGAAGAGAGAGCGCGTCGAGGTCGGCCTTCACCTGTCCCCGGACAGCCGCGCTGAACTCGAGGTACGCTTCCCGCGCGTCGTTCGCGGCGCGGCTCGAAGCGCCGAATCGGGAGACGTTCGTGTCGAGATTATCGGAGAGCCGATCAAGGCCTTCCGAGAGAGGGATCGTCCCGTTCGCGACGGCGGACTCGAGCTCTCCTCGGAGAGCCTCCGTCTCCTCCATCGCTTCGAGTTGCGCCTGGCGGAATCCGGTGAGACTTTCGACGAGCTCGGTCAGGCCGGTCGCGACGAAGCCGATCACGGTCGCGGTAATCTGGAGAACCGGGACGAGCATCGAGAGAACCGGGACGAGCTCCTTCAGGATCCCGACGACGGGACCGAGCGCGACCCCGATCACCGGGAGCACTTGACCCGCGAGCTCGGAGACTATCTGAAGAACGTCCTGAAGAGGTTCGAGGAGCGGAACGAGAGCGTCCGCCGCGAACCCCTTGAACGAGTGACCCATCTTCGTCAGCGCGTCGTCGAACGTCTTCAGCTTCGTGACCTGCTCTCCGGAGAGAGCGATCCCGAGATCCTCGAAGTTCTCGATCGCGCCGCGGACGTCGCCGTTCGTCTCCTGAATCATCCCGACGACCTGCTGAGCATACCGACCGCCGAAGAGGACGGCCGCGTCGGTCATCATCTCGAACTCGTCGCTCGTCTTCGAGAGACTCTCGGCGAGGGTCAGGAAGAGCTCGTCGGACGAGAGACCGATCAGGTCCTCGTATTGCATCCCGAGTTTCTCGAGGAGCTGTCCCTGTTCGGACGTCGCGGAGTCGGCCATCCGCATAAATGTTGTGAGACCGCGGAGCGCGTTCCGGAAGGAATCAGCGGATCCGCCGGTCTGCTCGAAGATATACCCGAGCGCCTGTACTCTCTCGGCCGTGACTCCCGTGATCCGCGCGACGTCGTAGATCCCCGCGCCGTAGTCGGCGAGAGACTTGATCGTCCGGACGAGGCCGGCGGACATCGCGACGGCGGCGAGGTGCATCCCCTTGACCTTCGACGCCCACGACTTGAACCCGCTCTCCTGACGCGCCATCGGTCCGGAGAGTTTATCCTTCATTTCGGTCACGAGAGAGATCCGGCGCTGACTCATCGGTCACCTCCGAGAAGGCCTCTCTCGAGGCCGTAGAGCGACGATCTTTTTCCGGGTCCGCTAGTACGTCCTCGAATCACTTCTCGCCTCTCATCTGGTCGAGAGCCTTCAGGAAGAGCCAGAGAGTCCGGAGCTTCTCGTCGTCCGCTCTCGCCATCGAATCGTACGTCTCGTTCAGCTCGTGAATGCACCGCGCGAAGAACTTCGTCGCGTCCCACTGGTGCGCTCGAAGCTCCTCGTCGAGCTTCCCTCCCATCGTCTCGTCGAGGCCGTAGTACAGAGAGGTCGTGATCTTCACGGAGGCGTAGTACAGAACCCATATATTCGCCTCCGACACGTCGCCGATACAGACCTCCCCGGGTCCGGGATCTCCGACGACCGCCTTCGGAGAACAGAGAGTCTGAAGAACGAGATCCCGCGCCGCCGAGAGCATCTCGTCGAGACGCGGATCCTCGTCGTCCTCGATCTCCGGGAGCTCCTCGAGCATACGGCGGTAAAGGGGAGACGTCCCGCTGTGGAGCCGGTCTCTCCCCTCTACCGGCTTGACGTATGCAAGCCGCGCCGGAGTTCCGTCGCCGGCGAGAATCGGATCCGGGAGGAGAACGGGTCTCCTCCCGAATACGGTCCCGCTGTCAGGCAGGAATGGTAACTCGTTCATTCAGACAGGCGAGCGTCAGCGGATCGTTTCCGGCGGAATCCTTCAGAGCGCGGAACTCGATCTCCCGCGTCAGGATCCCCCAGTCGCCGTCCTGATCCGTGTACGCGCCGACCTTCAGATCGGCGAAGGTCGCCTGAAGCTGACGATTAGCGGTCGTCGCTCCGGCGTTGTTCCAGATCGCCGTGTTCGTTCCCTCGAGGAGCGTCCCGACGGTCAGGTTGTCCTCGACGTTCTCCTCGCGGTCGAAGTTCACCTTCAGGAGAACCGACCGCGAACCCTTCCGGACGATGAACCCGTGCTCGCCGGGATCCTCGTATCCGGAGTTCATCGATCCTTCACCCTCGTTGATCGGGTTCGTGACGTCGATCGTCAGCGAGTTGATCGGGTAGGTCGCGACGGCGTCGAGCGTGAGCGCGAGATGCTTGTACGTCACCGGCTGGATCCGGGTCAGGCTCGGAAGAGCGGCCTCGACCTTCGAGAAGGTCTCGACCTGTCCGCAGAGGGAGACCGTGAGCTCGCCTTCCTTCCCCTTCGCCTGACTGATCGAGACGGCGGTCGAGACGCAGTTCGTCAGGAGACGACTCCGGATCTCGTTCGCGTTCGCGGCGGCGTCGGTGTACCAGATCTTGACCGCGCCGTGGAGCGGCTTCTCGTTTCCGGTGATCGTGTGCGTGTACGGAACGGAGGCGCCGGTCGTGGCAATCGTCCCGAACATTCCGAGCTGGAGGTACTTCTCGAGGAGAGCGTACGCGAGAGGGAACTTCAGCGTCGCGGTATAGTACCGAACGCCGTCGATCACGAACTCCTCGTCGACGAGGAGCTGTGCGACTACGGTCTGCGCCTGACGGGTCGCTCTCTGAGCTCCCCCCGGCATCGGAGCGTTCGCGTCGTAACCTCCGGGAACGCCGTCCCAAGTTGTCCCCGGGAACGCGACCGAGTCCGCGTTGATCGCGACCGAGACGGCCGCTTGCCTCCCTACGATCGGGAGATTCGTCATCGCCATTATTCACCGTCCTGTCCCGGGGAGCCTGTCCCCGCTTCGTCGACGACCGCCGGCGCTTCCGGCGTGTCGGTCGTGTCGGTAGATTCGGCCGCGGCGACCGCGTCGACCCGGTTCCAGAGATGACCTTCCATCGCTTCCCGAGCTTCGGCTCGCGACTCCTTCTCCGTGAGGGTCTCCCCCCTCCTGATCCACTTCCTCGAGCCGTCCTCGAGGTGAACCTTCAGCGGCTCGACGTCGCCGACGTACACGAGGTCGACGAGCACCTCGTCGACGTCGACGGCCACTACGACCTCGGCCTTCTTCTTCGCCACGGCTAACCTCCCTGAATCTCGACGTCGACGAAGCACCCCGCGAGATCCGCGGCGACTCTCGTGAACTGTCGAGCGTGAGCCCATAACAGGCAGTATTCATCGCCGCCGTCGAAGTATCCGACGAACGGCTCCTCTCCCGAATTATTGATCGCGACCTCGATCACTCCCCAAGTGTCCTCGACGTCCTCGATCGCGGTGTCCTTCGACGGAGAGTTCGCCTTGATCGAGAGCGCGTACGTCGCCGTCCTTCTCCCCTCGGAGAGCGGACCCTTCGTCAGGTCGGACTTGACATCGATGAGAAGAGACGTCACCGAGACGAGCTTGTCCTCGTCGAACGTCTGCGAGGTCGGCTCGCAGTCCGACTGAACGAAGTCAACGCCGCTCGTTATCATCGCGGCGAGGAAGTTCGAGATCCCGGTCCCGAGTCCGTTATAATCGAAAGCGTCAGGCATTCGCGAACCTCGTCTCCTTCATCTCGAGCATCGCCATACAGAGTTTATACAGGTGATTCATCGCGAACGAATCCGTCGGAAGGAACGGTCGCGCCGGCGGAGGATTCTCGAGCACGAAGAAGTAGTCCTTCCCGCGCCAGTTCACGGAGAACGCTCCCGCGCCTCCGGTCCCCTCACCGAATCGCTCCATCTTCTCGAGCGCGGATCCGACCTCGGAAGTGTACCCGCCGTCGTAGAGCTCGCCGGTCATCGACCGGACTCCGTCGCCGTGGAGGATCCCCGCCTTCGTCTGACCGACGACGTCCCTCTTGAACTCGGCGTACCTTCCCTGATTCCGGATCCAGCCGGAGCCTCCCGGCTGTGCCTGATTCTCGAACGACATCCGGGTCTCCCGCATCTGGTACGCGAGCGCGGCTCGGACGACGTGACGGAGCTCGTCCGGCGTCGTCGCCGCGAGTCCGCGATACGCGTTTATCACGCGCTCGGAACCGGCCGACCATCGGATCGTGATCTGCGCGTCGGACATCTAATCCTTCCACCTTCCGAAGTCTTCGTCGTCTTCCGGGTAGTCGGTCAGGGAGTCGAACTCGCTGACCTCCGGGATCGAGTCCTCCGTGTTCGAGATCGGGTATCGGCCGGACCTCTTCGCGATCACGCCGTCGGCCGAGTCGACGAGCGAGAGCTCGTCCTTCCGAAGATCCTCGAGGACCTTCATCGCTTCGTCGTGTAGAGTCTTCGCGAACCCCGTCGAGCCGGACTCCTTCGGAGAGTTGTGCTCCCCGCGAATCAGAGCCGCGGCGGTCAGGTCGTTCGCGAGATCCTCGAGGAGCTCGAAGTCTCCGTCTCCTCCCGAGAACGCGGTGACGGTCAGGTTCGTATCATCCGTCGAGAGCGCGGTCTCGTTCCCGCTCGAGCCTCCGCACCGGACCTCGAGCGAGACGACGGCGAGAGCGAGAGTCGCCTTCGCCTCCTTGTTCGGTTCCGTCGTATCATTAATTCTGTCGCGGATATTCTCCGCGGTCTCCTCCTTCGTCGATCCGACTAGGATCTCCGTCGCTACGGCCGGGACGGTGAGAGCGGCGACGAACTCGTACTCGTGAGAACCTATCGTCAGGAGCTTCGTCGCGGTCGCGTTCGCGGTAAGCTCGACCGCGCCGGTCGCGGACGTCAGGAGCGGGAGAGAGTATCCCGCCTTCACGAGCTTCCCGTCGATCAGACGAGACCGGCCGGCGATCCGCCGGACGATCCTCCCGGACGTGAAGTTCCGGTCAATCTTCGGGTGAGCCGCCTTCAGCTTCGCGTGGCTCGTATACGCTTCCATCGCTCACCCCTTCCCGGGGAGAGGAGGCCGACCGGCGCCGGCCTCCGTTCGTTCGTCCGTCCGACCCTACGACAGACAGCCGTAAAAGTGAACGGCCTGATTGATGAGCGCGGCGGACGAGATCGCGCCCTTGTCGGTGATCGCGTTCGCGTACTGACCATGAGCGATGACGTTGTATCCCTCGGGATCCTCGCCGGCGATCCTCGGAGTCGTCACCTTCTCGCCGCGGCTGAGCGAGAACCCGAAGCACGAGTGATTCCGAGCGTTCCCGTTCGGAGCGATCCGGACGACGTACGCGGTCCCGTTCGTCCAGACGCGGGTCATGCTCTCGGCCTCGGGATCCTCGGAAGCGTCGTACTCGGCCGCGCCGAGCGCGAACCCGCGATCGAGGCCGGCGAGACGCGCCATCGCCTCGAGAGCGAGAGGATCCGGAGTGCGGGTCTCCGACAGGAGGTCGGCCCACGCCCTCCGGAGCGCGATGTAAACGTCCCACGACAGAACTCCGAGGAGATCCGTCCCGGAACCGATCAGCGCGATCGCGTCGCTGAACTCGTCGAGAGCGGCCTGACCTCCGCCGGGGTCGTTCCACTGAGTGAGCGCGGAGACGTCGATCGCGTGTCCGGCGGCATATCCGGCGGTCGTCTCCATAAAGGTCGAGAGAACGAGCTCCTGCGTCAGGTCGCGGTTGTACTTCAGACCCTCGGCCGCGATCTTCACGGGAGTCAGGGGGAGATCGTAGTCGGCCATCTCTTCGTCGGAGACCGGGACCTTCCGACGGTAGGTCTCGAGACCGAAGTCGACGAGCTGTACCCCGTGCGTCAGAACGGCCGCGGGATCCATCGGAGCGGAGGGAGTCGTGATGACCTTCGCGAGACCGTTCCCGAAGACGGGGATCTTCCCGGACTTCGGAACGTCAGAGAGAGGAGTGAGAATCCTCTTCCGGATCAGGTCCGTACCCTCGAAGTCGATATACGCCTTCGAGACTTCCGCCTGATGGGTATCGTTAATCGGAAACATTATCCCCTCCTCTCTAGGCGATTAGTGTCCCAGGCGGGACAGGGTGAAGCATCCGAGTGACGCCGTCAGTCGTGACGGGTTCTCCGACGAGATACCCGACGACGATGTCATCGGTTACTGCGGCGAGGATTCCGAGCCCACCAGTCGTGGACTTGATCGCGGCGCCGGCGGCGATGTTCGCCGAGTTTCCGTTCAGGACTGCGGGGAACGGAAGACCGCCTCCGCAGATCGAGCAAGCCTCAGCGGTGTACGGGAGGTTCCCGACGAGAGATCCGAGGATCTGCCGTCCGTGAGAACTCGTCCCGCCATCGGCGAGGGTCGCGACGTTCGCGGCGGACCGATATACCATTCGGTACATTCGACTCGTGTAGTCCGCGGCCGCGGCGTATCCGGGGACGTTCCCCGTGAACGGGAATGTCTGGTCTCCCATTCTCGACCTTCCTCTCTCGAGCTCCGGCGTTTACCAGAGCTCAGGCTTCTTGTTCATCGAGATCCACCTCGCGCGTTCTTTGTCCTCGGCCTTCGACAGGTCGAGATGCTCGCGCTCGGCGATCTCTTTGATGTGGGCTTCCCGAGCGGCCGGGATCCCGTCGACTCCGATCTTCGACGCGTGGAGAACCTCCTTCTTGTCGAGGGGACGCGCGAACGCGCGAGCGGCGAGGAACACGGCCGAGGCCGTCGACCTGTCGCTCTTCAGGAGAACGGCTTCGAGCTCGTCCCTCCTGCCCTTCGTCAGACAGTAGTTCTCCGACGTCTGGAGCTTGTCGAGCTCCTCCTTCACGAACACGGCGTCCGTCGCGGAGGTCAGCTCGGCGACCTTCTTCTCGAGCTCGGAGATCCGTGCGTCCTTCGCATCGGGTTTCCCGAGTTCCTTGTCGTCACCTTCGGCCGGCTTACTCTCGGCGAGCGTTCCGACCTTCTCCTCGAGAGCGCCGAGTCTCGTTACGAGACCCGCGATCTGCTCGAGGACCTGCTCGAGGGTCTGAGCCTCGTCAGTTCCCTTGTCTCCCGCTCCGCCTCCGCCGGCTCCGTCGGCCGCGAAGAACATCGTCCGTCGGTGCATCTTCGCACCCCTTCCAGTTACGCCGGCGATAAATCGACGAGCTCCCGCACCCGCGATCGCCGGCTTGTCACCCGGCGGGAGCAACGCTGTTGCGTCCAGTATCCACGAATAGATCCGCTTCCCGTACGCGTCGACCTCGGGAGCGACTTCGGCCGAGACCGCGGCCTTCCCGGATCGGATGAGCTCGAGCGGCTTCTCCCCCGTTATCCACGCCTGACCGAGGAGCCAGCCGGACGCCGGATCCCGAAGGACCGAGCGATGGAAGCCGACCTTCGTCGCTTCCGTTCCCGCCTCGTGAGTGAACTTGAAGTCGGCCGGATCCGCTCCTCGAGCGAGCTCTTCGGCGAAGCCGTCGACCATCTCGACGAGCTCCTCCTCGGTCCAGTTCCGCTCGACTCCCTCGGAGGAGACGGCGCGTCCCGGCTTGATGATCTGGAACTCGGCGAGCGCGTACTCCTCCGAGCTCTCGCTCGCGTACTGGATCTCCGACTTCGCGAGCTCGCCGGCGCCGGGAGTTCTTCCCGCGACGAAGGCGTCGACGTCGGCGCTCGTATACTTCGACGCGTCGAACCTGATCGACTGGAGCTCCTCGGCGACCGACGCCTTCTCCTTCGCGGAGAAGATCGCGTCGATCCCCTTCCCGAACTTGTCGAGCTCGAGACGGTGTACGAAGTAGACGTCCGGATCCCGTAAGATCACGACGTGCTGAGTCGGTGTCGGCATTATCTGATTCCTCCGAATCCTTCGGCGATCCCCGGATCTGCCGAGCCTCTGTTGAATGCATCGCCTCCGACCTCGCCGGTCGTCGGATCGATCGGCTCCTCCCCGGCGAAGATCGGCTGAACTTGTCCTCGGCAGTTGTAGTCGAGAGGAGGGATCGGAAGGTCCGCGTCGTCGACGCGGTATACGTTCCCGTGCCTCTCGGAGCAATGTTCCCGGGTCTCGCTGTCGTTCACCGCGATGTACTGATACCCGACGATCGAGCCGGGAAGTCTTCCGAACTTATCCTCGAGCGGACGGAAGACCGACATCCGTCCCTGATTGTACGCGGTCGCGAGCTCGGTCAGGACGATCGTGATCGCTCGAGAGGGAGTCGAGAACGCGGCTCCCTGTTCGAGGATCCGGTCGATCATCGGGACGATCTCGCGCGGCGTCCGGCCGTCGATAATGGATCCGCGGATCGTGTAGTATATCCGGTTCGTCAGATCCGCGAACTCCTCCCCGAGCCGGACGGTGACGTCCGCTCGGAGCATAGCGTATAGAGTCTGAGGGGAGATCCGGAGAGCGCGGATCGCGGCCGGCGCGACAGCGTTCGAGACCTTCAGAACCTTCTCGGCGCTCGAGACTCCGGCGTCGACCTCGTCCTTCGCGAGAGCGATCAGGAGCTTCGAGAGCTTCGGACTCGCGACCGAGCGGATCCGGGTCCGGACGGCGTCGAGTATCGCGGGGATCCGCGTCGGGTTGATCTGTCCGCCGGGAAGGAGGTTCTCCTTCGGGAACGCTCCCGCGACGAGACTCTTCGAGATCTCGGGGATCAGCTCCTTCCAGAGCGCCGCCATCTCTTCGGACGCCTTCTCCGCGCGGTGCTGGAGGTCCTTCCCTTGCTTCTGCGTCTCGGCGATCGAGCGACCCTTCCCGCCTCCGTGCTTCGCGGCGTATCGGATCTTCGGACGCGACCTCCTCGAGAAGGATCCATCGGCCGGCTCGATGTCTTCGTCGTCGTCGAGGTCCTCGTCCTCCGGCGCTCCGGTCGTGATCTCGCCGGCGCTCCGGTCCTTCCTCGCGATGTCGCCGTATCCGAGCTTGTCGAGGAGCTCGTACGCGGCCTCGATTCCCCACGCCTCCGGAGGGATCAGCTCGTTCCGCTTCGCTCTCGAGAGGTCCTCGATCATCTTCGAGATATCCTGTCCCGGCGGAACCCCGGGGATCACCGTCGGCGGTCGATACTCGTAACCGTTCCAGCCGATCGCGCGGCGTATAACCTGTTCACGAATCACTTCCTCGCAGAACCCGAGGCCGACGGTGACGAGCCTCGTCCGCATGACGTTCCCGTGTTCCTCGGCCATCGCGAGCGAGCCGGTCTTCAGACCTTCCGCCGTCGCGAGCTCGGAGTTCAGGATCGCGATCCGGATCTGCTTGTCGTGGTATCCGATCGCCGAGCTGAAGAGGCTCCCGACCGTCCCGCTCGTCTCGAGCATCTCGATCGTCTGACCCTCCTCGAGAACGCCGACCGTGTAGTTCGTCATCCGCTTCAGGATCGTCAAGAGCTTCCGCTTCTCTCCGTCGTCGGAGCCGAGCTTGACCTTCCCGAGCATTATCCCCGTGCGCCGATTCAGGTAGAGCGCCCACGCGCGGAGGTCGATGATCTTCTGTCGATACGGTCGAACCGCCGGAAGGAGGAGCGGCTTTCCGCCGGCGAACTCGGAGTCGGCTCCGAACTCGAAGACGATCGTCCTGTCGAGAGGCGCCTCGATCGGTCCTCCGCCGGTCGACTGCGTGATCTTTTCGATATTCCCGTGCGGATCCCGATCGATCGTCAGCGACGTTACGTCGCGCGGCTTCAGTCGATAGATCCCGTAGTATCCGTCGGAGATCGGACCGCGTATGATCTCGCCGATCGAGCGGCCGTACTTCATCCCGTCCCGGAGTATCGTCTGGAACTGAACCAGCGGAGACCCGATCCAGTCGTCGAGGATCCTGTCTCCGAGGGAGAGTCCCTCGGGAGACTTGTCCTCGGTGAGAGAGAACGAAGGGAGAGCTCCGCTGACGAAGACGTCGAGGCCGGCGGCGATCGTCGGGTCTCGGTCCATCAGGGAGAGGGTCTCGATCGTAACGTGTTTTTCGGTTTCCCCGACGGCGAAGGAGGAGTCGTCGATCTCGGAGGCGAGAGCCTCGAGTCGATCGCGGACGCCGCGGGAGAGTTCTCTGTCTAACCAGCGCCGGAGATATCCCATCGGCGACCTCCTTCTCGTTGCGGGGATCATGCACTCCCGGAGGAGCTCGGTCAATCGGCGACCGATCGGCGATCGCTAGGCGAAGAGGTTCTCGTCGTACGAGCTTATCCGAGATCCGAGGGGAGTGTGGAGGCCGTAGATCGAACCGTCTCCGCGGTCCGGGGAACTCCACGCGAGGCGCCGCGAGTGCTTCCGGAGATCCTTCTCGATCTCCTCCTTCGTCGCGACTTGGATCTCGTTCCTCGAGTTGAATCTGTACCACGGCGCCGCGAGCTGTCCGATCGTTCGGATATCCGTCAGGCCGTAGATCGCGCCGATCCTCGCGAGATCGTGACCCGTCCACCACATCTGAGAGCGGAGGTTCGCGAGCGCCGGCGTCTCGAGTTCGGCGTTCGTCGCCGAGTCGAGAATATTCACCCTCCAGCCGCGCCGCCGAAGGTGATCCCCGACAGGTCCTCCGATCCCGGATCCGTCGAGGTTAATGTGTTCCGGCGCGACTCCGTGCTCGGTCGCGAAGCCGACGAGGTTGTCTTCGTAGACGTTCGAGTCGGCGGTCTTGAACGCGAGGAAGTCGTCGAAGCAATATATCGGATCCCCGGTCTCCGGATCCTTCGTCCGGTCGATGATCTGGAAGAACGACTCGTCCCGGTTCTCGGATCTCGCGACGTCGGCTCCGAGCCAGAGCTCGCCGCGTACGGCTCCCTCCGGTCGCGGCCGTTTCATCAGGTCGATCGAGGAGAGCGGGAAGAGGCGGAACGCGGACTCCCGGCTCCACTTCGCGAGGACCATCGATCGATAGATCGCGGAGTCCTCGCCGTACTCGCGCTTCATCCGTTCGATCCACTCGGCCGAGAGCGTCTTCGTCGGAGGGAGATCCCGCCGACCGAGCTCGTCTTCGATCCACGCCTCGAACGGAGAGACGAGGATCCGGTTCCAGTTCTCCGCCTTATCGTGGAAGGAGTCGAAGTGCGGACCCTCCGGGAGACCCGGAGAGCTCGCCTGAATGCATCGCTTGATCCGACCGCGTCCGGCGAAGATCCTGTCGACCGCGGAGAAGATAGGGTCGTCGATCGACTTCGACTCGTCGGCCACGATGAGGACGTGCGGACCGTGGAACCCCTCGAAGTATCCGGCGTCGTTCGTCGAGATCCCGATCGCGTACCAGTTCTCCTGAAGGAACCAGTCCGTATAGTTCAGGATCCCGACCTGTAGACGCCGCGGGAGAGCGTTGTACTTGACCGCGATCTCTTTCCAGAGTTGGCGTCGTACCTGGGTGAACGTCCCCGCGGTAGTGACGACGATCGCCGGCGGGAACGCGATCATAAACAGGACGACGAGAGAAGCGAGGTCGAACGTCTTCCCGGCTCCGTTACAGCAAACGACGGAGACCTTCCGGATCTCCGTCTCGTATCCTCCCGCCCACACCTCGAGAATCGTCTCGGCTTGCCACGGCTCGAGCTCGACGTCCGGCCAGAGAGCGTGGAAGAGAGCGATCGGATCTCTCCGTCCGATCCTCCCGAGCTCGGAGAACGCCTCGGTCCCCGTCACTCCTTCGCCGCCTCCCTCTCCGCGCGGCGGACGACCTCGGCGAGATCGACGAGGACAGCTTCGCCGGCCTCCCGGTTCACGCCGACGATTCGGTCGCGCTTGTCCATTATCCGGAGCCTCGCCCTCTGAGCGTCGATACGATCGGACAGCGAGATCGAGATCTCCTCGTCTCCGATCTTAACCTTCCTCGAGACGGACTCGGGAGCGATCGCGGCCTCCATCTCGGCGCAGGTCCGGAGCTCCCGGGTCCTCCATCTCTCGATGTCGTCCGGATCGACCTCCTCCGCCCACTCCTTCTCGATCGCTCGGATATCCCTCGAGACCGTTCCCTTATTCGTCGCCTCCGCGATCTCGCCGGACTCGTTGATCTTCTCGGCGATTCGGGTCGGCGAGTAGAGTCCCGCGATCATGTGCCTCCGGACGAGTCGCCGGCGAGCGGCGAGCGCGGTCCGCTGTTCGTTCTTCTTCTGGTCCTTCTTCACGGGTTCCCCCCTTTCGACGGGTGATTCGCCTCGATCTGGCCTCCGTAGAGCGACGGAGAGCGACGATCTCCCTCGAGGCCGTATCCTAAGACCTCCCCGATCTCGCGTCTCTCCTCGGCCTCGTGTAGTCGTTGCGGCGTAGAGCGAGCGGTCCCCTCGCGTAGAGCAAGCACCGTCTCGAGGAGGAGGTGTCGACCGAGCGGTCGGAGAGCTCTCCTCCAGAGTTCGCCGGCGTCTTCCCCGGGGAGGACTCGACAGATCCCGGTCGCGTAGATCTCCCCCGTGTCCCACTCTTCCGCGAGCTCGAAGACTACCCCGCCGGCGAGGTCGTCTCCGGCGCGGATCGTATCGCGTACGGAGTCGGGTCCGCGGTGACGGGGAAGGAGCGAGGGATGATATCCGATCGCGCCGAACCGAGCCGCCTCTCGAGCAGATCTCGCGACGTACCTCGGGAACCTCGCGCAGACGATCAGGTCGACTCGCTCCGGGAGGTGACTCCCGATCAGCTTCCTCGGCCATGATCGCGCGGGGATCCCGACGAACTCCGCGCAGACCCGGAGGACGTCTCCCGGCGGAGCGACCACGAGAGCGACGTCGAACGCCGCCTCGACGAGATCCCGCAGGACCGCCGCTCCGAAGTTCTTCTCTCCGGCGAGGACGATCTTCACGCCGTCGCCTCCTTCCCGACATATCGGAATCCCTGCACCGCGCGGAAGTGTCCGCCGAAGCGACCGCCGCGGATCCCGCCGTTCCGTTCTCGGAGCGACTTCGCGGATCTCGCGCCGTCGGACCCGTAGAGCTTACAGGAGATCTGTCTCCACCTCGAGGAGCGCCGAAGGTATCGGACGAGACCCGGGTGAGAAGTGTGGAAGAGAGTCGTCAGCCGGCGACCCGGGAGCCTCGCTCCCTCGCGTCCCTCGAGCTGGATCTCGCAGACCTCGTTCAGGAACTTCGTCCCGACGCCGGCTCCCTGCCATTCGGGGAGGACGACGAGTCGACAGGCTCGCGCCTCGAGACCCGTCCGTCCGACGTTCTTCGTCGTGACGCCGAGGTGACAGACCGGCTCGTCGTCGACGCTTCCGACATAGCAGACGGCCGCGGCCATCCGCGGGAGCTTCAGATAGTGATGCGGCTCAAACATCGGCCAGTGACTCCAGTCCGTCTTCCGAACTTCGAGCTCGAATGAGGGACGCCGCCAAAGCGACCTCCCGGAATACTTGCCCGTCGCGGTGTCGAGGATCCAGTCCGGCTCGAGCCAGTCGATTATGTCGTAGTGACAGGAGAGGAGGACGGCCTTCGAGCCGCTCCTTCTCCACGCCTTCCCGAACGCGAGAGCTCCGATCCGCGCGATCTGACGATCGACGACGGAGGTGAACTCGTCGACGACGATCCGCTCCGGCGCCTCGACGACGATCCTCGCGAGATCGGCTCGGAACTTCTCCCCGTTCGACAGGACGTGATACGGTCGGAGCCACGACGGGACGGATCCGAGTCCGACCGCCGAGAGAGCTCCCGTCACGTCCTCGAAGGATCCCGAGGGAGCGATCGCCTCAATTATCGGAGCGTCCGCCGGCCAGTCGCTCGGCGAATACAGATATCCTCCTCCCCACATCTCCGAGCCGATCGACGTCTTCCCGGATCCGGAGGGACCGACGACGAGACCGATCGACCAGTCGTCGTCGTCGACCGGGATCTCGAGGTCGAGGGAGAAGTCGGCGCCGGTCTCGACGTTAAACAGGGACTTCACTCTCGCGGAGCGGTACGACTCGAAGTCGGAGCACCGCCGGCGGATCTCGAGCTTCATGTCGTGACGACCTTCACCGCGTACCCCTCGTCGAGGAGCTTCTCGTATACCTCCCGCTGGTGAGTCTCGTCGGAGCATATCACGATGACGCCGAACTGCGTCTCGTACGAGTCCGATCCGGGATCTCCCCCGGTCCCGCTCGATCCGTCGACGATCGTCCTGATCTCCTCCGCGTCGTATCCGAGGACGGTCGGATCGAGGACGAGGAGATCCTCCTCCTCGAGGACGACTCGAAGATCCTCGACCGAGAGCGTCGAGAGCTCCGAGATCCGGTTGTCCGCGATCAGGTCGGCCCACTCGTCCGCCGCGGTCGCGTATTCCTGAACGTCGACCGGGACCTCCGTCCACTTCCGGAGGAGAGCCGCGCGGAATCGTCCCTCCCCCTTCACGATGAAGCCGGACCTCGAGGAGATCACGATCGGCGATCGCCAGCCGTTCGCCGCGATGATCCCTCCGAGGAGCTCGACCTGTCGCTTCCCGTGCCTGTTCGGATTCCGCGGATTCGGCGTGAGCTCGTAGATCTCCCGTATCTCGCCGTGCTCGCAGTACACCGGGATCCCCGAGGCGTAGACCCTCGGCTCCCCCGATCGTCCGTCTCCGTCGTTCTCCGGAGCCTTCCCGACCTTCTTCTTCGCTGTCATCGCGCTCCTCTCGCATCCGGAAGCACGTCGAGAGCGTCGATCGCCCGGCCTCTGATCTCCGCGAGCCGCGCCACGATGACACGCTTCGAGGTCGTCGAAACGCTGGAGAGCCTGACAATCTCCTGAAGCTCTCCGCGTACTGTCCCGAGACCCTCGGTCGAGACTCCCTTCTTCCTCTTCCAGAACTTACGCATCGCGTCCCCCTTCGATTCGTTCCAGTCCTTGCGTCCGCCTGATGGACACAAAAAAAGGCGAGGAGACCCGAAAGCCTCCCCGCCTGTATCATCAGATCCGCCAGCCGAATAGCACTCCGAAGAGCCACGGATCCCGGCCGTCGTACGACCCTCCTGTCGGGTTCGTATTCACGAGGAATATCTGCGCGTGCTGGTATCGATTCAGTTCGTAGTCGAGAATCCCGTAGAATCCCGGCGCCGATTCGACTCCGGGTCGCGTGTACGTCCCGAGTCCTCCGCCGAGCGAGACGACGAGCGATCGGTCGAGCTGATACCCGATCCCGATCCCCGCGACTCCGAGTCCGACTCGAGCCTCCGCGCCGACCGCGTCTTCCCACGTCGCGCCGATTCCGCGGAGCTCGATCGAGAACCGACCGGAGATCTCCGTCGAGATCTCGAGTCCCGCGCATATCGGGAAGGCCGGAGCCTCTCCGACTTCCGTCACTACGGCGGGACCGATCCCGCCAGTCACCTCGAACCCGAACGCGATCGACGCGATCAGGACGAGCATTATCAGTGTTTTCACTTCTCTCCTCCTTCTCCGGGAGATATTCACGATCCGACGTCCTTCGTCGAGATCACCGTCTCCCGCTCTTGTTCTCGTTCTTCTTCCAGAGGTCCCGGAGGCGCCTCTCCGCCCTGCGGTAGATTGACGCCGTGACAGGGACACCTCTCCGGATCTTCCGTACCTTCTTCCCGAGCGAACGCTCGGCGAGTGCTCCGCGAATGTCCTCGTTCCTCGCGTCGTTCGCTTTCCTCGAGATCCGATTGATCGTCTCGAGTTGTCCGTCGAGCTCCTCTCTCCTCTCCTTCGGGAGCGCGTCGACCATCTCTCGAGCCATTCGGCGGAGCGCCTTCGACCTCTTCCCGGATGGCATTATCTCTCCTCCTTCCTCGCCGGCTTCTCCGCCGGAGTATCGTACACGAGCCGGAGCCAGTCGCGCCGGTTCCGGTTCTCTCGCGCGATCTGACGCTCCGAGCGACGGCGATCCCTCTCTTCGTTCTCCTCGCGGATCAACGCCGAGTAGTATCCGCACTCCGCGCGGAGAGTCTTCAGCGCCTCCCCGACCCGGAGCTCGCTCTTCAGAGCTCCCGGGAGGAGTCCCGCGCAAGCTACGAAGAGGGAGAGGAAGAGGACGACCGAGAACTCCGAGAGCGCCGGTCCGAAGATCGTCTGAACGAGCCATCTCATAAGCTCACCACCGGACGCGCTTCCACGCCTCCCCCTTCACATACAGGAGGCCGGCCTTCGACCACTTCGCTGTGATCGCGAGATTCACCTCCGGGACTTCCGGTCGATCGGTCCCTCCGACCTTGACCGACGCGGCGATCAGCTCGGCGTAAACGTCGACGAGCTCGTCTCGCGCCTTCGCCTCCTCGATCGCCGGGAGGATCCTCGCGAATACCTCCTCGAGTACGTCCATCAGATCACCTCGTATTCGTCGGAAAAGAGGAAGTGCTGAAGCTCGTCACCGACCGTGTTGTACGCGGTGACGTAGACTCCCTCCTTCGTCTCCTCGTCGACGTCGAACTCCTCTCCCTCGACGACGAGAACGTCGTCCCTCTCGAAGGTCAGCGTCGCTCGTATCTTCAGGTGGGACACGGATCTCCTCCTTCCGCCTCGTCGACGACTACGAACTCCGCGCGAGCCGCGTCTCCCTCGAGTATCGGGTACTCCTTCGCGAGCTCCTCCGGATCCAGCCGCCGCGATACGATCCGAACCTTCTCCGGATCGAACTCCTCGACCGACCTCCCCGGGATCATCACGAGAGGCTCGTCGAAGACCGGCTTCCCCGTCGCGCCGAGCCGCTCCGAGGTCCAGATCTCGACGAAGGTCTTAATAGTCGCCGGCTCGTCGGCGGCGCAGGACATCGGGAGCGGGATATCTACCTCGGCGATATAGAATCCGTCTTCCGGGTTCACGGCTCGACCTCGAACGTCCCGCACTCCTCTTCCGGATCCGGCTCGAAGTTCGGGTCCGCCTGGTCGCGCTCCATCTCGAACCCGTCGTTCCAGTGCTGATACTTGTCCGGACAGAGGTCGCTCTTCTTCTCGGCCTTCGTCAGCTTCGGATACGGACATCCGCTTCGCTTGTGACCCTCGCGGAAGGCGAGCCGGCCGAGACAGAACGGGAGGTTCTCGATCGGGATCGATCCCGTCCCGAGAATCTCGCTCGCTTCGCACTCGATCCGGCCGCACCATACGACGAGCTGATACTCGGTCCTCTCCGGATCGATGTCCTCGAACCCGTCAGGCGGTCCGACCACTCCGTCCTGCCCGTCGGCCGCGATACACTCGCTCTCGGGAATCGCGACACCGACGACGAACGACGCCTCGCAGATCGGACACTGCGGAAACCCGAGGAGACCCGCGTCTCCCGGGAAGCGGAAGCATACGACTGGCTCCCCGCCGACGATATGATTCCGGAGAGATCCCTGCTCGTCCTCTCCCTCCGGGAACCCGACCGGGATCCGGTCGCCGCCGGCGGTGAACTTCGTCACCTCTCCCGTCTCCTCGTCGACGACGTCTCCTCCGAGGAAGATCACGTCCGCGTCGACGATGTCGGACTCCTCCTCGCCGGCCTCGAACGATATCGACATCTGGCCGGACTCAAGCGTTCTCGCGAGCTTGTACGCTCGCGTCTCGAGAGACTTGATCCGGTCGCTGTAGTCCTTCACGGTCTCCGCCTTCTCGAGCTTCAGATCGTGGATCTGAACGACGAGGTCGCGAAGTTCTCTCTTCTTCTCCTCCGTCAAGATGTACTCCTTCCCGGGTTCAGGAGATCGCATCGATCGAGAATCGCGACGATCTCCTCCCCTGTTCTCGCGAGCTCGACGATCCAGCCGTTCGCTTCGAGCCGCGTCTTCCATTCGTTCTGCTCCGGGGACGGTCGTCCCTTCCCGTACTTCAGCTCGATCGCGAGGCCGCGGTAGAACTGGCGCACGGTACAAAGCGCGTTCGATTCCTCCTCGTGCCGGATGTACACCGCCTCGAAGATCAGGAGATCCGGGACTCCGGCGTGTACTCCGGACCGCTTCCCCTTCGCCGCGAAGATCCGGATCATCCGCTCGACGAAGGAGCGGGTCGACGGGAAGTTCTTCGTCACCGCGAACGCGAGTCCGCGGTAGACGTTCGGCGACGGGTGAGTGAAGACGAGCTCGAGCCGCTCGAGGAACGAAGCCGTCGCCATCTGGAGGTCCGCTTCCGACTTCGCTCGCCGCGCGTCGACGAGGAACTCCTCCGTCGCAATCTGGATCCGCGCCTTCGTTACCATCCGCGGACCTTCTTCTTCTTCTCGAGCTCGGCGCGGATCTCGCGCTCGAGCTTCAGATATATCAGCTCGACTCCTCCGAGTCCGATCTGCGCGAGCTGAACCGAGGTGATCTCCTCGATCCTCCGGATCCCTGACGTGTTGTGCGTCACCTTCGCCTCGTACCGATCGCCGTCAACGTGTCGGACGTCCCTCGTGAAGACGCCGTGCTTCCTCGCTCCCGGCTTCATATCTCCTCCTCTCCGGATGTATAGACTCCCGAGGCGCCCCTCTTAGGGTCCGCGACGAGGCCGTTCTCGACGACGTACGCGCTCCTCGCCTCCTCGGACGGGAACTCGAGCGTCTCGATCCCTCCTCCTCGGCGGACCGCGATCGGGAAGACGGCCTTCTTCGCCGGCTTCTTCCTGTCCGCGTACTTCCCCTCGAGCACCTTCGTGTAGTTCTCCTCCGAGTGAACGACCCACTCGAAGGACGCCCTCCAGCCGCGGTCGTTTCGACCGTTGCAGAACGACGACTCGTGAACGGCTCGGAAGATCTCTTCGCACCGCTCCCGGAACACCGGCTCCGACCATCGGACCCGGAGCTTCTCCTTCCTCTTCTTCGTCATCGACGCCGCGGCGAGAGTAGATCCCGGAACGGTCTCGACGAGCTCGTTCCAGAGGTTCAGGATCTTCGAGGAGGGGACCGGAGGTCGCCGGGTCTTCCCGGCGTCCTCGCTCGGTGAAGGTTCACCGAGTTCCTCTCTTTCTCCTTCTCGTCTTATCTCTTCTTCTCTCTTCTCTTCTCTTCTCTTCCCTGGGCTGTCGCTGGTCGTTTCCTCGGCGTTCGCCGCGCGATCGTCGGACGGTCGCTCCTCGGCCTCCTCCTGTTCGGCCTTCTCCCGCGCTCTCTTCTCGGCGCCGGCCTTCGCGCTCTTCGAGCACTTCGCCGACTTCTCCATCTGCTCGCGGCCGACCTGTTCGAGGTACGGGATCCGGATCCGGGATCCGTCCTCCTCGAGGAGGATCCGTTCCTTCTTCGCGAGCTCGCGGATCAGTTCGTCGATCCGCTCTTCCGTCGTCCGGAGATCGAAGGCGAGCTCCTCGGAATCGTATCGGAAGATCCCCGGCGTCCGGTCGTCCCATGACATCGCCATCAGGTAAACGAGGAGTCCCGACGACTCGAGCGAGCACTGTCGGAGCTTCCGAGAGGTAAGCCAGCGTCCGACGTAGAACGGGAACCACTCCCAAATCGTCGACTCGCGCGGCGGTCTCTTACGAGCCATCGATGACGCGACCCGAAGTCGGGTCGAGAAGGCCGAGCTTCTCGAGGTCGGCGTCCGTCGACTCGAGCCAGTACCTCGTGAAGTGTAAGATCTCGATCTCTTCGCCGGCCTCGTTCTTCCCCTTCTGCGATACTCGGTCCGATTGGATCCTGACGCCGCGCTTCCGGAGCTCGCGGATCGGACTCGGGAGGTGCATTATGTGGAGCTGTTCCCACGCGTCGACGCCGTCGATCGCGAGGTTCGTCCGGAGGAACTCGAGAACCCTCGTCCTCTGCTTCTTCATCTCGTCGTACTCCTTCCCGGGAGGAGCGCCGGCCGACCGCCGGCGCCTCTCTCGTCGTTAAAACGGTATGTCGTCGTATTCCGGAGGCGGGTCCGCGTTCGGCGCCGCGTCGGGAGAGGCGACCTTCGGACCGTCGCTCCTCTTCCACCAAGCGATCCGAGCGCGGGTCTGTCCGTCCCGGGTCTCGTGCTTTACCTCGACGGTCCCGGTCAGGCCGATAAACGACTTCGCCGAGACCCTCCTCCGCAGAGAAGGATCGACGCCGCAGGAATCGAAGATCGCGCCGATCTTCGAGTCGGCGAGCTCCGCTCCGGATCCTTCGAGGACGATGTACTCCCACATCCGAGAGCCGGCGCCCTTCTGCCCCTCGAGAACCTTCGCGACGAGCTCGAACATCAGGTTCCCGGCTTGAGACCTCTTCTCGGTCGCGTCCTCGATGAAGACGCGACAGGGACCCGTATCCGGGATCTCGAACGATCCCGCTCTCGAGGGATCGTATCCGCTCGGGTCGTAGTCGTGAGGTGTCACTTCTTCGCCTCCTCGTCCTCGGGAGCCTCCTCGGTCGGAGACTCCTCGATCTTCGCCGGCTTCCGCGGAGCCGGAACGCCGGCGGCTTCCTCGCGGAGGCCGAGAATGAAGGACCCGAGGTCCTCGTTCCTGATATACCGCGTGTCATTCCAGCGATTCTTCCCGACCGACCTCTCCGTCGGATCGA
>Ga0307380_10001642_pt1 | contig 32578 bp, 32 predicted proteins | sample UN3MG_FD_202239 | JGI IMG/M metagenome (GOLD analysis project Ga0307380, IMG submission 202239) | Soil microbial communities from Risofladan, Vaasa, Finland - UN-3 | ecosystem: Environmental > Terrestrial > Soil > Coastal area > Acid sulfate soil | place: Finland: Risofladan, Vaasa | collected...
GCCGGTTGCTGGCAACGATACCTCCGAATGCGGATACAGGGTCGCCGGCAAGAGCTCTTCTGTAGGCTTCAATCATGTCATTATTGCTGCAAAGCCCGCATGGGTTAGTATGTTTGACGATGGCTATAGTGGGGTCATCAAAATCACAGGCTGTGCCCCAGGCAGCTTCGAGGTCAAGGAAATTATTGAAGGAAAGCTCAGGGCCACTGAGTTGATTAACTGAGGTCATGCCCAACGGCTTTTGTCCTATGACCTGCTCAATATAGAGAGCAGCTCTTTGGTGAGGGTTTTCTCCGTAGTGGAGGTTGTAGCTCTTTTTCAGGGCTATAGTCATTTCCTGGGGAAACTTGTCTTCTCCCCTGAGATACTGGGCGATAGCTGTATCATACATAGCTACATGCTGAAAAGCTTTCTGAGCTAGTTTCTCCCGTTCTTTTAAGCCTATATCACCCTGGCGCAGTTTTTCGATGATAGAGCCATAGTCCTCGGGGTCAACTATTACCAAGACATAAGGAAAATTTTTGGCGGCAGCCCGAATCATGGTTGGCCCGCCGATGTCAATGTTCTCCAGTGCTTCGTCAAGGGAGACATCTCCTTTGGCTACGGTCTGAACGAAGGGGTAGAGGTTTACCACTACCATATCGATAGGCTGAATCTTGTTTTGAGCCAGCTCATCCAGATGTTTGGGTAGATTGCGCTTGGCCAGGATACCACCGTGGACTGCGGGGTGGAGTGTCTTCACTCGACCATCTAGAATCTCGGGGAAGCCAGTGAGCTCTGAGACACTATGGACTTTTATACCGTCTACTTCCAGGGCCTTTTTGGTGCCGCCGGTACTGAATATTTCAACGTCTAAACCTTCTAATTGCCGGGCGAAATCAATCACCCCTGTTTTGTCAGAAACGCTGATGATAGCACGCATATTAACCTCCTACCTGATGATTATTTTTTGGCTTTTGGGGGTTTTGATAAGTTTACCAATTACTTTGGCTTCAGGCAAGGCATCCGTAAGTTTAGCTACATGCTGGGGCGAGCAGATAACAGCCATACCTATTCCCATGTTGAACACGTGATACATCTCTGTTTCTTCGATATTGCCCTGTTTTTGAATGAGGTTGAAGATAGGTGGGATATGCCAGGTGTTCTTGTTGATATGAGCAGCGAGACCTGGGGGCAGGATTCTAGGCAGGTTTCCAGTAAGCCCACCGCCAGTGATGTGGGCTAGACCTTTAATCATTGGCAAAATTGGTTTGAGCTCTGAGTAGTAGCAGCGGTGTGGCTTGAGAAGCTCTGCGCCTAATGTTCGTTCCATCTCAGGATAGAAAACCTGTAGTGGAGATGGGTCTTTGTCTATTCTGAAGGTCTGGCGTACCAGAGAGTAGCCATTAGTGTGCAAGCCGCTGGAAGGTAAGCCGAGGATGATGTCATTCAAGGAGATAGAGTTGCCATTAATAATATTCTTCTTCTCTACTGCCCCAACGATAAAGCCGACAAGGTCATAATCATCAACTTCATAGACTCCGGGCATTTCAGCGGTTTCGCCACCGATAAGAGCACAGCCAACGCTACGGCAGGCCTTGGCTACGCCGCTGACAATACTTTCTATTCTTTTCGGTACCAGTTTACCCATGGCGATATAGTCAAGGAAGAAAAGGGGAGTAGCACCGCAGGCGAGAATGTCATTAACGCAGTGATTGACCAGGTCGATGCCTACGGTATCGTGTTTATCTAAAAGCGAGGCGATTTTGACCTTAGTCCCCACGCCGTCAGTGCTGGAGACCAGGACTGGCTCGCTGTAGCCTTTAAATTCAAACATACCGCCGAATAGGCCAATATCAGTTAAAACCTCGGGGCGAAAAGTAGACCGGGCGTGCTGTTTAATCAGTTCCTTGGCCTTATCAGCAGCCTTGATATCAACGCCTGCCAGGGCATAAGCCTCATTACCTTTCGATTTCACCCGAACTCCTTGAAGGTAAGGCTTCCAGGGCTAGTTTGTCCATTTCTAGCTGTACCGGGATGGGGTAATCTCCGGTAAAGCAAGCTAAGCAAAAGATTTCCTTAGGCAGGGCTACAGCCTCGATCAGGCCTTCGATGCTAAGATAACCGAGGGAGTCAGCACCGAGGTAGTCTCTAATTTCTGGTATGCTTTTTTGGGCGGCAATAAGCTCCCACCTGGTTGCCATATCTACGCCGAAGAAACAGGGGTAGCGAAGGGGTGGGGCACAGATGCGCAGGTGGATTTCCCTGGCGCCAGCTCGTTTAAGCAGGGCGACGACTCTAGGGGTGGTGGTGCCGCGGACAATGCTATCATCGACAACCACCAATCTTTTCCCGCTAATTGTCTGAGAGAGGGGGTTAAACTTTAGCTTGACGCCGAGGTCTCTCAATCTCTGGTCAGGCTCGATGAAAGTGCGTCCGACATAGCGATTTTTGAGCAAGCCTTCACAGTAGGGAATACCTGAGGCTTGAGCATAGCCAATGCCGGCAGCAGTAGCTGAGTCAGGGACACCCATCACCAGGTCAGCTTCAACGGGGTGTTCTCGATGCAGTATTGCTCCCATGGCTTGTCGTGCTGGATACAGTAGCCTGCCCTGGATAACGCTGTCGGGGCGAGCAAAATAAATATATTCGAAAATGCATAAGGCTTTCTTGCTGCTCTCTTCTTTGAAGCTCTTGACCCCATTGTTGCTGATAGCCACTATTTCTCCAGGTTCGATTTCTCTAACGAACTGAGCCCCAATATGGTCAAGAGCGCAGCTTTCTGAGGCGATTGCCCAGCCGCCATTGATAGTTCCCAAGCAAATTGGTCGAACTCCCATGGGGTCTCGAACCCCAATCAGCTTATCCGTGGTCATGATTACCAGGGAGTAGGCTCCTTGCAGGCGGCGCATAGCATACCTTATTTTCTCTACTAGACTTTTTTCTGTTGAAGATATGATGAGATTGGCGATAACCTCGGAGTCGGTGGTAGTGGAGAAGCTATAGCCAAGCTGGATAAGCTCGTCGCGGAGAAGTTTAGCGTTGATTATGTTGCCATTATGTCCTAAGGCTATATTTGTGGAACCTGTTTCTGCTAGTAGTGGTTGGGCGTTAGCCGGGTGGCTTGCGCCAGCGGTGGAATAGCGATTGTGCCCGATGGCGATGTGCCCTTCAAGATGGCTTAATTCATCTTCAGTGAAAGCCTGGCTAACCAGGCCCATAGCGGTGTGGATGTAGATGTCTTTCCCATCGGTGGTGGCGATACCAGCGCTTTCCTGCCCCCGATGCTGGAGGGCATAGAGAGCAAAAAAGGTAAGTCGGGCAACGTCCACTCCTGGTGCATAGGCGCCGAAAATGCCACAGCTCTCATGCATAACTGTTTTACATCCAGATTATAAGCCTTTTCTTAGGTTGAGGTCAATCTGAGTCTAGCCTCCTTGATTCGTGAGTGCAGGTTTCCTTCATTGTTGCGAGACCCCCCTCTGTCATTGCGAGGCACGGAGTGCCGTGGCAATCTTGGTGGGGTCTCGGAGAGGAATGCTTCGTTTTTCCTCTCCTTGCAAGGAGTGCTTCGGGCTGGAGCGGGTGCTCCAGCCTACCCGGCTAATGCTCCTCGCAATGACGCTTGGACACATGTTTTTTCACCTGGGATTATCCAGGAATGAGCCTATTAATTTCGTATTGACGGGTTAAGGTGTTTTGAGCCAGTTTAAGGCGGTGGCTATTGCTTTTTCTTCCAGACGTAACCTGTGTCCGGCTCCAGGGATGGTGACTAGTTCCTTTGGTTCTCGGGCTTGCCCATGGAGCCTGAAGGCGTGCTCTATAGGTACTACTTCGTCTTCTTTGCCGTGTATCAGGAGTAGAGGACGGGGGGAGATTTTATCAATCCAGCGAATCGGCGTAACGGTATTGAAGCCTTCACCCCATTCGTCTATCGAATGGGGAAAGTCGGCATCTCTGATGGCACCGATACTGCGGAAGTGGTCAATGGTAGACTCAGTTTGTTGCACATTGGTCAGGAAACCGAATTCGGCAGGGCAGGCAAGGGTTACTACGGAAGAGACTCTTGGGTCATGAGCAGCGGTGTAGATACTTACGGCAGCACCACCGCTGGAGCCAAGAAGATAGAGGTGAGACTTGTCAACTCTGTTAAGACTGGATAGGAAATCGATGGCGGCTTTTAAGTCGCGTGTCCAGCCTAGGAGATCAAGGTTCCCCTGGCTTTGCCCAGTGCCTCGAGAGTTGAAAATCAGGGTGATAAAACCGGCAGCGCAGAACCTCTCGGCTAGCGCAGGATAGCCTCGGTCGTTGGGGGCACGCTGACCAGAAGGAATGCCATGGCAAAGGCACAGAGCTGGATAGTGCTGTTTTGTAGTCTCTGGGAAATAGACCTCGCCAGCAAGGCGGAGGTCATCAGCCTTGAGTGTGATACTCCTTTTCTTCATTCTTCTAGATTATACCAAACATTGGCCTTCAGCTTTGCTGAGCGAGGCTAAAGCCTCGCACTACATGTTATTTTGAATCCAACCCACATGTAGTGCAGTCTTTTAAGGCTGCCTGGGGGTATGGTAGGCGTGGCATCGATTGTTATCCACCATGGCAGGGCTAAAGCCCTGCGCTACATGTTTAATTTGGGTGCTGGCTGAGACTTATCCTTGGCTCGAGGTCAGGAGCACCAGAAATTCCTTATTGCCTTCAGCGCCCAGGATAGGCGAGGCAACCAGCCCACCCAGTCTTAAATCATGGTCTGTTGCCCAGACGATGAATCGCCCCAGAACTCGGGCATGTACCTGGGGGTCTTTGATTATTCCACCTCTGGCTACCTCTTTTCTCTCTGCCTCGAATTGTGGCTTAAACAGGACAATAATACGGCCAGGCTGTATCAGGTGGCCTACTATGTTGGGGATTACTCTGGTCACGGAGATGAAGGATAAGTCCATAGTGGCCAGATTTACCTTTTCGGGGAGGGAAAAGGGGTAGTGGGCGTTGATTCTTTCCATAACGACTACTCTGGGGTCTTGTCTCAGCTTATAATCAAGCTGGCCATAGCCGACATCTAGAGCATAGACATGCTTGGCGCCACGCTGTAACAGGCAGTCTGTAAAGCCGCCGGTGGAGGCGCCGACATCCATGGCTGTCAAGGAAGTGACATCAAGCTTGAATTCATCCAGGGCATGAGCAAGCTTGAAGCCACCGCGGCTAACATAAGGCAGTTTTTCGACTATCTCAAGACTGGCATTTTCATCGGCCAGGCTGCCCGGCTTGGTGGTTACTTTACCGGCTATAGTTACCTCGCCAGCCATAATCATAGCCCGAGCTTTACTTTCATTTTCAGCCAGCCCTCTGGTTACTAATAGATTGTCCAGTCGCTGCTTTGGCATGGCCTGATTATAGATAAACGATAGCAGGGCTTTCAACAGGGCGCCATTCGCTGAAGATCTACGGTGTAAACTCTATGGTAAAGCTCTTGAAAATTCCGTCGAAAACTGGAGATAGTGGTTCCCACTTTGCTGCATCAGCCACAACTTCAACTTTGTATGTGCTGTCTTTTGTCACTACCAAAAGGATTCTGAACACTGCGTGGCCACCATCTGCAAACCTTGCACTCCCAGCTAGCACAACTACGTCTTGAGCGCCCGAAAGTGAAACCTCATGCTCGGAGCGGAGGACTACATCGTCAAAGACAACAAGCATATCTAAAGCATTACTAATTGCTTCATCAACATTAGCTTCCGGAGGCTGAATCTTGAGAATGGACATAATAAACGCATCAGGATTGTCCGGGTCGCGCACGAATACCAGCCCCTCGCCTACTACTGCCTGCCACGCTTGTGGGTGACGTAGTGAGTAACCTTGACCCTTTGGTTGCAATGTAGCCATTGGGGTTTCATCCAGTAGAGCAGGTGGCATAGCAAAGCTATCAAACCGAAGGGTAAGTGAATCCCAAATCATGTCGACTTCAGCAAAATCAGGGCTGGCCTCGGTCGAGAGAGCAAGACATGTGAAGAGAGAGCCAGACGGCGCTTTCACCATATAAACCACTTCGTCAACGCTCGGAGCACTGATTTTAATGACCTTGCCTTGAAGACGCAGCCCTTGCCAAGAGCCTTTCTGTATGTGAGTTCGCCCTGACTCCCTAAAGCCTTTGTCATAAAGCTCCTCAGCCAGCATCTCGACACTTCTGCCGGAAAGCGGATTTGCAATCATGCGCAAGAGGATGCTTTCGCTCTGGAGCTGAATACCTGAACCAATTGGATCATCAAGAAGGAGTGTATAAGTTTCTGGATATCGGGATGCTATTCCTAAAGACTCATTGTCATAACTCTGCCAATCCTGGGTAACTGTAGGGCTGGCTGATGGCCTAGTTGGTGTGGTTGCAGGCTGACTACACTTTATCCATAACCCTGAAGCCAGCACTAAGACTACTACTAGAATTAGGATAAGGTATCGTTTCATTCTTTATTCCCTATTGAAGCTAATATAGCGCCTAATATTGCACAGCCCATTAAAATACCCCATATTGCAAAAAGCCCACCAGACCCAGTTATAAACCAATATATGAAAGGATATCCTAATATCACCACGGGGAATGCTGGTATACAGATGAGAGCCCACCATCCCCAGATGGCAAAGGCATTAATGAAACCTATTGACAAATGACCTATCATTGCTAATATCACTATTCCAGAACCAAGAATAGACAGTCCATTTTTAAAGAATTGCACTTATACCTCTCGCCACAGCTTCTCTATCCTTCGTGACAATAGCCTACCCGCAGGAGAAGCTACGTAAAAATCTCCTCATTTCTCTTTCTGGCTGCTTATGAATCAGGATGAGTTGCATTGTCCTCTGGCTGGCTGGGCAATACCAAACAGCGGTAATCCCCGGTGCCTTCCACCCTGGTAGGGTGAATTGCATCTCTGCAAAGGTTACCTCAAAATCCGCTATTCGCTGCGTGGTAAGGTCTCCTGTTATCTTTGCTTGAAAGGTACCGCTTGCTGATTCAAACGTGTTAGGAGTACTGAGAATAGAGAACCGGACTTCAGTAGGAGAAAACTGAGGGACTGTCGTAAGCCACAAAAGCGTGAAGTTCTTCTCGGTGCTCATCACGCACCCTTCTTCATAACTTGCAGTTCCTTTCTTAAAGATTTGGTTTTCAATGCTAACGGTGTACTCTTCTAGTTTGAGCTTTTCGGATACTTCAAAGGACATACCGTACTTGTCAAATGTTTGCAGTCCTGGACCGCAACTTGTTGCGAGTCCCATACCGAGCAGCGAGATAATTAGAAATGGTATAAGGTATCGCTTGGCTACACCGGATATGAACTCGCTAGCCATCTATTCCCCTCCACCTTTCCAGGCGCAAATAATAGATACAAAATCATAATTACATTCACCAAAGGGATGAAAGCTAGCAAAAGATACCACCCCGAATGATTAAGGTCATGGAGTCATCTAATACCAGCTATAATGACTACATAGGCTTGAAATAGTAGCCAAGGCCAAATAAGCCATCCTGCCAATACAGCCAACGAAAAAGAGAGTCCGTCATGCTTGGTAGAGTCACCAAGCCCAAACTGAATAATGCCGAACAAAATCGCCGTAACTATGATTGGCACGAAATAAAAGCAGGCAAACTGAAGCCTAGAAAAACGACCGCTTGGTTTGAGGAAGTCCCACTTAGAACCCTGCTGTCTACTACTTTGTTTTGCCCATCCCTCAGGTTGTTGTATCGCTCCCGTTATTTGCGCTCCACAATTGCCGCAGAACTTGACCCCAAAAGCAACTGGAGCGCCACAGTTAGGACACTGATACCACTGCTGCATCTCACCACCTACTCATTGATATTTCCAAGCTGTACTATAGACAATTCTCATCAGCCAGTCAATAGCATAAAAGGAGAAGGCATTCAAACTGAACTTTTCGCCCTATTGTTTGACTATGAGCTATATAGAATAAGAGAGATGGCCTACCGTGATATTGGGGGTTTGATGACAAGGTAATCAATCTGGCGATGGCTGATTGTCCTTATACTTAAACGGCCTATCTACTGCCATGGAACAAATGCTGTCGCAGTATGGTTCAAAGATGACGAGATTTACTGCGTCACTATTATCCTTGTAGCCGCCCCGAATGCTTGGGTACTCTACAGCATCAATACCCAGTCTCCTGCAAATCTCCGCAATGAAATGGGTAGCTCGGTATGGAAATTTGGCGAACGTCGTTCCTTCTGCAGCATATTCGCTCTCTAGGAGAAAGTAGTGCAAATGTGAAAAACGATCCTCAAGGTCGGCATTGAGCTTGAGGATACGTGCCGTGTCTAGCTGAATGTCGAAGGTCTGAACATAAAGGCATGGCTCCTTCGGAGTGTAGGAACGCTCAGTAGCTACAGTCCTAAGGTCACTACATAGATAAAGCACCCTTTTCCCATACTCATTATATCTACCTTTATTCCGTTTCTCCGGCGGCGGCGGTCCGAAATCGGAAGCCGATTCCGGGTGTTGTCCTAGGGGAAATCTCCTCCCACGAAAGTAGCAGCCATGAATGCCTATGCTTGCTGCTTGCTTGGCTTCTCGATTGATGGATTTTGCAATACTATTGGTTAGTAGTAAACAGCCCCAGTTTTGTATGCGATCAGTAGAGCACAAGTTATGCACAAAACTGGCTACACGAGGGGCCTCAGTGGGGCGATCGTTCACCAGATAATAGCCACTTCTCCCCGTCGTGCTAATAATCTTTCTAGCAGTTAGAGACCCCTTCATTTTCATCATAATAGATTATACCTCTCTCAAGCTAGAAACTAAAAAGTTGTTGAAAGTTCTATCTACAAGCGTTGCACAAAACGCTATTTTGTGACGCTTCTATTTACCGCCCGGTTACCAGTGACCATAAGGCTCGCAGCGGCCTCAGCTTGATGAATGGTGGCGGCACCTCTAGCTGAGCCTTCTCAGCCACTGGGAACATATTAATCTCATCCACCTGCGCTTTCAACTGGGATAACTCCTCATGACTACCTTTAGCCAGTATATCGTCGATACGGTGTGCCATCTCCCAGGCTGCCTTGACGCGATGTTCCCCTGCTTCAGCCATTTGGGCAGGGATAATCCCGTATTTTGCTTTCAGACGATTAAGACGCAGAATAGCTTCATAAGCGGTGTCTACAATCTGCTGGCGAGTCATCCACTCCGTCTCGTAGTTCAGGGAATACTTCCAGTGTGGGGATACCAGCGCCTGGCGATGCTCTTCCAGCGTTCGAAACAGGACGTGATAGCCGTAGCGCTCCGGGTGTTCAAAGCCAAGACTGCCAGGGTCGAGGAATGGCCCCAGCGGAGAGATAAACAGAGACAGCCGCTTATCGCCCTTAAATTTCTGCAACAGGAAGTCGCAGTAGTCGATGGTATCCATTACCGACTGCGGGGTCTGCTTCGGTAGCCCGATCATGAAGAACACATCCAGCCGCCCGCAGCCGACTTCAAGCGCATCGCTTAAAGTTTGCTCTAAGTCCTGACTGGAATAGCTTCTTCCAATAATTTTCCTTATTTCAGGGTCATGGGATTCGGGAGAGATCTCCAGGCAGAAGTTGGGACATGACTGGCTCATCTGGCGCAGCAAGTCCTTCGGGGCAGGAGAGAATAGTTCAAGGATGAACTGGTTCTTTACCCTGTTCTTTTGAAGCCAGCTTAGAATTTCACTGGCATAGTTTCCTCCCGGCTGGCGCAGGTCACCCAGGATAAATATTGGGGCATTGCTGAAGCGTGAAATATGTTTTATGTCCTGGGCAACTGATTCTGGAGAGCGGAAAGCTGTTTTCTGTCGATTATAGAACTGCTTGAAGGCTGCGGTGGAACCTCCGCAGATAATGCAGTTGTGGGTGCAGCCACGGCAGGTAAACACAGCCGTGATGGGATAGCGAAGCCAGTCCTTGACGGGGATGTAGCTGGCGAGGTCGCGGTATCTAATCACGGAGCGTATGACAGTGCCATAGTGATTGACCATGACATTGCTGAGGTCGTCAGGAACGTGAGAAAATGGGTTTTCAAGTGCTTTGCCCTGACTATCTCGCCAGGCAAGGTTAGGCACAGTTTCAGGCTCTCTCTTATTCATTATGCAGTCCATTAGCTGTCGGAAGGGTTCCTCTGTAGAGTCACCTCTGAGCACATAGTCTATCTCAGGGTACTTAAGCAGCTCCTTGTAGTAATAAGAAGATGAAAACCCGCCGAATACTACTTTCGCTTCCGGGTGGTATCTTTTCACTATCTTTGCTATCTCAATAGCGCCATGGGAATGCAGCATCCAGTGCAAATCGATGCCGAAGACCGGTGCCGACAGGCGTTTTATGAATGCCTCAGCGTCAAATCTCTTATTGTTTAGCATGCGCACCGCAAGGTTTGCAATGCGCACTCGATAGCCAGCACGCTCTAGATATTCAGCAATGCTGGTGAGTCCGATGGGATACATCTCGAAAACCGGGGAAGGGGGAATCAGGTCGCTAACCGGCCCGAAAAGAATTGTTTTTTGGCGAAAGTCATACACGCTGGGCGCGTGCAGCAAAACCAGGTCAGTTGACATAATTATCTCGTTAATGAAAATTCAGAATAGCCAAGGTTATGATTATAAGTTAGAAAACTCCTGCCAGAAGGTAGCCGATGCCCAGGAGCAGCTGGGTCAACAGAACAACCAGAACATTATTTGCCATAGCTGGTATTAGCTTACTTTCATCTTGATATTTCAGAGCACCCTGAATAGCTTTGATGGCGAAAGGAAGCGTTAGCAGGGCTATTAGAGAAAAGGCTGGCATCAGCCCTGCCACCACACTACCGATTATCCATAGATAAACTATCACGGTCAGGGCCGAATAGACTACGCTTGCCTTTGCCTTGCCCATGGTAATGGGCAGGGTTTTTCTACCCGCCTCCTTATCGGCTTCTGTGTCAGGGAATTCATTCAGCAGGAGCAGGTTGTGCACTAATATGCCGGAGGGTATGGATGCCACGACAGCAGGAAGGGTGTAATCGCCTGTTTGAATGAAATAGACTCCCAGAACTGGTAAGGCACCCAGGCCAATCCCGGGAGCCCACTCAGGCCATCTTAGCCTGGTTAAGAAGGGTGTGTAGAGGAGGATGCATACTGCGCCTATCGCAAGCAGGGGCAGCAGGAGCCAGCCTATCACCAGGGTGAAATAAATACCTATGGGTACTGCGAGCAAGAAACAGACCAGACCGAGCCAGAAGACATGCTTTGGTTGGAGAGAAGCAGCCGGGAGGAAGCCACTGCCGCCGCTGAAGGGGGTTCTTTTAGTCTTCAGGTCTATTCCGCTTCTGTAGTCATAGTAATCGTTAAGAACATTAACGCTGATGTGGCACAAAAGCAGCCCAAAGAAAGCTAATAGAGCATGGCCGAGGTGAAAGGAGCCATCGTACCAGGCCATGCAGGTGCCCAGAAATGCCAGCACCACGGAAACAAGCAGAAACTGGGGTCTAGTTTCGAGGAACCATACTTTTAGCTTCACCGAACCTTATAAGTATAGCAAGCAGGCCAAGGCTGTGTCTACAACTTGGTGTGCGGTATCCAATAGCTTGGTGCTCCAGAACTCTTATTTCAAAATGTGTAGTACGAGGCCTTAGCCTCGCCCAGCACCTACCCCCCAGGCGGCCTTAAAAGACTGCACTACATGTGGTTTGATTCAGCTGCGACTCTAAAAGGCTTTAGCATCGCTTGCCTCGCTGCAACCCCGCCGAGATTGCCACGGCATGTTGTGCCTCGCAATGACAATGACAAAGAGGGGTGAAATATGCTACGTTCCGAGTAATACCATGTCACTCATCGTTTTGAATGAAAGTATTGCTCCCGCTCTTGGATATCTGGGAGCAGGCTTTAGGGTTCAGGCAGCTTCTGGCGTCGACTCTTTTCTCTTACTGAAGGCGAAGATGTAGATTATCTCCAGGATTGCCAGGGTATTAAGCAAGAACAGAGCCACAAACCACCATAAGTGCTTGTTACCAGCAGCTTTCCACAGAGCTATTCCTTTCCATGGTAGAGTCCAGGCTATAGCTAGAAAGACCAACCATGATGTCAGCAAGTCTAGATCAGGCATTTTATCCCTCCTCGTTTTAATTCCCGGGCAGTCTAGTCATCACGTTTATGCCAATACCAAAGCGAAGAGTATACCCAGTGCAGCTCCAGCTATGACTTCCCACTTGGTGTGTCCTATGAGTTCTCGCACGCGCTGTTCAAATGCTGGTTTTCCCTTAAAAAGCTCATCCAGTATACGGTTGAGGATGGTGGACTGGATACTTACGGTTTGTCGTACACCTGCAGCGTCTAACATAACTATTATGGCCAGAAAGGTGGAAATAGCAAAAATAGCTGAGGCTACACCCTGAACTATAGCCGCGGTTGCAGCCAAAGCGCAGACTAGTGTGGTATGTGAACTGGGCATCCCGCCCATAGTAACCAAGTATGATAAATTCAGGCGTTTATCTTTTATTGAGGAGATAACTACCTTCAGCACCTGAGCTGTGCCCCAGGCAGCCACGGGGACCAGTAGCACTTTGTTACTTAAGATGGATTCCCAAAAATTCATATCTTAGAGTGGTATGTGTATGTGCTATCCTCCGACTTTCTCCGAAATTATACCACAAGGTGGGCCTGACCGCGTGAGCTATCTTCTGCCCAGGAGGCTCCTATCAGAAAGTTTGCAATGTTCCTGGGTTAGCGTAGCTGCGGCGGAAGAGCATTATGGCTAAAAGATAGTCCTGCCGGATTGATTTTTAGAACACAAAAAGGTTAAAGCCGCCGTCGGCTATAATATTTGCCCCGGTGATAAACTTAGCCCTATCCGAAGCCAAAAAGGCTACTATATTTGCTACATCCTGAGGTTCACCGAGCTTGCGCATCGGTGTCCATTGCCGTGCTGCTTGGCGGCTCCTGTGACCAGTGCAACCGTTCCCTTCAAATTAAGCTCCGTGAGCGTTTACGTCCTTTTAGTGTGCTGTCCTGGTTCAAGGGCTGCAATTCTTATTCACCAGCTAATGCTGGCTGCTTCTGCCCAAACTTCTCTATCTAAGGGATGAATAACAACGATGGCTTGCTGGTTTGTCACCATTGAACGAACATGGGCATAACGATGTGGATATAGTTGTCGACGCCGACGGGGCGGAGTACGCCGGGGCTGGAGGGGGTAGTGGTTTCCAGAGCGACTTGACTTTGGTGGAGGGCACCTAAGGCATCCGAGAGATATTTGGCGTTGAAGGCAATTTTGGCTGGCTCCCCGTCAATTAAAGCATCGATTTCACCAACATTGTCGCCAATTTCTTCAGCCCGGGCTGAGATATTCAGTTTGCCCGGGGTGAGTTCAGTGCCAGGGGTAATAATCAGGCGGACGATGCCGCTGCCATCACGAGCGAAAATAGAGGCCATTCTAGTGGCTCGTAGGAACTCAGCGACGTCGACAACAGCCCGAGTGGTATAGCTTTCCGGGATGAGTTGGGAATAATTGGGGAAAGCGCCTTGAATAAGCTGGGAGACCATCTCTATATTCTTAAGGCGGAATAGGGCTTGGCTCTTTTGCTGATTTAGAGTGATTTCAACTGGCTCTTCCTGGTCACTGAGGAAGCGATTCAGTTCGTTTAGGGCTCGTGCCGGGATGATTGCGGCAGTTTTATCGCTGACTGGTGACAGGAGAGGGGCATTATGGACGGCTAACCTGAAGCCATCAGCAGCAGCCAGGGTGAGTTTATCTCCGTCGAACTCGGCCTGGACGCCGGTAAGCACAGGGCGGGATTCTTCAGTGGCTGCGGCAAAGGCGACTTGACTGATTCCTTTTCTCAGGGATTCGGCCTCAATTTTAGTAGCTATACCGTCACTAACCTGAGGAATCGGTGGAAAATCTTCAGCATCAAGGCCATTGATTCGAGCTTCGAAGCGGGCGCATTTGAGCTGCAGGCTGTGCTGAGTGAGCGTCATGTTAATATGGTCGTTGGGGAGGGAGCTTATGAATTCAGAGAGAAGCCGGGCAGGGATGGTAATGGCACCTTCCTCCTCCACTTTAGCCCCAGTCCAGTAGGTGATGGCCATTTCAAGATTGGTGGCAGCTAACTTGAGGCGGGACTGGTCGGTGGCTAATAAGACATTCTGAGTGATGGGTAGGGTGGTTCTGGTGGCTACAGCCCTACCAACGATGCCCAACCCCTTATTAAGATTTTCTTGAAGACAAGATAGTTTCATGGGATACCCCCCACCGATTATAGTATCAAGAGTATACTCTGCTGTCTAGGGTAAGTCAATTATTTTTTAATTATTCTAGGACAACGGTGCCGCTTTTGCCACCGCTTTTTCTTGCGAGGCGGATGTTCTCCAAGCGTAGCGTTGAGTCTACAGTTTTGCACATGTCATAAATGGTCAAGCCGCTTATAGTCACTGCGGTTAAGGCCTCCATCTCGAAGCCGGTTTTGCCGCTGCCTTTAACCGTAGCTGCAATCTCTACTGCTGAGGCCTGTTCATCCAGGTAGAATTCTACAGTGACGTCGTCAATAAGAAGCGGATGGCATAGGGGGATGAGGCGATGGGTTTCTTTGGCTGCCATGATGCCGGCGATGCGAGCAGTGGCTAAAGCATCTCCTTTGGGTAAGTTGCCTTCTTTGAGCAGGCTTAAGGTTGAAGCTTGCATAACTACCCTGCCTTTGGCTACAGCTTCCCTGGTGGTAACTGGTTTCTCGCTGACATCTACCATGCGGATATCCGATGGTGTACTCATCTTTAACCTCCTATCTGAGACATGGAGCGTTTTTGGGAGATAGCTCCTTTGGGCAGACGGTGCTTTCTGGGCTTCTTCTGAATAGCCTCTGCTATGACCTGCTTTAGTTTTTCAGTTGAGGCGCCATGACGTAGCGGCTGGCGGATATCAATCTCTTCATCACTGAGGAGACAGGGACGGAGCTTACCTTCAGCAGTAAGGCGGATGCGGTTGCAGTTGAAGCAGAAATGCTCACTAATTGGGGTGATGAAACCGATAGTACCAGTAGCTTTAGAAAAGCGAAAGTATTTGGCTGGGCCATTGCCAGTGATAGGTAGGCAGGGCTCCGGTTCTCCTGAACTGCTGAGATGCTCCTTTATTTCGTGGGCGGACATGAATTGACAGTGGAGATTAGCCTTACCGCCTGTTGAATGGCATTCCGGTGGGTTATCTACGGCGGGCATTAGCTCGATGAAACGCACGTGCCAGCCTTCAGTGATGGTTAAATTGGCAAAGTCCATAATCTCGTCATCATTGATGCCGCGCATAACTACCATATTGATTTTAACCGGATTTAGCCCGCAAGCCTTAGCAGCTTCGATGCCCTGGAGCACTTTGCTTAGCTTGCGATGGCGGGTGATAAGCTCAAACTTATCTTGGCTTAGAGAATCCAGGCTGATGTTGACCCGCTTTAAGCCAGCCTGTTTGAGCTCACGGGCATAGTCCTTGAGGAGAGTGCCGTTGGTAGTCATAGAGATGTCATCGACCGTGTCTATTTTGCTCAGCATTGCTACCAGGTCGGGCAAGTTGGCTCTGACCAACGGCTCACCGCCGGTTAGCCTGAGTTTGTTAATACCCAGTTCAGCAGCCAGCCTGGCAATCTTGGTAATCTCCTCGTAAGTGAGAATTTCGCTGTGGGGCAGGAGATAAGTGCCCTCGGCTGGCATACAGTAGATACAGCGAAGGTTACAGCGGTCAGTCACGGAGATGCGCAGGTAGTTGATAGGGCGATTGAAGGAATCGGAAATACCGGTCATGGTTTGACCTTCTCCGCAAGCTGCTCCAGCATTCGGTATGCTTTTTGGGCAGCTTTGCCACGGTGGCTAATTTGGTTCTTTGTCTCAAGAGGAAGCTCGGCCATGGTCTTGTCAAATTCAGGCAAATAGAAAACGGGGTCGTAGCCAAAACCGCTGTTACCTTTAGGTTCAAAGGTAATTAAGCCATGGCACTCACCATAGCATAGCTCTGTTCTTCCTGTTGGGACAGCTATAGCGATAACGCATCTGAAGTGAGCAGCTCGCTTTTCCCAGGGAACTTCTCTTAGTTTGGCTAAAAGGTGTTCCATCTTGTCTTTATCACTGGCTTCGTCTCCGGCGAAGCGAGCTGAGCGGATACCAGGTTCACCATCGAGGGCATCGACTTCAAGCCCGGAGTCGTCAGCCAGGGTGATAAGGTGGCTCAAGCTGGCATAAGAAGTAGCCTTTAGCCGGGCATTCTCCTCAAGGCTGGTATTTTTCTCGTCCACAGATATGTATATGTCTTCTTCAGCCGGTGTTACCAGCTCGAAAGGTAGCCCTTTAAGGAGGTGGCGATATTCGCGGGTTTTACCCTGGTTGGTAGTAGCTAGGAGAAGCTTGGGCATTTTCCCCTCACCGTTTAAATGCTTTCGAATCTTCCCTCGAGCTTTTTCATAACCTCGGGCATGGTAGTGTACTCCATCTCTTCTAGAGGCAGACGGTGAGGCTCGAAAGGTCCGAGGCGGCGCAGAATATCGGCAATATCGTTTGCTTGTTGCCGGGCGTTATTGAAAGCTAGGTCATCGAACATATCACGGGGGCCGATTAATTTGCCTTCGGAAAGCTGGAAACCGGCGGCAATCACGCGGGGTGGGCCATCAAAGCGAGAAGGGTTGCTCTCGTTGACGGCTACCGGCATCAGTGGACCGTGGTGCGAACCTCTCATCCAGCCCTCCACTATATTGGGAGAAGCAAAAGGTTCAAGAACTTCACCTACAGCCGGGAACTTTCCCTGGGAACGGACGATGCACACCGGGTCGTCTTTACCAACATACCTGCCGGCCATTAGAGATAAACGCTGGGTGGAAGAAACAGCAGCTATTTCTCCAGATTCCCGGTGGTAGATGGCTTTAACGGCATAGCGGCTGGGTGCGCCAAGGAGAAGTAGCATGTCGTATATTTCCTCAGGGGCGTTGAGACTTATCTTTTTGCTCTCTTTGACATCGTGAACCTCGAAGGAGAAACCGCCGTGCATGTTGGAAGCGATAACCAGGCCGATAGTGTTAAAGGGGTCGGCAAAGATTTTGTACAGGGGTAAGTTCCAGGCGCCAGAGGCAGTTTTGTCTGCCATGAAGATGATTATCGTTTCGGCTACGCGCTCTTCGAACTGCATTTCAGCCACTCCGGGGCCCATGCCTCTTACATTGCCGGCAAAGGCGTCAGCCAGGAGGTCTTGGCCGGCACCGTGCAGCTTTAGCTTTTTAGCTACCTCGGTGCAGGCGATGAAGATGTTCCATGCTAATTTGTGAATCTTGTCATTATCTTCTCCCTGCTGATGGGTCATTATTAACTGAAGGTCATCACCACATCTAGTAACATGGTAGTCGATGAGTAGTCCTGCCTTTTTAGCCTGTGCCATGTGTTCTTCAGCTTCGTTCAGAACTTCAGGGTGTGAACTGGAATGGCCGACATAACCACCTATATCAGCCTTGATTACGCTTAAGCTTACATTCATCTTGCCTCTCCTTGCTTCTCCTATCTCGTCGCCGATAGAAACCTCCATCAGGCCATCGATTGAAGTTGTAAAAGGTAAGGTCTTAGGGGGCTTCTCTACTTGGTGGCAGTTTATCAGAAAGGCGGATAGGGTGTCAAAGAATTGGCAGCCCTCCTGCTCAAGAGGGAGCCTGTCTAGCTCATTTTCTGTGCGAGCCGCTTGCCTATGCTATTTCTCCTCATCCTTCAGTTTCAATAGGCGGACGGTAGGAGTCTCCTCGATTCTGCCGTACTTTATAACCCTATCAATCAAGTCCTTGCTCCACAGGCTTTTCTCAACAATGCTGACAAGCGATGTTGTATCAAGCGCTGAAACCTCGTCCCATTTGCCGGCCTCTTTTATTATGCTATCCAGCTCCAGGCGTTCAGCGTCACTCTTGCGTGGGAATTTCAGTTTCTCATCGAAGGTGACCTTTACTTTGCAGTCGCTGCCTTTTATGACCTCAACCTCTTCCCTTTTGGCATAGTCAAGTATTGCCTCCCTCACCTTCTCCATCTCGTCTTCTATCCCCGACTCCCGATTTTTGAGAGCTGCATACTTATTGGCAAGTACCACCCCCGGCTCGTTGAGATATTCGTTTACTGGCAGAGCTTCCACCTTGAAGAAGTGCTTTCTCCGCGGGCAGAGGTCGGGATATTCGCACCAATCACACAGTCGTGACTCGTTTGGTGGGAAGTCCTTCGCTGCCTCTATTTCATCGATCAGGCTCCTGGTGCTTTCAATCAGGCTTGAGATAGCTTCGGGAGTGCGGGAGGAAATCAGTTCGGTGTCAAAAGCCAGATAGTGCCAGATGAGCCTGATGTTCTCGATATCTGGCCATTTTTTCTGGACTCCAATGTGGTATAAGCCAAGCTGTCTATCCTTATCCGCATCTTCCTGTTCCGGCATGTGAGCTGATGTCTTGTAGTCGTGAATTTCATAAGTGCCATCCTGAGTCCGTGACAGCCGGTCTATGTAACCTTGCATCCTGTATTTGTTCTCGTCATCCAGCGAAAACCCAATTCTCATCTCGGTCTGTATGGTGATATCCGCATCAAAGGGTGAATATCGGTCGTAGTAGCTTCCAATCAGCTTCTCTCCCAGAGCTCTATAGTTCTCCTGGGTCAGCTCTGGCTTCATGATAACAATCGAGTCGTTCCAGTTTTGCTGCCATATTTTGTTGTAGAAAGCAAGCAAATTGCTCAAGCTGTTTATTCTGGTAAACCTGAGGTCGTCATAGCATTTCTTTAGGGTATCATGAACCATCGTTCCCAGGAAGGCTTCAATGCCTTCTATGTCCCGCTTAATCTTGTCCCGGTAGCGAAGCTTAAATTTCAAGGGACATTGTTCATACATGCCCAGCTGTGAATGAGAATAAATCGCCATGTCAATCCCTGCTTGGTCTATCTAAGCCCTCTGTCCATCCAGCTTCTCCCTCAAAGCCTTGAGGTTCATTACATCCTCCCCGTTATATTGCAGCAGTAGAGCCAGGGCATTCTGGCTGCTGCCCTTCAGATATCGCCACCACAACTGCACCGCCTCGTACCCATCAATGCCCTCGGTTTCTCTATGAATTCCTAGCCGCCGCTCGACTGCCTTGAAGCCGCCATACAGGTTATTGTCCCAGCAGTCATACATAAGGTCGTGATGGTAGAATTCAGTGGCCAAGTCTGTCCCCAGAGAAGCAGCGATGAAAGGCAAGTCGAACCTGCTGCCGTTATAGGTATAGATGGTATTTACACCCCTCAGGGCAGTGGCAAGGTTGCCTCTGGTCACCTCTTCGCCTACTAACTGGATGAGCTCACTGTTTCTGCCATCGCACCGATAGATGCCGATTACGGTTATATAGTCATACAAGCGAGATAAACCGGTAGTCTCTATATCCAGATAGGCATCAACCGACCGCTTAATAAGATGTTTCTGCCTTTTGCTAAACTCCAGCATAACACACATCAGTGACAGCTATATTGTTGCAGGTGCTATTTTCTGCTATAGATGCTTAGCGCTGCCCGCGATGGCTTCACCCTTCTAAAAGTATAGCATATCAGCCGCGGTACTGGTGACATTCTAATCTCTAGCTATCAGTTTCTATTCATTACTCTCTGTTCTTTATCTATGGTACAATTCTACAGTTTGGCCTAATCGGCTGCCATGTGAAATCCTGAGGGATACTCTTCAAATCGGTCATGACGCATACGACAAATGTGGATAATGCTGCAAATAAGAAAGCTGCTTTAATTGTTGCTACATTAGGTGCCTTCTTTGCGCCCTTTATGGGTTCTTCCGTTAACATTGCACTTCCCTCAATTGGCAGTGAATTTGCGATGGATGCGATTTCGTTAGGTTGGGTAGCTACAGCGTACCTTCTGGCCGCAGCAATATTTGTTGTCCCTTTCGGGAGAGTAGCTGATATATACGGAAGAAAGAGGATTTTTATGTGCGGCGTGCTTATCTTCGCCGTTTCATCTCTTCTTTTGGCGATTTCAGCTTCTGCCACTATGCTCATCTCCTTTCGGATTTTACAGGGCATAGGAGGCGCAATGATTCTTGGTACTGGAGTGGCGATTATAACTTCAGTATTTCCTGCTGAGGAGAGAGGTAAAGCTCTGGGAATAAATGTTGCCGCAGTTTATTTGGGACTTTCTCTTGGGCCGTTTTTGGGCGGATTCCTGACCCAACATTTTGGCTGGAGAAGCATTTTTCTAGTAAATGTACCTCTAGGCCTAATAATACTTGCTTTTATCTTCTGGAGATTAAAGGGAGAGTGGGCCGAGGCAAAGGGTGAGAAATTCGATATTACTGGCTCTATAATCTACACTTTGATGCTTACAGCCATAATGTATGGACTTTCCTTGTTGCCAGAGATGTCGGGTGTGTGGCTAATTCTAGCTGGTGCCCTGGGGTTTGTGGCCTTCGTTAAGTGGGAAATGAAGGTGGAAAGTCCTGTCCTGAATATGAACCTCTTCAGAAACAACACAGTATTCGCTTTATCCAACCTGGCAGCGCTAATCAACTATAGTGCCACATTTGCCGTGGGCTTTCTTTTGAGTCTTTATCTGCAGTATATAAAAGGGCTTAGCCCGCAAAGCGCAGGGGTGATTTTAGTGTCCGCACCGGTGATGCAGGCTATTTTTTCACCGCTCGCCGGGAGGCTTTCGGACAAAATTGAACCCAGAATCGTGGCCTCAACGGGTATGGGGCTGACAGTTGTAGGCCTTGTGTTCTTCACTTTTCTGAGCGAAGAAACAAGCCTGGGGTTCATTGTGGCTGGTTTAATTATCCTTGGTTTTGGCTTTGCCCTTTTCTCGTCTCCCAATACAAATGCAGTTATGAGCTCTGTCGAAAAGAGAGTTTACGGAGTAGCCTCGGCAACGCTGGCAACAATGCGACAGATTGGGATGATGTTCAGTATGGGAATAGCGATGTTGCTATTTGCAATAGACATTGGTAGAGTCCAAATTATACCCGAATATTACCCGCTTTTTTTGAAAAGCGTGAACTCGGCATTCATCATTTTTGTTGCCCTTTGTTTCGGAGGCATATTTGCATCGCTAGCGAGAGGCAAGATACGGTGAAGACCTTTTGTGCTGTCCTTATAGCTCTTGACGGCCAGCGGCCAGCGGGTTAACATAGCTAAGGCTTTTTATCGAGAAATCCCGCATTGAATTGCAGCTTTATCTATGGAAGCTAAAGACATTGGAGGGTTGAGATGATTATATCGGAGATGCTAGCTAGAAATGCTCGTATGTATCCTGATGAGGTAGCACTTGTTGAACTTGCCCCCAGTCAGGGGAAGCGGAAGGAGATTAGCTGGCGGGAGTTTGATGATAGAGTAAATAAAGTGGCTAACGCTTTACGGCACAGAGGAATTGAAAAAGGAGATAAGGTTATTCACTTTATGAGGAACTCCATCAACTGGCTTGAAGCCTACTTTGGCATTAGCAGGACTGGGGCGTGGGTAGTACCTCTTAGCTACAGATTCACTGCTGAGGACGTCAAATATTGCGCTGATATCACTGAAGCCAGAGCGATGATTTTAGACAAAGAGTTTATTGAGAGGGTTGAGAAAATTCAACCACCATTAGCCACCATTGAGGATTATATAGTCGTGGGCGAGGATTTGGCTCAGGGCAGAGACAGCTTTGAGGAGATAATAGCTAGGTCGTCGCCGGAAGCGGTGCCGGTAGAGCTGAACGAGTGGGATGAATGCGGTCTCTACTTCACTTCTGGGACTACCGGTTCTCCAAAGCCAATCCTGTTGACTCATAAGAATATGGAGTCTGCTGCTATAACGGAGTGGGCTCACCATCACCAGAATCGTGATGACAATTTTATACTTATTCCTCCTCTATACCACGCTGGTGCCAAGATGCACTGGTTTGGAAGTCTGATTGTAGGCGGACGAGCTACACTGCTCAGGGAAGTTAGCCCCCAAGGTATACTTGAAGCAGTACATCGGGAAAGGGGGACTATTGTTTGGTTATTAGTGCCCTGGGCTTATGACATACTTGCCGCACTGGATAGTGGTAAATTAAAGAAAGAGGACTATGACTTAAGTTGCTGGCGGCTAATGCATATTGGAGCCCAACCAGTGCCGCCCAGTCTGGTGAGACGATGGAAGATGTACTTCCCAGATATGCAGTATGATACTAACTACGGGCTTAGCGAATCTACGGGACCGGGATGTGTTCATCTTGGTATAGAGAACGAGCACAAAGTGGGAGCTATTGGCAAAGCTGGCTTTAATTGGGAAGCGCGCATTGTGGATGAGGAGGGCAAAGACGTGTCTCAGGGAAGTGTTGGTGAGTTGATTGTCAGGGGTGACGGGGTCATGAAGGAATATTACAAAAACCCGGAAAAGACAGCTGAAACCATCAAAAATGGCTGGCTCTATACTGGAGATATGGGCAGGGTAGATAGCGATGGTTTCATTTACCTTGTAGATAGGAAGAAAGACGTAATTATTAGCGGCGGTGAGAACATCTATCCTGTTGAGGTGGAGGGAATTCTGCATACTCATCCTAAAGTCCATGATGTAGGCGTGATAGGTATTCCTGACGATAGGTTGGGTGAGGTAGCTGCAGCTATAATTTACCCTAAGCCGGGAGAACCTCTAACTGAAGAAGAAGTGCTAGGGTTCTGTAAACAACAAATGCCCAGGTATAAAATACCGAGGATCATTATATTTGATAAGGTGCCAAGAAGTCCTACTGGTAAAATAGAGAAACCCAAGATGCGAGAGAGGTATGCTAACCTTAGAAGGACATCGCCAAACCGGTAGGTAGCTGTGTCAGAGTAGCATGGCCGTGATACACCCAAATCTATCTTGTTATCTTGAGGTATTGTCAACCACATTGATAATCGTCTAAGCGACGATTAAACTCAAACCTGCAGAAGAAATAAGTCTTTATCGACGGAGATAGTAATAAGTAGGAGGATAAAATGCCTACCGTGAAGATTGGCGACGTCAGTATCTATTATGAAGTCCATGGGGAAGGCGAGCCGCTGGTGCTTATTATGGGCTATGGCCATAACTCGGGGCACTGGTTCAGTCAGATTCCCGGCCTCTCCCAGGAATACGGGGTGATTGCCTTCGATAACAGGGGCACCGGCCGAAGCGACAAGCCGGATATCCCATATACCGTGCAAACGCTGGCTGAGGACATGTCAGGACTTCTTGAGGCGCTTGGCATTGATGCTGCCCATATCTATGGCGTCTCCATGGGTGGTATGATTGCCCAGGAGTTTGCCCTGTGCTACCCGGATAAGGTGATAAGCCTTATCCTCGGGTGCACAAATTGTGGAGGGCGAAACAGTATCATGCCCGATGCAGAGGCGATGGACCTGCTTTTCAATGCGGAGCGTATGAAGCGACTGACACCGGAACAGAATGCCAGGGAGACGCTTCCCTTCCTTTGCAATCAGGAGTTTATCGATAATAACCCGGATATTGTTGAACAGTATATAACAAAGACTGTGGAATATGTCACCCCACTTCATAGTTATCGGAGGCAGACAGGGGCGATAATGAAACATGATACTTATGAGCGACTGCCTCAAATCAAGGCTCCCACCCTGGTCATAGCCGGGACTGCAGACAGGCTGATTCCGGCTGAAAACTCGAGGATTCTTGCCTCCAGAATACCCACTGCCGAACTCGTCACCCTGGAAAATATAGGACATGGATTCTTTATGGAGGCGGTGGAGGAGGCGAACAAGGCAATCCTTGATTTCCTGGGTCGTAACCGCGGCTCTCACTAGCCTGCGAAATGCTTTTGGCAAGTGAGATTTTTCCCTAGGTAACAAATACCCAGGCATAAAATACCATTTTGCCTGCTTGAAACGGAATCCAGGGGAGGCTACAGTTTGTAGGATGTATCGACGGGTGGCATTTTCGATTCTATGAGAGATGAGTAGTCTTTTAACCTTCCGACTTCAGCATGTTTCTCCCATCCTGAAATCCCGGCATCTCTCTTTGCCGTTGCTTTATACAATCCCCAGTCAGCATTAGTGTAAAACATCATCTGTTGCGCTGCTAAAGACCCCTCAGCATGAATGGTGTGGGTATCATGCCGCCCGTTTGTAATATCGAGCAATAGCCTTATAGCCCGGAGCCGATGCTCTGTGGGTATACCAGCTTTGCCACCGAGATACTTCTCTAGATATGGATTCTCTTCAGGGTTCATCCAATCTCTATATGGGATAGGGTCGGCTGCAATACCGCCACAGATGTCCTGTACCGCCTTCGTAGCCTGGTGGAAGTTTTCGGCATACATATACTTGGCTATATTGGTGTACATGCCATTTGGATTGGCTAAGTCCATGTCAGGCTCTTTCTCAGGGAACATGCAGGCCGCTTTGCTCATGATTTTGAAGCCCTCGGTAAGCTGCACCAGCCATGCCAATTTAGTGCGAATGTGAGGATATTTCTCTAAACCATTATATTCAGCCATCAGTGCGGCTACACCGGTAAGGCTTTCCAGTACTGGCACCATGCGGCAACAAGCGAAAAGGCGATGAAAAGTGCCAAAGAGATAGGCGATATCTCTGGAAAATTGCCATTCACCGCACATAAATACCCTTTCCCAGGGAACAAAGACATCATCAAAGATAATCATGCACTCACCATCACCAACGCCGAGAACTGAAGCGCTGGGGTAGTCCCATATCGTTTCTTCAGTGGTCTGTCCCCTGATTTCGGGCTCTGAGGATATAAGGGTAATGCCCTTTGCATTCAGAGGAGTGGCGAATACCACAGCATAGTCTTTGTCTTTCTCCTGGTGGGTTCGACATGGCAGAACAATCGCTTCATTTGCACAGGGTGTGGAGCTTATGTGGTACTTGGCTCCTCTTACTACTATTCCGTCCTTTTGCTTGTCGACGACCCTGACATAGTAGTCCTTGTGCTGTACCTGCTCTGAGGGGTGAAGGCTCCTGTCCCCCTTAACATCTGTCTGAGCTCCGGTAATGCCAAGGTCTGTTGCCTGCAGATACTTGCGATAAGCCTCAACACGCTCGATATATTTAGTGCCTAACTTGTTGTCCATTCTTCCAGCGAGTACCCTTGATGCCGCCAGGGCATCAACACCCATGCTGTGCAGCCCCATTGCGCCGTATCTGGTGCCTTCTATGTAAGCTTCTCTCTTATGTAGGAGGTCTTCAGCAGTTTTCGGCGCAGTCCACAAAAAATTGACTTCTTCTCCCTCCTCATTTTTGGTTACGAAGAGTGAGCGGCGCTCGGGGTCATTGGTTAGAACCCAATCCATAGCGCCATGCTCGATAACTCTTCTCAGTACAGGGTGTGTTGTTACATCTTTTACCTTTTCTCCTAAGCTATAAATTATCCTTCCGTCTCTCAAGCTCTCCAGATATTGCTCAACTGTTCTGATCATGATGACCTCCTTTGCATGTAGCTTTTTAGCTATTAGCAGTATGGGTCAACTCAGCGGACCTTTAAGATGGTGAAGTCCTCTACAGTGACGCCAGCAATGTGGATTATAGCACACAATTGCTGGTCTTGGGGATACTTTTTAGTCAAACTTAGCTAAACTCTGCTAGATGTGCTGGTTTACTTCAAGTCAGGCATTGTCTTGCTTGAGGTATTCGCTGTACTGAGCCAGGTTGGCGAGAGCTGCAGCTGCTTGCTGTGGTATGCTGTAGCATACGGCGTTCATGTCTCCCAGGGTATAGGTTAGCTTGGCCAAGGTGCGAGCACTGTTGAAAAGCGGGTCGGAGGCGATAACGACTGGTTTCTGATATGTGTTGGTTAGCTCCTTTATCTCCTTGAAGATATGAGCTGCGGCTGCAATTATGTCCTCTCGCATCTTCTTTCCCTCCTCCTCGGTGGTGGGAATGTGGAAGAAGTCCGCAGGCATAGCAGGCATTAATCCCATCATGATAACCCCGTCCACTACAGGACAGCGCATTATCACTTCAACGGATTTCATCATAGCATCTCCGAAGGCACCGGCTACCAGGTCAACGGGGTTGCCACGGTTCCACCAGGCTGGCAGGAAGCTATCCAGCTCTCTGAGAGTGTTATCAGGTAATGAGATGACGTCGAGCCCCAGTTTGGCGCAGGCATCGGCAGCCAGGACCCCCCAGCCTCCTCCAGCAGTGACTATGCCCACCCTTCGGCCTTGCGGTAAAGGATGACATAGAAAGGCGAGGCCGGTGTTTACGAATTCCTCTAGATTTCTTACTCTTGCAATTCCAGCCTGCTTGCACATGGCTTCGAAGATGGTGTCTGAGCCAGCCAGGGACGCAGTGTGCGACTTGGCAGCCCTGGCTCCAGCCGGCGTTTCACCTGCCTTTAGCATGATAACCGGCTTTTTCCTGGTCACCTTCTTTGCTGTTTCAAAGAACCGATGACCATCCTTAAAGCCTTCGATATAGCTCAGGATGACCTTGGTCTGTGGGTCATCGGCTAGATATTCGAGGTAATCATCGGAGTGGAGAACTGCCTCGTTGCCGCTGCTAATGCCCTTACTATAGCCGAAGCCCTTTGCCATAACCATGCGCGCTACCGTGGCGACCAAATTTCCACTTTGGGATAGAACAGCGATAGGGCCTGGATAGGGGAAGATAGGTGGCATCTGTGAATGTAGTTTGCTTGAGGGGTTGAGGATTCCAAAGGAATTGGGACCTACCAGAATCATCCCACCGCTTTGGGCAGCCTTAACCATGTCGTGTTGGATTTTCGCGCCTTCTTTACCGATCTCGGCAAAGCCAGCGGTTATGACTACACCGGCTTGTATCCCTTTGTTGGTGCACTCTTTTATTGCATCGACTACGCTCGTCGGGGGCACCACGATGACAGCGAGGTCAGGGGTTTCAGGGATTTCCCCAACACTACCGTATACTTTTAGCCCCAATATTTCTCCCCCCTTGGGGTTTACCGGGTAGATTTTCCCTTCAAATTTGCCGATTCTGATGTTGGCCAAGATACGGAAGCCCCACTTTTGGGGGTCACGGGAGGCTCCCAGAAAGGCGAGGGAACGGGGTTCAAATAGAAGTTTGAATTTTCCCTTTATGTCAGTTGATTCGTGTTCCAAGATGAGCTTCTTAGCTTCTTTCTCGCTTGCCGCGTATAAATTTGTCTTGAGGGCTTATTATTATAGCAGCTAAGTGCCTGTAAGACAAATCTGCTGGAGCAGTTCGCAGTTATATATTTCATGTTCAAATCCTTTCGCCAACTACGAGTTTGGCGTCGTGATTGGCAGGTCAGTTCTTGTCTGATATACTGAAATGGCTTGAGATATTCAGCAGGAGGGCAAAAATGAAGGACTCACGTTCTCTGATTAGCAGAATGATACGAGCAGCAAAGCTGGAGGTCAACCTTTACGAAGAAGTTGAGGCTGATTCAACGGCCACATCGCAAGCCTTGATAGCAGTGATTGTGGTCAGCCTGGCCAGCGGCATTGGTACCGGCATCGCTGGGTTGAGTGCAATGGGAGGCTTGGGGTTTTTCTGGGGGTTGCTAACAGGCCTTGCTGCTTCGTTGGTTGGCTGGCTTGCTTGGGCGTATCTCGCTTATATTCTGGGTACTACTGTGTTTAAGGGTCCAGAGACATCAGCTACATGGGGGGAGTTGCTTCGGACTATAGGCTTTGCGCATTCCCCAGGAGTGCTACGAATTTTCTCCTTTATTCCTTTTGTGGGAGTCGTTATTAGCTTTGGAGCCTCTATATGGTTTCTAATTGCCGGTGTCATCGGCGTTAGACAAGCCCTGGATTTCTCTACCGGCCGTGCCATCGCCACTTGTATTGTAGGCTGGCTTATTTACATGGTGCTTGTATTTTTAGTCCAATTCTTCTTGTTAGGGGCTACAGCACTTTTCTAGCAGCCTTGTCGGTGACTCTTTGTGAAGTTTGTTCTCTTCTCTTGGGCACGATGCTATATTTTTAGCTTGATATACGGAAATGGACATTCGGTCTACTATACGCAGGCGAATAAGTGTACGTCACTATGAGACGGGGCCTGTCCCAGAAAGAACCTTACAGGCTGTGGTCAGCTCCGGGGAGAGCTCTATCGCGCTGGACGAGGGCATCCGAGTTTATTTCCACCTTGTTAAGGAAGGTAAGTTAATTGCTGAGCGAATGACCCCCTTGACTGGGACGAAACTGCTCTTCGGTTCAGCGCCACACTTTATTATAGCCACATCAGAGGAGAGGCCATTATTTATGTTGAATATAGGCTTCCGGATGGAACAAATGATACTTTTTGCTACCCAGGAGGGCCTTGGTACCTGCTGGGTCGGAGGTATGTTTGCTGAGGAACGAATCACCAGCTTCCTGGGTTTGAGGAAGGGTGAGCGTGTAATTGCATTGACTCCAATTGGCTACCCGGATACTTCGTTTTACGGCAGGTTTGTGCATGATGCTATTGAGCTGGCGGCAGTGAATTTCGGGCGAAGAAAACCATTGCGACAAATGGCGTTTGGCTCTAGCTGGGAGTCACCTCTTGAGACCGAGGATGGTGAACTGCTTGAAGCTTTGGAATGTGCCCGTTTGGCTCCTTCCTGGGTTAATGCTCAACCGTGGCGTTTCCTGGTTACCCAAAGAGAAGTGATAGCTGTTGTTGATGCAAGCGGAAGGTATCGGAGCGTTCGCCAGGGCAGGCACTACTATCGCCTCGACATGGGAATTGCTATGGCACATTTCTATCTGGCGACAAGGGAAATGGGGTGGAGCGGGAAATGGCGTGTAACTGGATTTGACCCGGCAATGGTTGCAATGGAGCATGCTATTCCAGAAGGCTATGAAGTACTTGGAATATACAAGAGATGAAGATAAATAGTCTGATTCTCTGCCTAATTGTACTTGCCGCAGGCACCTACTTGCTGCCAAAGGTTAATCAAGATAGAATGAGGGTGGAGGGTGGTTCTGATGAGGTGGGAGGTTTCAAGTGAGATTCAGTTCAGGGGGGTAATATTCAAACTGATTATGAGGCGATTATCATTCCTGGTAGCTATCGTACTGTGCCTTCAGCTCGGCTTTTCTGGGCCAGTCCAATCTGCTGTGGAAAGCCCTGTTGAGGTCAAGGAGTTAAATTTCGTTTTTCTTCATGGGGCAGGCGGTGTTTCCTGCACTCAGCAGCTTCTGGCTGATATTATCGTCGAGCAGATACCAAAGTATATTCTTGTCTATGAACAGGCACATCCTGGTATTAAGGTTCGTTTTGATACGTTGAATAGGTGTTATCCAGACGATGTAGATATTACCGCATGGGCTCGTAACATTGTTAGTAGCATCAACAAGCATTTGCCTGGCAAGGGAAGTGTAATCTTGATTGGACATAGCATGGGAGGTAAATCAGCTATCTATGCGGTAGCCAACAATGTGGGTAACTTAGCTGAGAGAGTGCCGCTGGTAGTTACTATCGATAGCCCGATTAAGAGTCTGGACAAGTATCAGGTTGCTGGCGGTGGGTCATTTCTTAACTATTGCCGGGCTCGGTGGTTAGGTTCTGACCGGGGAATCTGCTCTTCGGTTGCTTATTACGATAGCTCTGAAGAAGCCAGGTGGGTAGGGCATAACAAACACTGGTTGGCCTTTGTAGCGGGTGAAAACGCGCCGCTCAGTCAGCAGTTTGATTATGGCGGTGTTGACCCTTATCCCAGAGATATGGATGACGGTGCCCTGCCGCTATCAAGTCAGTACGCTGATGGCGCAGATGTAGTTTACTATGGAGAGCATGGCCACAACGATTTTCGAGCCTCAGAGAGCGTAGCCGAGCTCATGGCAGGGCAGATTCTGCGGTATATTTTTGGCGGCTCTATAGAGTGCTCTGTTCTTGCTGGCAGTGGTGACTTTGAGCATAGGGCTGGTGGGATGCTGCTGGGAACAGATTACTGGCAGGATATTGCCGGTGATGTTCTTGCCAGGAGTGGCACGCTATGGCATCGAAATCAGTCCTATACAAAATGGCAGGAATGGGAGGATATAGTGGAGTATCGTCCTCCCACATACGAGAAATATAAGCGGAGCCGCTACGAATTTAGCCGGGTGAGGTCGTCAGCGCTTTTTACAAGCATTAAGGAGTTGCACTGGCTGGAGCCTGATAATCCCGAGGATTTTCGCCTTTACATACGAACCGAAGCTGCCCCTCGAAATTATCTACAGGTAGATTGGGAAATTTATCGACAGGATTCGTTACCTCTGGGAACAGAGCGCGACCATTATGAGGTCGAAATAGTTGCTGGCACACCTTTGACTGGGATTGAAAGCTTGTCCTGGGCAACCGATGACCCCCGGGACCCGGGGTTGCGAATACAGTCGCGGGCAGAGCGTCCCTTTCGCTGGTTCGAAGCTGGATGGAGAACTTACTACAAAGAGAGCCGCCACAGAAAAGTTATCGATGAAATCCCTGCATTGCCAGCGACCACCCCCATCGGCTAAAAGTCTTACTGCTGGCCCGTAGTTGGACTATGCTTTGAGCACGGCTCGAGCTGTGAGGAAACGAATTATTCTCTGCCGTTCTACCATGCCGATTAGCTTACCGTTTTCCAGTACCGGTATCTGGTCTATGTCGTACTCATCCATTTGCTCTAGCAGGTCTACTGCGGGGTGGTCAGGGTGAGCGGTCTTGAGCTCACTGGCAGGTGTCAATATTTCGCTTATTTTTGTGGAGTCCCAGCGCTTTTGCGGTATTTGTATATCGCTTAGAGTTACAATCCCCTGGAGTTTACCATCCTCAATCACGACGAAGCAGTGCTGTCCCGAATTTATAATGTAATCCCGAACCACTCCAAAGGTGAGTTGCTGCTTGATAGGGGTATAGTTCTCGCTCATCATATAGTGGGCCGTAACGCCACGGAGAGCGTCGCGCACCAATGTCTGACGGCGGCTGACTGCCGCCGCATTTTCTAAAAACCAGCCGAAAGCAGCCACTAGTGGCCCGGTAAACCACTCGCCAGCTATAATGATTGCCAGAATACCTGCAAAAATGAGTGAGAAACCCACAACTCGGCCGGTCAGGGTAACAATGCGTGTTGCCCGACTACAATCGTGGCTTATCATCCACAGAGCTGCTCGTAGAGCTCTGCCTCCATCCAGGGGAAAACCAGGAAGGAGATTGAACAAGGCTATCATGATGTTGAAAAAAAACAGCCATTGCATGAGGTCAGCGACCATGAAGCTCTCGCTAGCCGCCAGCATGGAACGAGCTGCGTAAAAGATCCCGGCTATTACGAGGCTGGACAAGGGGCCTGTTATGGCGACTAGCAGCTCGGGGACCGGGCGAGTGTCCTGTTCAGTTATCCGCGGCGCTCCACCAAAGACATACAGGGTGACACTCTGCACCGGCATACCTCTATTGATAGCGATGAAACTGTGAGCTAATTCGCGGGCACTCATAGAGGCAAAGAAAAGCAAGCTGGCAGTTATCCCAAGTATTATGTTTTGCCACAAGGGATAGACTCCGTAGGAGGTAAATGTCAGGCCTCCGGTTAATAATACGAAGGCGAGAAACCACGTATAGTGCAGTCGTACTGGGACCCCGAAAACTCTGCCCAGATTTAGGGCGCGTGTTACCTTCACTACTTCGGGCATGTTTCTAGTATAAAGGCTGTGGCCTTTTGAGGCAAGGCGGAATTGCTGAGGCAGAGAGAGAATGAGAAAAGAGCTCGTCGAACTTTATAGACCAAGCTCCCTCCGGCAGCTTCTATTTCTGTCGCCATGTGCGCTAGTTTGAAAGTAATGAGCTAAACATTTAATATTAATATAAGAAATTCTTGGAAGGTGAAACAGGGTTTGTATGGAGATAATTCCAGCCGTTGATATTAAAGATGGCAGATGTGTCCGATTATATCAGGGTGATTACGGCCAGGAGACGGTTTTTTCTGAAGACCCAGTAGCCGTTGCCTCGAGCTGGCAAGCCCAGGGGGCCTCCAGGATTCATCTGATTGACCTGGATGGAGCCGCCAGCGGAGAGATATGCAATAGGGCGGTTGTTGAGGCGATAGTAAAGCAGGTAGGCGTACCTGTCCAGCTTGGCGGTGGTATAAGAGATGAAGCTACAGTCAGCAGCCTCTTGGGTATTGGAGTAGGCAGGGTTATCCTGGGGACGGTGGCAGTGGAGCAACCGGAGCTGGTGGAGAGATTGTGCGGTAAGTTTGGTGAGGCTATAGTGGTCGGCATTGATGCTCGGGATGGGCATGTAGCCATTCATGGCTGGCAGAAAGGCACTGGAGTTAGCGCTTTAGAGCTGTGCCGAAGGATGGCAGATATGGGAGTGAGGCGTCTTATTTATACCGATATAAAGCGTGATGGCACATTAACCGGGCCTGATTTTAAGGCGATAGCTGAACTTGTTGGCAGTATGGATTTGCCGGTCATCGCTGCCGGTGGCATTTCAACATTAGGCCATCTGAGGAAACTTGGGGGACTAGGGGTCGAGGGGGCTATTGTGGGCAAGGCACTCTATACGGGCGATATAGACTTGAGAGAAGCCCTGGCTATTAGCAAAACGTAGGAACAGGTCTTTAGACCTGTACGAAGACGGACAGACCTGAAGGTCTATCCCTACGAGGGATAATGTCTTAAAATGTAGGGACAGGTCTTTAGACCTGTACGAAGACGGACAAAAGGGATGCTC
>Ga0307380_10001643_pt1 | contig 32570 bp, 27 predicted proteins | sample UN3MG_FD_202239 | JGI IMG/M metagenome (GOLD analysis project Ga0307380, IMG submission 202239) | Soil microbial communities from Risofladan, Vaasa, Finland - UN-3 | ecosystem: Environmental > Terrestrial > Soil > Coastal area > Acid sulfate soil | place: Finland: Risofladan, Vaasa | collected...
AAAGAGGCCCTGCTGAATAAGAGTCTCAAAGCCACAGCCTCGCTCAACAACGGCGCTGCAAATCGTGCCCTGGACGGCGAGCTTTCAAGCCGCTGGGACACAGGCAGGCCGATGAAGCCCGGCGACTGGTTCGTGCTGGACCTCGGCGTCGAGAGTACGATAAAAGGCCTGACTCTCGATACCAGGAATTCGTCCAATGACTACCCGCGTGGATATGAAGTCTATGTCTCTTTCGACGGCGGAAGCTGGGGCAAACCCGTCATTACCGGCAAGGGCACCAATCCGATCACTGAAATCAAGTTCGGCAAACCTGTGCGGACCAGATTCATTAAGATCCTGCAGACCGGCTCATCCGATAGTTGGCACTGGTCGATACACGAACTGAAGCTCGATCTTCAATAAACTATAGATCAAATATGATATCTTAAATTTCGCACTCCATGAGGAGTCGCCGAGCTTTGCGTTTTCATTTTCGATTTCTGAGCAGCTCTATGAATTGCCTGGCCTGTAATTGAGCCAGGCTGTCTACGATTATATCCGCTCTATGCAGGTCCGCCCGCTTCCTTGTGGTCGTTACAGCCACGACCGGCATACCCGCGGCCTTGCCGGCCTCTACGCCCTGGATCGCATCCTCGACGACTACGCAACTATCGGCGCCGAGTGATAGTTTTTCGGCGGCCTTTAGAAAAGTATCCGGCGCCGGCTTGCCGTTGGTTACATCCTGGCCGGTAACGTAGGCATCGAAATAATCCTGCAGGTCCGTACGCTCTAAAACAAGGTCCAGGTTGGCCCGCGGCGCCGAAGAGCCGACCGCCAGGAGAAAATCTTCGTTCTTTAAATCGCAGAGCAAAGCTTTCGCTCCTTCCGATGGGGCCAGTTTATCAGCAATAAGCTCGCGATATCGCTGCTCTTTCCAATCGGCCAGCCGGCAGACCTCGCCGGAAGACGCATCCCGGCCGAGCAACATTGGGATTATCTGGTAATTTTGCATGCCGAAGGTGCTGTAAAAGAACTCATCCGTCATGGAAAAGCCTTCTTTTTCGGCCAGGTCGTACCACGATTGCTTGTGTGCCCAGCCGGTATCGACCAGCACACCGTCAAGATCGAAAATAACGCCCATCCGGCTGTCAGACTCCAGTTCGGGAGATTGCAAAACATCGGCACCGCAAGTCGTCTCTTTCGGTAGAGTCCTTCTCCCCTTCGGGAGTTCGTCTCCCCTTCGGGAGAATGCTAAATGTGTCATTTGCTATAAAATCCTTAATAATAAATATGAATGTGAAGGGGTTCACGGTTCAGGGTTCAACGGTTCAACGGTTCAAGGTTGAAAAGGTTCAGGGTTTAAGGTTAAAAATAGGACTATTCCACCAACTTTGAACCGTGAACCTGGAACATTAAACCCAGAACCATGAGATTTTCGATAGCCAGGCTATAAATTGACGATTTTAAGCGAGGAAATGCAAAATTGGCAACCTTAAATCGTAAATTGTCAATCTTAAATCGACAATCCAGTAACAGATTCTCGCTTCTCCTTGAATCTCGGGCAAATTTTATGACTAAAAAACCGCCTTTATGGCCTTAAAAGGCCGATACGGAAAAAATATTTAAAATCTTCCAGATTCGTTATCAACATTTACCCCGCGAGAAACGCTGTCTATATAGATAGTGGCGCTCTTTGCGTTATCTCATGGGCTGAACCCCGCGAGAAACGCTGTAAATTACGAGTACGTTAGAAGGTTCCCGGTTCAACGGTTTAAGGTTAAAAATAGGACTATTCCACCAACTTTGAACCGTGAACCTGGAACATTAAACCCAGTGTGTTGTTTTGTAAATTTTTAGGTGCGGTGGCGCCGGGGGCGCGTGAGAGGCAACTTTCCGTGCCTTCGGCTGCTTATTATAAATGAACTTTTGCAAAATGGAGATTAGGCATACTTTGAAAAGGAAAAATCTTCTTTTTTGATTTTTCCTTGTCAAGTAGGAACTGCTTGATAGATAATTACTTACGTTAATTATTTAAGGAAATCAAAGAACGAATTTCCTTAAATAATATATGCCTAATCTCCATTTTGCAAAACTCTTATTATAAGGAGTAATCTCTGTGCATAGGGACCATGACGTTTTCATTGAAGGGATTGAGCAGGAGAAACGACTCGAACTGACCTTTTTCAGCAGGAAACTTTGCCGGGAAGTAGTAAGTCTATGCGCTCCGTTGCATTACGGCAAGGGTCCGGCCAGCCCCGCCACAGGTGCGGAGTATGAGCTGGAATGTTATTATCTATGGGATTTTGGGGCTAAGAAGGGCAGTAGTTTCCTGGCCTTGTCGCCGTCGCAAATCGTCAGTATGAAACTGACAGAGGATGTTTTTTACGTCCAGGAATTCTATAGCCTAAGCAGCCGTGTAGAAAAACCGGCAAAAAGCCCCGATGTGTAGGGTGTGCACTGCACACCTTCAACGCTCATTAACGGATGATTTGTTTCAGGCCCTTTACGAGTCTGCCTATGCCTTCGGCGGCGGTTTCTTTTTGGAGAGCGCCGTAGGCGACACGCAAGTAGCACGTATCTTCCATGCCGAAAGTCATGCCGGGGATGACGGCGACTTTATGCTGTTCGATTAGCTCCCGGACGAGATCCATGGGATCCAAGTTCTTGTGGACTCGCAGCAGGAAATAAAAAGCGCCGTTTGCGGGAGGAACGTCGAGAAAATCGGCGATTCCGGCCAGCTCATCCAGGCATATCCGGCGGATTTCGGTGGTCATTTCCAGCTTTTGACGGCAATACGACCGACCTGCCTTCATCGCTCCGACGGCGGCCCACTGCGAGATGACCGGGGCACAGATCAGGATTGTGTCCTGAATCTTTCGGACCGGCATGAAAAGACGCTCGGGTATGACCATCCAGCCGATCCGCCAGCTCGCGAAGCCGTAAGCCTTGGAAAGAGAAAACAGCGAAATCGTATGCCCGGCGGCCCCGGCAATCGAGCCGGGCGAAAAGTGCAGGGCATCGTCGTATGTGAAGTATTCGTATGCTTCGTCGCTGATGTGGTAGATGCCGTTGCTGCGGCAGATTTCGTTGACCCGCCGTAAGTCCGATTCGCGATATACCGCGCCGGTCGGATTATTAGGCGAAATTGTTACGACGGCGCGTGTTCGCTCGGTAATGGCGGCGGCGATTGCCTCCGGCTGCAACTGGTAGTCGTCGTCGGTCGGTACGCAGACGGCTTTGCAGTCGGAAATCGCCACCGCCATCTCATGGTTGAAATAGTACGGCAGTTGGAGAATTATTTCGTCGCCCGGGTCGGTAATGGCGAGAACGGCGTTCATAAATCCCATGTTCGCCCCGGCGGTTACGACAATTCGGCTGCCGTCCGGAGAGATGCAGTTTTCCTTTTCGAGTTTTTGTCCGATTGCATCCAGCAGTTCGCCGATGCCCTGGACGAGCTTGTACTTATGGTTCTCCGGGTCGGCAAGGAATTTCTCAATAGCCTCGATTGCCTGCTGGGGCGGGCCGTAATAAGCGACGCCCTGGCCGAGCGAAATCGTGCCGGGATTGCTGCGAATCAGCTCGCCGACCACTGGGATGATCGGCGACTGCACGGATTGCATCCTGAGACTGTCGTACATCGATTGTGACCCCTGCCGTCAGACCGTATAGGTCGAAGCTGCGGTATTTCCGCCCCGGCCGGTCCAGTTCGTATGGAAGAATTCGCCTCGCGGCTTATCGACCCGCTCGTATGTATGGGCGCCGAAATAATCCCGCTGGGCCTGTAAAAGATTGGCTGGCAGACGCTCGTGGCGATAGCCGTCATAGAATGTCAGGGCAGAGCTGATCGTCGGTAACGGAATACCCAGTTTTACCGCGGTAGTAACGACGCGACGCCACGATCTTTGGGCCTGTCTGACGGCCTTTTTAAAGAACGGGTCGAGCAGCAGGTTCTCCAGCTTGGGTTTCTTGACGAAGGCTTCTTTTATCTTGCCCAGGAAGGCCGAGCGGATTATGCAGCCGCCCCGCCACATCAGGGCGATACCGCCGTAATTCAGGTTCCATTTGTATTCCGCAGCCGCAGCTCGCATCAACTGATAGCCCTGAGCGTAGCTGACGATTTTCGAGGCGTAAAGGGCCTGGCGCAGGTCATCGAGGAATTTCTCTTTGTCACCTCTGAACGCAGCCCTTGGGCCTTTGAGGGACTTGGCTGCTTTGACTCGCTCTTCTTTCAGCGCCGACAGGCAACGTGCGAACACGGCCTCGCCGATGAGCGTCAAAGGCTGGCCCTGATTCAGGGCCTCGATGGCGGTCCATTTGCCGGTGCCCTTCTGGCCTGCGGTGTCGAGGATAAGGTCGATGACTTCGTTGCCGTCCTCGTCCTTGTAGCCGAGAATGTCGCGCGTGATTTCGATCAGGTAAGAATCAAGCTCGCCCTTGTTCCACTCGGTAAGGCACTCGTGCATTTCCTGGTTAGTCATGCCGAGGCCTTCTTTCATCATCTGGTAGGTCTCGCAGATCATCTGCATGTCGCCGTACTCGATGCCGTTATGGACCATTTTGACGAAATGTCCGGCGCCGTTTTCGCCGACCCATTCGCAGCATGGTTCGCCGTCTTCGGTCTTGGCGCAAACCGCCTGGAAGATGGGTCCGACGTGTTTCCATGCCGGCGGTGAGCCGCCGGGCATAATCGACGGGCCGAGCAGGGCGCCTTCTTCGCCGCCCGAGACGCCGGTGCCGATATAGAGCTTGCCCTTGCTCTCGACGTATTCGGTGCGCCGCATCGTGTCGGGGAAGTGGGAGTTGCCGCCGTCGATGATGATGTCACCGTCTTCGATGTGGGGCAATACTTTGTCGATGAAGGCATCGACCGCTTCGCCGGCCTTGACCATCAGCATAATCTTGCGGGGTTTTTCAAGGTTCTCGGCCAGCTCTTCGATGCTGTGACAGCCGATGATATTTTTGCCTTTTGCGCGGCCTTCGATGAAGTCGTCCACTTTCGATACGGTTCGGTTAAAACAAGCTACCTTGAAGCCTTTGCTTTCCATGTTCAGGATGAGGTTTTCCCCCATAACCGCCAGGCCTATAAGGCCGATATCAGCTTTTGCCATTTTCTAAAACTCCTTTCGCGTTTTGTTTCTCGTATTTTGCAGTACGAGGTACGTAATTATTGTTTTGGTATTGTCGGAATATAGCCGTTAGACAAACGGTGCAGGACTTCGCCGGCGTGATGCACGACAAGGATTCCTTCGTCTTCTCTATTCTCGTAGTCGGCTATATTTATATCATTCGGGTTCAGATAGTCAAGGTTTACTTTTTCGCATCGTTGTTTGCTTATGCTCGTGGCGAGCACTACGTTGGCCCGCGGTTTTTCTACGCCGTCGATGAAGGTGCCGATGCCCTTGACGTGGGTCGAGTGTGCCATGATTCCCCTGGGGACTCCGGCGAACTGCTCCATGCGTTTGAGGAAATAGTCGCGGGTATGATAACCGATTTTGTCGAGCCATTTGCCGTGTGTGTACGAAATCTCGGTGATGTGCGGGGCATAAATAATCAATGTTCCGTCGTCGGCGAGGATCGGTTCGAGTTTGTACATGACCTTGCCCGCCGTCCAGATATCGTCGTACATTTCCGGGGCGATGCCGAGAATCGTGTTGTAGGGCTTGTCTTTGTATGTGATATGCACCTGCTCGGACAAATCCGCGGCCTTTTCCCATGTTTCGAGCGTGTCTCCGATGAAGATGCCCTTGAGCGCATCTTCCAGCGCGACGATGGCGAACAGCTTGTGCGGCATCGTAATCATAGACGCTGCTTTTTCCACGACCTTTCGCGTCGGCGTCCATTTGCTGCCGTTTATCAAAGGATTGGTTACAACGGCGCCCAGCCAGTGGAAGAAGTGGATAATATCGTCGCCGGCGATACCGGGGAAGATGTACTTGTGCCCGCCGGAGAAACCAACGACCTCATGCGGAAACACGGGGCCTAAGATGAAAAATTCATCGTACTCGAAGAGCAGCTTGTTGATTGCCACGTCAACTTCTTCGGCAAACAAACCGTCGCTGATCTGCTCGATTTCGTCGGCTGAGATTTTGCCGATGGAAGTGAAAGTCTGCGGCTCTTCCCATTCGTGGTTGAAGAATTTTACCGCCGCGTATTTGTTCTTACGCTCATCCGGCGTCATGCTGAGCCTGGCGCAAATCTGCTCTTCGCTCATCGGCTGATGAGTCCCCAGGGCAACCAGGCAATCGACTGCCTTTGCCTTTGGTCCCAGGAATTCGTAGATGATTTTGAAAATCTCGCCGATAGGCCCCGACCGCGTATTGTCGGGGATTATCATCAGGATGCGTTTGCCGGCGTAGTCGTTCTTTGAAAAGAACTCGCCAACCGCTTCGCGTGCCTGCCCGGTCTCGACACAAGCCTCTTTATTTTGTCGCTCAATTACCATTGTTCGTATTTCTCTTTATGCTTTACTATTTACGCATCACACTTAACGCTATTTCCAGGGCGGCAGCTCCGGCAGATACGAATCAAATTCCGCGATGAGTTTTTGTTCGTACTCGCCGGCATATTCGCCGTTGACAAATTTATCGAACGCTTCATCGCCGAAACGCTTCCACGATTCGATTTCGTTGCCGGGATTGACGGGATAGAACAACGCATCATTTGCCCCGGCGGCCTTCATGTCACCCGGCGCATCGCCGATCATCAGGACGTGGTTCTTCTCGTATCTGCCCTTCGTGGCATAGCCGAGGTGCTGAGCTTTTGTTCCCATCTCCTGGCCGGCAATGACTTCGACGTATTTGGCTATGTCGTGCTCTTCCCATTCTCGCCTGAGCGCTTCATCGGGCGTGGCCGAAACGACAATTACATCCGCTAATAGCTGGATTTTTTCCAGCGACTGGCGCACATTCGGAAAGGGCGGCATGCCCTTAACGATTTCCCCGATAGCCCAATTGACACGCTCGCTCCAGGTGAGTGCGAGCTGGAGCTCTTTTTTAGCCTCCGGGTCGGTGGCCTTCTCGATGGCCTGCTTGAGGCCGTCGTTACTGAGCAGGCTTTTGGGATCGTCGACCCATGCGAAATAATGCGGGTATTGAGGAACTTCGAAGCCTCTGGTCTTTGTCATCGGATGCTCCGGCAGCAACTCGGCAATGATTCGCCTGGCGGTTTTATGCCGGTTGGCGCCTCGCGTCTTTGAAAACAGATCCGCGAAGTCCTTGCATTCGCGGGCCGCCTGGGCGACCGGCTGTAAGGCGAAGTAAGCTATCAGCCACGGGCAAAAACATTCGCGATGCTTGATTCCCATCGTATCGAAAGCACAGCCGTCGGAATCTATGCCGACGAAGAATTTGTGTTTGGGTCTGAATTCCTTCAATGGTCTTGCCGGGTCAATATCGACCATCATTTTTTCCAATGAAATAATCATTCATCAATCATCATTAATCAATTGTTCAGACTCCGCTGAAAGCCGAGAATCCGCCGTCGATGGGGACGACAATGCCGGTGACGAATTTTGCCGCATCGCTCAGCAGCCACATCACGGTTCCGACCAGCTCTTCCGGCTGGCCGAACCTTCCCATGGGTGTATGATCGATAATTGTTTGGCCTCGGGCGGTTAAATCGCCGGTTTTCTCGTCGGTCAGCAGGAACCGGTTCTGTTCGGTCAGGAAGAAGCCCGGTGCTATTGCGTTTACGCGGATGTCTTTAGAATAGTTCTGGCAAACATGCACGGCCAGCCACTGCGTGAAGTTGCTTACCGCCGCTTTGGCCGCCGAATAGCCGGGGATCTTGGTCAGGGGGCTGAATGCGCACATGCTGGAAATATTCAGGATTATCCCGCCCCCGCTTTCGGCCATTTCCTTGCCGAAGACCTGGCTCGGCAGCAATGTCCCGATGAAATTCAGGTTGAAAACAAACTGCAAGGCCTCGCTCGGCAGGTCGAAAAAGGACAGGTCCGGCGACGTGGTAGCTTCTTTTTTATTTCCGCCGGCCCCGTTAATCAGGATATCGATTTTACCAAACTCGGCGTTAATTTTCTCGCGGGCTGCTTCCAGGCTCGCTTTATCCAGCACGTTGCACTTTACGGCAATGGCCCGGCCGCCGGTGGAGTTGATCTTCTCGGCAACTTTTGCCGCCGCGGGTTCAATTAAATCCAAGACGGCAACTTTTGCCCCGGCCTTGGCCAGCTCTGTAGCCATCGTGCCGCAAAGAACGCCGCCGCCCCCGGTTATCACAATTGTCTTGTCTTTCAAGTCGAATAAATCGCTCATTATACCTTCCTTCTTGCTTAAATATGCTTCAAAACAAATTCACTCAAATCTTGCTAAAATCACACACTTCCGGCAGAATATACAACGGTTCGATAGAGAATTCAACTGTTTTTAGAGCCCGGAAACGGCCGGGGCGAAACTCTGGAAGGATAACGTATGGCAAACTACATGATAGCACGTTTTGACGAGATTGACGCGGTTAAATGTCCCTGCGGCTTTGCCAAAAGGGCGTTTGCCGGCCCGGATAATTCCACCGCCACGATGCACATAGTAGATATCCAGGCCGACTCGCAGGTGCATTATCATAAAAAACTGACCGAAATCTACCTCGTCCTCGAAGGCTCCGGCCAAATGGAGCTGGACGGCGAGAAAATCCCTGTCGAGCCATACACCGCCATATTCATCAAGCCCGGCTGCCGCCATCGCGCCGTCGGGAAAATGCGAATAATAAATGTCTGTATCCCACCTTTTGACGCAAAAGACGAGTGGTTTGATTAGCACAAGCTGCTTCTTAATGGTATAATACAAAGATGATCAGACTTCAGAAAGATCGAACCAGACTAAGGAAACTAAGCGACGAGGACGATAACTTTGTGGATGCGTCGCCCGCGGAGCGACTGGGCATGATTTGGGAGCTGACCGCTGAACTATGGTCTTTGAGAGGGCATGACTGTGCTCAACAGCGATTACAAAGACATGTTGCAAGTCTTGGATTCGCAACGACTTCAAAGAGTCGCTCGAGTTGTTCAACAAGCACAAAGTTGAATACCTCATCTTCGGCGGTTACGCCTCAGCCTTTCACGGCGCCCCGTGCCTTACAATGAAGCGATTTCGTTAGCGTTTGTCGTTATCTTGTTTCGAGTCCTCCTCGAATAGTGTAGGGATTGCTTTCTTCAGGTGTTTTTCAAGAAAGACCCATAGTCTAATCACTTTATCAAAGTCCGGATCTCCGTGAAAGGACGAACCTATCATAGTATTCATATTCTGCTTGGTACGTGACACCGGATACGCGCTGGTAATCAGCCCAAAGACCGCCTCCGCCGCCACGATACTCAAAGCAGTTTTTCGCACTTCCAACCATCATACTGACATCCTTTTTGCTTGACAGGCTCGTAGTCCTTTTGACTAATCAAAAGGACTACGAGCCTTGTTGCAATCGGAAGGATTGGGGATTGGTATTTAGTAGGTATGTGGAATCACGGGCCCGGCGAGTGGAAAATTCTTCGTGACAAAAAGTTCCTTGGCCCGAGAGTGATACTGAATTCTGAATCGCTCGCTTTTATTTCCGTCTGGGTTTTTTTAAGGCTTTCCATTCAGGAAAATTGTTGCAATAGCGGGTAATAAGAATTATCCCTGGATTAGGGTCAGTTTTGAGAAAATCGAAAATGTTGCCAGAAAAATCGTAGAACAAACCAAAGCTCAAGCGGTGGTTCTTTTCGGCTCGCACGCTCGAAACCAGGCCTCAATGAACAGCGACGTTGACCTGCTGGTGATTGCCGAAAGCGACCCTCCAAGACATAAACGCAGCCGGCAACTGCACCTCATGTTCAAACCGTATCCTTTTCCGATGGATATTCTGGTCTACACTCCCAGGGAAGTGGAGACAGAGCGGGAATTCGAGTTCTCGTTCATCTCCAGAGTATTGCGAGAGGGCAAGAGACTGTATGGACAAACAGTCTGAACATGCCGGAAGATGGATTAGCAAGATGGCAGGGTGAGATGAAATCGCACCAATCATGTCTGCCGCCATCGCGCTGTTTGAAAGATGCGAATCGTAAACGTCTGTATCCCCCCCTTCGACCCCGAAGATGAATGGTTCGATTAAGGCACATGTAAAGCCATGTCTGCCTGCCAGGTATCCTATCACCAAATGAAATCAGTACATCCCCCGATCTCTGTACAAAAGAGCCTGACTTCTTGATTAAGTTCGTATCCACTATGGCCGATTAAGCTTTATGAAAGCCCAGATTCGTCCTCTTTGATCCTTTTGGCTCATTGTCAATTCGACAAGCCATCACAAATCAAATTGCGGGGGGGCAAGATCATGAGCGATAGAATGGCCTGGAGAAGATTACTGGTTGAGAAGAGATTCCGTGTTTAAGAGGCCGGAGCCAAGGATTTTATTGTGGTCTTTTACCGATTTCCTAACATTTCATCGGAGTATAAAAAGCAGTAGGGAGCGATGAAATCGCACCAATTATGTCGGAATCCGGCAAATAATGCGAAATATCGCACTCTATGATGAGAAGGTATTGACAAATCCTTATTGTTAGTTTAATATTGCTCTGAGAATAATAGGAAATCTTAGGTTGGAGATGTGATGAAGATTTTGACGATTGTACTGCTTTTTTTAATAGCGATGATGATGGGATGTTCGAATTCAGATAACCAAGCATTGTCCTTATGGAATGAGCGGCAGATGGATGACGATCAAAGAATATATGGAAGCCCCTATGAAGGCCAAGACCAATGGCAGAGCGTTTGGCTGCCTACTCCTTATTGAAATTAAGCCCTAATTTTATCTTGCGGTTTGTGACGAACACAGCATCAGACACCACCCCCAACCCACGAATCAACACCGGCTTATCAGAATTCTCATACATTCCGTGCTACACGCAATACGAACTGCCATCCAGTGAGGAGTCACGGAGATTTTTTTGGATTTCACTTGATACCCAACATCTAATTTAGTATAATGTACACCAAACATACGTGTTTCGTATATCGTATGTCATAAGGCGGATGGAAGAAAACAGAGAAGGGTTGGGCAAGTAGTAAATCGTAAACCTGTGCCGGCGAAAGCAGGTATTGTAATCTTGTGCCCGCGAAAGCGGGTATAGTAAATCCGGAGTTTCTCCGGCCGGTCTATTTGAAAAAACAAAGCCAATTTGCCGGGGGCTAAAAATGATGCAAAGTCAATATTTACATAGGATTATGAAGATTTTACGCTCCGTAAGAGCCCAAAAAACAAAGCCAAAACAAACCCAATCAAAGCCAATTGAAGGGGGCCGAATGACAGCTCTCAAAGTATGATTAACAGAGTACGATTTGAAAAAACAAAGCCAATTTGCGGTGAGGCAAATGGACGTAAATGCTTATAAAAAGGTGGATTATGAAAATTTATGCATTTTCCGGCTGCGAAAAAACAAACCCAATCCGTCAGGCCACTCGATGTCGGTGTGGAATTGCCGGACTGATCAAAGCCAATTTCAAGCGCGACGAGGATTTTTCTGCTTATTACACAAGAGATTGCCACGGCCCTTTGGGCCTCGCAATGACATTTTGTGGAGGTTTTATATAAAGCGCGGCCGAGAAGAGGGAAATTGTTCGTCGCGTCTGCTATTTAACCGGATTAAGGCTATTTACAAACCAGTCAGCGATCGGTATTATAATCGGCATATATGCCGATGTAGCTCAATGGTAGAGCACAGCTTTCGTAAAGCTGAGGTTGAGGGTTCGACTCCCTCCATCGGCTTTATTGAAGCAGTATTGATATTTATTCTTAGTTTTCATATGTCTTTAGGCGACACATCTGCAGAAGCTGAAGAAATCCTGTGCCGGTTGTATCGGAATATGACGATAGCACAAAAAGCACAGCGTTTATTCAGTGCCTATCGCATGGGAAAAATGCTGAGTATGGCCGGTATTCGCATGAATCATCCTGATGCCACCGAGGAGCAAGTTTGGCATCTTTGGGCCAGGCGCCACCTCGGCGATGAGCTTTACGAAAGGGTTTATCAGGGAAGAAATGGAAACGATACAGAATAGTCAGAGGTTGGTTATGGGCAATGTTGATAATGCGGCAGCGATGTTTAAAGAAGGTTTTTCGTGTTCGCAGGCGGTGCTCGGAACTTATTGCGAGCGGTACGGGCTGGATAAGAAGCAGGCCTGTAAGATTGGCAGCGGTTTCGGCGGCGGGATGCACATAGACCAGGCCTGCGGGGCGGTGACGGGCGCGTTTATGGTCATCGGATTAAAATACGGCAGGACCAGAGCGGATGATGTCGAAGCCAAGATGAAAACGGCCAGGTCAGTGGTGGAATTTGCGAAAAAGTTTAAGGCACGCCACGGTTCTGTCGGTTGCACGGAGCTTCTCGGCTGTAATATCAGCACTCTGGAAGGTTTTGAAGAGGCGAAGAAGAAAGATTTATTTAAACAGGTCTGCCCAAAATACGTGATATCGGCAGCAGAGATTTTAGATGAGATGCTTTGATGCCTGAGCCGCTCAGCAAAAAATCCGTAAAACTAAAACAGATCCTGGAAGAGCTGGGTAAAGTCGTCGTTGCCTATTCGGGCGGGGTGGACAGTACGTTTCTGCTCAGTTCGGCGGTCGATACGCTTGGGGCGGATAACGTCCTGGCTTACATGAGTGTGGGGCCGTCCGAGCCCGGCAATCTATTTGAAAGGGCGGTCAAATTTGCCAAGAGCATCGGCGTGGAGTTTCAGACAGTCGATGCCGATGAGCTGACCGATCCGAATTTCACCGCCAACAAGGCCGACCGCTGCTTCCATTGCAAGTCGCATCTGTGCAAAATTTTGCTGGACGTCGCTCGGCAGCGCGGTTTCGATAATGTGATATTCGGCACGAATTTCGACGACCTCGACGATTTTCGGCCGGGCAACCGCGCTCTCAAGACCTTCGGTATCCGCTCGCCATTAGCCGAGGCGAAGCTTACTAAGGACGATATCCGCAACCTCAGCCGAGAAATGAATCTGCCGACAGCCGAACAGCCCGCTTCACCGTGCCTGGCCTCGAGAATCGTCTACGGGCTGGAGGTTACCGAGAAGCGGCTGGGGCAGATTGACGAGGCGGAGAATTTCTTGAGAGGGCTGGGTCTCGTCGAATTTCGCGTTCGCCATCACGATACGGTCGCCCGGATCGAAGTGAATCCGAAGGATATCGAGAAGGTAACGACCGAGCCGGCCCGTTCGCAGATCGTCGAAAAGTTAAAGTCGCTCGGTTTTAAGTTCGTAACCGTTGATTTGCAGGGTTTCCGCTCCGGCGCACTCAACGAGGCGCTCTCGGAGCAGCAGAAGCGAAAAAATCTATAATTACACAAGCTAATGGATGTATCGTCATTGCGAGGCCTGTCTTGTAGGCTGTGGCAATCTCATTCGTTACGCTGTAAATAAATGAGCGCAAAACAATTTTATGTTTACATAATGACAAATAAAACAAGTACCGTTCTATACACAGGAATAACCAACAACCTTAGAAGGCGAGTATATGAACATAAACAAAAACTTGTAGAAGGCTTTACAAAAAAATACAATGTCGTAAGACTTGTTTACTACGAGGTGTTTAGTGATTGCTATAGTGCCATCCAGAGAGAAAAACAAATCAAAGACGGGCCTCGCAGGAAAAAGGAGGAACTGATAAATAGTATAAATAAAGATTGGCAAGATCTTTACGAAGACCTTTGAGATTGCCACGTCCTGATAAAAGAAATCAGGACTCGCAATGACAACGACGCGCGAATTGTCATTGCGAGGCCTGTCTTGTAGGTCGCGTCAATCTTATTCGTTACGGCTTGGATTGTTGTGCAGGCCATTCCGGCAGCGTCGCTTTGTTTGTGATGATAATGGTTAATTAAGGACATGATATGGTAGACAGAAATAAATTCAAACTGATGAAGACATTTTTTTCATTGGCAATTTTTCTGGGTTTGTGGACATTCTTTGGTTTGTGCTGCGCCAATGCAGCCGGCGCTGGAGCAGACGAATTTGAGCTGCGTATCATGACATTCAACATTCGCTACGGCAGCGCCAATGACGGCGAGAACCATTGGAAGAACCGGAAAGAAATGGTCTGCGACGTTATCCGCAATCACCCGAGCGACGTGGTGGGCCTGCAGGAGGCGCTGCGTTTTCAGATGGACTCGATTCGCGAAGCCCTGCCCGTGTACGGCGAGATCGGCGTCGCTCGCGAGGACGGCAATAACGAAGGCGAGTACTCCTCCATCCTCTATCGCACGGACCGCTTCGGCGTCGGCGAGTCGGGGACATTCTGGTTCTCCGATACGCCTGAGGTTGCCGGCTCGAACACATGGGGCAACGCCTGTGTCCGAATCTGCTCCTGGGCCAGGCTCATTGAAACCAAGACGGGCAAAGCGTTCTATATTTTCAACCTCCACCTGGACCACGTCTCGCAGCCTTCCAGGGAAAAAAGTGCCGTCCTGCTGGCCGAACGCATCCGGAACAGAAGGTATAAAGATCCTTTCGTGGTGACGGGCGATTTTAACACGGGTGAGAACAATCCGGTGATAACGTATCTCAAGGGCCAGATCGCTGTCGAGGGCCCCGGCGGGAGTAAAGCGAAAACACCGGTTCGGATGGTAGATACGTTTCGCGTCCTGCATCCGGACGTTAAGGATGTAAGAACCGCACACGGATTCAAGGGGACGAGGCAGGGCAATAAAATCGACTACGTGTTTGTGCCGCCGGGGGCGAAAGTTCTCGAAGCACAGATTCTGTACGACAACACTGACGGCCGCTATCCTTCCGACCATTACCCTGTTGATGCCAGGTTTCGTCTGCCCGTAACCGGCGCTCGCTGAGCGTACCGACGGCCGGATTATTCCGGAGCATGAAATGTGATATAGGTATCTATGCTATCTGAGACTTGAGACTACGAATCCGAGTTGTCAGCGGACCATCCTGATTCCCGTTTGTGCCTCGAACAGGTTGCGATAGCTGGCCGGATGGTATAGTTTGAAATCGATTGCACGGATGTACTCTTCGGGCCCGCAGTGGCGAACGTTGTCGATCAGCGAAGAAATCTGCTTTTGCGAGCGAAACGCGGCGATCGCCTGGAGCTTGTTCTCAAGATACGATATGGGAGTACGCATTCGCAGCGTCGGCGGTTCGGCGAAGTCACAATAGACGGCATAGGTGTTCACATAAGGCACTTTGTCCAGATGCTCGCCCAGCTCCGGCCAGATATTGCCCGCGGAGTGGAACAAGCTGATTAGAAACTCGTCGTAAATGATACGATGGTCGGGATGCAAATCATTCCAGGTCGGCAGGAAACACTGCGTCGGCTGTATTTTTCGCAGATGATGCGTGAAAGCATTCTGCAGGCCGGTAAAACCGCTGATGGTCACGGGATCGTCAGGATTTGCGGGGCGCCGGCCGCGATGATTACTGAGCTGGCAGTCCGGGAAGCCGAGCCAGATGATATTCTTCTTCGGCACGCCCAGGCTTTGGTAACATTCGAAACTCTCGTTGCGCCGTATCTCGGCGATGCTGTCCTTCTCGTCAAGGCTGCAATAGCCCATGCTGCCGTCGGTAACGATGAGGATATGGACGGGGACATTTTCCCGCCTGGCGAGCTGGATGAGAAGGCCCGCTCCCAGAACCGCATCGTCATCGTGTGGGCTTATCATCAGGAGCCGCTCTTTTTTACCTTGCCAGTGTCGCGAAACATCGGCAAGCTTCGAGCCGGTCCTTCGTTCGTTTCCGACCAGGCGTACAAATTCGAAATTTTCTTGCATTCGTCTGAACTCACAGTTAGATTTGAAAGTTAACCATACGAAGCAGGGCAACAACTGGCTATTAATTTCTCAAACAAGGATGTAACAAGGATGGATATTATAGGCAGCTTTAGGGAAAAAGCAAGAGGGAAAAATCTTTCGGTTGTTTTGCCGGAGGGCAGAGACGAGCGAATCATTCGGGCCGCGCGGAGACTTAAGGATGAAGATATTGCCCGGCCGATTGTGCTCGGAAAACCCGAACAGATCGAAGCGGCGATAGAAAAAGCCGGTGTCACTCTCGACGGCATCGAGATTATCGATCCGAAAGAAAACGATAGACTCGATTTTTATGCGGAAAGGTACAGCGACCAGAGGGAAGGAATCTCCGTCGAAGTAGCAAGACACATCGTCGTAAAGCCCTTGTTCTATGGGGGCATGATGGTGGCGTGCGGCGATGCAGATACGGCCGTGGGCGGCGTTGCCAGCGCGACCACAACTCTGATTCAGGCGGGTGTCTTAACCGTCGGATTGGTCCCCGGCATTGAAACTCCGTCCAGCTACTTTCTAATGGTGATTCCGAGCTTCCTCGGCGAAAAGGACAAGGCCTTTATTTATGCCGACTGTGCCGTCAATGTCGATCCGACCGCCGGGCAATTAGCGGATATTGCCCTGGCTTCTGCTATAAGTGCGAGAAGACTCCTTGGCCAGGAACCCCGGGTTGCTCTGCTGTCATTCTCCACGAAGGGCAGCGGTGCCGGTGCGAGTGTTGACAAAGTCAGGGAGGCTCTGAGAATAGCGAGGCAGCGTGAGCCCGGCCTGGCTATCGACGGGGAATTTCAGGCCGACTCTGCAATCGTACCCAGAGTGGCCGCAAAGAAAATCAAAGATGAAAGTGCCGTCGCGGGAAAGGCCAATGTTATAATTTTCCCCGACCTGAACTCGGGAAACATCGCCTATAAGCTAACGCAGTACATGGCCGACGCCCAGGCCATCGGGCCGTTCCTGCAGGGATTTACTAAACCCATCACGGACCTTTCGAGAGGCGCCACCGTAGATGACATAGTTGCCACAGTGGTACTGACTCTGGGACAACTGCTGTAAAGTACAAATCTCGTATGAGGTAAATGCAGACCACATTTGAAAGGACAATAAAGACAATGAAAGTGCTTGTTATCAATGCAGGTAGCTCCTCAGTCAAGTATCATTTATACCGGATGCCACAGGCGGAAGTTCTCGCTATGGGATTTGTTGAAAGAATCGGAGAAGAGACCTCCGAGCTTTCCCACTTTTTTCACGGCAAAACCTACACAGTGCCGACAAAGATCGAAGACGTCGAAAAGGCAATGGAACTCATACTCCAGACGCTTGTCAACAAGGAAGTGGGAGTTTTGCATCACATATCCGAGATTAGCGCCGTTGGCCACAGGGTCGTCCACGGAGGCGAAGAGTTTACCGGCTCCGTAGTCATCGACGAAGATGTCATTGCCTCAATCGAAAAATTTGCGGACCTTGCTCCCTTGCATAATCCCCCGAACCTTGCAGGCATTCTGGCCGCCCAGCACAATCTCCCTGATACAAAACAGGTTGCCTGCTTCGACACCGCATTTCATGCGACTATTCCAAAAGTCGCCTACATGTACGCCCTGCCGTATGAACTTTATGAGAAGTACGGCATCCGAAGATACGGCTTCCACGGAATCTCCCACAGGTACGTTGCCAGGCGTGCCGCCGCTATCATGGGCAGGGAAAAATACGATATCAATGCCATTACCTGTCATCTCGGCAACGGCTGCTCCATTACCGCCGTGAAAAACGGCAGGTCGATTGACACCTCGATGGGACTGACACCATTGGAAGGCGTGCCGATGGGAACACGGTCGGGCGATCTTGACCCTGCGATTCTCTTTTATCTCGCCGATAAAGGCTACGATGCGGAAGCTTTAAAAAGACTTTGCAACACAAAGAGCGGCCTGCTCGGCATATCGGGGGTCTCGAATGATGTGAGGAACCTCGAAGAATTAGCAGTAAAAGGCCATGCCCGGGCGCAACTTGCAATCGATGTTTTCTGCTATCGCATAAAGAAGTACATCGGCGCGTATGCCGCCGTTCTGGATACCGTCGATGCGGTGGTCTTCACCGGCGGCATCGGGGAAAATGCCGTTTCCCTGCGTGAGAAAATATGCAACGCCGTGACCCAGATAGGCGTGCAGCTTGACTACGCGGCAAATAAAACCGCAATCGCAAAAGAGGCTCAGATAAGTACCAAAGACAGTGAAATCAAAGTTTTCGTCATTCCCACAAATGAACAAGCTGCCATTGCCAATGACACTTACGAGCTTGCGAGGAAGCGAACCTCCGTACGCGGTGGATTACTTTGACTTGCCTCGTTGTTCCGTGTGCCGGGCGAGGGCGGCGGCACCGATTATGCCGGCGTCTTCTCCGAGCGTGGCAAAACATATTTCCACAGTTTCCTTCTTCAAGGCCCAGATATGCTCGTCAAAGAAATCCTTAATACGGTTCAATAATACATCGCCCGCGGCGATCATTCCGCCCGCAAAAACGATACGCTTGGGCTCGGTGTTATGCAGCATGTTTATACACGTAATCGCGAGTGCCTTTGCCGTTCCGTCGGTGATTTCTTTGGCCAGCTTGTCCCCGGCGGCTAAATGTTCATAAACATCCTTGCTGGTTATTTTGCCCTTTTCGTCGAGCACTTCCTGAAGGCTGGATTCGGCTCCTGCTTCAAGGCCCTCTGTCGCCCTCCTTGCCGTCGAATCGGCCGATGCGTACGCTTCGACACAGCCCTTCTGGCCACAGTTACATGGCCTGCCGTCCGGGTATATGATCATGTGTCCCAATTCGGCGGCGTTTTCGTCGCATCCGTGCAGCAGTTCGCCGTTGCTGACAATTCCGCCGCCGATGCCTGTGCCGAGTGTAAAAAAGACCATATCTTTTACACCCTTGCCGGCCCCGACGGCATGTTCGCCCCAGCAGGCTACGTTTGCGTCGTTATCAAAGACGACCGGCGCTCCGAGCCTTTCGTTGAGCATTTGGCAGATAGGAACGTCTTTGAATTTCGGCATGTTGGTGGTGCTTATCAGGATGCCCTCGCTGTATTTGGCGGGTCCGGGTGTTCCTATTCCGACCGCGACAACGTCCTGCATTGACAAATCGCCATCAGCTAAAAGTTCCTTAACGGTCTGTGCCATCTTGTCAATAACTACCTCAGGCCCCATATCCGCTTCGGTCCTCACGGATGTTTTGCAGATAAGCTCCAGCTTGGAATCGAACAGGCCTATTTTGATGTTCGTGCCCCCTAAATCGATACCGATGAACGCCTCTCTTCTTTTCTCAGCGCTAGTTCCCATAGTCTTTCTCGAAGTGTCTGCCACGTCTATTGTCTCCTCAATTCTGTCAAAATCCTGCGTCTGATAGCCGCTCTAATTGTGGTGTTGATAGCGGGATTTCTGCAAAGAGCGGAAAGTGGTCTGAAACCTTAATGTGGTCAAATGGTGGTGGATTACCCTGTGCCATGAGCTTCGTGAATATCGGATTCAGAGCTATATACTGCGGGCCCGCGAAGATATAGTCACAGGTTAATGTCGGCTTAGCATCGCGCCCATACCCGCTCCCCTTGGTTCCGTGGCCTTTGTTAGGGTGGAGATCGACGAAATTCGCTCTTGACATATGTGCGTGTTCCGCTGATTCGGGAGTGAAGTTGAAGTCGCCGCACAGAATCCAGATGGGGGGTAGTCGGTCAAAGTCCTCCCCTGGTTCAGGCTCACGTTTCTCACCTCGGAAACGATATCCACTCCTCCTCCAATCATTGTACCGGGAGACAATGCCGTTTAGAACGGTATCAAGTTGCGCCAACCGGACTCTTCCACCTTCTTGGTCGATCTCGGGGACCCCTTCTCTCTCCCCGGTCAATGTCGTCAGATGAAGATTTACCACAAAGATGTCGAGTGGCTTTTTCACTTTTCTTATCGCAAGATACGACTCCTGAATTGCGAAGTGTGCGACTGTCGCTGCTCTGGGTTCGGTGTCACGGTCCCCGAAATATAGCCCTGACATAAGAATAACTTCTTCTATGTGGCAGTTGCCGTCGGATTCAGCCTCCATGTCTGGGAGTTCCCAAACGGGAAAGTGTGGTAAATTTTCGCGCCAAAGGATTGCAGTTCCTTGCCCAAAATATGACCCTTTCGGCCAATTCCCTTTTTCTCGGACTTTTCTCCACTTGCTTACATAGGGATGGCGTTCGGTGTCAACTAAGATAAAAGAATTTTGAACATACCCTTCTATCGGATCGATTATGTTTCTGACAGATTCGCCCGGTTTATTGTATTGTACGATTTCCTGCAGAGTTATGAGATCCGGCTCAGTCCTTGGGTCTTTGATTAGGTCCTTAAGTGATTTGTTTAGTTTGTTTCGAAATATCGTCTTTGCGCGTTGATTCTTTGTCTCGAGAAATTTGGCACCTGCGACGTTCCAATTTAATACATTAATTTGCATTTTCAGGCCTCCGCTATTCGATTTTTCATAATGTATCCTCAAAAATATCCTCTTTTTTCCCAGGCTACGGGGGACTTATGGGCAAGTTAATCAATTCGTGTCCTTTTGGTTTGATTTCGAAAGGAATCTCACGATAATCTCGAAGCTCTTCACGGAGTTTCAGTAGAGATTCCGGTTCCGGAGAGAAAATAAGAACGCCACCACCGCCACCCGCTCCAAGGGGAAACGACTCACATCCTTGAGCGTTAGCACGTTTCGTCATTTCTTCTGCACCGGCCATATAATCGGAACAAAGGTTAGTGCGGATTTCACGATACATCCGTACCGAATCAACAACCTGGTCCCACACGCGCAGCCGGAGCCCCTCACGGAACATGTACGCAATGTTTAGTTTTTTTGCGTGTAACTTGTATCCCTCTTCTGTTGCCAAAGCATTACACCAAACAGAGTTGACATCCGTGCTGGCACGCGTTTTTCCCGTATGAAAGACAGCCATCCGCTGCTCTAACTCTCCGTAATCCTTGGCGGAGATGATTTCTGTGCGGATTGAGTCACCGTAGTTGGTTCCCGCCTTATTTGGAATTCCCCAGGGAAACCAAATATAGTCCGTTATTCCTCCGAAAACAACATTCGATTGCTCTTGGGTGCCGGTAATACTGACCCCGAGGTCCTGCTCCATTCGAGACGCCAATGAAACAAGTTGGATGGGGCTGAGCGGTCGATTCGCTAATTCATTTGCGAGGATACAGACGCCAGTTGTAGCAGTCGCTGACCCACCGAGCCCGGCCGACTGCGTACCCTCGCGCAGATTCTGTAAGACAAACATAACTCCGACAAGTCCAAATAGATCAAGTATCTTCAGCAGCCAATTGTCTTTCGTAGGTGGCACGGCGCCTGGCTTGGCCTCCACTTCAAATCTATAGTCCTTAGATTTGACGCCGATGCGATCAGGATCGAATGGACGAGCTTCAATCTCTGTTCCCGTATCTATGGTAATGCCAACGGTCCGCGGAAGTTGGCGCGACCACTCTGCTGTGGGGTCTTTTTGAATGTCAGTCGGCATAACCGGCATAGACCAAAGTGCTTGCTGAAATTCCCGTAAGTCTAAACTAGATCCAGGACCATCGATTCTGTTATATGCAATGACACTCGGTAAGGCATCGCGTTTTGAGGCCGCTTCTAATCGGTCATGAAGTTGGATACGCATATTAATACTCCTTACTCTATTGTATAGTCGAGAACATTTTCGTATGAAGACTTTAAATCATAATGACATTGAAAAAATGTAAAGAATCCAGCGTATTGTGTCAAACAAAAAACTACTGTTAGTTGCAGAAGATAAAACCGGCGGCTCTTTGACACAGCTATCTGCAACTTTCTATGTGCAACAATGATCTCCGCCCATATAGCCACTAAAATCCTTTTCCACGCCAAACCGAATTGGTAATTTGCTCACTCGTGCCGCGAACGATTCGCCGTTTAACCACTCCTTACCGCCCAGGAGTCAATCCGGATAGCCGTCCGGGTGCTCATTGTGCCATTGCCATGCGGTGGACACCATTTCTTCCAACTGAGGCTTTTCAGTTCTCCAGCCGAGTTCGTTCCTGGCCTTTGTAGCGTCGGCGGCCAATCTTGGCGCATCGCCGGGGCGACGGCTCACTTCAGTCACCTTAAAATCCTCACCTGAAACCTTTTTAACTGTTTCGATGACCTCTCTGACCGAATGGCCCTTTTCGTTTCCCAGGTTGCAGATCAGCTCACGGCCTTGATCCAGCCAATCCAATGCCAACAGATGCGCCCTGCATAAATCGTCGATATGGATATAGTCACGGATACAGGTCCCGTCTGGTGTATCGTAGTCGGTTCCGTAAATTTTAATATCGCCACGTTTTCCCATGGCCGCCTGGATGGTCAGCGGAATCAAATGGGATTCTGGTCGATGGTCCTCACCCAGGGTGGCATTGTTGCCGGCGCCGCATGTGTTGAAATATCTCAGCGAGGCAAAAGCAAGTTTTCCGGACCGGCTTTGGTAGTGACACATCCTTTCAACCGCCAGTTTCGTTTGGCCGTAAGGGTTGATTGGCTCGGTCGGCGAATCCTCGGTAATCGGCATTTCTTCGGGGATGCCGTAAACGGCTGCCGTGCTGCTGAACACAAACTTCTCCACGCCGACAGTTTCCATTGCCGAGAGCAGGTTTTCCGTACAGCAGAGATTATTGCGGTAAAATTTGAGCGGCATCTGAACCGATTCGCCAACCTCTATAAATGCGGCAAAGTGCATTACCGCTTCTATGCTGTATTTTTCAAGCGTCTCGACAAGCAGCCGGCCGTCTGCTAAATCACCTTCGACAAATTCCGCGTTTCCTATCGCCGATTTATGGCCCTTGCTGAGATTGTCAATAACGACCGGTTCGTGTCCCTCAGCCGCCAATTTATCCGTCATGTTGCTGCCGATGTATCCTGCTCCGCCGCAAACCAGCACTCTCATGTTTGGTTCTCCATCATCTGTAACCGGTGGCTTGTTCGCCGTACGATTCGTGTTTCAATCCGCTTCAAAATCTCCGCTTCAAGTCGTGAATCCCTGTCCAGGTCGATCCAGGCTATCTCTTTCTTCTGCTCGGGATTCAGTTTCAGTCTCTGCAATGATGGGCTGCTTAGCGAGAACATCCCATAGACCCTGGCACTGCTGCTGACCTGGCGCTCGGGCAGCGACAGCCTTTGTGCCTGCACTTCGCAGCCGATGCATAGCTGCTCATCTTGTTGGCTTATGTCTAATGTCACGGTCCTGCGGATAGTGTGAAGGTTTGCCGCAAGGGTATTGTCGGCCCCGACATTATCGCTGCGCCAGAATTCGAAGAATTGCGCCCCCGGCAGCGGTCTGGTTCGTATCAAACCGCTTTGAGCATCGGCTTTCTCGATCGTAAAGTACATCCTGGCCAGCACGTCCTCGGCGACCTCCATCAAATCGGCCGTGCCGATACCCTGGTCCAGCTCGACATAAAGATCGCTGCCCTGCACCTTCACCCTTGGCGGAGCCAAATTCTGCTGCGCACAACCTGCCGCCATGAGTGCGCACGTCATAAGTGTATACTTGCACAAGCGATATGTGCTGCTGCGTTCTTGTTTTTTTTCGTTCTTCTGCATTTACTTATCCGTAAGCTTAGCCTAAAATTGCACTAATGTCAATGAGGTACATTTGCCGGCCGTTGCCGGCGTGGGGCGAGTCAATGACGACGCTTTGGCCGTCGGGACTGAATCGCGGGTGCGTGTCGCAGCGACATTCGCCTTTATACTCCGGCGGCAGATAAAAATGCCCGAGCGGCACCGTTTCGCCGGTCGCTACGTTGTAAAGATAGACGTTTTGCTTTCGCTCTTTGTCCGGATAGGCATCGTTTAGGATCCACTTATTGCCGGGAAGGTAGGTGCAGTGGCCGTTTCTTGTCATTATGTCTTTGCCGACTACCTCAACTTTTTCCGTGCCGTCCTCGTAGAGATAGAATGCGTTGCCGTGCGAAGGGTGCCATGCCCAGGCTAAAATATGCCCCGGATCGCGCCAGATGAAATGCGATGTTTTGCCGTGAGGATCGACGATGTGAATATCCGTTCCATCGGAATTGGCGGTGAGCATTCTCGTGCCGAAACTGCGCAGGCCCGCTGCCCGCCAGCGATGCAGGAAGATGAATCGAGAGCCGTCCGTATTGAACAGCAGGTGGTTGAAGTAGTGCTTGGCATCCTTTGGATTGCCGGGGATTTGGCCGAATCTGGCTATGTCGGCAAGGGAGATTATCAATTCCCGGCTGCCCGTATCAAGATCGACCCGGAAAATACCGGAATCCTTCGGAGCCGCGGTGTCTTTATGCGGGTCGGGCAGCCCGGCGTAGCCGTACCCGGGTCGCATGTCCTGGACCCGCCGGAAATCCGGCGCCACGGCGGTCCGGCCATTGCGGCTGATAGTATAAATCGGATACGGCAGAGTTCGTTTCCTGCCGCTTTGAACATTAAGGATGTGGCATACGAACCGGTCGTCCTGCCGGTCGTTGAAGATAATCTCGTCTTTCGAGCCGGGCCGCCACTGGAGCATACAGCCCTGCTGCCAGCACCAGGCGCTGCTTTGGCCGAGCTCGGTCCACCGGTCGCCGTTTTTCAGATCGACCATCCCGATTTTGATGATATCATCGGCTTTCGGGCTACGATGCTTGAAGTCAACCTCCATCCCGAGCGCGTACCTGCCGGCCGGGTCGAACTGCAGTTTGTCGTAGTAGCTGAACCAGTGGAATTTCGGACCGCGTGTAATAGCCATGACCGGAGGCAGGCTCTGCAATTTCGATTTCCGATTTTCGATTGTCGATTCGGTTGAGCCACCCAACACTGAGCCGACCAGGCCCGTCAATCCGAGCGAACCAATGGCCGTCCCTCGCATGAATTCTCGACGATTGAGTTCAATATTGTTCATGTTGAACAATTCTATTGGCTGACAGCTTGAATGCAAGCGCCAATTGTTCCCGTTTGGCAGGTGAAGCGAGCAGCGCCAATTCGGGTGAGAAAGCATTCGACTTGCCAATTTATCAGCCGTTTTTTCTTGTGGATTGCTATCTAAAGGATAGGCTGTTCTAATGCCGATGATGATAGTATCGCCATTGCCGAGCGCGTTTGGCGAACAGGAAGTTATCTTCGGTGCCCCTTTTCATGGGTTGAAGAGTTATGAGTAATTAGAAATGCCCTCGATGCAGAGACAATCTGTTGGCGAAAAATTGCTGGCTTTACCCCTGGGGCGGGATGTCAAAAACTTCCTTGGTTATCTGACTGTCGAGGCCGGTCTGTCCGAGAACACCGTTCTGGCCTACGGCCGGGACCTTAAGAGCTTTCTGGAACACTGTAAATCCAACAATATCAAGCACCTGTTGCAAATCAAGCCGACAATAATTCAGGACTATCTTCGAATCCTTACTCAGGACCAAAAAGGCGAAAGTTCGATTAAGCGGGCGCTTGTGGCTATCAGGATGTTCCTGCGATACGCCAAACTTATGGGTCTTGTCGAAGATGACTTTACGGCAATCCTCGAAAGCCCGAAAATCTGGCAGAGATTGCCCAATATTTGCAGCAAGCAGCAGGTTGTAGATCTGCTGAATGCCCCGAGTCCTGACGAGCCGTTCTATCTCCGCGACAAAGCGATGCTTGAGTTGCTATATGCAACCGGAATACGGGCCAGCGAGCTTGCAGGCCTGAGGATTCCGGACCTAAATCTTGATATTGGCTACCTGCGATGCCTCGGCAAAGGCAACAGAGAGCGTGTTGTCCCGGTCGGCAAAGTTGCCATCGAAGCGACAGTTGAATACCTGGCGAAGCTCCGGCCGGGGCTGGCCAAACCTCTTAGTGACAATTTTCTGCTGCTTTCCCGAACAGGCCGGCCTATGAGTCGTATTGAAGTTTGGAGATTGGTAAAGAAATACGCGATGCGGGCAGGGATGCCCAGAAATTTAACCGCGCATACGTTGAGGCACTGCTTCGCAACGCACCTTCTTGCAGGAGGAGCGGATCTTCGAAGCATACAGGAGATGCTCGGGCACGTGGATATCGCGACGACGCAGATTTATACACACGTTGATCAGGAAAGGCTAAGAGAGATTCATAGAAAATACCACCCAAGACCGTAGGAAAATTGTCTATTTTCTATTACTCGCAATAAAATTGGTTGACTAAAAAAGTTTTCAATATTAATATACAGTAACTAACGGACAGAAACATCGCAAAACAGGAACCGGTAGTTTCTTGAAGGCCATCTGAATGAGCGCAAAGCGTTTATATCTGGTTATATTGATGTTGGCGATAGGATTTCAGCAGGCCAGTATCGCCCAGGAAAAGCCGCCTGTACCCGCTCAAAGCACACCTGCAGCCGCGGAACTCGATCCCCAGTTAAAAGTGAACAAGGATGCCTTGCTCAATGGATCTATCGACGCCGCAACAGTAATGTTATTCCACGACGATCCGAAAGCCCGGGAGATATTGCTTGATGCCCTGAAACAGAGTGAAAACAGCCCGGCGCGTATGGCTGTCTGTAAAGCGTTGATTCAGGCAAGGGTATCGAAGACGGCCGTTAAGAATGATCAGGATTTTATTGAGCCGCTGCTCGGTGTCTTTGATACTAAGACCGATGCCGAAGCCCCGTTGGCTGCGGAGGCGACCCTGATTTTCGAGTACGACAAAATAAGAGAATCGCTCGAAAAGATATTTACAGACTCAAATAAACCGGTCAAAACGAAGATAAATGCCATACATGCATTGAAACTTCGTCTGGATATGATGGCGACCATTAGACTGATCGAGCTGATCGATGACCCGGAGAAACAAGTATCCGCTGAAGCGGAAAATGCCTTGCACTCTCTGGGCATACCGGTAGGGGAAGATCCCCAAACTCGCAAACAAAATATAGATGCGATTAAACAGCAAGGTCAGGTGGCGTTCCTTCGGACTCAGTTGATTCGCCAGGATGCTCAGATGCGCAAGGAGAGAGCCGCATTGGACTTGTGGCAGCGGCGATATAAATCGGAGTTGGACAAGAGGTATGAAAGCATAAGCGAAGACGCGGCAAAAGGGGAATTCTTAGCCGCGTATTTAGTCGATACGGAAACGGTTGTGAGATTATGGGCCCTGGATAAGGCTTATAAGTGGCGGGTCGCACCGGGTTCGAAGCTGCCCGAAAAACTTGGTCCCGTTTTAATCAAGCTGATTTCCGACGTCGACCGAGATGTCCGGCTGATAACCGCCGAACTGCTGGCTTTGATGCCGAAGTTGAATTCAGCTTCGCCCCTGCTGGCACAACTCGGAGCCGAACAGGACGACCAGGTCAAAACAAAGCTATTAGAAGCGCTCGGTGGAGCGTGTTCCAACGCTATTTTATCCAATCCTACAGCCACAATCTCTCCTGAGATAAAAGAGATACGCAAGCAAACCCTGGAATGGGCTGCGAAATTTCTTTTTGAGAAGAATGCGGAAAAGGCCCGGAACGGTGCGGTAGTCATAAAAAAACTGCTCAACCGTGACGGATTAGAGCCGAAAGAGGTTGACAGATACCTTGGCTTGCTATCGGAGAGATATGACAAGCAAAAGGACAATACCGACGGAACCCTAAGGGGGGAATTGCTCAACGAAATGGCTGCTTTGTGCGCGCAGGACAGCACGTGCAGGGAAAAGGCGGCCCGGCTTTTTGGAAATTTGTTTGTAGAAGCTCTGCGCGATGAATCGAATTTCGTCCGGGAAGCGGCCGTAGATGGACTAACTTATATTAACAAGACAAATGCTCTAAAACTGCTAAGAAGCGATTTCATCAATGACCCCAGTATCACACTAAGAGAGAAAATTATCGCTCTTGCTGATGCAGTCGGCGGCAAAGAAGACTTGAATTGGCTGGCGGAAAAAATCGGATTAAACTCTGAAAGCGACCCTGCCTGGCAGGCAATGCTGAAGATATTCACTGGCTCCGACACCGGCGTCCTGAAAGAATGGATGGACAAACTTACCGTACAGAGCAGCAAATTTAAGTTGTCCGATGAGCAAAAAATCGATTTTCTTGAGATAGCGGAAAATGCGAAGGGCAATAGCGAATACATGCCGGAGATACGTAAGAAATTAGCCGGTCTGTACCACAAAACGGGTCAATATGAACAAGCCACAGACTATTTGGGCATTCTATATGAAATGGACCAGACACCGGAAGGTAAAAAGGCGATTTTGCCGAACCTTTTGGATGCATGCTTGAGAGGGGCAAAACCGGAGCGTATAGCCGGGTTGGTGAAGAGTTGCCTGAAAGAAGGAGACTTAGACCCTAACAGTATTGTTGTGCAGACGATTGACAATTACTTCAGCAAACCACCTGTCGGAGCTGATCCGAATGAAGTTCTTAAAGTATTAGTCGCTATAAAAGTTCCGCAAGGCAGGCCACAATGGAACCAACAGCTTAAGGGCTGGTCAGACCTCCTGGGCAAAGCTAAAGAGCCGGATAAACCAAAATCAGCAGAGTAGTTAGCCGGAAGTATTCACTTGTTTTTCAATATTTTCTGCCTCGAATTAGGCCATTCGCAAAGTGTGCATTAACAGGTAAAGCGAGCCCGTACTGTCCTTGCATACGTACGAGCTGTGTAATGATAGGTAAATACTTTGAATAAAAGACGATACAAGAACTAAACCTATTAACCTTATCAGCCTAAAAAAATCTATATTTGAGGCCAAAATTCTTGACTAAACTTGCAAAAAGGAGTATAAGAATTCTTACTAAAGCGGAAAACGACGTTTCAGTAGGGTAATAGTTCGCCTTTTATGAGGGTAACTTTAGGTGAAGAAGCAATCCATGTCCCTTTAATCTCTGTTGAGGAAATACCCGGACGTTACCTCTTTGGATTGGTAAAACGTAATTTTACAATGTGTTACGCGGCTGCTCTTCAGCTTTACAATTTTAATTTCGTATCGGAATAGCGATGTTTTCGGGAGAGCGGAAATGGGACCAGAGAAGTGTCCATTCTGCGGGCAGGAAATTGATTCGGCAGCTACGAGGTGTTTCTTCTGTGGGGCAGAGTTGAACGAAGAATCGGTTCATAAGCGCCTTGAGCAACTTCACATACAGGATGTACGAGTCGCTCGAAGGATCCGGAATCCCCTTTTAATAAAAGTTGTTGTTGTTTTAATCCTGGTTGGTGTTGTATTTTTTTACGGCACCTCCGGCAGAAAACGCATATCCGATGTTGATAGTTCGGGCCGGACTTCGACTGTGAAGTTGAACGCAAAAGTTATTTATCCGGGGGCAAGATTTATAATTTCTAATAATGATTCGTTTGATTGGAAAAATGTCAAACTGGAAATTATTCCGGAAACTACGGAGGACCGTTTCAGTCTGGGGGTCCCAAATATATTAGCTGGAGAGACATATACGGCGGCTGCCGCGGAATTCCTCAAAGATGACGGAACCCGCTTCAATCCATATACAATGAAGCCTAAGAAATTCTGGATTCTGTGCGATACTCCAACCAGAGAGAACGGCTCTTACCTGGCCGGATGGAAATAGATTGTTTCGCATTTTTATCCGTTAGTCTTTGTATGAAGATTTCGTGGATTCTCTTGTACAGCGTACTTTACAGCCGACAAGGCTTGGGTTTAAAGTGTTCCTGAAAGCTTTAGCGATAAATCGGCAGTTTTTGGGATTGACTGGTTACATTAAGGCTGATTATAATCGTGTGATTTGTGAAGTTTGGAGGTTTTTTATGATTAACGGTAAAATACTCGTAGTATCGTTAGCTGTTTTCAGTGTCGTTTCTTTTCTCGCCGAAGATTTATGCTTAGGCGGCATGGACAACAATGGTTGGAAAGCGTCTCCTGAATTAGTTGCTAAACTTACGCAAAGGCGTTCCGAGACTAATTATGACGAGCAGAAGGTCCCGGAATACACTTTGCCTGACCCGCTGTTGATGTCCGACGGCACGAAAGTGACCAATGCTCAAGCCTGGAAGACCGGGCGCCGACCGGAGGTGCTCGAACTGTTCCGGACTCACGTTTATGGTCGCTCGCCCATCGAAAGGCCACAGGATATGACCTTCAAGGTTTTCGACATTGAGCGGCGGGCGCTTGGAGGTCTGGCCACGCGTAAGCAAGTGGCGGTCAGCTTTACCGGCAGGCAGGATGGGCCGGGGATGGATATCCTGATATACTTGCCAAATGACAGAAAAAAGCCCATTCCCACCTTTGTCATCTTGAATTTCGGTGGCAATCATACGATTCACTCAGATCCGGCTATCAAGCTGTCCGGCAGTTGGATGCGCCCGGGATCCGGAATCGTGAACAATCGTGCCGCGGCTGACTCCAGAGGCAAAGCCTCCTCGCGGTTTCCAGTCGAAGAAATTCTCAAGCGAGGCTACGGCCTGGCCACAATCTATTATGGGGATATCGACCCGGACTTTCACGATGGCTTTAAAAATGGGGTACACCCCGTCTTTGACAAACTTCGCGAAGGAAAGCGGGCATCCGATGCCTGGGGATCCATCGGAGCCTGGGCATGGGGTCTGAGCCGGGCCATGGACTATTTTGAGACCGACACAGAAATTGACCATAAGCGCGTAATTGTCCTTGGGCACTCGCGTCTGGGTAAGACGGCTCTTTGGGCAGGGGCTCGGGACGAGCGGTTTGCAATTGTGATATCAAATGACTCCGGTTGCGGCGGGGCGGCCCTGAATCGGAGGAAATTCGGCGAAACCGTAGGACGCATCAATACGAGCTTTCCGCACTGGTTCTGCGAGAATTTCAAGAAATACAACGGCAAAGAAGACGATTTGCCTGTCGATCAACACATGCTTATTGCGCTGATTGCACCGCGTCCGGTTTATGTAACCAGTGCAGATGAGGACTTGTGGGCCGATCCGAAAGGTGAGTTCCTGGCGTGCAAACATGCTGATCCTGTTTATCGGTTGCTGAGCCTCGACGGATTGGGGGTTGACCGAATGCCCGGACTCGATAGACCTGTACAAAAAGGCTCGGTCGGCTACCATGTCCGTTCCGGTGGGCATAATCTGACCGAGTATGACTGGCAGCAGTTTATGAATTTTGCTGATGCGCATTTTGCGACATCAGGCCGGGGCAAGAACTGAAGTTCTTTTTCTGATCAATCTTGAGCAACTTCACCTGTTTGCCGTATTTGGAAGTTTTGTTAATACATATTTTATGTAAATGAGCAGAAACATTTAAAATATTTTTTATTTTTTTTATTTTTATGTTTGCACTTTCACTGTCATTAAGATATTCTACGTGGTTTATGTTAACAATCTGTTGAAAATAATAAGTTTCTGCGCACATTTTCAGGCAAGTTGAGTAGAAATAAGGTATTTTGCTTTATATTTATCGGTTTTTGCCGGATATGAGGGTGGTATTTGACTCGGTTCACCACGGTGGTGTCGGTCGGTGGATTGGGTTTTGCTGCTGTAGCTCAGTGGTAGAGCGCGTCCTTGGTAAGGACGAGGTCATGGGTTCAAGCCCCATCAGCAGCTAAATGCAAGCGGTCAAGCCAAGATAGCTTGTCCGGCATCAAAAGAACTTTAGCCGAAGTTTTTGGGTGCAAGGGGAAAAGTGGTCCTGGCTGTGAGTTGATTATAGAGGTTGAAAAGTAGTTTTAGAAACAAAATAATAGGAAGTATTAAATACTAACCCAGCACATTGGAGGTTTATATTAAGATGGCCAAGGCGGTATTTGAGCGGACAAAACCACATATTAATATTGGTACTATCGGTCATATTGACCATGGTAAAACAACGTTGACGGCTGCAATAACAATGCGGCTGGCGCATAAGGCCGGTGGCGGTAATGTCAAAAGGTTTGAAGATATCGACAATGCCCCGGAAGAAAAAGAGCGCGGCGTTACAATAAATACTGCGCACATAGAGTATGAGACGGTAAATCGCCATTACGCTCATGTCGATTGTCCGGGCCACGCCGACTACATCAAGAACATGATTACCGGAGCAGCCCAGATGGACGGAGCTATCCTGGTGGTGGCAGCCGGCGATGGCCCTATGCCCCAGACTCGCGAGCATATCCTTCTCGCCCGTCAGGTTAATGTGCCGTATATTGTGGTTTTCCTGAACAAGGTGGACCAGGTGGATGATCCGGAACTGATCGATTTGGTCGAACTCGAGACAAGAGACCTGTTGAACAAGTATGAATTCCCCGGCGATGATATTCCTATTATTAGAGGATCGGCCCTGGCGGCAATGGAATGCGAAGGCAAAGATGATGAAGCCTGCAAGTGCATTGACGAACTAATGGCGGCGGTCGATGATTATTTCCCGCTTCCTGAGCGTGATGTTGACAAGCCGTTTCTCATGCCGGTCGAGGATGTTTTCAGCATCAAAGGCCGTGGCACGGTCGGTACAGGCCGGGTTGAGCGCGGTATAGTCCATACCGGCGAGGAGATTGAAATCGTCGGGCTTGCAAAAGAAACACGCAAGACCGTTGTTACCGGGGTGGAGATGTTTAATAAGACGCTCAATGAAGGTCAGGCCGGCGATAACATCGGTGTGCTTTTGAGGGGCGTTGAAAAGAAGGATTTGGAACGGGGACAGGTTGTCGCGGCACCCGGCAGTATTACGCCACATACCAGGTTTCATTCTGAGGTCTATGTTCTAACCAAGGAGGAAGGCGGTCGCCATACGCCGTTCTTTGCAGGATACAAGCCACAATTTTACTTCAGAACAACCGATATAACCGGTTCGGTTCATGCGTTAATGAGCAGGGATGGCAAGAGTGCAGAGATGTGTATGCCCGGTGATAACATCGCGATGGACGTGGAGATTATTAATCCAATCG
>Ga0307380_10001644_pt1 | contig 32562 bp, 31 predicted proteins | sample UN3MG_FD_202239 | JGI IMG/M metagenome (GOLD analysis project Ga0307380, IMG submission 202239) | Soil microbial communities from Risofladan, Vaasa, Finland - UN-3 | ecosystem: Environmental > Terrestrial > Soil > Coastal area > Acid sulfate soil | place: Finland: Risofladan, Vaasa | collected...
TGTATAAGTCCTTCCTTTTTCTGTAACGGCAAGCATATGAACCCCAAAAATGGCAGCAAAAGGTGGGGAAACTTTATCTTTATTGAGAACAAAATCATGAATTCCAACCATCCCTTAAGGACCCAGAGAAGTGTAAACCTTTTTTATAAGAAATTCGCAATCTTCTTCTGAGTTACTATGGAGGATATGTGACATCCAGATAAAATCATAGCACCCACCTATATCGTCTTTTAGAAAATCTCCTGACCTTAAAGATATTCTCTTTTGCATCTTATTCTTTTTGATATTTTCTTTTGCGATTTCTTGTGTTAGAGGTAAATCAAAGATGGTGCTGTTCAAGTCCTTATAACTTTTTAAAAAAGTAATGGAATAAGTTCCTGGTCCCCCTCCTAAATCCAACATATTCCTTTTGCCATCAAGATTCAGATAGGTTAATACCACAGGGGCTAAATCCCTGGCAAGATTATCCATGCCCCATATAAAGGCATTGACCCTTTCTCTGTTTTCTTTCAACCAAAAATCCTGGACGCCTCCAATGTTTTTTCCTGATATTAAGGTTTTTTGAAGATCAGACCATTCTTCCCAGCCGTGATGGATATGTTTAAAGATAGCCCCTCTGTAATTAGGTTTTTCTTTAACAAGATATTCTTCTGCCTCAGGAGAATTAGAATATAAATCTTTTTCTTTTCTCAGAACTCCTATTGCGACCAATCCATTGAGGAATATCTCTAATGACCCGGCATTTATCGAAAGCACTTTAGACAATTCAGATATATTTTTTGATTTTGCTGAAAGATGACTGAAGATATCCAGTTCACATGCCACGAAAAATATTTTTGATATTTGGAATTTATGGCTTAAATCCATCAATTTGTTAAAATCAGGTTTCATTAGCTTTTCCTTGCCTCTTCTTTTTAAGATGTCTCAGAGGAAACCCGCCCGCTTTTAAATTTATTATAAAATTTAGATAGATGGTGAAAAGCCATATCTAAACGATACTTCCTGATGCATTTCCAATAACGGGAATCTTTAAATCGAAGAAAGGTTTTGGAAATCTTGACCAAAAAGATATTGAGATCATCATCGTCAACTTGAATGCGGCTAATCGAATAGAGGCTAAGACGCTGTTTGGTAGGGGATTTTGTCAACATTGCCTTGTAGCCATGCTCCTTTAATAACTCAACGGTTTTAGGTTCAGGCGTCCCTTCGAACACCGCATAGTAAGTCGGCTGAATATTCAAATATTTTTCAAAGAGAGGTTTCGAATGAACAATGTCCTCTTCAACAATCTCTCTCGGCACTTTCTGAAATGCACGCCCATTGCAGCCATAATGGCCAATGGTCATTCCCTTATCCACAAGGCTTCTGACCTGACCCCAGCTCATACAGGGTAAGGAATGGCCTTTAATTACTCGACTGCCGTTGATAAGTCCAGGAGCAATAAAGAATGCTGCTTTGATGCTATATCTTTCAAGTATTGGCAAAACTTGGGAATAAGCGTCAGCATAGCCACCGTCAATTGTAATGGCAAGAGAATTTTCGGGAAGCTTTTCTTTGCCTTCCATATAAGATAGGGCTTGATCGAGACTAACAATGTGGAAGCCGTGTTTCATTAAGTAATCCAGCTGCTCTATCTGGCTTTCTGGATGAAGGCCGTCCTCCATGGCTTCTATGGGGTAGTGGTCTACTTGATTGTACATGAGAATCCTCATTCTTTTCATAGAAAAAACACCTTAACTGAAATCACTGAACAAGAAAAAATCCAAGTTATCTTTGATTTATTTGTTATTTTATCATATCAGTCTTATGGGAAAAAACAAGACTAACATCATAAAAAATCTTTATTTTTCCTATTACAATTGATAGACTAATGCACCCTCTATTATCTTAGAAAGTTCAATCCTGATCTTAAAAAAGGAAAAATTTGATGAACAAAGGATTTTTTGGAAGGATTCTCTTTATTGATCTATCAAGAAGGAAAAATCGTCTAATCGATCTTAAAGATGAAGACTATAAAGATTATCTTGGGGGAAGCGGAATAGGTGCAAAGCTCATTTATGAGATAAAAAAATTAAGCAGAGACCCATTTAAGCCGTCAAACCCTCTAATGCTCCTTCCCGGTCTCTTTACAGGAACACCCGTTCCAGGAGCAAACCGGACATCCATCTGTACCATATCTCCCCAGACAGGTCTTTGGACCGAAGCTACTTTAGGAGGATATTTTGGGGGAGAGATAAAGTATGCTGGCTATGATGGAATCTTTATAACAGGGAGGGCAGAAAAACCTGTCTATTTATGGATAGAAAATGATGAGGTAGAGATTTGTCCTGCTGAACATATATGGGGTCGTGATACGATTGAGGCAGATGAACTGATAAGACAAGAAACAGATGATGATGCAAAGGTTGGCTGCATTGGTATTGCTGGTGAAAAGATGAGTAAGATTGCCAATATCATCTTTGAGGGTTTTCTTGGAAGAGCTGCGGGAAGGAGCGGGACTGGCTCAGTAATGGGCTCAAAGAATCTTAAAGGGATTGCTATAAAAGGAACAAGAGGTATCAAAGTTTATAACAGTGATGCTCTTAGAGAGGATATCTTAAGATTTTATTCAGAAAGATTAGAACTGTTTGGGGAATTTAAGAAATATGGAACTTCTGGAAGTGTTGCAAATCTAGAATATATTGGAGATACGCCAATAAAGAGTTTTCTGCCAGGAGAGTGGAGAGAAGGGGCAAATAAGATTGATGGGAGGGCTATCCACTCTGCATATGATGTAAGAGACCAAGCCTGCCTCAGCTGTCCTGTTTATTGCACAAATCTTATTGATATAAAGGATAGCAGATATGGCTCCTTATCAGGCCACGCCCCTGAATACGAAACACTAGCAGCTCTTGGAGCCTTATGCATGAACGATGATATAGAAAGCATCCTATACGCGAATAGTTTGTGTAACAGATACGGCTTGGATACCATATCTGCAGGAGTTACAATTGCCATGCTGATAGAGGGATATGAGAAAAGTTTCATTACAAAAAGGGAGACGGATGGGCTGGAACTGAGATGGGGTGATCCGGACATCATCCTGAAGTTGATCCATAAAATGGGCAAAAGAGAGGGGATGGGAAGGATACTGGCTGATGGTGTCGTTGATGCAGCAAAAAGACTGGGGAAGAAGTTTCATAACCTTGCTGTGCACGTAAAGGGTCTTGAGGTGCCTATGCACGATCCCAGGCCTTTCATATCCATGGGCCTGAATTATGCTGTGGCTCCACGAGGAGCTGACCACATGGAGGGAATGTCCTTTTCTGTAGACCTGGGGCTCTCAATTCCTGACATAGGTTTCCATGGAATACCTTCTGATGGTTTATCCACTCAAAATAAGGCATTGAATAATTTCAAGATGCATAATCTTTTAACACTGTATAATGCCCTTGGGATCTGTAAGTTTTTTGTCAGGAGCAGACTTGGCCCCACACTGTTAAATACATGGCTTAAAGATATAACAGGCTGGAGGTTTTCTAACAAGAGGCTGCTAAGATTAGGGGAGCGAATATTCAATCTCAAGCGAATGATAAACCATAGATTAGGGGCGAGGAAAAGAGATGATTGGCTTCCCATAAGGTTCTTCAAAGTGCCGAGAAGGGAGAATATCCCACCTATATCACCTGCTGACTTCAAAAAGATGCTGGATGAATATTATCAGCTAAGAGAATGGACAAGAGAAGGGATTCCCAGCAAGAAAAAGATGAAAGAATTGGGAATAAAACCTGTTCATTAAAGCTTTACTGGGTATGATGATGAAGAGAGATGCATGGAAGGACTTTTGATACTACTCATGTTTTTTATTTACCCCACTGCTCATCCCATAATTTCATAATTCTTATGTATTCTTCTAATAAAGATTGCTGGTATTTATCTTCATCAAATTCTACAGCAATGTGGTACTCTTCACTACTTTCTTCTTCGCACCGCACAACCTTTCCAGAGATATTTATCAGAGAATTACAATTCGGCAACAAAAGACCAACATAGATTTTTGAGTCTATAGCATAAGGTTTGTTAGAGACAAATTTTGCTCCTAAAGTAGAAACATCATAGATTTTTCCTCTCAGTTCTCTTTGGTGCTGTATATTTATAGGATATACATCCATAACAGCGGTATGGAGAGCTGTTCTCGGTGCTCGACGTCTCTCTTTCTGTCCTATTATTTCCATTTGTAAAATACCCTAAAAATTTGAAGATTATCGTTATATATTTATCGACATGTTTTTATATGAACTTTAGTAATTATAGCTTTCTTTTTTATCTCTCTCCAAAGACCTGAAAAAATCTTAAAAGGGTATTAAAATTTTTTATTTATGGAAAATACTCTGTTAAAATATCTAATACAAAAAAAGGAGAAGATCGTGGTAATTAAAATTCTGTTAATAGGAATTTTAGGGCTGATTTTTTTATACCAGGTTGTTCTCAGAATCATTCGAAAGATTTATCATTTTCCTGCCCCTGCGTTTATCGGGTCTATTCTGGACAGCAATTTTAGAAGGAAATTACAACCCCCTGATAAGTTGATACAAAGAAGCGGCATAAAGGAAGATATGCATGTTTTAGAAGTGGGATGCGGGAGTGGAGCTTTTACAACTTTCGTTGCAAGCGCAGTTGAAAAAAAAGGAAAAGTGTATGCCCTTGATATTCAACCAGAAATGCTAAAGCAGCTTGAAAATAAACTCAATAAAGTGGGAAACAAAGATATCAAAAACATCGAACTCATAAACAAAAACGCCTATGAATTGCCCTTTAGTGACAACTCTCTTGACCTTGTATATATGATTACCGTTCTTCAAGAAATCCCTGACAAGAAAAAGGCTTTGAGAGAAGTAAAAAGAGTATTGAAGCCAAGCGGAATCCTTGCTGTAACAGAGTTTTTTCCCGATCCCGATTATCCTTTAAAATCTACTACAATCAGAATAGGCGAAGAAGCAGGTTTTGTTTTAGATGAAGCACTTGGGAATTTCTGGAATTATACGGTTAGGTTTAAAAAACCATGAGTTCTAAACCGAAATAAAATAATTAACTTATATTTTGGCACATTTGTTACGATAATAATTCTGAATAACCATACATTTTTTACAAAAAATTTGATTAAAAAAATTCTCAATTGACAGAATAATAAAACTGTTCTACCATATAAGTAATTATTGCTTCTATAAGGCTAATTAACAAATAGGGATTAAGTGAAAAACAGAAAAAATTTAATTATAGCTACCAGTATCATCATTCTCCTCATAGGAGTCTTTTTAGGATTAAGATTCACAAAAGAAAGCAAGGGAAAGGATAAAGATTTTAAATTAGAGAAGGTGGTACTTAGGACCGTCAATCATACCATACTTGCTACCGGAACAGTAAAGCCAGTGATAGGAGCAGAGGTGAAGGTAGGTTCCAGAATTTCCGGGCTTGTAGAAAGACTTATGGTTAAGATTGGAGACAAGGTCAAAAAGGGTGATCTGATAGCCACCATAGAACATAATGACCTCCTCGCCAAGGTTGAAGGGGCAAAAGCAAATCTGCTTGCAGAAGAAGCAAAAGAGACCGCCATAAGAGAACAGACCCCTAAAGAGATAGAAAAGGCCAGGGCTGAAATAGATGAAAAAGTTGCTGAGCTTAATCTTGCAGAGATAAACTATAAAAGGCAACAATCCCTTGTTAGTAAAGGCGTTTCTCCTCAGGAAAAACTTGATCAGGCAAAAAAAGAGCTCGATGTCTTAAAGGCTGGGCATAGAGCATTAAAACAAAACCTTATCTACCTTCAAACAAAATATCTTCAGGACTTGGCTCTGGCAAAGGCAAGGGTAAAACAGGCAAAAGCAAGTCTTATGGAATTAGAAACAGAACTTTCCTATGCGAGGATAAGGGCCCCCATAGCCGGTTCCATAGCATCCATATCTACCCAGGAAGGAGAGACCGTAGCTGCCGGTTTCAATGCCCCTACCTTTGTAAACATTATTGACCTTTCTCAACTTCAGGTTAATGCATTTGTTGACGAAACAGATATAGGGAAAATTCAGATGAGACAGCAGGCAACCTTCACTGTAGATAGTTTTCCAAAAAGGCCATTTAGAGGAGGGGTGGTGGCCATCTATCCAAAGGCCATAATACAGGAAAATGTGGTTAACTACGAGGTCATCATTACGATAAAGGATGATTTTATCGATCTTCTCCGGCCTGAGATGACTGCAAATGTCAATATCATTATTGGAACAAAAGAGAATGCATTGGCTATTCCCACTGAGGCGATAAAAAATATAAAAGGAAGAAAAATCGTTTATGTCTTCAATCGTGGGAAACTAATAGAAAGGACTATAAAAACAGGATGGAGGGAAAGGGGTTTTGTAGAGATTATCGATGGGCTTAAAAAGGGGGAAGAGGTCGCTGTTTTTTATCCCCTGTCTGAGGCAGAAAAGAACCTGAGGAGAATCAAGAGATGATAAGGCTTGAGGGGATAACCAAGGTATTTAAAAACGGAAAGCTGGAAACCCCTGTTCTTCATGGCATCGACCTTTTTATTAAAAAGGGGGAGTTCACCGCCATCATGGCTCCCTCGGGCGCGGGGAAAAGCACTCTTATGTATATCGTCGGCTGCCTAGACAGACCGACAAGCGGCCGCTATTTCTTTGAAGGTGAAGAGGTTGAGAAACTGAGCGACTGGGAGCTTTCGCGAATAAGAAACAAGAAAATCGGTTTTGTGTTTCAGTCCTATAATCTCCTTCCCAGAACATCAGCAATTGATAACATCCTTCTCCCCCTAATCTACAGCCAGGAATACCCCACTAATGCTGGGGAGAAGGCAAAAGAGATTTTAACCTTTCTCGGCCTTGGAGACAGGATTTATTACAAACCGAATGAGCTTTCAGGAGGCCAGCAGCAAAGAGTCGCCATTGCCAGGGCATTGATAAACGACCCTCGTATTATCCTCGCGGACGAACCGACAGGGAATCTCGACACCCACTCCGGCCTGGAAATCCTCTCCATATTCCAGAGACTTCACCGGGAAGGAAAGACTATCGTTTGCATCACCCATGACAGAGAAGTCGCTACCCATGCAAACCGGATCATTCAGATGAAGGACGGGAGGATAGAAAGAGAGGAAGAGCTTAAAAACCCGAAAGACGCTCTCTCTAGCCTCAACGAGCTCAAAAGCAGGAAGAAAAGCGATGAAGGTCTTAAGGCTGTTTAAAGAATCGTTAAAGGGCCTCAACCATAGCAAACTCAACACCTCCCTCATGATGCTCGGAATCGTTATCGGCATCGCCGCCCTCACGGTCATCGTATCCATAGGACAGGGAGCAAAGGTAAAGGTTATAGACAGGATGAATAGCTACGGATTCGGTTCCGATGCATTTCTTATGGCATCCGGAGGTGGTAAGATCTTTTCTAGCCGAAGGACAAAAGCCACAACCCTTTCTTTGAAAGATGCGGAAGATATAAGGCAGCTTCCAAACGCCAAAGTGGTTGGTGTCTATCAAAGAGAGAGAGATATAAGGGTTGCCTATAAAAACAAGAACAAGACCACAAGGGTTGAAGGGAGCACCCCTCTCTGGCAGGTCGTCAGGAAATGGGATATGAAAGAGGGGAGATTTATAGAGGATCAGGATGTCACCGGCGTAAAAAGAGTCGCTGTCATTGGAAACACCATTGTCAGAGAGTTCTTTGGAAACGAAACCCCTATCGGTAAATATATCAGAATCAAAAATGTCTTTTTCGAGGTCATAGGAATCCTTGAGAGAAAAGGGACTACCGGAGGCGGTCATGATGCGGATGATAGATTGGTAATTCCTATAACCACATCAGCCCAGCGAATCTTCAATCGGAACTATCTGAACAGTATCAGGGTACTTGTAAACGACCCCTCAAAAGTCAACATTACCGCAGAAAGGGCGAGAGAAATCCTCCGGAAAAACCACCGTCTTCCACCGTCTGTCGAGGACGATTTCAGGGTTATCACAGCCGAGGGTCTCCTGAAACGGATAACCGAGTCCTCAAGAACGCTGAACCAGATGCTGGTCTTGATATCGACCATCTCCCTTCTGGTGAGCGGGATCGTTATCATGAACATTATGCTGGTTTCTGTCAATGAAAGGATAAGGGAAATCGGTATCAAGCGTTCGCTCGGGGCAACACGAAGGGCTATTCTTTTACAGTTTCTCATGGAGGCTGTTCTCGTTGCCCTTTTCGGCGGAATTATCGGAATTGCTTTAGGGCTTGTTATCGCAAAGTTTCTGCCCCTTATGACATCAATCTCTACAGCCATATCCTGGCAGCCCTTTGTTCTCGGCTTTGCTTTTTCTTTTCTTGTGGGGGTTCTTTTCGGAATGCAGCCCGCAAGAAAGGCGACCCAGCTCAACCCTGTGGAGGCTTTTAAATAGAAAAAAAATATAATGAAAAAAAACACGCCCATGTCCATCGCCTTAAAATCTCTGGTTTCTCATAAGCTCAGGTCTTTTCTTGCACTGCTTGGGATTATTATCGGCATCTCTTCTGTCATGATTATGGTTGCCATCGGCGAGGGGGCGAAAAAGAAGGTTATTGAACAGATAGAAGGGATGGGGGAAAATCTCATATCGGTCTGTGCGGGAGAAGTCGTCATGCATCACGGAAGGCCGAGGACGCTCGGTCAGGTCTCGACGCTGAAGCTGAAGGACGCAAGAGCCATCGAAGAAAAAATATCATCCGTTGCGAAATCCGCCCCGACCGTGGAAAAGACTACTTCTGTCAAATACGAAAACCTGACAACAAAAACAATAGTCATGGGCACGGTTCCTGATTTCTTTTCGATTAAAAATTTTGAGCTTCAAAGCGGGAGGCTTTTTACTGAAGAAGATGTGAGAGTTTCTAAAAGGGTTGCCGTGCTCGGAAAAAGTGTGGAAATAAACCTTTTTGAAAACAAATCTCCTCTTGGCCGGATTATCAGAATCAACAAGATTCCATTTTCGGTAATAGGGGTTCTTGAGCCTAAGGGGATAGATGCTCTCGGACAGGACGAAGACGACAGAATCGTCATTCCCCTTACCACGGCCATGAGACGGGTCTTTAACGTGGACTATCTCAGCACCATCTATCTTCAGGCAAGAGATGAGAAAGAGATTGAAAGCTGCCTTCTGCAGGTAAAAAATCTTCTTCGGGAAAAGCACAAGCTGGTCGAAGACATTGATGATGATTTTACCATCCTCACGCAGATGGAGCTTCTGGAGACAAAGAAAGAGACGTCCACGACCTTCACCTTTCTCATAGCCAGCGTGGCAGCCATATCCCTCCTTGTCGGAGGAATCGGGATTATGGCCGTGATGCTTGTTTCTGTCAAAGAGAGAACCAGGGAAATCGGGGTAAGAAGAGCTGTTGGCGCAACAGTAAAAGATATTCTTTATCAGTTTTTGACAGAATCGATTACTTTGAGCCTCGGCGGGGGAATCGTCGGCATTATCATCGGAATTCTTGTATCCTTTATCATCACAAAAACAACAGAATGGACTCTTGTCATTCCTTGGTTTATAAGCATTATCGCATTGGTTATATCTACCTTCATAGGGCTTTTATTCGGCGTTTATCCAGCAAAAAAGGCTGTTGATACTGACCCTATACAAGCTCTAAGATTTGAATAATAGATCTTAAGGTTATCCGAGAAGATTATTTTCAATGATTTAACAATACATTACATAATGAGAATGGTTCATTCAAATTCCAGCTTTTCCTTCAACTCACTCATATCGATCTCTTTAGTGTCGCCTTTTTCTATTTTTAAAACCATATTTCTAAAATCTCTCCTGTCCAGCTTTTCTTCAACCCATTTTATCCACTCACTCTTATGAGGATTTATAAATTCTTCTTCAAGCACTCCTCTGCAAGCCTTCTGAAACTCCTTTGTTTTGGCTAAAACCTCATCGTCAACCCATATACAATAATGTGCTTTCTTTTCACCACCTTCAGAAACACTAAAGAAATATTGAAACTTGTCAGATTCTGGCTTTAAGCCCTCTTTTATCATGAATCTCTTATAAGGAAAAGTTTTTGTCATGATTATTCCTCCTTTAAAATATTTTCATATCTTTATTTTAATAATATTAAATCTACACATATAAAATTCAAGTTTTAAATTAAAATTTGCATTTAGAGAAAAAAAGTTAATATAATCTATAAAAGTTTTTAAGAAATAAATTTTCAGGAGAAAGGTCATGAAATACAGAAGATTTGGGAAGACTGAATTGGAGGTTTCAGAAATAGGCTTTGGAGCGTGGGCCATTGGTGGGAACAGGCATGGAAATAGCTACGGTCCAACAAACGATAAGGATTCCTTAAAGGCAATAAAAAAGGCGATAGATATGGGATGTAACTTTTTTGATACGGCTGATGTTTACGGCCATGGTCACAGTGAAAAACTTCTGGGAGAAGCCTTCGAAGGAAAAAGAGAAAAATATATCATCGCAACAAAGGTAGGTGGTGATTTTTATAATGTTGGGGCGAGTGTTAACTTTAGAAGAGATTACATTCGATTTGCTATTGAAAAGAGCCTTAAAAGGCTGAGAACCGATTATATTGATATCTACCAGCTTCATAATCCAAATAGAGCATTAATAAGAGAAGGAGAGGTCTTCGAGACTCTTCAGGGGTTAAAAAAAGAGGGAAAGATCAGATACACGGGTATCTCTATCTTCGATTCTGTTGAAGGTATAGAGGCAATGAAGATAGGGAACATTGAAAGCATACAGGTAATTTACAATATCTTCAACCAGGAGCCTCTCTTGGAACTCTTTCCCACTGCCAAGAGTCGTGGTGTTGGCATCATCGCCAGGGAACCCCTTGCCAATAGTTTTTTAACAGGAAAATATGATTCAAAATCTAAATTTCCACAGGGCGATATAAGAGCTTCTATGCCAATAGGTTATAAACTAAATATGTTCAAGGCAGCAGAAAAACTCAAGTTTCTCACAGAAAATAGGGATAGAACCATGGCTCAGGCTGCCTTAAAGTTTGTGCTTTTAAATGATGCTGTATCAGTAGTTATTCCTGGTATCAAGAATGAGCAACAGGCCGAAGAAAATCTAAAGGCAGGGGATAGTAAAGACTTAACTCAGGAAGAAATCATGAAGATTGAAAGCCTCGTGCAAAACAATTTTTATCTCTAGATAAAGTGGTTTCATGACAGAAGTTTTGGGATACTTTAGTTTTTGATATGCTTTTGCTGGCGAATAAGACTCAAAAGCCCCTGTTTTACCATTGTAACATCCCAGTTGGTCCTGATTTCAGAGATGCCATAACTAGTCAATAACCATCTCTTAAAACCATCTTTCTTTATTCAGAAGACCTTTGTGGACAATTTATAAATCATTTTCTTTTGCTTATCAGTTGCTAAAATGAGGCTATTTTTAAATTTCAATCTCTTTTTTTTCTTATCTGTGGATCTACGTGAAGTTTTGGGGACAGGAACAGGGGCTCCCATTTAAATAAATGCCTTGATTACCTCTGTTCCCTGAAAACTATTGAGACGACTGATTGACTTGTCACCGGTTATTCTCCATACCAAATCATGCACATCGTCCTCATCAAGGCCCAGAGAGTGCCCAAGCCACCATATGGTCTTAAGCTGTTTGTTGGAAATTTTTTGCACCTTTTGTTTAACCCCTTTTAGAATAATCTGTTTTATATTGTTCATTAATAAATATGAGAGAGTTTTTAGATAATCTCAAATAAATCTTATCTGTTTGATTAATTGAATAAAGCATGATAAAAATAATTAACAAACAAAGATAATATAAAGTCTCAACAGAAACCAAAAGAGGAGAGAAATGGAAAAAAATCTGTTAAACAAGGTATCTATTATTACAGGAGCCAGCACAGGAATCGGAAGAGCAACGGCCTTAGCTTTGGCAAAAAGAGGATCTCATGTTGTCATAAATTTTTTAAAAAGTAAAAAAGAGGCTTTAGATGTTGGAGAAAAGGTAGAGTCTCTTGGCATAAAAAGTCTTGTCATTCAGGGAGATGTAGGAATAGAGAGAGATGTTAAGGATATGGTGAAAGAGACAATCGAGGAATTTGGAAGGATTGATATATTGGTAAATAATGCAGGGAGCCCTATTCAGAGATCAAAATTTCTCGATTGTAAAGAAGAACTCTGGGATCAGGTGATGAGTGTTAATCTGAAGGGAACCTTTCTTTGTTCTAAAGAGGTCCTTAAAATAATGGTAAAACAAAAGAGCGGTAAGATAATCAATATATCATCCATTGCCTCTTTTCACGGAAGTGCCGGAGAATCTGTTCATTATGCTGCTGCCAAAGGTGGGGTTAACAGCTTAACTATTGGCCTTGCAAAGGAATTTGCACCTTATGGGATTACAGTTAATGCGATTGCCCCTGGGCTTATTGATACCCCTTTTCACGATAAATTTTCTACCCCTGAAAGATTAGAAAGGATCATTTCTAAAATCCCTTTAAAAAGGATAGGCACCCCAGGAGAGATAGCCGAGGTTGTGGCTTTCCTTGCATCAGATGGAGCAAACTACATTACAGGAGAGATTATAAGGGTAAGCGGAGGAAGATAAAAGAAAAGAGGCTTTATATTCGGAGGGTTGATTATAATTGACAGTTATTATTTTAAATGCTATTTATTTTTTTTACGAAAAAAATTATGTAATTTAGGAGGATTTAATTATGGAATTTACGAAAACTTTTATGATTGCTGGGAATGAACTCTGGCGATATATCGTTATCTTTCTTGTTATCCTGATATCCTTTTCCACAGGGCGATTGATACGCTACATTCTTGAAAGCAAAGCAGAAAAGCTTAAAGAGGTGCCAAATCGGGAGTTTTTATCCCTCCTTCTTAATCTTTTGGGCAAGCCGCTTGTTCTTCTCTTCTTTGCAGCCGGTTTTCACGTCTCTTTTCTATTTTTAAAATTAAGCTCTGAGGTTCAAAAAACAGTGGAGGCGGTAACCCGCATACTTTTTATCTTAGCTTTAGCCTATCTTGTCTATCATCTCGTCGATATTATCGAATATTTTCTCAACAAATTAACTGGCAAAAGCAAGAGCAAGCTCGATGACATGATGGTCCCCATAATTCGCAAGAGCCTGAGGGTAACGATTGTTATCATAGTCGGTCTGATGATCGCTGAGAGTGTATCGGGCAAGCCCATAACCACTCTTCTGGCTGGTTTGGGTATTGGTGGTTTGGCCGTGGCTCTGGCTGCTCAGGATTCTATAAAAAATTTCTTTGGCTCAATCGTGATTCTGGCAGATAAACCCTTTGAGGTTGGTGATCGAGTTGTTATTGAGGATCACGACGGACCTGTTGAAGAAGTGGGTTTTCGTTCAACAAAAATAAGAACCCTGGAGGGACATCTTGTAACCATACCTAATAGCGTCGTGGCGAACAGGACTGTTAAGAATATCGGCAAACGCCCCTTCATCCGTCGCTTGAGCAATATTACCATCACCTACGATACTCCTCCGGATAAGGTTGAGAGAGCTATAGAGATTATCAAGGAAATTTTAGATAACCATGAAGGGATGAACACTGAGCGTCCTCCAAGGGTCTATTTCAACGAATTCAATGATGCCTCCTTAAACATCATTATGATTTACTGGTATCATCCACCCAGGTATTGGGATTTTTTGGCCTTTAATCATAAGGTTAACCAGGAGATCCTCCGTCGGTTTAATGAAGAGGGGATTGACTTTGCCTTCCCAACTCAGACGATATATCTGGCAAACGATGATAAAAGGCAGCTCGCTCTAAAAATGCTGAATGATTCAACCAAAATAGATTAAAAAATATCTATAAATCACTCAAATTGGACCAACCGGGAACACCAATCTTGCCTTTTATCTCTTCTTAACGAGTTTAAGACAAGCAGAATTAATGCAATAACGCTTGTGAGTTGGTGGTGGACCATCATTGAAAACATGGCCAAGGTGGGCGTCACACCTGATACATAAAACTTCTGTTCTTTGCATAAAGAAGCTTCGATCAACCTCGGTTTTTATGTTGGCGTCTGAGATAGGTTTTAAGAAGCTTGGCCACCCTGTACCAGAGTCATACTTTGTATCTGAGCTAAAAAGGTCATTACCGCAGCAGATACACTGGTATATTCCTTCTTCCTTGTTGTCATAATATTCACCTGAAAACGCTCGTTCTGTCCCTTTTTTTCGAGTGACTCGAAATTGTTCTGGTGTAAGTTGCTTTTTCCACTCAGCCTCGGTCTTGATTACCTTGGTGGTCATGATGAATCCTTTCTTTTGAACTGAATAAACCTTTATTTTTAATGGGTTAGAAGATTTTTTATCTGAAGATTTCATTATATTTAAAGGTCTAGCCATTATAGGATTAGCAGTAAACACTAGGCCTATTATCCCTAAGATTTTTAAAAAGAATCTTCTCTTCATCACTATTCCTGATGAAATTAAATTATGATTTTTTATCAAAGCTCCTCCTACAGGTTTTTTAAAAAAGACTTATCATAATAAATATTATAAGTTGACAGGGGATTCGTCAATAACCAGAGGTAATTCAAAAACTTTTTCTAAATATGAATTTGATTTGAAATTATTGGTGGATTAAGAGATGATGAGGAACTCAGGATAAGATTTTTAAGTATCTTTTTACTGATTCATGCACACACTTCTTACCTGTCTGAGATCGCTTATCCCCTTTAAAACCTTTGTAATACCATCCTGATAGAGGGTTCTCATTCCATCTTTTATAGCCTGCCCCTTGATTTCCTCCATAGTAGCCTTGCTCTGAATAAGGTTCTTTAGCCTTTTTGTACCGATTAAAAGCTCGTGTATTCCGGCTCTACCTCTGTAGCCTGTTTGATTGCAAAATTCACAACCTTTGGCTCTAAAAAGCATGAATTTATCATTATATGCAGTTTTTAGCTCAGGAAAGAATTCTTTTCCATAGGCATCTACCAAGGATTCAAACTCTTCTTTTGTGGGGTGATATGACCCTTTACATTTTATACATAAGGTACGAATCAGACGTTGGGCCAGGATACCTAAGAGTGCATCAGCGAAATTAAGTGGGTCTATTCCCATATCAATAAGGCGGGTAATGGTCTCAGATGCACTGTTGGTATGAAGCGTACTGAGAACCAGGTGGCCTGTTAGAGATGCCCGTACGCCGATTTCTGCTGTTTCATGATCCCTCATTTCACCTACCATAATCACGTCAGGGTCAGCTCTCAGAAAGGAACGCATGGCGGCTGCAAAATCGTATTTGATCTTAGGTTTGACCTCTACTTGACGAAGGCCGTACTGAGTTATTTCAACGGGATCTTCCGCAGTCCATATCTTTCTCTCCGGAGTATTAATGCTTGCAAGGGCAGCATGAAGGGTTGTCGTTTTGCCTGAGCCAGTAGGTCCCACAACGAGAATAATACCATAGGGTCTAGAGATGATCTCTTTGAAATGCTTATAATTTCTTTCGGAGAAATTTAAGTCCTCTAATGGTAAAGATTTACCAGTGGTAAGGATTCTCATTACAATATCCTCTCCCGAAACTGTTGGCAACGTTGCAACGCGGAGTTCAATAGGGCTCTTCTTATATATAAATTTAATCTTACCATCTTGGGGAAGTCTTCTTTCTGCAATATCAAGGTTTGCAATAATCTTGATTCTAGATATGAGAGCTTTACTGTGACTGAAAGGTATTTCAAGGTTTTTCATACACACACCGTCAATCCTGTAACGGATATCCGTGGTCTTCTTCCCCTTGTTGGGTTCGATATGAATGTCAGAGGCACCCTTCTCGTATCCCTCGATAATTATCTGATTAACAAGGCGAACAATTGTTGCTGCGTTTTCATCGATTTCAGAATCTTCCATATCTACGTCTTCGTCTTCCTTTTTCACATCCAATTCATCGAGAAGATCTGAGATTGAAGCTTGACTTTTACTGTCATCCATCTCTAAAGATTTAATAAATTTAAGGATGTCGTCCTTTAAAGCTATCTGAAACTCATATTCCTTAGCCTTAATCAGAGTTTTTATTTCACCGATCTTTGGATCATTTGGATTATCGATAAGAATGATTGCTTTTCCATTAGAAAATGCAATGGGAACCCAAAGCGACTTTTTTAAATAGGCTAAATTCAGTCCCTTCGTTAGTGTTTTTGGGATAATGATGCGATCGCTGAATTCAGTAAACTTACATCCATAATATTGGCTGAGGGATATACCGATATCTTTCTTATTGACTTTAAAATTTTCAATAAGAATTTTTTCGATGTCTTTCCCCCTTTCCTTAGCAGTAGAAATGGCCTTTTTCAATTCATCTTCAGCAATAATATTCTGACTGATAAGATAATTGAAACGGGTTTGAACCATTCTTGCTTGGTTTCGAAAGGCAATTCCTAGGATTCTGGCGATTTCAAGAATATTTTTCTCATCTGATTTTGTAAATGCACCTCCACCCTTTTTATTGATTAATTGAATAACACCGAAAAGTCTGTACTCAAAACGTATTGGAGCTACCAATACCTGTTTTGTCTTATATCCCGATTTCTGGTCCCAGCTTCCATCAAAATTCAAGCTGGGATTTATTTTTTTTAGCTCCGTGGTATTGTAGACATCTTGGATATTAACCATATCCATTTTATAAGCTGCATATCCTGAAAGGCTAGAAGGGTATATGGGAACCCTTATCTCCTTAATTTCAGAACCGACAATATATTTTGAGTACAATTCCTTATTTATAGGGTCAGCAGCATATATAGTAATTCTATCGGCATCAAAGAGACTTAAGATTTCCTCTTTTAATTGAATTAGAATTTCATCGATATTACTGGCAGAATTAATCCTGTTTGTTACATAATTAAGCTTCTCACGAAATTGAAGCTTCTCTTCTAATTCTTGAACCTTGCCTTCTTCTTTTTTAAAGAGGGGCATTTTGTTTAAAAGAATTTATTATGTTAAATAAACAGACTTTATTAAAAATAGAAAAGACTCCTTTAGGAGAAAAATTACTTTTAAAAAATAACCAATAGATGAGATAAAGTCAATACTATTTGATTGACAGGTTTTGTATGATGAACTGATCTGTTAGAAGAAAAATAAAGAGCAAAAACCGTAAAACTATCAAAATCTTATAAAAAACATCAACTTTTGGTCTCTTTTATTTTTTTTCATGCAGAAAGGGGTTATAGTTTTCTGTTAAAAATGACGATATGTAGTTGAATAATTTTAAATTTAAAAAAGAGACCTATAATATGGAGTATTACACTGAAAAGGATGGATATTTCGTGATCCCAACCGAGAGCTTATTGGTTAATAAAGTAACCGATTTTGATCTCTATATAACTGTGAATGGTAACTATGTGTACTACAGAAGCAAGGATATTCCTTTTGGTAGAAAGTTAAAGGATAACCTTATTGAGAGTGATACAGATTTTGTATATGTGGATATAGATGATATAGAAAAATATAAAAAATATTTAGAAGACAATCTATCAGAAATAATAACCAATCAAAAGACAAGTTTTGAGAAAAGGGGAAAGATACTCTACTTCTACTCTAGTCAGTTGGTAAAAGAAGTGATGGAAGAGCCAAGGGTAGGGACGAATATCAGAAAAACACAGGAACTCGTAAAAAATACCGTTAATTTTCTTGTGGCAGGTAAAAAAACTTTCAAGGATCTTTTGAAGTTAGTTAAATATGATTACTACACATATACCCATTCTGTGAATGTCTGCTTATTTTCTATAGGACTGGCTGAAAAAATAGGTATTGAGGATAAAGATGAATTAAACAGACTAGGAATTGGAGCCATATTGCATGATATTGGAAAGAGCAAGATCGATAAGAATATTTTAAATAAACGTGGGTCATTGTCAGGAGAGGAATGGGAAATTATGAAAAAACACCCTATCTATGGTGTAGAGATTTGCAGAGAGACAAAAATGATACCTGAAGAATCATATCATGCTATTTTAGAGCATCATGAGAGATGCAATGGAAAAGGTTATCCAAAAGGTTTGAAAAAGGACGATATTAATCTATTTGGAAAGATAGTATGCGTTGGAGATGTATTTGATGCATTGACCACAAATCGATCATATGCCTTTGCTACAAAACCTTTTTTAGCCCTTAAAATAATGAAGGCAGAAATGAACGGCTGCTTTGATTTAGATTTATTTCGAGAGTTTATAATCCTTCTTGGAACCCCAGATTAAGAAGAGGCTGGTCAAGCCTTTCTATTTTTATTGCTAAAAAGAGTTAAAAATCCCTAAAAGTATTTTTATAGCTATTACAATCAGCAAAAAGCCAAATATCTTTTTCATTTTTTCTTTATCGATCTTTATAGACAATCTACTCCCAATTTGTCCTCCTATAAAAGCTACTATTCCCAGTGGAATAATGATATTCCAGTCAAAGTGTCCAACGAGCACATGGCCAAAAAGACCAAAAAGGGCAGTTGCAGCGACCATAACTGTAGAGGTTGCGATAGCTATATCCATGGGCACTCCGCATAAAAGTACCATAAGGGGCAGTTTAATAATCCCTCCTGTAATGCCTATCATACCGGCAAGAAGACCTGTTCCCGCTGTAATCGGAAGGGTTATCATTAAATTGACATCATATCTTCTTCCGTTAAAATTTCTGTTCCAAATCCACCAGGTCTTTTTTGAAGAGCTATAAGTTTTCAGGTCAGCCTTTCTCATCATAAATGTCGCAGCAAGAATGAGTGCGAAAACCAAAATGAACTTTAGAATGTCCTCAGAAAAGTAAACAGAGTAATATCCACCGAGAAATGCCATGACATCTGTTGGAGGGTCAATAAGCAGTGCCAATTTCCAATCCACAAGTCTGTTTTTCAAGAATACAAACAAAGCAGACAGTGAAGTAACTAAAATAATGCTTAGACTAATAGCCGCAGCGTTATGTATCGAAATCTTTGAGAAAATAAGAACTGGTACATAGAGAATCCCTCCGCCTAATCCTAACATAGAAAAAAGTAATGATATTAGGAGAAATATAATACTTAGAATGAAGATGTTCATATCAGTTGTCCCAACATGATATAGCTAAAAAAATTTTAAAAAAGTAAGGCAATACAGGCTTTTGTTGGGTAATTCGAATCATCTATAGAATAATATTAAGTTCATACAATAGAATTAGGTGAGCATTAGATAACAAGAGTTGCAAGGGATCAAAAAATTTATTTTTTCATCTTGAATAACCAAGACAAGTCTGTTCCTTTTCTTTTAATCTTTATTTTTTCTGCTAGGGCATGTGTAATGATAGGCAGGGCAATTGTTGCATCACAATAACATTGAACAAATCTTCCTTTTGGTGATTCCTTTCCCCAGGAAAGTCCTTCTTCAAAGGTGCATCCCGATAATCCACCCCATTGAGGAGAATCTGTTGTAATTTGGACAGCATATTTGTGGGGATAATAGGTTTCATCTGTTCCTTGGCGGGTTAGGCCATTTTTTCTGTCAGGAATTTTTTTATCATGATAGAGGAGGTCACCTGTGACTGCAAAAAGCTGAATGAAATCTTTTGGGACTCCACCACCTATATAAATGACACCTGTATCTTTGACTTTTTCTCCCAAGCGCATAAATTCAATATAATCCTTTACTGAATCGAGGGTTAGATTGAAACCCCTACTTTTTGCAATAAGAGCAGCATCACCATAAGGGCTATCTATGATGGCAGGACAAAAAATTGGAATTTTATTTTCAGCTGCAGCCGTAACGATGCTTTTAACCCCCTTTTTCCCCAACCAGAGACCAAAAAGATACAGGAATTCCCTTGAAGAATATTTATAGTCTTCATCAAGGGTTTGAATAAAATCTGTAATCGTCTCTGTCATTTTCAAATAGTCTTTTTCTTCTCCATAAACATCATAGTATCTATTAAAGCCCGCTTTGAAAATCGATTCATCATCAACTAAATTGCTCCCCTGCCAATAGTTAGAGCCCATGGCTTCAACAATATCCTCAGAAATATTTGCACCGGTCGGAACCAAGATATCGATAAAGTGGTTTTTTATTAACCAATTAATTATTTTCCACTGTCCAGTAGTGGAAAGAGAACCAGCATAGCCCATGAATATGGTTAAGTTCTTATCTTTGATCATCTCTTCAAGAACATTAAAGGCTTCAGCCAATCTTCTTCCTTGAAATCCTGTCTGCGACATTTCCAAGAGAAGCTTGGAAATTGATTTTGATTTTTTTACTTCAATTGTTTTCACTTTTTTAGTAAAAAGATTCTTTTTCATGTTAACTCCTCAGTAAATATTCCGTTTGATATTATTTTGTTTTCTTCCATTCTGAGTTCTTACTCCATCAAAGATATCGATCTTCTTGTTGCAGATAATTAATGACGTAATCCTTAATGCCATCTTCAAGAGATAAGAAGCGTACAGGACATCCTGATGAATAGAATTTTTCCATCTTTGCTTCAGTAAAATATTGGTATTTCGGCTTAATTGTTTCCGGCATTTCTATGTATTCAATGTTAGGCTCTCTTCCCATCGCAGAGAAAACAGCCTTTGCCAGGTCATTCCATGAACGTGCCTTGCCTGTCCCAAGATTAAAAATTCCATTTACTTCTCGATTTTTCAAGAACCACCATATAGCCCCTACACAGTCCTTTACATAAATAAAGTCGCGTACCTGTTCTCCATCCTTGTACTTAGGCTTATAGGATTTGAAAAGTTTAACCCTTCCTGTTTTTTTTATCTGGCAGAATGCTTTAAAGACAACACTTGTCATATCATCTTTATGATATTCATTCGGTCCAAAAACATTAAAAAATTTAATCCCCAGCATCTTTTGAGAGAGATTGTTGCGCAATACCCAGAGATCAAAGAGGTGCTTTGAGTATCCATACATATTGAGTGGTTGTAAAACCAGCGTTGTTTTGTCATCATCTGAAAAGCCCTCTGAACCGTCACCATATGTAGCAGCACTACTTGCATAAAGAAAACGAATATTTTTTTTTAGAGACCATTTTGCAAGTGTTTGAGTGTAATAGTAGTTATTTTGCTTTAAGTAATCTGCATCCTGCTCTGTTGTCGAGGTACAGGCTCCCATGTGGATAACTTTACTTATAGTAAAGGGAAGGCTGTCCCTGCTCAACATTTTTAGAAATTCGTCTTTGTGGATATAATCGACAAATCGCCTGTTAGTCAAATTTTTCCATTTCTCAGATTTGTCAAGCTCATCCACAATGAGAATATTATCAATGCCTTCAGAATTGAGCTTCCAGACAAAAGCACTCCCAATAAATCCAGCACCTCCAGTGACAATAAACAATTTTTACCCCTTCATTTTATATAACCAACAAAATTATAGATTTGTCTGGATAATCAAATCGGTAGGTAAAATCAGGGCTTTAATCTAAATCTATATCTTTTAACAAAATGGTAGGATTTAGTCAATGAGTTTTTACTGTTTGGCTTTTATAAGAGAAAATGAAACAATTGAAAATATTTTACAAGAGGAATTTAACTCTCGTAAAGCATATAGGCTACTTGAAGGAGTTTATCTTTATCAGTGATATCCCCGACCATCTCTGGAATAATCTTTACAGGGGCATTGGCTCGCTCTATAAGGCTCTTTTGCCAGCGCAGTTGAAGTTCCCTTTTCTTCTTTAAAAAATCGTTTTCATTACATACCTCTTCAGGAAATACGCGGTTGAGAATGTAGCCGTTAAGCTCGATTCCGTATTCACCGATGGATTGTCCGATAGATAAAGCCTGCTCCACAGCCAATCGCTCAGGATTCGAAACAAGCCAGGCAGAGGTGTCTTGGGCGAGCATCTTCAGGACGTCATTCGTGAGCTCCCTCCATTTGGATATAAGCTTAAGCGGATCCTTGCCAGGTTTTCGCGTTATCTTTGAAAAAACACCCTTCAGGGTCAAATAGAGCTTTTGTGCTTCTCCCAGATGCGAGTAGAACATATGCTGGGCTTTAAGGAGGTTCAAAGTCCCAGCCGTGGGGGCCGTGTCCCAGACAATGTAGTCGTATTTATCCGATTTTTGTGTCTCCAGCACATAGTAGAGCATGAATTCCTCATCCAGGGCTGGCGCCCCCTCGATATAGTCGAGGATATCCTTATCCAGGGGGAAGATGGAGGAAATCACGGCATAGACCTCGTCTCCGAAACTCTCCCTCCAGAGTTTTAGAATGACATCCCGTGTCAGCTCGATGACATCCAGATTCTTATCCACATTGATCACCTCACGATGGAATTCCACGTTAAAGATATTGGATAGAGAGCCGGCAGGGTCTGTGGATACCAAGACAACCTTTTTCCCTTGAGAGAGGTAAAAAGCAGTAGCTACAGAGGTTGTTGTTTTCCCAACCCCTCCTTTGCCAGTGAACATGATAATTTTTTTCATGCAACTAATATAACTTAAAAATAAAAAAAGTCAAAAGTTAGATTTTAGAGGTATTATTTTTGCGATAAAAGACCAAAGAGATGTAAAATACACGATAGAAGATTTTTTAAAAGAATTTTCTGCTTGTCAAAAATTAGATTATTCTTTAAAGTAAAAAAAGTATCATATTTTTTGTATAGAGAGATTGAAAATTATTAAAAAAGAGGTGATATAATGAAAATTAGCCCGTTTCACTCTAAGAGGTCTGATACTGCAGTTTATCACAATAAGCAGAGGTGTAGCGTAGGAAAAAGAATTAAGCGCAAAAATCGAGTCTCTGGCATGGGAAGATTGCTCCTCTGTGAATACTGTAAAAGGTTGGGTGTTAAAAGCAAATAAGTCCCTCATTTTATTCTGAGAAGCATTCTTCTATTTGAATATCTTTTGGTTTGCTATCCTTAACCAAGACTACCTGTTTAATTTTCTTTATGAGAAGCTCATTCCATTCCTCTGTCCACGGGAGTTTGAAGCGAAATTGACAATTTTTATAGGGGGCTGATTTTAGGTCTGGTTAATGTAACTTTCTTGCGTGCGAAAGCAAAGTTATCAAAGAAGGCTACCCCAAGATTTTTCATTTTAAATGATAAAAATTCTAGAAAGTATTGTGGCCAGTCCCAGGAAGCTAAAGAAACCAGCAACGTCAGTAACAGTGGTTAGAATAATAGAAGAAGACTGAGCTGGGTCCTGACCAAATGTTTGGAGAAGAATAGGGATAACAGCACCGGACAGACCAGCAATGATCATAGAAATAATCATGGCAGTTCCAATGATAATCGGCAAGCCGATTGAGCCTGTCCAAACATAGGCAACTAGTGATGTAGTGAGTGCTATTGCCAATCCGTTGAAAAAGCCGACCATAAACTCTTTTCTTACGATTTTAAGCCAGTGCCTGAGGCGAATCTCTCGAAGCGCCAGTCCCCGCATGGTCACCGCTAACGCCTGAGAGCCGGTATTCCCAGACTGACCGGCAACAACCGGAAGGAATACAGCCAAGATAGTAATTTTTGCAATAGTTTCTTCAAAGATTCCAACAACAGCCGCTGCCAGAAAGGCTGTTGCAAGATTGATTTCAAGCCAAGGGAGGCGCTTTCGAATGGCAAAGGTTGCCTTAGAAAGGGCCCGTTCGTCTCTTCCTGCACCGAACATTGCCTGAATATCCTCGCTCGCCTCCTGTTTTGCTGCAGTAACCAGCGTATCGTAACGAATAATACCGATAAGCCTTCCGTTTATGTCAACCACGGGCAGGCTGGCAAGTTTTTGTTCTTCTAAGAGTTGGACGATCTCATCTCTTGGAGCCATTGACTGAATGCTGATCGGCCTGGTTTTGATGAGATCACCCAGCTGAACATTCGGTTCAGAGATGGCTATTTCCTGAAGAGGGATTACTGCTGAAAGAACTCCCTTCTCATTCACGACGCAGACATCTGTAATACGCCGGTCATGCATAGTACGAATCCTTATTAGGACTTCTTCCATGGTTCTATCAGCTCGAAAAGAGGCGACTCGAGGATCCATAAGATTTCCCGCTGTCTCAGGAGGATACTTCATCAGCTCCTGAAATTCTTTAGCAATGTTTTTCGGTAAAATGGAGAGACGATTTTCGACCCTCTTTTTGTTTAGGCGAGCTAAAAGCGCGGCTCCGTATGAAGGATCAATTTCAGAAAATAACTGGCGAAAAAACTCATCCTCCATCTTATCGATAAGCTCTGCACCAATATCCGCATCTAATCGTTCGAAGATATTCAAGGCTATAGGTATGGGTTCATCCTTTAAGAGGCGCATGATCTCTCTCGTCTCAAGACTATTGAGATTTCTTGCGGCTTCATCAGGGTAGAGCTGGAAAAATTTTTTAATAAGGGCCTTTGTTGCTGCTGATGATTTTGTCTCCTTGTGCCTCATATTCTTATCTCCTGATTTTATTTTTTGAGAAATAGCGTTAGAGAGATGTCTATTTTTCTTCCTTTTCAGGATTGACCGCAGAGGCAACCCAGTTGATAAGTCCGGAAAGGCCGAGCCAATAGAGTTCGCCCATGGCCTTGCCTGCTGTATTTTCTGGAGAAGCTTGACGTCGCTCCTCTACATCTCTTATCAAACGGCGAATGGTTCGATAGCCAATGGCTCCAAGAAAGATACCTTTTTCATCGACCACAGGAAGAACATGGAATTCCTGCCAGCCGGTATGAGCCAGAATGGCCTGAGAGCTTAGATGGGGTGATAAATTTTTGATGGTTCTCTGCATAACGGAAGAGATCAAAGCGTTAGGATCGGAGAGCAAAAGATCACGAATGTTTATCTGACCCACAAGAGCGTAGTCTCGATTCACAACATAGATATAGTAAATCAGATGTCTGGGATGTTTTCGGAATCGCTTTATACCCTCTTTTACAGTCACATCTTCTGGTACGATGAAGACCTTTGGATCCATTAAAGCACCGGCAGTTCCTTCGTGATAGCGCAAGATAAGCCTGAGTTGCCCTGAAACATCTAAAGGCAAGGTTTCTAGAATAGATTTTTTATGCTGTTCCTCCATTCTTCGTAAAAACAGGGAGGAAATCTCAAAGGGAAGCTCTGCGATAATTGCTCCTGAATAATTTGAGTCCATTACTTCCAAGCATCTTGATGCTAGGATTGAATCCATCAGCCTGATAACACCGACGGCTGAGGAAGGCGAGGCTTGTTTTAAGAATGATGCTGTCTCCTCTGGTTTTAGTTGCTCAAGTACATGAGCTGCATCTGTTGGATGATTTTTTATGAATTCGAATGAGAGCAAAAGGTCATGATTCATATGATTGATCCTTTGTGAGCATAACAGAAATCATTTCATTGAACTGTTTGGCCGGTACACAGACCTGGCCATAGGGGGTTTCGAGAATAACGGCAGTAGGGGTAATCTGGATAATCTCGCCTTCCATATCGCCGATTTTTACTCTATGGCCTATCTTGTATGTTTTCTGTAAGTAATATGAGGCAAGAATATTGCTGACAGAGGTTCTGGCACCGAGGCCAAAGGAGAGCGCGGCTCCAAAGAGCACAGCTGCGACAAGAATCATGATGATGCTCATAAGAAATGAGATATCAATACCGATCTGGTCTATGGCTATGAGAATTGTTGTGAGCAGAATGGCGTATTGAGCAAATTTTCCTAAAACATTTCCGTATGTGATTCCTGCCGAGGCAGCTGCTGAGATAATAATATCACGAAGAATCACTCCGCCAATGATACCAAAAATTCCTATGAGAACAGCTGCCAGGATTTTAGGAAGATAGCTGGCAATACCGCTGAGCCACATTGTTACCACAGGCAGGCCCATGGCTTCAGTGGCTACGGTTATAAAGAAAAATATAATAAACCAATAAAGGATATTGCTGATTATCGAGGCCGACGGCTCCAGCTTTGTCGGTTGAAGCCTGCTTTGGACCTTTTCATAAGGGATGAGACGACCTATGTTCTTTAAAAAGCGGTATACAAGAGCTCGAAGCAGCTTCGCTATCAAAAAACCGATAAGAAAGATAACCACCGCGCCCAAAAAATTGGGGAGAAATTCGATGGCGCTTTTTTTAAACTGAAAGGCCACTTTGCCAAGCTCAGTGATCATTTGATTGAAATTCATTGCACTCCTCCTTGACTTATCTTTTCTGAATCGCCGAAATGCTCTCGAGCAAAACCAATGCGCTTTTGAATGCTTTCTAAATCCTTGCCGTAATCCTCAACGATTCTCAATCGGCGAAGCAAACCGTCATTGTTAGCGATCTGGATATTAAGCCCGGGACGGGCATTGAGTTCTAAAACCAATGGCCCTCTGTTTTTATCAAGAACGATATCCACCCCCTGATACCCCAGACCGGCAAGCTCATAACTCCTCGCAGCAAGAAAAAGAAGAGCCTCCCAGTTAGGGATTTTCACACCTGTTACCGCATTCCCCGTATCCGGGTGTTCGCTTACGATTTCGTTTCGCCATGCCGCTGTAAGCGTGGTGCCGCTAGAGATATCAATCCCAACGCCTATGGCGCCGAGATGCAGGTTAGCCTTTCCTTCAGACATACGGGTCGGAAGGCGGGACATCGCCATGACCGGTACACCAAGAAACACGATGATGCGGATATCGGGTACCCCCTGATAGCTGATCGGTTCGAATATGGGATCAAACTGGACACGCTGTTCGATCATGGCCTTGTCCGGATAACCGGCAAGGCTGTACATTCCGCTTAAGATATTAGAGACATGGCGTTTAATTTCGTCCTCAGTCATCAGAAGACCACTCGCCCTTCTATAGTTTGCCTTTGCTCTGCCTGTGATGACGAGGATGCCGTCCCCGCCGCTTCCGTGAGCCGGTTTGACCACAAAATCAGAATGAGGCTTCAGAAGCTTAGGCAGGTCGCGAATATGCCGCTCTATCTCAACAACGCCGTAAAGGCTCGGCACGGCAATGCCGGCCTTTTCAGCAAGCCTTTTGGTTTCAAGCTTGTCGTCCACAAGGGGAAAGAGACGCCTTGGGTTATATTTTAAGATGTATTCGGCATTGCGCCGGTTCATCCCCATCAGCCCCTTTTCCGCAAGCTTTCTTTTTAGCTGGAAAATCATTTTTTCTCCTTCGCAAACACCTTGAAGCGGTAGAGTTCAAGGAGCCTGTATCCGGAGTATCGCCCGAGAAGCAGAATCCCTGCAAGCACGATCAGTAAGAGTTCGGGGAACACGAACACGAGGTGTCCGAGATATTGGTTGGTCATAACAAGATAAGCAAGTGATGCAACGGTGAGGCTCCCTATACCCTGAGTGATAGCCGCAGCGGCACCCCTCTCTTCCCAGACAATACACATCCTCTCGATGGTCATGGTCAGGATGACCATGGGAAAGAGGGCTACAGAAAGCCCCCGTATCAGGCCGAGCTTATGGGTGATGATACTGAGAATGGCCATGAGTATAATAACCACAATAAGCACTGAGGCAAGGCGGGGTACCAGAAGGAGCTTGAGATTTTCGAGATAAAAACGCGTGGCAAGACCTAAGGCAATGATCATACAAAAGAGAAAAATGCCCCACAGAAGCTGTGTCTCTCTGAAGGCAAGCGCAATGAGAATCGGCATAAAGGTACCGAAGGTTTGGATGCCAACAACGTTACGCAGAACCACAATCAGAAAGGCTCCCAAAGGCAAAAGCAGAAGGACGCTGTAGACATTCTGGGTCTGAATGGGTAGGCTGAAGAGGGAAAACTCCATGATAGAGGGACTGAGAAACCTTGCCCGTTCAAGTGAGGCCCTTACAGCCTCTTCTTGGTTGAGGCTGACAGAAAAAGTTGTACGGAGATTTTTTCCGCCTCTTAACTTAACCAGCGGCTCTTCCCCGTGCCACCAGAGAAGAAAGTGTTCGGGGATCTTTTTCTCACCAGTAAGGGGATGATAGCTCTTCCAGCTGTCATCTCTGTATACCTGCAGCCAGTGTATTTGAGTAGCCTGCCGTTGCAGCTCCTCTAGGAGTATACCGTGAGCAATACGTGCGGGTATTTTGTTCAGCGTTAAAACGCTTACTGCTGTCTGAAGTTTCTTCATCAGGCTCGGATTCTTACCCAAAAGAAGAGCAGCGTTTTGGTCCGGCTCCTTTGCATTGAGCCTCTGTATAAGTACGGCTACCAGAGTTTCCAGATCAGCTGACTGGGCATGAATCTGAGAAAAGAGTGATCTGGCAGCATCAAGATAGGGGCCCTCAAGGTCAGGGGCTTTTATCTCTGGTTCTTTTGACGGTGCTAGATGCGGCTCTTTGACGCTGATTTGACGCACCACAGCTCGGTAGTACAGAGCCTGTCTCCCCTTGGCTTTGCGGATGGACCAGACCGCCTGACGGTTGCCGTCTTCCGTTTTGGTTGTGAGACCGTATCCCCTTGATATGAAGTTTTCATCTGAAACGATAAAGCGGTGAGTGGTTGTGGGGATAAAGAGATCAACCTTCACAGGCCTGTCCTCGGCATCAAAGACGAGACGGGCTTCTACATTCCATACGTCAACATGGGTATAGGGTGTCAGGGGAAAGCCCATGACAAAGAGCTTGAAGAGAAAGAGTATAAGACCGATAAGAGCCAGGCCGAGAACTAAAAAATAGAGGTGGCGATTATTCACTGATTCTCCTTGGTTCTTTGCATTGCGGTTCAACCGTATATTTGACGGATGAATCAATAAGCAAATCTCCCTTGAGGAATTTCCGGCCGATAAGCATCTGGTACTTGTAAGGGCTTCTGTCCACAAGGTTCACCTCTACCTCCTTATAGACGCTTCCTATACAGATACCAAGCAAAATAACCGGACGCTCCTGGCACTTTGCCCCTTTGCGTTTGATCTTGGCTATTCTTACCATCTTTCGCTCAAAGGTTACGGTTTTTCCTTCTCGGTTTGTAAGATCAAAGCGAACCCACGTATCATTTCCGCGATGAAAAAATTCAATATGGGGGGCGTTGAGGGAGCAGTTGTCAGCGCCTGTGTCGAGCTTGGCGTGGACAACCACATTGCCGGGACAGATGCGAACCTTCTCTATCCAGCCGACCACATCTTTAGATTCTGCATTTGAAAGTGCAGAGAATACAAAAACAGAAATAAGACCAATATGTAAGAAATATCTTTTCATAAATACCCTCTTTTTATCGTATAAATATTAATAATATCACCTTGTACTTGAATAGTAAAATTTTTTATCTATGTAATGGGGAGAGCAATCGAAAATATGGGGGTCAGCCCTAAAAACCAGTAACGTAACTTACACTGGTTGTAAGAAAGGAGAAAGCTATGCCTGTTTCTGAAAAAAACATTGAGCATAATATTGAGCATAATCAGGAAAATAGACGAAAAAAACCAAAATTAATAGTTTTAGATATAAATAATTTATTATGAAAATTCTCATAAGTAATAGTGATAAAATTTTATCTTTTTGATAAAAGTATTTTATTAAGATTTAAAATCTGATATTATAATTAAATATAATTTAAATTATATATTGCCGGTGAAAAAGCATAATATTATCTTTTTTTAGAAGGACTGCTGAAATGAATAGCGACCCCAAACAACCCAAAGAGCCGAAGATTGATTGCGTTGTACATATTTCTCGAGAGTATGGTAGTTTAGCGGGTGCGGGAGGCATAAAAGATGTTACAGAGGGTCTTTGCAAAGCTGCCGCAGCAATGGGGATCGACACCCATATTTTTCTTCCTTATTATCGTGTTATCGATAAAAAGAATCTTCATCTTAAGAAAAGCCAGGAATTCGATGTGGAAATGAATTACTCTGCTGAGAAGCGGACTGAATCCGTTACGATTTACAGCAGTCTGATAAAGCCCAAACTGACAGTTCATTTAATAAAGGCTCAACGCTATCAATATCTTGCTGAGGGCAAGAGCTTGATAAAGCGTCAGGGCATCTATCAGTATACGAAAGAAGAAGCAAAGGCACTTGGACGACCGGAACTAGAAGGGAGAGGCTACATTGACTTTTTTGCAATGAATGTTTTGTTGGTAAAGGCCACCCTGCATGGGCTTGGGAAAATGCAGATAAGACCTGACATTGTCCACTGCCACGACGGCCATACCGCTCTCTTACCGCTTATAGCACAAGCCTCAGAAGAAATTTTTGTTCCCTATCTTTGCTATGTACCTTCTGTGATAACTATCCATAATGCAGGAAGGGGATATCATCAAGAGGTTAGCGATCTTGAATTTGCGGCTGCCATATGTGGTGTTTCAAGAGATGTGATCAAAGGCAGCTTGCTCAATGGTTTTTTTGACCCCCTTCTTGCGGGGGGCCTTTTTGGAAGTGCGATCAACACAGTGAGTGAAAACTATGCCCGAGAGTTACAGCAGACCGGTCAAGATTCGATTTCTGGTTGGTTAGGACATAAACTTGCTGGTTACGGTATTAAACTCTTGGGGGTTACGAACGGTATTGATCCGGAAACATCCAATCCTGAAAATTCTGAGCAACTCGGACTTGCTGCAGGCTTTTCAATATTAAAAGGAAATTTAGCGGGAAAAGAAGTATGTAAAAAATCAACCCTTCAAGAGCTTGAGAGGCGTGAAGTACCAGAAAATATCGTTCTTAAAGGGGCGATCAATTATCAAAAAGATATTCCGCTTTTGACATTCATCGGGCGACTGGGTCAGCAGAAAGGATTTGATATTCTGGCTGATGCAGTCGAATTGTTGTTTAACGAAGATGAGCATGTCCAAATCCTAGGCCTTGGAGATGGAGATCCTTCCATTATCGATCGTTTTTGTAAACTGGAAAAGAAGTTTAAAAAAAGAGTATGTATGGCTAAAGGCTACAGTCATCTACTTGCCAATAAGATCTATGCAGCAGGAGATTTTTTTGTCATCCCTTCGCGCTTTGAACCGTGCGGGTTAACTGACTTCTTTGCCCAGCTTATGGGAAATGTACCAATCGTACACAGAGTTGGCGGTCTCGTCAAAACCTTGGATGGCCGATTCGGTTTTTCTTACCTGGGAGGAGCGGAGGAGTTGCTTCAGACCTTAAGGCGTGCACTTAAAGTCTACCGTGAGCCAGATAAAAAAACTCTGAGCGAAATCCAGATAAATGCTGTTGAAAATATCTATGAAAATTTTACCTGGGAGAAGGTTCTCGAAAAAAAGTATCTCCCCATCTATCGTGATGTAATTACTCGTTCAGACCCCTCACTACCATATTGATAGGGATTAATCCAAATTTTAGCCCACGCCGATTCGCATCAGGCCCTTCCATAAATTTCTGTCATTTTTTTGAGCCTTTCGGCCAGCGAGGATTCCAGATGCTCCGGTAAAAGTTGCCATTCCCAATTGCCCTTGTTGGTGGCTGGACGATTCATTCGTGATTCTTCGCCCAAACCAAGAATATCTTGCATGGGAAATATTACCATGTCTGCGACTGACATCATTGCCAGTCGTATCAATTCCCAGTGAAGCTCATCCACCGTTACTTCCCGCCCCACATAATCAAACAGCCTCTTTTTGATTTCCGGCGTTGCCTCTCTTTGAAACCATCCCTTTATTGTGTTGTTGTCATGAGTTCCTGTATATAACACGCAGTTTCTTACAAGATTATGCGGTATGTACGGATTTGTGGGAAAGTCTTCACTAAAAGCAAACAGAAGTACTTTCATACCTGGAAAATCGAAATGTTGCATAACCTCTTTTACGTCGGGGGTGATGGTGCCAAGATCCTCGGCAATGATTGGTAAACCGGGAAGTTCTTTAGTAAGGTGACCGAAGAAGTCCATTGCAGGTGCTTCAATCCATTTTCCGTTAATGGAGTTTTTTTCGGTCGCCAAAACTTCCCAGTACGCCACGAAGCCCCGAAAATGGTCAACTCTCACAAAATCGTATAATTTTAAGTTATGTTTTATTCTTTGGACCCACCACTCATATCCCCTTTCCCTAAGCACATCCCAACTGTAAACAGGATTGCCCCAGAGCTGGCCGGTTTCGCTGAAGTAATCAGGTGGCACACCGGCAACAACATAAGGCCTCTTTTCATGATCCAGTTTAAATATCTCGGGATTTTTCCATACGTCAACGCTGTCGTAAACCACATAAATGGGTATGTCACCAAAAATTTTGATGCCGTGCTGATTACAATAACCCTTTAATGTGAACCACTGATGAAAAAAGATATACTGGAGAAATTTCTCCATTTCCATCTTATCATGAAGCTGTTTTTTCAATGTTTGCAAAGCTTCTGGTTTTCTGTCCCGTATATCTTGAGGCCACTCACACCATATCTGTCCCTTAAAATAAGATTTAAGAGCCATAAAAAGGGCAAAATCATCGAGCCAATAGGAATTTTCTGAACAGAATCTTTCATATTCAAGTTCCTGCCCCTTGTTTTTAAAACGTTCATATGCCAGATAAAAAAGCTTTTTTTTATCAGTAATAACAGAATGATAATCAATCCTCCCTTTTGGATAACTGGGGAAAGATTCTCCTTCTGATTTTTCAAGTAAACCATCCTGAATCAGAAGTTCTGGACTTATCAGCAGTGGGTTGCTTGCAAAAGAGGAAAAGCAGTGGTAGGGAGAGTTTTGAAAGCTTGGTTTTGTAGGGTTTAAGGGAAGGATTTGCCAGAAACTCTGTTTAGCTTCATTAAGAAAACGGGCGAAC
>Ga0307380_10001645_pt1 | contig 32556 bp, 21 predicted proteins | sample UN3MG_FD_202239 | JGI IMG/M metagenome (GOLD analysis project Ga0307380, IMG submission 202239) | Soil microbial communities from Risofladan, Vaasa, Finland - UN-3 | ecosystem: Environmental > Terrestrial > Soil > Coastal area > Acid sulfate soil | place: Finland: Risofladan, Vaasa | collected...
TAACTGTTGATGGAAAAAGTTTAATTGTTGGTGAATTTACGGTCAAGCGGTGGAAAAATCAACAACGGAGAGATAATGCCTGTAGAGACAATAAAATGGGTCGGCAGAGCGCCCGGAGCCAGAGTCAGGCTGATCGACCAGACAGAGCTTCCGGCCCGGGAAATTTATCTCGAACGCACTGACTACCGCCTTCTGGCTGATGACATCCGCCACCTGGCCGTGCGCGGAGCACCTGCGATCGGGGTTGCCGTGGCGTTCGGGGTGGTGCTCGGGATGCAGGAAGTGGTTGGTCTGCCCCCGGAAAAGTTCCGTAAGAGAATGATTGAGGTGGCAGGTGAGCTTTCAGTCACGCGGCCTACGGCAGTGAACCTTTTCTGGGCCATCGAGAGGATGAAAAAAGCGCTCGAGCGCGTGCCTCAGGATACCACCAGCCAGAAGCTTTTAGCCTTGCTCGAGGCAGAGGCCCTTGCCATTTTCGAACAGGACCGCAAGCTCTGCCGCGCAATCGGCGAGCACGGCGCCGGGCTGCTCGAGAACGGCGCCAGGGTGCTGACCCACTGTAATGCAGGGGCTCTTGCCACTGCAGGCATCGGGACTGCACTGGCGGCAATCTATGTAGCCCAAGAACAGGGCAAACAGATTTCAGTTTTCGTGGACGAGACCCGCCCCCTGCTCCAGGGAGCGAGGCTTACAGCCTGGGAGCTGACCAGGGCCGGTATCGAGGCGACCTTGATCTGTGACAACATGGCCGGAAGCATAATGTCCAGGGGCCTGGTGGACCTCGTAATCACCGGAGCCGACCGGATCGCTGCATGCGGAGACGCGGCCAACAAGATCGGCACATACAGCGTGGCCTGTCTGGCGCAGAAACACGGGATCCCATTTTATATAGCGGCCCCTTTCAGCTCATTCGACCTTTCCATTCCGGATGGAAGCCACATCCCGATCGAGGAAAGAGACTCCCGGGAAGTGGTCTCCCCTTTCGGGCTTCACCTTGCGCCATCCGGGATCAAAGTGTTGAACCCCGCTTTTGATGTCACCCCGGCAGAGCTGATCACCGCTATTATTACCGATAGAGGGATAATCAGACTGCCGAGCCGCGAGAATATCTCCCGGATCATGGGCCGGTGAGGGAAGGGACGGTCTACTCGATCCTCGATCGGGGGTGGGGGCCGGCATCCTTTTTGCAATCGCTCACCGGTGCGGGCATAATCACTGCCTTGTTAAAAAGCAAAAAGGATGCCGGCCCCCACCGCTCCTGAAAACACAGCCAACAGCATCCGGCTGATAAATAGCAGGCCGCTGTCCCGGCTTATTGCTTGTACCGCTTTTCGTAAAACTGCCTGATTTTCTCCCTGACCTCTTTGCTTAATCCATCCCTGTGCCAAAGGTGACCCTCCTGGCTGTAAACATATTTTTCCAGCAGCTCTTTTGCCAGTTTGTCGCCTGCAGCCTGTTTCAGCTCCGGGATGAAATTATTGTAGAAATGCTTGCCCACCTCGTACATCCCGTGCCACCAGGTATAATCCGGACCCTGCATCGAAGCTCCATGGCGTGTCCGGCGGCCCTCATGGTGCCAGAGCTCCCACCAGGTCCATTCTATCGGATCGTCGAAATCCTCAGGGGTGATCTTACCCTGTTTTCTCAGCTCTTCGATAATTGCCCTGGCCGGCTCGGCGAATTTTTCGTTATAGAGCAGCACCACCGCGTCAAACTGGGCATAGAAACCTTTGACAAAAGGCTCCCCATGGCATTGTGTGCAGATATCCTGCATGCTGGCCCGCCGCTCCCGCCAGTTGCGGATAGCCTTGACCTTTTTGACCTCTCCGCTTTCATTCTTTTGCTGAGAGCCGATTGCAGGCATTTCAGGGCTATCTCCCAACAGGTCTTCCTTGGAGTCATCCTCGTAGACAACCATGTTCAGTTTCTTGGAGATCGGCGGCCTGAGTGTCCAGGAGATGCGCTCTCCCACATCGTGGGTTGTCTCCTGGGATCCCCCGGCGCTCATATGGCATGAGGCACAGGTCGGCCCCTCGAAATATTCCTTTCCGGCGCGCCAGAGATCACTCTCCAGATTGAGCTTCTCACGGTTTGCATGATAAAGCACGCCGTGCTTGGATTCGTTCCAGACTTCGATTTGCGGGTGGTCCGGGCCGAGGTGGCACTTGCCGCAGGCCTCGGGCTGGCGGGCCTGGGCTTTGCTGAAATGGTGGCGGGTATGGCAGGCAGTGCAGGAGCCCCAGGAGCCGTCGGGATTGATTCTTCCCATGCCTGTATTCGGCCAGGTATCCGCTGTCGGATGGCCGTGGTCATCCACCCTGACCTCTGAGCCGTGGCACTGGCGGCAGCCTGCATCAACAGCCGGCTGCCCGCCTACCACCTCGCCAAGCAGATTGTCCAGGGAACCGAGAATCTGTCCCGCCTTGGCGTGATGAGAACCCTTTTGCTCGCTGAACTGCTCCTCGTGACATTTAGCGCAGTCCTTTGGAGAAACTATGGTCGCAATATTCTGCCCGTAATGTTCAAAAGCGTCGGGATCCGATTTGTCCGCCTGGTGACAGAAATCACAGGTCACTCCCGCCTCCCCGTGTTTTGATTCGCTCCATTGGGCTACAATGCCGGGATCATGCTGCTTATGACAATCTATGCAGGCACTATCGCCTTGCGCTTTCAGTGGAACGGCGGCGGTCGTCAAAACAATCAATAAAGCTCCGGCTGACAACTTCAACGGCAAAATGCGGCTCGGCTCCTGCATGGTTTCTCCTTCTCTTCAGGGTTGAAGGTTTAAATATACCGAAAGGCCTGCCTTATTTTGAAAATTCCATTGGCCGGGTGTAAATATTTTACAAGTTCTGTTTTCAACAGATGAATAGTACGGTTTCAAGATAGTCCTTTTAGATTTTTTCAGCACGAGTCCGGTCTTTTGAAATTCTCAAAGATTCAAACAAAGCTTTTTTAGTCTTTCTGAAATGAGTTGGATTGCGAGGAGCGAAAACTTGTAGTCATTTTAAAACGCGCAAGCTTTTTACCGGAGTGGCTTGATTACTACCTGATTGAATTATTTTTCCTGGCTATCTGGTTATATTATATTTATAGCTACGGCGGATGTTTCGCAAGGCAGGACCCCGCTATAAATCTGAAAAAAAGGCGCATAAAATAAGCTTGTCTTCATTAACGGCTGTTTTTCAAAAATCACAAATTTCAATTTGAAACGAGTTTCTATTGATTTTTCAGTACCAATGTTTTTAAATTGACATACTAGTTTATTTAAAGACGGATGTTTCTTAGGGGATATATTCCTTATTGCCCTTTATTTTTCCGTGTTTGATTTTTTTATTTAATTTTCAAAGCCGTTGTTTGCAATTTTATGACGGATTGCAGAGATCAATATTTTTAACCCTTTAACCACTCTTTTTTATTCTTAATCAAGATCCGGCTGACAGTTAATCTGAATGAACAAACAAAGAAGATCTGCAAATTGTCTCTTCGGCCGGAAAGCTGACTAAACCTCAAACTTGGAGGATTTTGATGTCAAAGCTTAAAGAAAAATTTGCTTCCCGTCTGCCTCAATTGCGCAGTGAGCTTCAAGAGCTTCTTAAGAATTATGGGGATAAAGTAGTATCCGAGGTGACTCTGCAACAGATGTTCGGAGGTATGCGCGGTGTAAGATCCCTGCTCTGCGAAACCTCTTTTGTGGACCCGATAAAGGGACTGATTATCAGAGGAAAATCGATTCTCGAGCTGGCCGACAGGTTGCCGGAGGAGATATTCATCTTGCTGTTGCTCGGTGAGTTACCCACGGAGGAAGAGCTGAAAGATTTCCAGAAAGAACTTTCAAGTCAAGAGCCTGTGCCTGATTATGTCTGGCAGATAATGAGGACCCTGCCTAAGGATACCCATCCCATGGTCAGGCTGAGCATGGGTATCATGTGCTTTGAGAGAGAGAGTAAATTCAGGAAGAGTTATAACGAAGGGATGAAAAAAACGGAATACTGGGAACCGGCACTGGATGATTCAATCAGGCTGCTGGCCATGCTGCCCGAGCTGGCGGCAGGGATGTATCGGATTTATACAGGCAAAGGAGATCCCATTCCGCCCCAAAAAAACCTGGACTGGGGAGGCAATTACGCTTACATGCTCGGAATTCCGGACCCGAAAGGTGAATTCGCCGACCTGATACGCCTCTATCTGACTTTGCACTCGGACCATGAAAGCGGAAATGTCAGCGCCTTGACCACGCACGTTGTCGCCTCGGCGCTTTCCGATCCCTTCTATGCAGTGCCTGCGGGTCTTAACGGGCTTGCGGGACCGCTCCACGGCCTGGCCAATCAGGAATGCCTTGCCTTTGTGATGCAAATTCAAGAAAAATACAAGGGCGTACCCAATGATGACAAGCTGCGGGAGTTCTGCTGGGATACGCTCAAGAGCGGCAAGGTCATCCCCGGTTACGGCCATGCGGTATTAAGAGAAACCGACCCGCGCTTTACCGCATTTATCAATTTCGGCCGCAAGTATTGCAAAGACTCGGAAATTTTTCAGATCGTTGACCGCCTGTTCGCAGTCGTGCCGGATGTATTGATAAAGCACGGCAAGGCCAAGAACCCATACCCCAATGTGGATGCAGGCTCGGGAAGCCTCCTGTACCACTACGGCCTGACTGAATTCGACTATTATACAGTGCTTTTCGGAGTGTCCAGGGCCTTGGGTATGCTAAGCCAGTTCGTGCTGAACCGTGCCTGGGGTGCACCGATCTTCCGGCCCAAGAGCGTAGGGATCGATTGGGTGAAATCGGCTGTTGGCGCTTAAATTTTAAGTTTTTCCGAACAGAAAAAGGCGGTGCCCATTTGAGTCAAGAACTCATCTGGCATCGCCTTTTTTTGTCATTCCTCTGTCTGATAATACTTATATTTTCCTCTCCCGGTAGCGAAAGCTGCCCTTCGGTTAAGAGAATCCGTTTCTCAGGATTTATCCTCCGGGTGGGACTCGTATATCAACCCATCGCCATCGGTCGTATCGACCTCGAGGTAATGGTCCTTGGCCAATTGGACATACTCCATGCGCTGTTGTTCCCGCGTGCCGATTTCCAAATCGCGGACCACCGTAGCCCTGATATCTTTTACACTTTCAGCTCCCTGGTCCTCGAGGTAAGAGTCAAGGGCCTCGAGGAGCAAAGAGATCTGATTTAAACCTTTACGATAGAACAGAGAACAGACCTGGACCGTGGTGGCGCCGGCAAGAATATATTTAATGAAAGCCTCGCTGTCGTGCACTCCTCCTGAGGCGGAAAGATCGAGATCCGGGAGCAGCTCGTGCAGGATGGCGATCCAGCGCAGCGGATAATAGATACTGGCCGGAGTTGTCAGGCCTTGTCCGCCTTTTGAGGAAAAAGCCCGGCGGGTCTTGATATCGATATCCAGCCCGCTTTGGCGGTTGAAAATGACTAAACCGTTCGCGCCGGCGCCCGCCAGCTTGCAGGCCACGTTCTGGGGCGCTGTGAGCTGGCCGCTTATTTTAGCGGCGATCGGGATTTTAACCCTGGAGCGCACTGCGGAGACTATTTCATAAAAAGCAGCCTCGCTTTGCGCGCCTGAGACTTCCCGGTCCACAGAGGGTACCGAGAGGTTGAGCTCGACCGCATCCGCTCCCGAGCCCTCGAGCTGGGCGGCATAATCGATCCACCAGCGCGATTCCGCACAGTTCACTGAGGCAATTACCGGGATCGATACCTTGTCCTTGGCCTTTTTTATCTCATCGCAGTACTGCTGCGAACCGTAGATTAATCCCACCTGGGCATCAATATATCCCGCAGCTTCGGGATGGGACATCAAGGAGTCGCTGAAAGTCGTGTCCCTTCTCCTGATATCCTCTTCGAAAATACTTTTCATCACCACTGCGCCAGCGCCTGCTCGTTCGCAGCGCTGAATGAGCTTTACATTACGGGTAAGTCCGCTCGAGGCTACAATGAGCGGGTTCTTGAGCTTCAATCCCAGGTATTCAACAGAAAGGTTCCGCATTTCCAACTCCCTCTTTTAGCCTGAAGCTGTTTTCTAGTATTCGGTTTTCAAAGCTTTCTGCACTCTTATTCGGCTCCAGAACAACAGATCAATAATTATCCCCCATACTCCAAAAAACAAGAAAAACATTCAGAGAGACATTGTTCTCCCAGGCTCAGGTGATTCTCATCATCCCACCAGACAAGCATCCGATCAACAGGCAAACCTGTCCGCTAAAACTCAAGGTTACATGATTGTTCTGAAAGTTTCTGGAGTGCTGCTGATCAAACGGTATGTCAGTCAAATCTCAAATTTACCGAATCAAGGAGTTGGTGTAAGGCCCCAAAGCGCACCTTACCCCCTGCTTCTGCCGATTCAGCGCTTAATTCCCTCCTTTGCCTTCTCCTGCTTTCTTCTCTGACTTTTTTGGAGGCGGGTATTTCTCCTGCAAATATTTTCTGATTTGTGACCATTCCGGTGAATTCATGATCAGATCCGGTTTGGAAGGCAGTCCGGCAATCTCTTTTTTTGTATTTTCGATTCTTTCACCGGTAATCGGATGTGTAGAAAAAAGTAGCTGCCAGCCTCCCGGCTCAGGCCCCTCCCGGTTGGCTTTGAGCTTTTCGAACATGTCGACCATGCCCTGAGGGTCATAACCCGCCCGGTACATGGTCAGAAGGCCATCCCGGTCTGCCTCCCGCTCTGCCTCTCGGCTGTAATACAACATGCCGGTGCTGGTGAAAAGATTGGCCACCGCGTACTGAAGATCCCCGGCATTTCCGAGAGCGATCTGCGTGATTGCCCCGGCAAGCTGCATCTGGCTCAGCCGCTTCATGCTGTGGCGGTGCACCACGTGGTTGATCTCGTGAGCCAGGACACTGATCAGCTCTGCCTCGGTCTCCGACTGGCGGAACAACCCGAGGTTCACATAGCAATAGCCTCCGGGAATAGCAAAGGCATTGATCACCTCGGAGTTGACCAGGGCGAAATTGTATTCTATGTCACTCCGGCCAGAGGCCTGGACCAGTTTCTTGCCTCTTTCGGCCAGAAAAGAGTCGATCTTATCATCTTTCAGAATATCGTATTCCTTTCTGATCTCTTTATCCAGTGAGTTGCCTATCTGCACCTCTTCGGCCGTTGTGTATATATTTATGTTGCGCACTGCGCTGCAATTTAATCCGGTTAAAGAGAACATAAATAAAACAGGAAGAGAAAATTTTATAGCAGGCTTATCAAGCACAGGACACCTCCCTACCAGATTATCAGGAATTGTATTATCATTATCCGGTCGTAAATATACCCTTTTCCCCTTTTAAATATACATTCAATCAAAAAGTCTATCAAGCGCCGCCTCTGGAAAAAAATGTCAAAGCCGGATGAAAAAGGCCGTTCACCCGGGTCCAGGGTCCTTTCAACAGGAGACAGCTACCAATCCCTGGCCCGGTATTACGATATTTTTATTGACTGGGAAAACAGGCTCGAACATGAAATACCGTTCATAATCGAGGCGGCAGGCAGGAGAGTTTCTGCGCCCAGTGCACTGGATATCGGATGCGGGACAGGATATCACCTGATGGCACTTCGTGAAGCGCGCTTTTCTGTATCCGGCACGGAGCCCTCGGAGTATCTGCGCGCTCTGGCTGTCGAGAATCTCGGGGGCGCAAGAATATTCTCAGTGCCTATGGAAGGGCTGAAAAAGCTTGCCTCCTCCCATGGACCATGGCACCTGGTGACCTGCCTGGGAAATACCATGGCTCATCTGCCCGCTGACAAGCTGCCCGGGTTCTGCCGGGCACTTGAACTGGCTCTCACTCCTGGCGGAACTGCAGTGCTGCATGTCCTGGGTTATGAGAAAATAATGGCCCGAAGGCCTCAGGGGCTGCCTGCCAAACTGGTGAAAGCCGGAGAAACGAGCTACCGTTTCGAGCGCCGGTATGAATACCTGCAAGACCATATCGGATTTACTGTCGAAATTTATGAAAACGATATTCTCAAGGCAAAGGACAGAGAAATCCTTTATCCCCTGACCGCAGGATTGCTTGAGAGTTCCTGTACTGATGCCGGATTCGCGGAAATAAGATTCTTCGGCGCTTTCTCATTCCGGACGCCCTACACTCCTGAAAGCGACAACCTGGTGGCGGTTTTGAGGAAAAGGGGGTCCGGCCTGCGCTGAGAGCCAAAACTTTGGAAATCCTAATGTTCCTTTTCTTTATAAAGATACTTAAATTAACATACCAATCGTGTTGCCGGATAAGGCTGATATTATTCTGCATGAATACTCCTGCCTGAATATATGGCGGACTAAAACTCATATCAGAGGCTAATACCCAATGCCTGCCCCTATCTCACGCCGGACTTTTTTGAAAACAGGGCTTGCCGCGCTCACTGTGGCAGGCAATGTAATGCCGACAGCCTGCTCACGCAGACATTTTGACCTGGTAATCAAAGACGGCTTTATCGTGGACGGCACAGGGGGACCTGCGTGGAAAGCTGATCTCGGCATAAAAGGCGATTCGATCGCTGCCCTGGGGAATATCGACCCGGAGCAGGGACATCGGGTGATCCCGGCCTCGGGCTTGCATGTCTGCCCGGGTTTTATCGATATACACTCGCACTCGGACAACACAATCCTGTCTTGTCCGACAGCCGAAAGCCGCGTATTCCAGGGCGTGACAACAGAAATCACTGGCAATTGCGGTTTCTCTGTAGTTCCTCTCGCAGGTATCGATGCCGACAAACGGCGGCTGCAACTGCAGGAGGAGGAAAATATTCAGGTCGATTTGTCTGATGTGGCTTCCTATTTTGCGTTGCTCGAAGAGACCGGTATCTCGGTAAACCTCGCCCTGCTCGTCGGTCAGGGAACATTGCGTCAAAATGCAATCGGGCTGGAAAACCGGCAGTTAAGCGCGGATGAGCTGAAAGCCGTTGTGCGTGCCCTGGAGGAAACCTTGGATCAGGGAGCAATAGGCCTTTCAACAGGCCTGGAATATGTTCCCGGCAGCTACACTCCGGCTGGGGAAATTGCCGCCTTGACAAGCATTGTCGCCGGTCGAGGGGGCCTTTATGCAACACACATTCGCAACGAAGCGGCCTCACTGCTTGGGGCCATAGGCGAGGCTGTCGATATCGGCCGACAGACAGGGGTGCGGGTGGAAATATCCCACCTTAAAGCCTCGGGTAAACCCAATTGGGATAAGCAGGCATCCGCCCTAGATCTGATTGAAACCGCCCGCAGCAGCGGGATCGAGATAATGGCTGACGCCTATCCCTACACTGCATACTCGACCTCTTTGACTTTTTTCCTTGCACCATGGGTCCAGGAAGGCGGGGCGGAAGCGATTGTCGGGAGAATACTCGATCGGGAAAAACGGTCGCGCATTCGCAGGGAAGTGGATAATGTTGTCCTGGTTGATCCGGGAGGCTATGATTTGATTGTAATTATCCAGGTGAAAACCGAAAAGAACGGCTGGGTTATCGGTAAAAATCTGGTGGAGATAGGAGAAGTGTGGAAAATAGAGCCTGCAGATGCGCTGCTCCGTCTGCTTGAGGAGGAAGAAACCGGAGTTGAGTTTGTAGGCTATGGTATGCAGCCTGAAAACGTCGAGATGGTGCTCTCGCATCCGCTGGTTATGATCGGCTCTGATGGCGCAAGCATGTCGCCGAAAGGCAAGGCTGCGCAATCGCGCCCTCATCCGCGTTCGTACGGCACATATCCGCTGGTTCTGGGTCACTACGTGCGCGAGCGCGGAATATTAGATCTTCCCACGGCGATAAAAAAAATGACCGGCATGCCGGCAGACCATTTGGGGTTGACGGATCGAGGCCGCATTTCCAGGCGGATGAAGGCTGATCTGGTGGTTTTTGATGCAGCCGCGGTAAGGAATACAGCCACTTTCGACACTCCTCATCAGTATCCTGTCGGGATGAAATATATTCTAGTGAATGGTGTACTGGTAGTGGAGAATGGAAAACACACCGGGGCAAGACCTGGAAAAGTGCTGCGGAAAGCATGAATGAAAGTATCTACCTGTATTTCTGCTCAAGCCATTCGCGGAGCGTATCAGGTGGTTCGAAATTCTGGAATAAAAAGCCCGCTTGTGACGGTTTGCATGAATCAGGGGGATTTTAGGAAAGAAGTAAAAAAAATAAGAATTGAATTTATACCGTTTTATCTTGACAATATTACAATCCGATTCAATTTTTCTCCTGGCGCAAAGCTATATTTTTTCTAATACTGATAAGGTTTAAATAACAATTGATATTAATATTTTATTAAGTAGTATCAACTATTTTTATTGCAATATGAGGAGCTCAGGAATTTTCAGACTTTTATTTAAAAAACGTCGGAAAAACTATGTTAAATGATTTATAAATTGAATGGATTTTTAAGAGAAACCGAGTAAAAATGGTAATACTGGACGAGTTAATAAACCAGTTGTTGAGCGTAAAAAAGTTACCCACCCTCTCCCCTGTAGCAGTGATGCTCGAGCAATCGCTCAGCCAGGAAGAACCAGACCTGCAGAGAGTCAGCCGAATTATTTCAGATGACCCGTCCGTGACCAGCATGGTTTTGAAATCCGCCAATTCCGTAATCTACGGCGCCCGCCGGACTTTCTCTACTGTTCAGGAGGCGATTGTCCGGCTGGGGTTCAAGGAAATCCGGAAAATGATCTTTGATTTATCGATTGTTAAATTCCTGATAGATAAGACGGATGGCCTTCTCGATCCGCTTAGCTTCTGGGAGCATTCGATCGGAGTCGCTCACTGCATGGAAATAATCAACGAGATGACACTTGTTTTAACCAAAGATGGTCATAAGATTCACGTGGTCGGACTGCTGCACGACATAGGACGTTGGGTATTGGCCAATTACATGCCTGAGAATTACCAAAGAATTACCCATGATGTAGCTGTCAAAAAGGACATTATTGTCCTGGAAAGAAAAAGAATCGGGCTGGATCATGCCCAGATCGGGGCAGCACTCCTTGAACGCTGGGGTTTACCGATGCGGATCGTGCACTGTGTGCGCTACCACCACCAGCCGGAATTCTCACCAGATGAGGAATCCAAAATTACATATTTAATGTATCTTGCCGATAATATCTGCCGGAATGCAAAGATAGGCAATGTCGGAGAGGGGTTATTTTACGGATTTAAAGAATCGTCCTGGGAACATTTAGGGCTCTTCAGCGAAAAACAGGAGCACATAGTTGAACAAGTTCGGGAAAGAATAAAAGAGAGTGCCTTATTCCTTTCTATCGGTGGCCTGGAACAAGTTCAAAGAAACTCTGCTAAGCTGAAACAGAAAAAAGAAACCCGGGATCAAACAACTTAACCTTCGGCTTTGTTTGCTATCTTTTCAATCTTGGCAACGTCCTTAGTCCTGCCTAAAATAACCAGCACATCGCTGTCCTTGATCAGGTAATCGGGGCGGGGCAGCACGTTAAACCTTTCCGGAACAGCCTCCTTAATTGCCATCACAAAAACATTGTACTCGTTCCGCAGTTTCAGCTCGACCAGGGATTTTCCCACAAACTCCAGCGGGGCCAGAAGCTCGGTCATAACATAGTCTTCTGACAGATCCATAGTATCGAGAACAGAGGGTGAAGTTAGCTTGCGGGCCAGCTTGACCGCCATCTCCTGCTCCGGAAAAATGATTTGATCGGCCCCCACTTTTTTCAAAGCCCTCCCGTGATCCGGATCGTTGGCTTTGGCAATGATATGCCTTACCCCTATCTCTTTTAAATAAAGGATGGAGAGGATGCTATGGCTGATATCGTCCCCCATGCTTACAATCACGGCATCCATCTCCTTGGCTCCATTTGCCAGAAGTAAATCCTTATCTGCGGCATCGGCAATGATCGCCCGCGTACTGTAATCACTGATCTTCTGGACGCATTCTTTGTTCAAGTCCAGGGCCACAACCTCATTCCCCAGCTCGAACAAAGATTTAACCACCTCGGAACCGAAATTGCCAAGACCGATAACCATGAATTTTTTCACCAGGCCTCCATCTACTGAAAATTTTTAAATCATTACATCCTCAGCAGCGTACTCAAATCTACTCTTCACCTGCTCGCGCACCAGGCCGTAAGCCATGGTCACGAGCCCTACCCTGCCGATTAACATCATAAATACGATCAGCACCTTCCCGACAGCGTTCAAGGAACTGGTGATCCCCAATGAAAGTCCAACAGTACCCAATGCGGAAACCGACTCGAAAAGGTAACTGACAAATAGCTCCCGGTACAAAGGATGCATAAATTCCTCAGTCTGGGTAGCCAGAAGAAGCATAGTATTGACCATAATTACCAGAAAACCGAGCATAGTCAAGGAAACCACTTTCCTGATCGTCTCATCCGGCACAGTGCGACCTGCAATATTCAGCTTGCTGCTTCCTCTGAACCTGTTCACGAACAGCAGGAACAGCAGAGCCAGGCTGGTTGTGCGAATCCCGCCACCGCAGGAGCCCGGTGAGGCGCCGATAAACATGAGCAAGATCAGAATCAGCAAAGAGGCGTTGCTCAGGAAAGATATTCTCACTGTATTGAATCCAGCCGTGCGCGCCGTGGTGGACTGGAAAAAACTGGCCAGGACTTTTTGTCCGAAAGGCAGCCCCCGCAGCGCGTTGCTCGACTCGAAGAAACAGATACATAATGTCCCAAAACCCAGCAAAAACAAAGTCGTGAAAAGGACAAGCCGCGTGTTCAAGGAAATTCGACGACTCAATGGTGAGCGGATGCGCTGGGAAAGCTCGTAAATAACCGAAAAACCAATTCCGCCCAGGATTATCAGCCCGCAAACAGTAAAGTTGATCAGCCAGTCACCGCGGAAATCCTCGAGGCTGTTCTGAAAAAAAGCAAAACCGGCATTACAAAAGGCCGATACACTGTGGAACAGTCCGTAACAGAAGGCTTTGACCGGCGGATAGCCACTCTTTATCCAGCCGGCGCCAAGCAGCAGCACCCCCACAGCTTCGCAAATAAAAGTGAACAGGAAAATCAGCTTTACCAGGTCCCAGATGAGAATTTTCTGATTTCTGATGAACATACTTTCAATAACCCAGCGGTCTCGCAGAGCGGGCAGGCGGCCTGCAGTCAAAAACATTAACACGGAAAAAGTCATAATACCCAACCCGCCGATTTGTATCAGCAGGAGCAAAACCGATTTTCCAAATACAGTAAACGTCGTTCCGGTGTCCACAACTGTCAGGCCTGTTACACAGACAGCGCTGGTCGCCGTAAAGAGAGCGTCCACGAAATGCAGGCCTCCGTTGACTGAGGACCAGGGCAGCCAGAGAAGAACAGTCCCCAAAGCGATTGCTCCCAGATAACTGAACACCAGAAGTTCTCCGCTGCGCAGCCTGAGATAGAATACATACCAGTTGTCTTTTCTGCTTTTAAGCATGCGATCCGTTTCCGAAATGCTTTGCTGACTCATTTTTTACGGCAATTAGTTGCTTGCCCGGATATTGATAAAAGCTTATTTTTACCTTTTCAATTTTCAGATTTAACTATCCTTTATGCTGCCCACCGGTCCGGCGGTAAAAGAAACGGTTCTAAATTAATTTTCCCGGTATATAAGGTCAACAATTTGATAACACATCTGAAAACGAACATCTTTAACAGATACCAAATCTATCTCTCAAGTTTCCTGATGGATTTCGTGTCCGCTTTCGTAGTGGGCGCCGTAGCGGTTTATGCAGTCGAACTGGGCGCCACGCCTATGCAGTTGGGATTTATCGGCTCAATCGGCGCTGCTCTGTATGTGCTTTCCAGTTACTCCGGAGGGAAGCTATCCGACCGGCTGTCCCGCAAAAAAATCATCCTCTCGGCAATTATAGCCACCACAATAAGCTGCTTCGGTCTGGCGAGGTCAACAGTCCTGGGCCAGTTGTACTTTTATTATGGAACGTTCAATATAGGCATCGGATTGTTCTGGCCTACTGTGCAGTCTCTGCTGGCCGACAGCCGCCACAGGCTCAATCTGACAACCACCTTGAGCAATTTCTGTATCTCCTGGAGCCTCGGCTTTGTCTTCGGCCATTTCACATGCGGATATCTGACCAGGATAAACTCGATACTCCCTTTCAAGTGGGCTGTGGTATTATGCCTGATTATCCTGGCGGCGAATTACGCGCTCTCTGATTCGGAGGGAGCTCAGAAACTGGGCAGCGCTGATTTCCTCTCCAGCAGGAATGAAGGGAAGCGAATTCTCTGGCGCCGTTTCCTGGCTTGCGGCTGGCTGGCTAATTTTACTCTGGTCTTTATCCTCTCCTCAGCCAAAATGCTGTTCCCCAAACTCGCCCTTGATATCGACCGCCTGGACAAAGGGGTTCTGGGGTTAATGCTGGCCCTGATCCATGGGGGGCAATTGCTTATGTTCTGGGTTGTCAAATACTGGCACGGCTGGCAGTACAACCGGAAAATCTACATCATTACCCAGCTCTCAGCCCTGCCCGGCACCGGTCTTCTCTGGCTGACCGGCAATGTGGCCTGCTATGCATTGGGAATGTTCCTGATCGGCCTTTCCGCCGGATTCACCTATTCCGCAAGCCTCTATTACAGCACGAGCCGTCCCCCTGAATCTTCCACCCGCACCGGTTACCATGAGGGTTTTATCGGACTGGGCATTATGTTGGGACCCCTGAGCGGCGGGTTCGTTTCCGGAATCTGGAACCTCCATACACCCTACCTTCTCTGCTTCTGGCTCCTGCTGGCGGCTTTTGCAGTGCAGTTGCGGCTTCTTTACCGCCCCCAGGCCAACAATCCGGAAAACTGAATTCTTTCCTTACAGGCACAGGTCAAAATGCAGTTACTGTTCAAATGAACTACCCCTCAGCAAACCGCGAGGTATCTGTTCGGAATTCGATTTATGAATTTGATGCCATACTTTCCTCCCCACCCGCAGTGGGCACGGCATGCCGTGCCCCTACGCCTGGCATCAGCAGCAGGCTACCCCGAATCAGAGCTACGGGGAATGCCGCTCTAGTAAAAAGCACGGCGAACCGCGCTCCTTTTTCCGGTCTATTTTAACCTGGATTAAAATCCTGCTTTCAAAGCTTTGCCTGACTGTTATCCGCTTCCTCAGGATAGTCCAGCCTCAGGCACTGCACTGAATACTCCATCGCCGCCCCCAGGCAACTGTTGCAGGAGATACATTCGTAAGGGTCGAAATTGCCTCTGCGCCAGCGCTCAGGCAGGTCTGGGTTGCGAATCAGCGGGCGGCCGATAGCCACCAGATCGGCATAATCATTCTCGAGCAGTTCGCGCACTGCCTGGGGGGAGCGGACACCCCCGGCTACTATCACCGGCAGTCCGCATGAGGCCTTGATTGTCTTGGCCTGCTCACGGAAATAGGCTTCCTTTTCAGGCTTTACAATGCGAGTGCGTGTCGGGTTGTTGCCGCTCACCGAGATAATGTCGCAGTCGGCCTCAGCGAGCATTTCGGCAGTGATCCTGGTATCGCCGAGAGTAATGCCGTTGGGTGTGAAATCCTCGCAATTCAGCCTGAAAATCACCGGCATCTCAGGCACTGTCTTTCTTATATTGGCCATCACTTCCACGGCAAAATGGGCCCTCTGGCGAGCCCCTCCGCCGTAAATGTCTGTGCGCTTGTTAAACATCGGACTTAAAAATTCGCTGATCAGGTAATGATGGGCGCCGTGGACTTCCACTGCATCAAACCCGGCTTCCCTGGCCCGGGCTGAGGCAGCGGCGAAATCATTTATGATCTGGGTGATCTGCCACCTGGTAAGCGAGCGCATGATACGGGCGTTTCCTTTATGCAGCCTGCCCGCTTTTTCGCTTTGAGTCTGTCCGGTGAGAGCGATCAAAGAAGGGCCGTAAATCAGGCCGTCCGGATCCAGACGCGGATCTGCATTCAGGCCGCAGTGGGCGATCTGAATGCAGATCTTGTCCCCTTTTGCATGAACAGCTCCGGCGAGTTTTTTTAAACCCGGCAGGTAATCCTCGCTCGAAATCCCGAGCATGCGGGGCACTGCGCGGCTGTTCTGCGAGACAAAGGCAAAGCCGGTGGTGATAAGCCCAAGCCCATGGCCGGCAAGCTTCTCGTAGAAACCGACCGTTTTATCGGTGACAAAGCCATTCTCATCCGCTGTGGCGGTCCAAACCGGGGCTCGCACCAGGCGCCCGGATAATTTCAGCCGCTTTGTCTCGAATGGTTCATAAGCGCAGTCAAGCATCGATTTAACCGTATCCGGCATCCCTCCTCCGGGATTATCGCTGTTTGAGATAATTTTCTGACATCCGGTCCTTTTGCGCTGACTATATAAAAGAATTCAGCCTTGATTTCAACACGAGCCTGAATCCGGGATAAACTGCTAAATGGATTTCCCGCGTGCCTTTTTGATCTCCTCGAACCTTTTCAGGATCGGCAAATGCTGGGGACAGGCCTCTTCGCACAAGCCGCAGGCCGTGCACAGTTCGAGTTGATCGAGATTATTTATCCCGTAATAATCCGCCAGCCTTTCGAAAAGGCCCTCTCCTTTTTTAAGCATCATATGGTTGTAAGCCTCGATAAATTTATACACCTCAATGCCTTCAGGGCAGTCCCTGCAATAGCGGCAGGCAGTGCAAAGGCGGTCGAAAGAGGCCTCGATATGCGGCTTGATCCTGTCCAGGTCGATCTGATGCCTGCCCGTCACGAATTTTTTCCAGGCAGCGGCGGCGCTTTGGACCTCATCGATACTGCTGAAACCGACCAGCGCCGTGGTAATTTCATGATGCGACCAGAGGAAATCGAGCGCCGCTTCCACCATGGGCTGATCCTCGCAGGTGCGGATGAATGAAAAAGCATCCGGGTTTTCCGGAATCGTGCCCCCGCCCAGCGGGTTCATGACCACCAGGCCCAGTCCGGCCCTGCCGGCTGCTTTGACAGCTTCCTCCCTGTAAGGGAAATTCACCGCATTATACCCCAGGATGACTCCCTCGAAAATATTTTCCTCGAAAATCTTTGTCACTTCGTCACCGGGCAGATGGGTAGTGAAAGCGACATGCCGCACCAGTCCCTCATCACGGGCCGCGAGCAGTGACTCCACCGCCCCCCCTGATTTGCGGCGTTCCCAGCCATCGAGACTCAAGATATACCAGCAGTGGTAGAAATCGATACAGTCCACACCGAGCCGTTCGAGGCTCCGGGAAAGATCCGCCCTCACTCCCTCGGCACTCGACTTGCTGGTCTTTGTGGAAAGATAGAAGCTTTTTTCTCCGCGCTTCATCTGTCTTACCGCCGTACCGACAATCTTCTCGCTCATATCGGCGCAATAACCCGGGGCCGTATCGAAATAATTTACTCCGGCCTCATAGGCTGCCAGGACAATCTCAGCCATCTTGGAAACATTGCGCGGCTCCGGGAAGCGCATCCCGCCAAAACCCAGGCGGCTGATCCCGATCCCTGTCTTTCCGTAAGGGGCATACTCCATTGAATTATCCTCTCGATCGAATTCCCGAAACACGATTGTCTCATCGTATAATCAAAGCAAACAATTTTTTTCATGCCCGGTAAGGTTTCTAAAATTTAGAGCCACCGTAAAAACTCTATAAATTTAAAATTTGTGGACAGAAAAATCCACCCCTAAGATTTTCAAAACTTAAGTATATACTATATACCGTTTTCTGGACTTTCTGCTTATAAAAAAAGATAAACAAGAATTTACCGCGTTTGGTATCGGTGAGAGATTCTAAGCGGAGATAGAAGTGGCTGATAGATCAAAATTAAGTCATGGTTTTCCAGGAGCGCCCGCGGGCAGACACATGGGTCTGCCCCTGGAACATAATCGAGACAGATGTTTCAAACCTCGCCACAAAATAATTATCTAGGTTGGTTACAATAAAAATTAAATCAACTAATTTCCGGGATACGACACTAGTCGAACCGCTACCAGTAAAGAAATGAATCAGTAGAGAAAAATCAATAATAAAACCAGATCGTTCTGTAATCGCGGATGTTTTCCCCCCTGGCGGCCAGCTCTTCGAGGTAGTCATAGATCGGGACATCGATATAATTATACGGCGGCACGGGCTTGATGTTCTTCTCCCAGGGATGAAACTCATATACCCTGGAGCCATCGGGCAGAATCATCACCAGACGGTGGTCCTGCCAGGAGCGCAGATGATTTTTGCCCAGCTTGGGGACATTGAAAACCGGCTCATCGGTTCTGTCCAGGCCGGGGAAAAGGCGGGCTTCTTCCTTGCGCTCCTGCAGGATCCTGGCAATCGGCACCATATACCTGCGGGTTTCCTCCTTGCCTTTCATATTGAACGTGTAATACGGATCTACACCGATCAGTCTGAGGTCCCGCCTGAGTTTCGCTGTCTCGAAACGGCGGGAGTTCTCGACAGTGAATACCTGCTGGTTATAGACACCGATACCGGTTTTTCGTACTTTCTGCACTGCCTCCATGGCCTCGGGAGTGATTTCATACGAGTGTTCGAAATGGGTGACAATGGCAATCTCTCTCCGGCCCGGCTCGTGAAATTCCGAGATAATCCTGACCAGGTTGTCAGTCCAGCGCATGGGCAGGACCACCGGAGTTCTGGTACCGATACGGATCCGGTAGATCTGGTCTTTTTTGGCCAATTCCGTGAGGATGCGTCGCAAGGGCTCATCTTTCATTATGCAGGGGTCGCCGCCGGTGATTAACACATCCCCCACACTCCGGTGGCTGTCGAACCAGGCCAGCGCCTCGTCAAGGCTCTTCCTCGATGCTTTGGCCTTTGGATCGAGAACCTCATTTATCTCCCAGTTGCGCTGGCAGTAGACACAGATTTGAGCACAGGTATTAAAAGGCTTCAGGATTGCGATACCTGGATACCGTCTGGTGACCAGATCAATCGGCGAGGTGTCGTGCTCGCCCATAAAATCGAAAATGATCCCGCGGTCGGTGCGGTGCTCGGTCATTATATCTACATAATCCGGAGGAGGGATCACCTGCGCGCGCACGCCGTGGTCATAGCCGATTGCAAAGTTACGATCCATCAGGCTCAGGTAATAAGGCGTGATGCCGAACGGAATCCGGTTCCTGGAAGCCTTTTTGATTGCCTCCTGCTGGTCCACAGTGAGCTCGATCAGGCTCAACAATGGCTCTGCGTCACGGATAACATGTTTCAGGTGCCAATGATAGTCATTCCAGTCCGACTCATCCCCTCCGAAATAGCTCAGGATCCTGTTCCGGTTCTCCTTTCTCCAGTTAATCACATCAGGATCCAAACCCCATGAATATTTTTTTAGATATTTCTGGATGGTAGCACCCATCTCATCCAGTATCTCGGTACGGGCCACAGAAGCTGCATGCCCCTCCAGTCGAAGGAAATCTGGAATTCCTTTTTTCGCCTCTTTTGATTCAAAATAAATATTCGACCGGCCTGCAACTCCGCGAAACAGATTGATGAACTCCATTAAAAACCCGACCGAAACCTCATTGATCAGCTCTTCCCGCTTTCCCCGGGCTAATTTCCATAGATAGTCAAGCGCCGACACTCCGGTGCGATACTCATTGATCGGCCCGATTATGCTTTTGAATGCCCGGATGCATTCCCGGACAGTCGCTTTTTCGAGAATATGCAAATCGTTATCGAGCTTGAATATTTCTCTTTCTGCGCGCTCCAGATATGAATATAGCGCCTCACGGGCTTCTTCCAGGTCGGATGCACTCTTCAGGCAGCTATAAATCTCAGGATTTGCCTCCCACAGACGGTCCAGATATGCGTAATAATTAACTTCAAACCGTGGTTTCACCATTTCGACTGCATCCGTAAACACATCGTCGATAATCTTTGACTGAATTATTCTCCGGCTGATTGCCGGTCTGGATTCTTTTGGAGCGGCATCCGGATCTTTCTGTTTTTTTAATTCCTTCGCTTTCATATCTGTCAACCCCTTTTTAAATGGGTGAAAATTTGCTGTCATTATTTGGATAGATTTCAAGCTTTTTAAAGCAGCTCAAAACCTGTTCTTTGTCCTGGTGACTCAAATAAGATAAAGTCTGAATTGAAATGAAATATAGGTCAAGAGAAATACTTCCGTCCTTTTGAAGCTCCTTGTGTTAACAATATTGGACCGTGACAATAGAAAAGGTCCGATCATAGTATTTTTAAATTCTTACACATTTCATTCTGAGAGATTATCTCTCAGAATTACATAAAGTCTCAAAAATCAATTAGTTACAGCAAAGCACGAATACAGTAGTCAGTAGTCCCCACCCTAAATACATTGAGTCCGAAGCATAGTCAAAAAGGCAGAGGCAGGTTACTTGGGGCGGCGGGGCAATTTTGTATTCTGACTCCTGACTCCTGTCTCCTGAATTCTCCTGAAAAACAGATTGAGAATGATCTCAGGTCGATCAACTGAATATATTACAATAAATTTAAAATATTTTTAGCTATCTTTTCTGTGTTGAATGTCGGATATTCCCTTTCCAGAACCTCCTGAACTATTATTGTAAATATTGTTTATAAGGTCAAGTTAACCTTACTGTTTTTATCTCGGCGCAAGGTGGGGGCCGGCATCATTTTTGCTTGAGACTGGCGCACCGGAAAATCCCGCAATTGGCGGCTTTTGCAAAAATAATGCCGGCCCCCACCCCGGTCGGTGAATGGATCATCTTTTTTCTCCACCTAAAACCGGCTTTGGAGCACTCTTTTACCTCTTGCTTCTGCGAGTAAAAAACACCTATCTTGGAATATACATATTATTGTTATCGCCCTTCCGGGCTGTGATATCTATAGTATTATCATCCGGCCAAAACCAGGCGGCTTCTGCTCCGGATATTTAATCCAGGCCTGGCGGTCACTCAGCAGGAGTTCAGTGGTCTATTTATCTTTTTGAAAATATAATTGAATACTAATATATTTGAAGTTATTATTGCCTGATAATAACAGGCGCTGACCAAAAGGACAGGTGAAATTGTCTGTAAAATTCATCATCACCGGCGGCGGCACTGGCGGCCACGTTTACCCGGCGATTGCCATTGCCGAGGCGCTAAAACAGCATTTCAAGGATGCCCGCTTCCTGTATATCGGTGTCCGCGGGCGGGCTGAGGGAAAAATCGTGCCCCAAATGGGCTACGAGATCCGTTTTGTCACTGGAGTCGGGTTGATTGGTAAGAGATTTGGGCCGGGTTTTTTCCTTTCGGGGCTCAAGCTAACTTTCGGCGTGCTCCAGGCTGCCTTGATTCATTTGCGTTTCCGGCCTGATGGAGTGATCGGTACCGGCGGGTATGCCAGTGTCCCGGCTGTAATGGCTGCAGTGCTCCTGCGCCGCCTGGGGCTTTCAAAGAGCCGGATTTTCATCCACGAGCAGAATTTCGCCCCTGGACGCTGGAACCGGTTGATCAGCCGCTGGGTCGACCGCGTCTGGGTTTCACTCGAGGGGTCACGCCGGTTTTTTGACGAGTGCCGGGTGGAACTCACCGGTTATCCCGTCCGCCGGCAGATCGCTCCGCTGGATAAAATAAAAGCCCGGGAAAAACTCGGGATTGACGCCGATTCATGTGTAGTGTTTGTTTTCGGCGGGTCCCAGGGCTCGAGATCAATAAACCGCGCCCTTGTAGATGCCCTGCCCATATTACTCTCAGAGCAAAATATTGAGATATTCCATGGCACAGGCGCCTTAAAATCTAAAATCTACGATGCAGTTTCAGATACAGCCTCAAGGGTGGCCGCGCTCAATCTGAGCGAAAAGGCGTTACGACGTTATCATCCAAAAGAATTCTATCACGAGATCCAGTACTATTACGCCGCAGCCGATCTCATAGTCTCCCGGGCCGGAGCAGGTACGCTCAATGAAATCTGCCGCTGCGGGCGTCCCGCATTGGTGATCCCAAAATCCAACCTGGCCGGAGAGCACCAGGTGGTCAATGCCATAGCCCTGTCAAGAGCGGGAGCCTGTGAGGTCATATTTGAGCGGCCGGTGGTTGTACATGGCAATCCGGAGGCGATAGTCGACAGCAAAAACCTGGCGGATACTATTCTAAGGTTACTCCCGGATCAAGAAAAGCTGAAAGACATGGCCGAGGCGGCACTCAAACAGGCAACTTTTGAAAATAACGGCATCTTTGCAATCTCGGTAAATAGTGAGCTCGCTGGGGAAACTGTCTCAGCGCAAAAACCGGCTGCCCTTTCCTACCTTCAGGATAACGGATTCGATGTTGTCAGGCTGGCGAGTCTTTTGCCGAACGGAGTTCTGGCTCAGGCGCAAAAAATAAGTGCCGATAAGGACCCAGGCGAGGTTGAAAAGCATCCCCTGGTCGAGATGTTCCGTTATCACGCCGATGGTTACCTGGCCAGCCAGAACTGGAGACTGCGCAATATCGGAGTAAAGCTCGTGGGACTCCTCCAGTATCGGGAGCGCAGAGCCCTCCTTCTTACTCTGGCGGGTGACCGCACATTGGCGCCGCTGTGGAAAAGGCTGCTCGGAGGGGATTTCAAGCAGGTCGGCTTTATCCGGCGTAACGCGATTGAGTCGCTTGCCTGCCTGGGCATCTGGGATGAGGATTTCCGCAGGCTGTTGATCTCGGCACTTACCGAGGATCCCTACTTCGAGGTGCGGTCTCAGGCGGCCTGTGCCATTATTCAACTGCGCGATAAAATCGGCGCCTGTCCCCTTCTGGCCCAGGCCCTGAGAAAAAATCTCAGACACTGGTCTTTTGAAGTGCGCTGGACAGTAATCGAGGCTCTTGGGGCGATCGCGCCTCAGGCGGATTTCCTCCAGGAAGCCGAGGAATACCTGCTCCATCCGAACTGGCTTATTCGCCAGGCCCTGATCAAAGCCCTGGGGCATCTTATCCAACGCGGTCTCCTGAGCCCTGAAGATGAGATTTTCAAACGTCTGGAAAACCTTATCCCTACGTGTACGGATTTTATTGCCACGTTTCCGCTCAAGCGCTCGCTCAATGATATCCGCCGCCTTCAACAAAGCACCTTCGAGCCAAGGAAAAGAGATCTATGAACCAGACCGTGGCAAACAGCGGACTGCGCATGGTAAGCAGACAATTTTATCCGCATCAGACTCAGGGAAATTAAAAACAGTGAAAATAGATTCAGAAAGCGGGGTAAAAGCATGATCTATTACCTTTGTAAATATGTGCTTGAACCTATTGAAGGTTTCGCGTGGTTTCGCCTTGCCAGTTACATTTCTTTCCGCTCGATAGTCGCTGCAATTACCGCTTTTTGTCTGATCCTCATTTTCGGCAACAGGCTGATCCGTCTCCTTTACCTGCGGGGCGCCAAAGATACGGCGCAGGATTATGGCATCATAGACCCGGAAAGCAAAAAAGATACACCGACCATGGGGGGAATACTCGTGGTGGGAGCGGTTTTTATAGCGATTCTGCTGTGGAGCGATCCGGCCAATCCATTTGTGCAGTGGGCCGTGGCTGCCATGCTCTGGTTCGGGGCTGTAGGATTTATTGACGACTATCTGAAAATAAAACATCAGGACAGCCGCAAAGGTTTAAGCCAGGTAACCAAGCTTGGGCTCCAGACTCTTTTTGCAGTTGTTTTCATGCTGGTCTATCTTTCAGAGCCGATTAGCCCTCTTTCTGCTGAAAGGGTGAAGCTTTTTCAGGGCGTACTCAATGTAACTGCCCTGGACTACAAGTTTTACCTTCAGGTTCCATTCTACAAGTACCCGGTGCTCAATCTTTCCTGGCTCTATCTGCCGTTCGGTATTTTTGTGATCCTTGCCATTTCGAATTCGGTGAATTTTGCCGATGGCCTGGATGGTCTGGCCATTGTACCGACCTCCCTGACTGCCGGTGTTTACGGCTTATTTGCCTATATAATCGGAAACTCCATCCATTCGCGCACCCTGCTTTTTACCCATCTTGTGGGAAGCGGAGAGCTTTCAATAATCCTTTCCGCGCTTGTAGGCGCAGGTCTGGGCTTTTTATGGTTCAATGCTTACCCGGCGCAAGTCTTTATGGGCGACACTGGTTCGATGGCGCTCGGCGGAATTCTTGCGGTCGTGGCTATTATGCTCAAGCAGGAGTTCCTCTTTATCCTCGCTGGCGGGATTTTTGTGGCCGAGGGAGCATCAGTGCTGGTCCAGGAGAAAATCGGCATTGGTATCCTGGGCCGGAGGATATTTCACCGGGCCCCGATCCACCATAATTTTCAGCATTTCGGGACAGCCGAAACAAAAGTTGTTGTCCGCTTCTGGATTGTAGGAATAATTCTCACACTGCTCTCGCTGGCCACTATTAAAATTCGTTAAGGCAAGGTTTCTAGTTTATGTCGCCCGTCACCATCCGTTCGCTGGTCCGGGAAACAGCCGTCTACGGGATAAGCGGCGTAATGGCGCGCAGCATGGGCCTGCTTTTGCTGCCTGTACTGGTCAATTTCCTTTCCCCGGAACAGTTCGGACATCTCAAGCTCACCTATCTGCTGGTGGGCCTTTTTCAGTTGATATTTGTTTTCGGGATGGGCAATTCGCTGGTCCGCTATCTGATAGGGGCTGAGGACAAGCAGGAGATTTTCAGCACGCATTTCTGGCCCCTGCTTGCTGTATCGGGCTGCGGAAGTCTGGCTGTCTGGCAGGGTGCGGAAACACTGGCCCCAATTTATTTCCACGAGAGCCTGCCCGGGGACAGCCTGATAATCAAGCTCGCAGCAGGGGTTCTCTGGCTGGATGCCCTCAATACTCTGCCCTACAGCCTCCTCAGGGCTGAAAAAAGGCCGTTCGCCTACCTGGCGGGTATCACTCTCTCAATTCTGGTTTATGGTGCGCTGGTAATTTATTTCCTTGCTTTTCGCAAAATGGGAATGAATGGTGTGCTCCTGGCAAATGTAGCCGGCTCAGGAGCGGTTGTCTTGTTTTTCCTGCCTGTTTTTAAAAATTATCTCCGCCTGCGGTTCAGCTCCAAATTGTTCGGCATATATTTCGCTTTCGGGTTCCCGCTTATTTTCAGCGGCCTGGGTAAAACATTGCTCGACCTGGCCGACCGCTGGATCCTGGAGCGCCTGATAGGGGCGGCTGTGGCCGGATACTACAGCGCGGGCTACCAGGTCGCCGCTGTGGCCAACCTGGCGGTATCGGCTTTCACCCTGGCCTGGAAGCCTTTTCTGGTAAGGGCTGCCGCAGAAAAGGATTCGGGCCGGGTTTTCTCTCGCGTGATGACTTTTTCCACAGTCTCATTGTGCGCTCTTTTCCTTGCTGTCTCATTTCTCGCCGATAACCTGGTGCGGATCAGAATTTTCGGCTTCCAGCTGATCAAGGAAACTTTCTGGTCCGGACTGGCGGTGATTCCGCCCGTGATGGTCTCCTACATTTTTTACGGCATCTATATCAACCTGACAGTAGGCTGCGATCTCACCGGACGCACCCGCTACTATGCCTGGACTACCGGCGCTGCGGCTGTGTTCAATGTCTCAGCCTGCTTTTTGCTCATCCCTGTCTGGGGCATGATGGGTGCAGCCTGGGTCACCCTTTTCTCCTATATGCTCCAGGCGATCCTTCTTTTTATCCTCACCAGGAAGATCTACCCTGTTGACTATGAGTGGGGCAAGCTGGCACGCCTGGCCCTGATTACAGCCGGGTGCTTTGCAGCGGGAAAAGCTGCCGGAGACAAACTCCTGGTCGAAATTTTCTGTCTCGCGGCATTCTGTCTTTTAATTTTCGCTCTCCGGGTGATAGATCTCGAGGTGCTTAAAAGTATTTTATCGATTTCCGGAAAACACTCCGGGAAAGAGTAAAAGCGCAAATATATTACATTTAGATTCTTTTTAACTTATGGATTAAAACAGGCAAAACTCAATCCTATCTTACAAGGGAGGTACAAGATGAACGAAAGCATCTCGGTCTTGATCAGTGCTTTTCTTGCTCTCTCGTTTTTGGCTGCCGCATCCTGCTGCCAAAGCGGCAAGGAAGTTTCAGAGGCCTCAGGCCCCAGGACAATCAAGGTGGCCCAATCCGGCGAGGCGGATGTGATCGGGGCCGATGACAAGGCCCTGCAAAAGGGCGCGGATATGCTCCAGCCTGGAGATACCCTGGAAATCGGCCCTGGTACATACAGGATGGAAAACAGCCTCGTTGTCCGCTGCTCCAGTGTGGTGGTGCGGGGCACTCCCGGAGAAACGATCCTGTTTAAAGGCCCCGGAGTGGCAAGCCGGGTGATCGATTGCGGGGACTACGGCGAAAGCGTGCTGGTGGTCGAGGAGCCCTGGAAATTCAAACCCGGCATGGGCTTATCAGTCTCAGATGACAGCTTTAACCGGGGCTGGGCTGTCACCGTGACCTCAGTCGAATCGATAACCGGGGATACCCTGCATCTGACCCAAATGACCCTGCGGGACTACGACTACGAGAACGCCAATGCCCGCGTGGAGAACAAGTTCCCGATCCTCTGCGCCATCGAGGCAGACAAAGTCACTTTCGAAGATATCATTGTAGACGGCAACAAGGATGAAAACCCTTACTTTATCGACGGCTGCCGGGGCGGGGCGATCTACCTTTATATCGCCAGGGACTGCGTGATCAAGAACTGTGTATCACGCAACTACAACGGGGACGGGATCTCGTTTCAGATCACGGACCGTATCAAGGTTATCGACTGTGAATCGTACGGGCATACCGGTTTCGGCGTGCACCCGGGCACTGGAAGCCCGCACGCTGAAATCAAGAGCTGCCGTTTCCACGACAACGCACGGGTGGGCTTTTTCCTCTGCTGGCGGGTCCGCGAGGGGGTTTTCTCGGATAACCTGATCGAAAACAACGGTCTTTACGGCATCTCGATCGGCCACAAGGACACTGACAACCTGTTCGTGAACAACACGGTCAGAAACAACGGTTTCTGCGGGATCTATTTCAGGCAGGAATCGGCAAAGGTGAGCGGCCACCGGAATGTTTTCCGGGAAAATGTGATCCAGGACAACGGGGATGACGAAAGAGGCTACGGAGTCTATGTGGAGCCGCACGCACGGGATATGGTGTTCGAGAGCAACACCATAGCCGATACCCGCTCGGACAGCGAGCGCACCCAGCGCTACGGCGTATATCTGGCCGACGGCTCAGGGCCTGTCGAGATGAAGAACAATACCATGAAGGGTCACCTGGTAAAAGATTTCTTTGATGAGAACAAATAACCGCAGGGGCAAGCCGGTTGGCACGCCGGCTGCGAAATAAAAAACAATTAATCAGGGAGGCTAAGGCATGAAAGCAAGATTTTGGTCTATTTTCGGCATATTTGTCAGCCTGGCTTTTATTCTTTCCCCAGGCTGCTGCCAGAGAGGTAAAGAGGGCGCAGCGGCCCCGGCTCCCAGGACAATCACTGTGGCCCAATCCGGCGCGGCGGATGTAATCGGAAAAGACAACAAGGCCCTTCAGCAGGCCGCTGACATGCTGCATCCCGGTGACACCCTGGAAATCGGCCCCGGGACCTACAACATGGAGAACAGCCTTTTTATCCCCTGCTCGGATGTGGTGGTGCGCGGCACCCCTGGAGAAACAGTTCTCTTCAAAGGCCCGGGTGTGGCAAGCAAGGTGACAGACTGCGGCGACTATGGAGAGAAAGTTCTCGTGGTGGAGGATGTGGAAAAATTCCATCCCGGGATGGGCATAACAGTGTGCGACGACAACCAGAACGGCGACTGGAGCGTTACGGTGACCGCGGTTGAGGAGGTGCGGGACGATACGCTCTATCTGACCCGGAGAACTTTGCGGGACTATGACTACGAGAACGCCAATGCCCGCGTGGAGAACAAGTTCCCAATCCTCTGCGCCATTGACAAGAAAAATATCATTTTCGAGGGTATTACTGTAGACGGGAACAAGGATCAGAACCCTTACTTTATCGACGGCTGCCGGGGTGGGGCAATCTACCTCTACAAAAGCACGGACTGCACTATCAGGAACTGTGTGGCCCGCAACTACAACGGGGACGGGATCTCGTTCCAGATCACAGACCGCGTGAAAGTTATCGACTGCGAATCATACGGGCATACAAACTATGGCGTGCACCCGGGCACTGGAAGCCCGCACGCTGAAATCAAGAACTGCCGATTCCACAACAACGCCCGGGTGGGCTTTTTCCTATGCTGGCGGGTCCGCGAGGGGGTCTTCTCGGATAACCTGATCGAAAACAACGGTCTTTACGGCATCTCGATCGGCCACAAGGACACGGACAACCTGTTCGTGAACAACACGATCAGGAACAACGGTTTCTGCGGGGTCTATTTCAGGCGGGAATCAGCAAAGCTGAGCGGCCACCGGAATGTTTTCCGGGAAAATATTATCCAGGATAATGGGAATGCTGAAAGAGGCTATGGAGTCTTCGTGGAGCCGCATGCACGGGACATGGCGTTCGAGAGCAACACCATAGCCGAGACCCGCTCGGGCGGCGAGCGCACCCAGCGCTACGGCGTGTACCTGGCCGGCGGCTCAGGGCCTGTCGAGATGGATAACAATACCATGAAAGGACACCTGGAAAAAGATTTTTTCGATGAGAATAAGTAGCCTTAAAGGCACGCCGGGTGCGAAATAAAGAACAATTAATCCGGGAGGCTAAAGCATGAAAGCAAGATTATTGTCTATTTCAAGCATATTTATCAGCCTGACTCTTCTTCTCTGCGCAGGCTGCTGCAAAAGCGGCAAAGAGGGAGCAGCGGTCCCGGTTCCCAGGACAATCGCTGTGGCCCAATCCGGTGCGGCGGATGTGATCGGAAACGACAACAAGGCCCTTCAGCAGGCCGCTGACATGCTGCGTCCCGGTGACACCCTGATTATCGGCCCGGGCACATACAGGCTCGAGAACAGCGTGGTGATCCCGGTCTCCGGCGTAGTGGTGCGCGGAACTCCCGGCGAAACAGTTCTCCTCAAAGGCCCGGGGGTATCGAGCAAGGTTGTCGACGGCGGAGATTGGGGGGAGAGCGACCTGGTAGTAGCCGAGCCTGGGAAATTCAGTCCGGGAATGGGTGTGGCCATGCTCGATGACAGGAATCAAGGAGGTTATAATGTCGTTGTAGGCACTGTTCTGACAATTGACGCTGATACCCTGCGCCTGAGCGAGAGGTCGGTCAATGACCTCGATTACCTGGATGGGAATACCCGGGTGGAAAACAAGTTTCCCCTGCTCTGTGCGTTCAATGCAAGAGATATCGTGATCGAAGATCTAACAGCAGACGGGAACAAGGATGAAAATCCCACCCTGCTCGATGGGTGCCGGGGCGGGGCGTTCTACCTCTTCAATTGCAGGAACTGCACTCTGATCAACTGCGTGGCCCGCAACTACAACGGCGATGGGATCTCTTTTCAGATCGCGGACAGCGTGAAAGTTATCGGCTGCGAAGCTTACGGAAACGCCGGGTACGGAGTACATCCGGGCACCGGGAGTTCGCGCTCCGAGATCAGAAACAGCCATTTCCATCACAACGGCCAGGTGGGTTTCTTCCTCTGCTACCGGGTGCGCTATGGGGTTTTCTCGGACAACCTGATCGAACAAAACGGCCTTTACGGTATCTCGATCGGCCACAAGGACACGGACAACCTGTTCGTGAACAACACGGTCAGAAACAATGGTTTCTGCGGGGTCTATTTCAGGAAAAACCAGATACCGGTGGCCGGGCACCGGAATGTTTTCCGCGGGAACATAATCCAGGACAATGGTGACGCTCGGCGAGGCTATGGTGTTTACGTGGAGCCGCACAACCAGGACCTGGTTTTCGAGAACAATACTGTGGCCGAGACCCGCCCGCAAGATGAGCGCACACAGCGTTACGGCTTTTATGTAGTCCGCGGCTCGAGTTCTGTAAAACTTCTGAACAACACCATGGAAGGCCACCTGGTGAGCGACTTTCTGGATCAGAACGCGAAAGGGACGGATTGAGAGAGGTATTATTTCAACTGAAACTATCAAGCAACCCGAACCGACAAACGGATAACGCAGTATCTCGATCTCGCTCCAAGATTTCTAAGATGTAACGCAGGAGTCAAGCCATGCGAAACATATCCTATCTCCCTGGCGGCCTTATCTTTTGCCTCTTGGGCTTGTCAGCAGCCCCGGCTTTAAGCCAGGTGGCGCCGTTTGTGTTTGAGGAACATTCATCAGCGATAGATATCAGGCTCTCAGCCTATACGGTCTCGATCTCCAAAGACCCTTACCGGCTTACAATCCTGCGGGGCGGCCAGCCGATTGCCGAGAGCGCACCGCACGGCGGGAGCTTTTTCTACCGCAGCGGCACGCCTTTCTATCTCTCCAGGGTGCAGGAGTATTCGGAGAGCCTGGACTGTATCGCCCTGAAAGTCGAGACCACTGCACCAGGCGTCAGCGCCGGAGTTGTGCTCACGCCTTTTGAAGATAACCTCCTGGTGCGCTGGTCCCTGGGCGATGGAGGCACGAGTGAGAAAATGGGCGAAAGCTTCCTGCTCCGGACCAGCGGGCACTGGTACGGCGGGAATGTCACCTCGGGGCACAACTGGCCGCTCGAGAAGGGTAAAATCGAGCTTGACCCGTTCCTGTCCACAAGCAACCAGACAACGCCTTTCTGGCTCACCTCCCGCGGGGCGGGTTTTTTCGTGCCGAGTTACCAGCCCATGGGATTCAGCATCAATAAAGACGGCGACGGCCTGTTTTCTTTCAATGTCAAGGAAACCGGAAGCCTCGAATACAGGATTCTCGCGGGAGGCGATATTGTCGATGTTTATGACAGTTTTGCCGCCCTGGCCGGACATCCCCGGGTCACTCCGCCGCGAGGCTATTTCGCCAGGCCCATATTCAACACCTGGATTGAATTGAAAAAGAACCTGACCCAGGACCAGGTGCTTGACTTTGCCCGCGCCATCCGTCAGAACGACATTCCCTGTGAGGTGTTCATGATCGACGACATGTGGCAGCGGGCCTATGGCGACCATGTGTTTGACCAGGCCAGGTTCCCGGACCCCAAAGGGATGATCGGACAGATACATGAGATGGGATTCAAGTTGATTCTGTGGGTCGTGCCGTTTATCGATTTTGACGCCGGAAATTTCGCCTTTTTACGGGACAAAGGATACCTGGTGCTGGACAGTAAAGGGCGCAAACCATGCCGGGTGCCCTGGTGGAACGGCGAATCTTCCCTGATCGACCTGAGCCGCCATGAGGCATTCAACTGGTTTGTCGGAGAATTGAAAAATCTGCAGGTAAGGTACGGTGTCGATGGTTTCAAGCTGGATGCAGGCGATGCGGAATTTTTTAAACCCGGCTTCCAGACCTTCGGCCGAATAACCCCGAACCGCTATACCGACCTGTTCGCCGAAATTGGAGCGCATTTCGCGATCAACGAGTTCCGGGTGAGCTGGCTGGCTCAGCCGCTCGGCCTGGTCCAGCGGCTGCGCGACAAGAACAATAACTGGGGCGTGGAGAGCGGACTGGGTTCCCTGATCCCGCACGGACTGACTGAATCGATGATCGGCTATGCGTATTTCTGTCCCGACATTATCGGCGGCGGGGAAAGTGGGGATTTTACAGGCCAGCGGTTCAAGGGAATGGATCCGGAGCTGTTTGTCAGGTGGACACAGGCCTCGGCGCTGATGCCGATGATGCAATTTTCTTTCGCGCCCTGGAACCTGGACCAGGAATCGATCCGCATTTGCCGCCGGTATGCCAGGCTGCACGAACAACTGGGTGATTATATCTACGACCTGGCGCTCAAGGCCCGCGAAACAGGCCGCCCGATCACCCGGCCGCTCTTTTTCCGGAACATACTATATTAACGATGAATTCCTGCTCGGTGACCGTTTCCTGGTCGCCCCGGTGCTCACTAAAGGGGCGCTGGAGAGAGATATATATCTCCCCTCGGGTATGTGGAAAGATTTCTGGTCCGGTGAGATCTATAGCGGCAAGCAGGAGCTGAAAAGTTACCCGGCTCCGCTGGAGAATTTACCGATATTTGTTAACATTCGATAATACAGGATTATCAGAAAATCAAAAACCAGGGGCGAGGATTGACTCACTCCTGGTCGGAAACACTTCAGAGCCCGGCATAACAATGAACTACCCCGCGGCAAGCCGCGAGGTATCATAAGGTTGGTAATGATTATTTTCACCCCCCGCCCCCCGGGCGACCCGCCGGTCGCCCCTACGGTTGGCTTAAGGGGCCGTTTACCCCGCAGCAAGCTGCGGGGAATTCTTTTCGATTAATGATCAGCACGGGGGGGGATTTTTTCTCTTGCTGTCATTGGTGGAGTCATGCCGAGGCTGGTAATTATTTCTCTGCGAAAAGCGTATATTGACTTGCATCGCCCCAAGTCAATTCCAGTTTACTCCCATTGATTGTAAAGGTTGTCTGAAATTCGCTTCCTTCTTCCGGTTTACATTGTAAAATATTATTATCAAACGACCAGGTCCCCTTATCAAGCACGCTGACTTCTGCCTTTTCAATTGTAAATCTTACCATGTATGTTTCGGTAAACTGGACTGTGCCATCTACATCTGGCTTTACATAAGTTGTTGCAGTCTCCCGGCCTTGAACTTTTACACTGTATATCTTCCAGGTGGCGTAGATAGCAGGCCTGCTAGATCCACCGCCGTCCGAGCCACCGCCAGAGCCTCCTCCGCCAGGGCCGCTTAAAT
>Ga0307380_10001647_pt1 | contig 32515 bp, 30 predicted proteins | sample UN3MG_FD_202239 | JGI IMG/M metagenome (GOLD analysis project Ga0307380, IMG submission 202239) | Soil microbial communities from Risofladan, Vaasa, Finland - UN-3 | ecosystem: Environmental > Terrestrial > Soil > Coastal area > Acid sulfate soil | place: Finland: Risofladan, Vaasa | collected...
TAGTTTTTAAATCTATTGAAAAAATCTTTACCAAGGGGAGAGATTGTAGGTTCTAATTTTTCAAAAACCCATTCGTTTAATTGTTTATATTTAGTCTTGTCCTTCTTAATCTCCCCGAAAATCTGCGGTTTTAAATCAGTAAGGATAAGCCTCTGAAAAAATTCAAAGATACCCCCTTCAATGATATCAATCCAGTCAACACCTCTCTCTTCCTCTTCAATTTTGCCTATGACATAAGCAATAACCATCTTGTGAGCCTGCTTGTCCAGCTCTCTTAGATCAACAGGCCTTATCTTATCATTCCATCTCTGCATACTTGCTGAGTCATAAATCGTTTCTAACAATGCCTTTTTAATCATTAAAAACCTCACTAAAAAGATTACTGGTTAAGACTTTATCAGTTATTTTTTAACAAAAAAGTTGGATTTAGTCAAAATGTGTCGAAGCCAGAAAATATATGCTCTTGGAGAAGTATTTACTTAACTATTTTAAGGATCTCTTTGAATTTTTCTCCTTCGGCAACCTTTAGTAATTCAAACAGGGCTGTCTCAATACTCGTTAAGGTCGCACCTGCATCTCTGGTTTTATCCAGGCCTATCTTTTTATTCCCCTCTGTTCTTGAGGAAACAGCATCTGCGACAATCTGGACTTCATAGCCTAGACCTATCAAATCAATAGCCGTCTGGTAAACGCAGATATGTGCTTCAATACCTGCAATGAGAACCTGTTTTCGTTTTAATTCCTTAAGCGCTTTCACAAAGTGTTCACTGCCACAACAACTAAATTCAATCTTGGATATAGGCTGAATGTCAGATAAAAGAGTGGCCACCTCAGGTATTGTCGGCCCTAAACCTTGAGGATTCTGCTCAGCCCAGAGAACAGGGATTCCAAGAATCTTTGCTCCTTTGATGATTTTTTGAAGGTTCTCAAAAAGTACTTCTTTTTTATGCATCAGATTAGCCAATTTACCCTGAACATCAACAATAATAAGGACGGTGTTTTTTAGCTCAAGCATCTATTCTTTGCTCCTCCAGCTTTTTATCAAATCAACTAACTTCTAACAAAAAGGGGGTATTTCGTCAACAGGTTTCTTAGGCTCTTATCTCAGCTTTAAAATCTTCCAAATTAGAACAAAAAGGTTAAGATTGGTATATATATGAAAATGTCAAATAACCAGGCACAAAATTCAAAAACTGCTAAAACTTTGTCATTTGGATTTTGGCATTTGTCATTGCTTTGTTTTTTGTTATTTGAATTTGGAGCTTTGTCATTAGAAAATATACTTATTTTCCATTTTGTCAATGGGTTGGGGGTTAAATTAACAGGGGAAAAAGAGGCGAAATTTGAGGGAATGAAAAGGGAGGAATGGGGGATTTTAAAACCACCTTTTTTACTCTTTAAAAAAAACCGCAAAAAATTATTGACCAAATTCCTATTTGAACCTATATTTTAGGGTAATAAACAGAAAATTTTCTATATATTAATTGTTAACGTATAAGATATTTTAAAACAATAATGATTAAAGTCTCAAAATCTTATATTCATTGGAATTATTTCCTAGCATTAGAAAATGATCTTGAACTAGTTTCACGCTATATTGAATTTATCGGGAATAATTTCAAAACTTACTCGATAGAGTTGGCATATTTACTGCTAGCCTCTTCATCAGAAATTGATGTAATGATGAAACAACTATGTACAATTCTAGCACCTAAAGAAAAAAGGAAAGACATTAATGACTATAAAAAAATAATCAAGCAGTATAAACCTAAATTAGTGGATGAGACTGTTGATATATCCCGCTACGGATTATCTTTTACCCCATGGGAAAATTGGAGGAAGAAAGGTAATCCGTTTTGGTGGCAAAGTTATAATAATGTAAAACATGAAAGAAATAATTGTTTCAATGAGGCTAACCTTAAAAATGTGCTTAACTCATTAGGCGCTTTGCTAATATCAAATTTTTATTATTATCTCTCCACATTTAGTAAGGAAGAAGGGAGAATTGTTGAGCCAACATTTGTAACCAATAAACTTCAGCCAGAATCGAAACTATTAAGATTGAAAAATGAATACTATTTGTCAGGTCAAGCTACCCTCTCTAGAATATAATCTTCCTAAGATTTTCATGACTCTTCATCTCTATATCTTTAAAAAATAACCTACGAAATCTAATCCAATCATCTTCATTAATAGAATATGGGAGCCTCTCTCTTGGAATTGAGATAGAAAAATCTTGTTCAATCTTTATAATTACTTCAAGACCTACTTTAAAAGCAAACTCTCTTGGCTCAGTTGCACCGAGAGGGTCCCACAAAACCTTTCCATTTTTAGTTATAGGGTATTTTTTAGAGATGGGTTCGGGAACTGGATATCTATACTCATCATAGGCTTTTTCTAATATTTCAATAATTGTTTCACCTGTTATTTTTTTTCTCCGCATTTTGTGAATAGATCTGTAAAAACATTTCTACTTAATATATTTTTAGAAATAAGTTTTTCAATCATCTTTTTCAAGTTATGCCCTAATTCCCTACTTTTAGCAATTTCGTTGATTTTTTCCCTTGCTTCATTTTCTGATAAGTATTCATATTCTTCTGTTCTTGTTCCAAGAATATAAGCCTTAAGAATTTTTTCCAAACCTTGAGCATAAAAAAGGGGTGGATACCATCGAAACTTTCCTTCTATATAAAAGCCTAAATAAAAATCTTCAATGCCTCTTATTGTCCAAAATCTTATTACTTTTTCTTTGGTTAGTTTTGATGAAGAATTCATATTTTTATATTAATCATTTGTGGACTCTTTTTTACTCTTTTCCAGGTTTCTTTTCTTAACCTTAGAATTGTTGAATATTGAATTAAGCTCATTAGCGTTTTCACCGGGACAAACTTTATTTATTTCTTTTAGCAGTAAATCCATCTGTTGTTCTATACTTTCATAAGGACTTATAAAGAAGGCGTTTGCTCTACTTTGAGCAGCGGTTGCTTGTGCTTTAGTTTTTTCTCTTTCAGTTCTATCAGGCATTGCTCCCGCTTTGACCGCTAAATCAGAAGCCGTTTCATAATGTCGCCTAACTTGGAAAAATTTTGCTTTAAGATCAGTTATTGCACCAATTATTTTTGGATTTTTACATACTGCAGCAAACCTTGAAAGTGTCGTAGCATCAGAAAAGTCCCACAAATTGCCATAAGATACCTCACCTTTAAATATTTGTTCATAATTGTCAATACAACGCTTATATGCAAATACTAATTCATAACCAAATGCAATTATTAAGGAACGATATTCCTCTTTTTCTCTTTTTTTAAGATGAAAAATATTTACAAAACTTCCAATTAACGCACCTAAAAAAGTAAAAAATCCTGCCAATATTGTTGCTGTTATAATGCTAATATGTATTCCTTTTTCGGCTGGAATTTCTTTTGAAGAAGTCTGCTCTTTAATCAAAGATTTTTTTACTATCTCTATATTTTTTTCATTAGTTAGAGATTGAGATTCTAATGATTTTTTTATGTTTGTTTGAGCGTTAACATTTAAAGTAATAAGAATAAAAAAGATAAATATTATATATTTTTTCATAAAGTACCGCTCTATGAAATTATTGATATGAATATAATAAATAAAACAATAGACTATTGCAATTGAAAGTTCTTGACAGGGTGTTATCAATGGATTTATAAAAACTTAATATGAAGAAAGAAATCGAGCCAAAGCAGTTTGAAGATGAGACATCTAATATTATCACTTCTACTTTGAGAAACCTTCTCGAGGGAATCACTGGTATACTTACTTCTGAGAGGAAAGACTATATTCTATCGGTTAGTCGTATTTTCCAAAGGATGCGAGGTGGTCAATTTTTATCAATTTTTAAAGAAGAATGGGATAAATTTAAAGAAAAAGGACGGATCAAAGATGACTATCAATTTACAGAGCAACATAAGGTTTGTCTTCAGGAATTATTAGATTTTTTGGATAATGACTCACCAGATGAAATGCATTTTTCAGTACTAAAAAAAATCTTTCTTGTAGCTGCAAGTGAAAAAGTAACCGATCGCAACAGTATACTTCCACAGCAATATATGAAGATTTGCAGAAATCTCTCTTCTGGGGAGATTCTTGTACTTAATGCCTGTTATCAAGTTACTAAAGAGGATTGGTTCAAAAATACTAAACAAATAGATTCGGGAGCTGGATATTGGTTGAAAAAAATTGCTGAGAAATCCAATTTAAAATATAATGAACTTGTGGAAGTCCATGAAAATGAATTAATAAAGAAAAAACTATTAACTGATAGACAATATGGCGATCGAAGCGGGGTTATGCCCAAACCTTATTATAGAATCACAAAGTTAGGTTATGAAATTTGCAAATATATAGAAAGTTACGAAGAAGAAAAATAAAGCTAAAATGATTTTCAATTAAAATGCTTATTATTTTTTTCCCTCCCCCTTTTCAGGCATTTTCCTTGCGGAGAACCACAAAGCGATTTTTAACTCCCCCTTCTGCTTTTTAGGGATTTTACAATTGAGTGAGGAGAAAAGAGGAAGGGTGTTTGAGCGAAGCGAGTTTCCTTCCTCGCCGAACGATTGCAGAAAAACCCCGTTTAAAAAAGCAGGGGGGGCACCCTTCTTTAGTTACCTTTCTTGGGTGAGCAAGAAAGGTAAAAAGGATTGGTTAATCCGTTAAGAAAATCGATGGGGGTGTCTTTCTTTGGTTCGTTTGCTTTCGCAAGCAAGAAATGAACGAGGCCGGTTAGAGAATTTTAGAGCCGAGACGCTATCGCTGGAGCCGAAATATTATATCTTCTATGCTATTAAATTATAATCCAGTCCGCGGGGGCTGAATTTAAAAGCCATATTCCTCGCCTATAAGGATAACGCTTATCCTCTCCTTTTGATGCTGTCCCTCAATGATGGTAAAACAATTACAGAGCCTTCCTGGAGGAAAACAGTGTTCGTCATCACAAATTCCTGTTGCAGCACAGGGAGTCTTGGCATTAAACCTGATACAGTTCATTGGTGCGGCTATGCTATGAACCCTATCAATCCCTTCCTGAATCGTATTAACAATCTTGCTTACACTGCCTATCAATATTACTTTTTTAGGACCAAACAGGGTAGCGGCAACCCTGTTTCCCATACCATCGCAATTGATAATTTGCCCCTTTATGGTTATGGCATTGAAGCTACAGATATAGACATCAGACATGAGCCCTTTTACCCTCATTGCTTCTATTTCTTTCGGGGTTATGTCTTTTTTATATCGATCAAGAAGGGCTACATCCTTTTTCCGAAGCTTATCAACAAGGCCTGTTTCTAATAGGGTCACGGAACCGCCAAGACCCACCAAGGATTTATTCGGAACCATCTTTAATACCTCTTTGCAAGCCTTTTCTTTTGTTTCTACAAACAGCCCATTCATGTATCTCTTTTCAAGGGCTTTACAAACTGCTTTTGCCTTCTTCTCCATTATGATTTCTCTCGGGCTTTTCATGGTCTCTCCCTTAATTTTGATGTTTGAAAATCCAAATATTTCCCTTTTTTAGAATATCCCTCCCTTGTTTTTTAAGCTAAATTCTATAATGTCTATAATAACCTTTTTTTCAATAGTTCATTCTGTGTGCCTGTCTCTCTATTATTTATATCTTTTCTTTAAATCAAAAGACAGTGCCAACTTAAGCACTGCCTTTTAACAATAAAATACAGTTATTAAACTAATTTTTTCTTTGTGAGGCTAAGCGTATTCTGGCAAGTGCCTTTTGTAAGGCAGCCCATACCCTTGTATAATCTACATCCTCATCTGTTTTCCCTGCCAAACGAGCCTCTGCTCTCTCCTTGGCAGCCTTTGCTCTTTCTATGTCAATCTCTTCTGGAATTTCAGCAACATCTGTTAGAATATTAACCCTGTCTGGTCCAATCTCGGCAATGCCACCGCTAATTGATAGATGTTTTTTTTCAGAACCAACACTATACGAGGCCATACCGATACCGAGCTTAGTTATAAAGTATGTATGGCCAGGAAGAACGCCGAATTCCCCCTCTACTCCTGGAGCTGTTACTGTATCTACCTCTTCTCTCACAAGTTGTCTATCAGGGGTTAGAATCTCTAAACTTATCTTCATTTTCATCTACACCTTTTCGCCCTTAAGCTCCTCTGACTTTTTGAGGACTTCATCAAGATTTCCAACCATATAAAAAGCCTGCTCTGGAATATGGTCTAAATTACCAGATATTAACTCTTTAAATCCAGCTACGGTCTCTTTTAATGGAACATATCTTCCAGGGGTTCCTGTAAAGGTTTCGGCCACAAAAAATGGCTGAGAAAGAAATCTCTGAATCTTTCTTGCCCTAGCAACAATAACCTTGTCTTCCTCTGATAGTTCATCCATTCCCAAAATGGCTATGATATCCTGAAGGTCTTTATATCTCTGAAGGACATTTTGAACTTCCCTGGCTATCTGATAATGTTCCTCTCCAATAACTCGTGGGTCAAGAATTCTCGATGTGGAATCTAACGGGTCTACAGCAGGATATATGCCCAGCTCTACTATCTGTCTTGACAAAACAGTGGTGGCATCTAAATGGGCAAAGGTTGTAGCAGGTGCAGGGTCAGTGAGATCGTCTGCAGGAACATATATGGCCTGGACAGATGTAATAGACCCTTTCTTGGTAGAAGTAATTCTCTCCTGAAGGGCGCCCATCTCTGTGGCCAGCGTTGGTTGATAGCCAACTGCAGAAGGCATTCTTCCCAGCAGGGCTGATACCTCTGAGCCAGCCTGGGCAAACCTAAAAATATTATCAATAAAAAGAAGCACGTCTTGGCCTTGAACGTCCCTGAAATATTCAGCAACGCTAAGGCCTGTAAGCCCTACCCTCAGCCTTGCGCCCGGGGGTTCTGTCATCTGACCATAAATAAGGGCCGTCTTATCTATAACGCCGGAATGCTTCATCTCTAACCAGAGGTCATTTCCTTCTCTTGTCCTCTCCCCAATGCCGGAAAAAACAGAGACTCCACCATGCTCAATGGCAATGTTTCTGATCAGTTCCATAACAATAACGGTCTTTCCTACGCCAGCACCACCAAAAAGACCTGTCTTGCCCCCTTTTAAGTAAGGTTCTAGCAGATCAATTGCCTTAATCCCTGTTTCAAACATCTCCGTTTCTATTGCCTGCTCTTGGAGGTCAGGAGCTGGACGATGAATCGGATATCTCTCTTTTGTGTTTACTGGTCCCAGGCCATCTACCGGCTCTCCTAAAACATTTAAGACCCTCCCCAAGATCTCCTTTCCTACAGGAACTGAAATCGGTTCTCCTGTGTCTATAGCCCTCATTCCTCGAACAAGTCCTTCGGTAGGCTTCATGGAAACAGCCCTAACAGAGTTTTCTCCTAAGTGTTGGGCCACTTCGACCGTGATAGAATCTTCTTTATCACCCGAGCCTTCCTGCTGATCTTTAATGATTTTTACAGCATTGTATATGAAAGGTAGCTTTCCTCTCTCAAACTGGATATCAACAACTGGACCAATAACCTGCGTAACCTTTCCTTCGTTCATTAGCTTTCTTCCTCCTTAAATTAACCTTTCATAGCATCGGCGCCACTTACAACTTCTATAATTTCTTTCGTTATTGCAGCCTGCCTTGCTTTGTTGTATGTAAGGGTTAAGCTTTCTGTTAACTCGGCGGCATTCTCTGTTGCTGCATCCATCGCCGTCATCCTTGCGCTGTGCTCGCTGGCTATTGATTCTAAAAGGACCCTAAAAATCTGTGTTTTTATATATCTTGGCAGAAGGTCTTTTAAGATTTCTAGCTCTGAAGGTTCATAAATATAATCAATATCTGCTGCTCCCTCCTGTTTGTTCTTGCATTCAAAAGGCAATAAAGTGTTTACGATGGTTTTCTGAAATAAGACAGACTTAAAATAATTATAAATTATATAGACACCATCAATGTCTCTCGTTACATAATCTTCCATGATATCCTGGCTTATCTCTGATGCCTTTATATATGAAAAGTCTGTAAATAAATCCTTATATTCTTTTTTGATTTTAAAATCCCTTCTTTTAAAAAACTCCTGAGCCTTTTTTCCAATCAACATCAATGACTTTTCAAATTCCTTTTCTTTCAAAAAGCTCATTGCTTCTCTGAAGATATTTGCATTAAAAGCGCCGCAGAGCCCCCTGTCAGAAGAAACGACTATCAAAACCACCCTTTTTATCTCTCTTTTTTCTAACAAAGGGTGGGGGCTCAGGTCAGTTCTCGCAACAAGGTTCTCTACAACTTCTTGAATCTTACTAGAATAAGGCCTAGCCGATAGCAAGCTATCTTGAGCGCCCTTAAGCTTTGCAGCAGCTACCATCTTCATAGCTTTTGTTATCTGCTGGGTATTTCTTATGCTTCCTATTCTCCGCCTTATTGTTCTTAACGTAGCCATTTATTTTATTATATTTAATTTTGTTTTAAGTTATTGAGATTTTAAGGTTTTTTTAAACTCATCAATGGCGTCTTTAAGTTTATCCTCAGTATCTTCACTAATCTCTTTGCTATCCTTTATTTCTTTTCCTATATCAGGATGCTTCTCATCCATAAATTGGAGGATTTTTTCCTCAACCTCACGGCATTCCTCTGGTGAGACATCATCTAAATATCCATTAACCCCGAGATAGATTATTAAAACCTGTTTTTCTATTGAGAGTGGGCTGTATTGACCCTGTTTTAATACCTCTATCATCCTTCGTCCTCTTGCAAGCTGGGCCTGCGTTGCAGCATCTAACTCACTGCCAAACTGAGCAAAGGCAGCTATTTCTCTGTACTGAGCTAAATCCAGCCTCAGCCTTCCAGCCACCTGTTTCATTGCTTTGATCTGGGCAGCCCCTCCTACGCGAGATACAGAAAGCCCAACATTAATAGCAGGCCTAATTCCAGAATAAAAGAGGTCAGACTCCAGATATATCTGTCCGTCTGTAATAGAGATAACGTTTGTTGGGATATATGCAGATACATCTCCTGCCTGTGTTTCTATAATAGGCAATGCTGTTAGAGATCCTCCTCCCATCTCATCATTTAATTTTGCTGCCCTCTCCAGCAATCTTGAGTGGAGATAAAATATATCCCCTGGAAAGGCTTCCCTGCCAGGAGGCCTCCTGAGAAGCAAAGATAATTGCCTGTAAGCTACTGCGTGTTTGGAAAGATCATCGTATATAATCAGGACATGCTGTTTATTGTCCCTAAAATACTCTCCAAGAGCACATCCAGAATAAGGGGCAATATAGAGTAAGGGCGCGGGTTCGCTCGCTGTCGCTGAAATGACTGTTGTGTATTCCATGGCCCCGTTCTTTTCTAAGGTATCTACAATCCTTGCTACCGTTGACATCTTCTGGCCTATAGCCACATAGATACATTTGACATCATTATCTTTCTGATTAACAATCGTATCTAAAGCAATAGCTGTTTTTCCTGTTTGACGGTCCCCGATAATCAATTCTCTCTGGCCCCTACCAATAGGTATCATTGAATCAATTGCCTTAATCCCTGTCTGAAGGGGTTCTTTTACTGGCTGCCTGCTAACCACGCCAGGCGCTAATCTCTCAACAGGCCTAAACTCTTCTGTATCAATAGGCCCCTTTCCGTCTAAAGGCTCTCCCAGGGCATTGACAACTCTTCCTATCATTTTATCGCCTACTGGAATTTCTACAATCCTTTTTGTCCTTTTTACCTCATCCCCCTCTTTGATAAGCGTGCTTTCTCCCAAAAGCACGGTTCCTACGCTGTCCTCTTCCAGGTTAAGAACCATACCATAAACATTTTCTGGAAAAGCTATGAGCTCGCCAGCCATCGCCTTTTCTAATCCATAAATCTTTGCTATTCCATCGCCTACAGAAATGACTGTTCCTATCTCGCTTAACTCTATTTCTTTTTCAAACCCTTCAATCTGCCTCTTTATTACCTCGCTAATCTCTTCTGCCTTGATTTCCATTATCCTTTAACCCCCTTCAATAGTTCTTCTTTTATATGTCCCAGTTGGTTTTTAATGCTTCCATCTATTATATATCCTCCCATCTGAATCTTTATCCCTCCAACCAAATAAGGGTCAATTTTCTCTTCTAATAACACCTCTTTTTTGGTTAACTTTGAAAGCTTCTCTTTCAACCTCTTTTTTGAGTCTTCTGGTATTTGATAGCCAGATGTTATCAAGGCTTTCACTCTGTTGTGAATCTCGTTAGAAAGCTCCCCATAAATTAGGGATATTGCCATAATATGATTCAGCCTGTTCTTTTCAAGAAGAAGATATAAAAATCTTGACACGACCGGCATAACTTTAATAATTTCAATGATTTCTGCTAATATTCCTTTTTTAAAGCCTAAATCTATGCTTGGATTGTAGAGAAGGTCCCGAAGGCCTTTGTTCTCTTTAATTAAAGAAGCAATATTTTTTAGCTCTTTATCAATTCTGTCCACATCTTTCGGTTCTTTGTTTATCTCTAATAAGGCCTTTGCATACCTTTTTGATACAACATTCCCTATCAAGACAGTTTCTCCATTTTTTCTATGTATTCATCTATTAATCTATTATGATCTTCTTTTTTAATATTCTTTTTTATGAGTTCCTCAGCCATTCCGAGTGCCAAAAGAGCTGCTTCCTGTTGAAGTTTGGCCTTAGCTTTTTTGGACTCTAATTCAATGTTTCTCTTTATCTGCTCAACTACTTTTTTAGCTAGTTCTTCGGCCTCTTGTTTTATTTTCTCTTGAATTTTTTCACCATCCAATTTGGCTTGTTCTCGTAACATAGAGATTTCCTTCTCAACAGAATCAAGCTTCTCTCTATACTCTTTAAGCCTTTGCTCTGCTCTATTTCTTGCTAAATCAGCTTCTTCTAGCTCGTCTTTTATACTCTTACTTCTTCCTTTAAAAAATTCCCTTGCCTTCTTGAATAAAAAAAAGTATAAGACGGCTATAAATAATCCAAAATTTATAATCTTAAAGGCTTCATGGGTTAAGCTAAAATGTCCCCCTCCTGCCGCAGAAGCTGCTTTAGCCGAAAAAATGATTAACAGAACTGAAAATATTATCCGATTTATTAACATAAAATACCTTTTATAGCTTTCTTCCCAATATCTTCTCTGCAATTTCCGTAGAAAACCTCTTGGTCTTTTCTATAAGCTCTTTTTTTGCTTGAGATGTTGCTTCTATTATCTCTGTCTTCGCCTTCTCCATGATATTTCGAGATTTGAGCGTTGCTGAATCGACAATCTCCCGTTGCCTTTCAATAGCTTCTTTTTGAACTCTCGCCAGATCTTCACTGATCTCATTTTTTGTTAAATGTATGATTCTTTTATATTCTTCTAGCTTGTCCTCAGCAAGCCTTTCATTATCTTCTGCCTTTTTGAGATACCCTTTGGTTAGTCTCTCTCTTTTCTCAAAATTTTCCAGGAAGGGTCTGAACAGAAATTTTCTTAAAATAACAAGCAATATAATAAAATTGATAAAAAGCAAAAAAAATGTTGAGTCAATAGACATATTAAGACCTCAACTTTAAAATTAGATTTGAAAACTTTTATTAGAAGGACCTTTAAAAAGCAAAATAATCTAGCACAACAGTGTAATTTTTGTCAATATCTTCATGCTTTCTATTTTAGCTATTTTTTAGCTGTACCTCCTCAGCTATTGAAACATTAAGCATCTCCTTGTCCATCTCACAGCTTCCCTCAAAGATAGCCCCTTCTTCAATAAAAAGGGAAGGGGTTTTGATATTCCCATTTAATTCACAGCTCGAATGAATTTTTATCTTTTTTGAGGCACTAATATTGCCTGTTATTTTCCCAAGAGCTATTAAGGTGCCAACGTGAATCTCTGCATTGATTCTTGCTTTTTCGCCAACAATCAGGGTGTCTGAAGTCACTACTTCACCCTCTAGCATTCCGTCAATCCTAACCGTTCCTTCAAAGCTTAGAGTTCCCTTAAATTCTGTTCCCTCTCCAAGAAATGCCTTAATTTCTTTGGATTCTGATTGTTCATTCTTTTCCTTTGACATTTTTTAATTAATCCCCCCTTTTTTTATCTCTTCCAACAACCTTTGGAGTTCTTCTTCAGAGTAATAGTATATTTCTATCTTCCCTCCTTTTTTGCTTTGGCTAATATTAACCTTTGTGTTTAGCCTCCTCTTAAGCTCTTCCTCAACAGAAAGAAGGAATATATCTTTTTTTGCCTTCTTCTTCAGCCTCAATCCCTGTTGTGCCTTCCTGACAAGGTTCTCTGTTTCCCTGACAGAAAGGGCCTTCTTAATAACTACATCCCTAACGGCTTTCTGCTCCTTTACAGACTTCAGACCAAGAAGAGTCCTGGCATGTCCCATTGACAATCTATTGTTTTCAATATCTTCTTTGATAGTCTCTGGGAGTTTTAATAACCGAATATAGTTGGTTATTGAGGATCGGTCCTTTCCCACCCTGCGAGAAAGTTCCTCCTGGGTCATGCCAAACCCCTTAATCAACTCGTTATAAGCAAGGGCTTCCTCTATGGGGTTCAGATCTTCTCTTTGAATATTCTCTATCAAAGCCAGTTCCAATATCTCTGAGCTAGATATTTCTTTTATTAGGGCAGGCGCTTTTTCGATTCCCAGCATCTGCAAGGCCCTCCAGCGTCTCTCGCCCGCAATAAGCTCATAACCATCTTCTCCTCTTTTTACTATGATCGGCTGAATTATTCCCTTTTCCTTGATAGAGTCTGCCAGGTCTTTTAGTTTTGCCTTATCAAGCCTCTTTCTTGGCTGATATCTGTTTGGTTTAATCATTGATACAGGAATATTTATCAACCTCTCTTCCTTAATTGTATCTGTCTTAAGTTCCGGAATTAATGCTTCTAACCCCTTACCCAGTGCCTTACGCTGCATTTGAAATTAACTCCTTTGCTAAATTAAGATAGGCTGCTGCTCCTTTTGATTCAATGTCATAGAGAATTATTGGTTTGCCAAAGCTTGGGGCTTCGCTTAAACGAACACTTCTTGGAATAATGGTATGAAGAACTTGATCTTTGAACAGCCTTCTTATCTCCTCTGTTACCTGCTGAGAGATAAGTGTTCTTACATCATACATTGTTAATAAAATTCCCTCGATAAACAAGGAGGGGTTAAGGTTTCTCTTGATTAAATTTATCGTTTTTAAAAGCTGGCTTAATCCTTCCAAGGGATAAAATTCACACTGCAGCGGAATCAAGACCGCATCAGCTGCTGTTAATGAATTGATGGTCAAAAGACCAAGGGAGGGGGGTGTGTCTATAACAATAAATTCATAATTGTCTTTTACTTTCTCAAGCGCGGCCTTTAATCTCTTCTCTCTGTCTTCCATATTTACAAACTCTATTTCTGCTCCTATAAGGTCTATATTCGAAGGAACGATGTCTAAATGTTCTATTTCTGTATGCTGAATGGTTTTATCAAGTGAGCAATTTTCAATAAGGGCCTGGTAAACATTTTTTTCAAGCCCATCTTTGCTAATACCCAACCCACTGCTGGCATTTCCTTGTGGGTCTAGGTCTATTAAAAGGGTCCTTCGCTCTGCTACGGCCAAACAGGCAGATAGATTTACTGCTGTGGTAGTTTTGCCCACGCCCCCTTTTTGGTTTGATACAGAGATAACCTTCGCCATATATTCTTTTATTTTAGTATAGCTAATTTTTTAAAAAATAATAGCATGTTTTCTCTAAAAAGAGAAGGAAAAGAAGGATAAGCAGATGTTTCACGTGAAACATTTCTTAAAGATTAATAATATAAAGCCCCTTTCTTTAAAAAATTTTTTTTTGAAAAGCTTAACCCTTGGGGCTTCCTCGTCTGTTTCGTCTCGGCTCTCTAATCCTTTTTGAGAGATAAAAAGGCCCCCTTCTTTCAGCAGGGGTAAGGATGTTTTTATTATTCTTTTTATTGAGCCTGTCCCCCTCGTTAAGATAATATCATAATATGCTATCCTTTCCTTTTCTCTTGCCAGCTCTTCGGATCTTTTTGAAATACATTCTACCCCTTTCATATTTAGTGCTCTAATCATATGTTTTAAAAAAGCGGTTTTTCTCTTTGAGGCCTCCAGCAGAGTTACTGGTGTTGCTGGAAAGAGGATTTTGATAGGCAATCCTGGAAATCCTGCCCCGGATCCCAGGTCTAGTATTTTTAGGTCCTTATTAAGGCTTATAGGAAGGGCAAAGAAGAGGGAGTTGATAAAAAGTTGTTCTATTATATCTTTATCATTATTTAAAGAGGTAAGGTTTATTTTTTCATTCCATTTTTTTATCTCTTCCAAATATCTTATAAATTTCTTTGTCTGCTCTTCATCGAGCAAAAAACCGGCTCTTTTAAATCTTATTTCTATAAGATCTTTAATTTTTTTGTCAGGGGATAGGCTTATGTTTTTCTCTCCGTAAAGATGATGTTTTTACCATCTCTTTTCTTACTTTCCCACACAAAAATCTTTAAAAATCCTCTCCAGAAGGTCTTCTGAAAACCTCTCGCCTGTAGCCTCCTCAAGACATTCAACCGCCTCTCTGAGATCTATGGCTACCAATTCTTCGCCCATGCCCTTTTTGAGCGAATCAATGCTCTTAGACAGGGATTGGTTTGTTCTTATTAAAATATCTCTGTGTCTCTCTCCTAAAAGCACTGGACTTCCATTCGGAGAATTTCTTTTTTTGCTTAGCACCGATGCAATACTTTTTTTTATCTCTTTGATTCCTTTTCTATGCTTTACAGAAGTCTTGAGAACCTTGTTTTTGGGAAATAGTTTTGTAACCTTGGAAGGGTCAAGCTTTCTTTGGAGGTCTGTTTTGTTCAATATCAGCAAAACCTCCTTTCCTTTTATGGCCTTAAGAATCATTCTATCCTCTTCTGTAAAACTACGAGAGGCATCAATCACAAAAAGGATTAAAGATGCCTCTGTCAGCAAATTTATCGCTCTTCTTGCCCCTTCTGTTTCAGCAGAACCCCCTTTCTTCCTGATGCCTGCAGTATCCATAATCCTAAGATGAATGCCATTTATGCTTACGCCTTCCTCGATCATGTCTCGGGTTGTCCCTGGAGAGGGAGTAACAATTGCCCTGTCTGCTTCTAAAAGGATATTAAAAAGGCTTGATTTCCCGACGTTTGGTTTTCCTATTATTACTACTAGCGGCCCGTTTTTTAAAAACCTTCCCTTATCAAAACCTTTGAGCATTTTTTTTGTTTCTTTTATAATCGATTTAATATTTGCTATGATCTCTTCTCTTGAAATTGTTTCAATATCCTCCTCTGTGAGATCTATTGAGGCTTCAAGCTTTGCCAAGATATCTAATAGGTTTTCTCTTGTTGACTTTATTTTATCGGAAAGCCCTCCGTTAAGCACTGCCACTGCAGCCTGCAACCCTTCTTCGTTTTTGGCCCTAATTATTTCTAGCACAGACTCTGCCTGGATCAGATCCATCCTTCCGTTTAGAAAGGCTCTGAGGGTAAACTCGCCAGGTCGAGCCAGCCTTGCGCCTCTCTGGATAGTTAAAGAAAGTATCTTTCTTAATGAAACCATGCTGCCGTGGGCGCTAATTTCTACTGTATCCTCTCTGGTATAGGTTTTTGGTGACTCCATAAATGTTAAAAGAACCTCGTCAACTTTGGTCTTTTTAACAGGGTCTACAATAAATCCTGAAATTACGGTATGGCTTTTGATATCTTTTGGTGGGCTTCCTTTTCTTGTAATAAATATTTTCTTTGCAATCTTTAAGGATTCTTTGCCGCTGAGCCTTACTATCCCTATCCCTCCTTCTCCCAAAGGGGTAGCTATGGCTGTTATCGTATCGTTTCTTAGGATTGGCTTCATTTAATAAATAGCCCTACCGATTCTTCTTTAGTGAAATGATTACCTTTCGGTATGGATCCTCGCCAACGCTCTGGGTCTCTATTTCTTCATCATCACTAAGGGCAATATGAGCTATTCTTCTTTCTTCTGCGTTCATGGGGGGAAGGGCTGATTCTCGACCTGTTTCTTTCACCTTCTGGGCTTCTGTTCTTGCAAGATCTTGTATTTTATTCTTTTGTCTCTCTTTATAGTTTTCTGTATCAACCACTATTTTAACTTTTTCTAAAACATCCTTGTTTACAATCCTATTAACTATATGCTGAAGGGCGTTTATTGTTTCTCCTCTGCGACCAATTAACAAACCTTTTTTTTCGCTAAAAATATTCATATATAAAGCGTCTTCTCTCTCTGATCCTTGAATTTCTCCCGACATATCCATTTTTGCTAGAATGTTCTCCAAGACCTCTTTTGCTCTTGCCATGCTGATCTTTTTCTTATCATATATCACTTTAACCTTTACTGGACCGCCTTCTGGCTGATTATCATAGACCTCTATCTTTACCTCTTCTTCTGTAGCACCTATTCGATTAAGCGCCCTCTGCGTGGCCTCTTTTTCTGTTTTTCCTTCTGATTCAATATAATCCATAACTCAACTTTACTCTTTAAGCTTTCTCTTTTTGAGACGAAGCCCTTGTTTTGATTATATATTGTTGAAAAATGGTGAGCAAATTATTCACAAGCCAATAAATGACTAAACCAACAGGAAAGTTTAAAAACATAAATGTAAAAACAATGGGCATGAAATTCATAATCTGGGCATATCTGGGGTCTCCCGCCGTTGGCGTCATCTTCTGCTGTACATACATGGATATTCCCATTAATATAGGAAAAACATAGTATGGGTCTTTGGCTGAAAGATCGTTTATCCATAAAATAAAAGGGGTTTGTCTTACGTCAATCGAATACAAGAGAACCTCATAAAGTGCTATAAAAATAGGGACTTGTATTAACATCGGAAGACATCCACCTGCAGGGTTCACTTTGTTTTGCTTATAAAGGCTCATGATTTCCTGATTTAGTCTTTGCTTATCGTTCTTATATATTTCCTGAAGGGCCTTCATTTTCGGTTGTATCTTTTGCATGGCTTGCATTGATTTAAAACTCTTTTCAGTAAGAGGATAAAATACTATTTTGATGAGTATAGTAAGTATGATTATAGCAAACCCGTAGTTCCCTATCAACCCATTCAAAAAGCGCAACGCCACAAGTAATGGCAAAGACAGAAAGCTGAACCATCCGTAATCTATGATCTTTTCTAATCCAATACCGTAAGCTTTTAGTCTGTGGTCCTCTTTTGGACCTACATATAGTTTGAATCTATCCTCTTCGCCACCCTTAAGGTTGTTCAGATTAATGCCTACAGATATGTTTGAAGCTTGGTCCTTTTCTAACAAGGCAAAAGATGGTGGTGCCTTGGGGATTAATGCTGATAGAAAATATTTGTTTTGCAGGGCAACCCATTTTATATCTCCGGTTTCCATTACTGTACTATTAATCTTTTTGGGGGCATAATCTTTCTTTTTATCATTAATGAGTGCCGCAGCACCGTCATAGCTATAGCTATCCTCCTTTTCTTTGCTGGTATTAAGGCCTGGGCCCCAAAAAACTGTATATTCATTAACCCCTTTTATATCAATTTCCACGTCAATATGATAATAATCATTATAAAAGGTAAGGTTTTTAGATATGCTTATACCATTGGGAGAATCATAGGTCATGCTTATTCTCCCTGTTGGCCTAGAACTGTCAAGAACAAGGGTGTCTGAAAAAGCATTATAAACGGCTTCATTGGCAATCTTGGTCAAAGAGGGCTCTTGAAGCTTTAAAAAGAGCGGTAACTCCCCATGTAAGCCTCTGTTTACTAGGTTAAAAGTCTTCCCTCTTCTGTCTCTATATTTTTTCATATATATCCCTTTTATTCTTCCCCCCTTGTTTGTTAATACTATCTTTAAAAGATCGGTTTCAACTGTTATCTCTTTGCCCTGCTTTTCTTCTCTTGATAGGGGTTTTAAATCAAAGGGTTTTGTCTTTTGAACAGCAGGTGTCTTTTCTATGGTTTTAGCCACCTCTTCTTGCTCTTTCTCCCTAAATTCCTCTTTTATGACGGCCGGCTTCTTATCCTTCTTCATACCAACTTGTTGAGGAGGGGCAAAAAGGAATTGATATACAATGAGGATCAGCATTGATACGACTATGGCAATAATAGCCCTTTTCTCCATTTTCTCTCCTTTTATGGAAAGTCAACCCCGCCTGGATGGAGGGGATTACATTTCATAATACGAAACATTGTTAATAAAAAGCCTTTCACCGTCCCATGTTTATTTATTGCTCTAATTGCATAACTAGAACAGCTGGGATAGAACCTGCATGATGGAAGTTTAAGCGGGGATAAGACTTTTTGATAGATTTTGATTAGAAAAACCAGAAGGTTTTTTAATAACATTCCCTGAAATCTCCTTGAATGCTTCAACCAAATGGGCCTCAATTTGTTTTGAAGTAAGACAAATCATGCTCTTTTTTGGTCTAATGATTATATCATAGCTTTCTTTTAACTCTCTTTTATTAAGCCGGTGAGCTTCTCTTATTTTTCTTTTTAAACTGTTCCTTTTTACATTATTACACATCTTTGTACTTATGGCTATGCCAATTCTTCCCCTTTTTTCTATGGAGGGAGCAAAATATATTTTTAATAGCTCCGTTTCTATGTATTTCCCTTTTTTAAATACATAGATGTATTCTCTATTTTTTTTCAACCTTTCTTTTTTCTTGAGAGAGCTCTCTTTCATTTAGACGGTCACCCTCTTTCTTCCTTTCTCTCTTCTTCTTTTTATTGTTTTAACCCCTCCCCTGGAGCTCATCCTTGCTAAAAAACCATGGGTTCTCTTTCTTTTTGTTTTTTTAGGCTGATACGTTCTTTTCAATATCTTCCCCTTTTTAATAGCCTTTTATTTAAATTTAAAAGTTTAAATAGAAATAAACTAATATTTATAAATTGTTAATATTCTATTGTCAAGAAATAATTTTTTAATCTACAAAAATAAGAGGTTTTTGGTGTTTATCCAAACAAATTTTGTTGTCATTATATCTTATGTTTGATATAATCTGAATACTTTTTTAGTGTTTGCTAAAAAATCTTTTTTTTGTATGTGTTTTTTTAATATATTGATTTAAAAGATTTAATATTTTTTCACATATGTGAATAATTTGTGAATATTTGGTCTTAACAACAACGGAATTTTTTAAATAAAAAGGTTCTTTTTTTATGAAACAGATATGGGATAAAAGCCTTCAAATAATAGCAGACAAGGTGGGAAAACAGGTTTTTGAAACTTGGTTCAGGCCTATTAACCTTATTGAAATAGATGAAACAAAAATAACGCTTTCTGTGCCGAATAGCTTTTTTAAAGATTGGATTGCTGAGCATTATATGTCTCTTATCAAAGAGACAGTTCAAAACATATCTAAAAAAGATCTTAACATTTCTTTTGTGGTTAGCAAGGAGGGAGCAAAGGAAGAGCAAAAAAATATGTCTATGACAAAAACCAGCTCGGTTATTGGGCTAAACTCAAACTATACGTTTGAAAATTTTGTTGTTGGCGCAAGCAACCAATTTGCCCATGCAGCCTCGTTAGCTGTTGCGGATCTTCCTGCCAAGTCCTATAATCCCCTTTTTATATATGGGGGTGTTGGGCTGGGGAAAACGCATTTAATGCACGCAATAGGTCATTATGTTTTAAATAAAGACCAGAACATGAAGGTTAGATATCTCTCTTCGGAAAGTTTTATTAACGAACTTATTGGAGCCATCCAACACGATAGAATGGCTAAATTTAGAAATAAATATAGAAATATGGATGTTTTATTAGTAGATGATGTCCAGTTCTTCTCTGGAAAAGACAGAACCCAAGAAGAGTTCTTCCACACCTTTAACACTCTTTATGAATCCCACAGGCAGATTGTAATATCCAGCGACAGTTTTCCAAAAGATATTCCTGGTTTAGAAGAGAGGTTAAGATCTCGGTTCGAATGGGGCCTGATTGCAGATATTCACCCTCCCGACCTGGAAACAAAAATTGCTATTTTAAATAAAAAAGCGGAAAGGGTTAATATAACAATTCCTTTGGAAGTAGCTTATTTGATCGCAAATAAAATAAAATCAAACATAAGGGAGCTGGAGGGTTGTTTAACCCGTATCAGCGCTTTTTCCTCTCTTACAGGAACTGAAATAGATGTAACTCTTGCTAAAGAAGTGCTCCAGGATATGTTTCTAAAAAGAGAAAAGCAAATAGATATTGAAATTATTCAAAAGGTGGTCTCAAAATATTTTGGTATCCATGTTTCAGATTTAAAATCAAAAAAGAGGGACAGGGTTATCACAATGCCCAGGCAGATTGCGATGTATCTTTGTAGAAACTTTACAGGTTCTTCTTTGCCCGAGATCGGAAGGTCTTTTGGGGGGAAAGACCATACCACAGTAATTCATTCTTGTAAAAAGATTGGGATATTAAAAAAAGAAGATAGTAAGGTTTTCCGCGATATAGAAACAATAACGCATTTATTAGAGGGTTAATAAACCGTGAATAAAGCGTAAATTGTTCTTTGTTTTTATTGTAAAAATCTTATAAATCAGTTTGTTTATATTGTAAGAAGAAATAGTTCAGGTTTTCTTAACACGATTTCTAAAAGATTATTTAAAAATTATATATACTTATGGTTTTGTTCACAAAATAACAGTCCCTACTACTACTATTATTATATTATTTGAATTATATTTATAATTAATAGTTTTTGTTAATAATTAACAGATAAGTTTTTTAAGGAAATAAAATGGCAGAAGAAACCTATGATGCAAAAAAAATAAAAGTTTTAGAAGGATTAGAAGCAGTTAGAAAAAGGCCTGCAATGTATATTGGTGATACAGCTTCGACCGGCCTTCACCACTTAGTATATGAAGTGGTTGATAATAGTATCGATGAAGCCATGGCAGGTTTCTGTAAAAATATTAAAGTAACCATACATATTGATAATAGTATAACAGTAATCGACGATGGTAGGGGGATTCCTGTTGATGAGCACCCCACAGAGAAAAAACCAGCTGCTGAGGTTGTTTTAACAAAACTCCACGCCGGTGGAAAGTTTGATAAAGACAGTTATAAGGTTTCTGGGGGGTTGCACGGTGTTGGGGTATCTGTTGTGAATGCCCTATCTGAAAAACTTGAGGTTGAGATAAAAAGAGATGGCAATAAATATTATCAGCGTTATGAAAGAGGTAAACCACAATGTAGGCAAGAAGTTATTGCAAAGACAAAGGGCAGAGGAACGAAGATAACATTCTGGCCCGACAAGAAGATTTTTGAAGAGATAAATTTTAGCTTTGATATTTTAGCAACAAGGCTGAGGGAGTTAAGTTTTTTAAACAGCGGGCTTAAAATATCACTAAGCGATGAAAGAAAAGGGGAGAATAGAGAGTTTTATTATAAAGGAGGGATAATAGAGTTTGTCAAACTTATAAACGAAAAAAAGGTACCATTACATAAAAAACCAATATATTTTCAAAAGTCCAAAAACAGCACCATAGTAGAGGTCGCTATTCAATATAATGACAGCTACTCAGAAAATATATTTTCTTTTGCTAATAATATCAATACTTTGGATGGGGGAACACACCTTGTTGGCTTTAAAAGCGCCCTTACACGAACAATCAACAACTATGCTTCCACATATAATATTTTAAAAAATATAAAAAGCAATATTACAGGAGATGATGTTAGAGAAGGCCTTACCGCCGTTATTAGTGTTCAAATTCCAGAACCACAATTTGAAGGACAAACAAAAACAAAGCTAGGAAATAGCGAGATAAAAGGATTGGTTGAAAACATAGTCAACGAAGAACTTGCAACCTTTTTTGAAGAAAACCCCCCCATTGCTAAAAAAATAATTGAGAAAGCAATTAATGCTTTAAGGGCAAGGGATGCGGCAAGAAAAGCCAGGGACTTAACAAGAAAAAAGAATATTTTAGAGGGTGATTTTCTGGTTGGAAAGCTTGCTGATTGCTCAGAAAAGAACCCAGAGAAGTGTGAGCTTTATTTGGTGGAAGGTGATTCTGCTGGAGGATCTGCAAAACAGGGAAGAGACAGGAATTATCAGGCCATCCTCCCCCTAAGAGGCAAATTATTAAATGTAGAAAAGGCAAGGTTTGATAAGATACTAAACAATCAAGAACTACAAACAATGATTGCAACCCTAGGAACAGGAATCGGCGAAGGGGATTTTAATATAAAAAAGCTAAGATACGGGAAGATAATTATAATGACAGACGCTGATGTAGATGGCGCCCATATAAGGACATTATTATTAACCTTCTTTTTTAGACAAATGAAGGAAATAATTACAGAAGGACATCTCTATATTGCTCAACCCCCTCTTTTTAGGATAAAAAAGGGGAAAGAAGGGCTGTATTTAAAGGACGAGGAGGCCCTTAATGAATATCAGCTAAGGGCAGGGATTGAAGGAATAAAACTTACTTTAAAAAACAAAGAAAAAACCTATGTTGGTTCAAGCCTTTTCAAATTATTAAAAAAGCTATTAGAGTATAGAGGTCATTATAAAAGAATGTTAAAAATATATAATTTAAAAGACATTTTTGACTTCTTATTAAAGAAGAAAGAGATAACAAAAGAGATGTTTTATAAAGAGGATGAATGGAGTCAGTTTGCTCAAAAAACAGGGAGGAGGCACAAAGATTTAAAAATAACCATAGGAAACGATAGCGACGAGAACAATCAACTGAAATGTATCAAAATGAAAGGGAGGGCTAATACCGAGAACATAGATATCATCCTGAACTATGATTTTGTTTCGTCTGTAGAGTTTAAAACGCTTTTTAAGAGTTACCAGGCCATCAGTTTTTTAGACAACATCCCAGTATGCATCAAGGACAAAAATGGGGAAGAGCTAGAGATAAAAAATAAAGAGGAACTCTTAGAATATATTTTTAATAAGGGCAAAAAAGGAATTTCTATTCAAAGATATAAAGGGCTGGGAGAAATGAATCCCGAACAACTCTGGGAGACAACAATGAATCCGGGAAAGAGGACCTTATTAAAGGTAAAAATTGAAGATGCTATAGACGCTGATGATATGTTTGCTACGTTAATGGGAGACCAGGTAGAACCACGAAGAAATTTCATAGAGCAATATGCTTTAGAGGTAAGGACCCTAGATATTTAAGGCTATTTAGAGGATGATTAAATGTTGGAAAAAGAAAAGGGAATTCCGATAAACGTTGAAGATGAAATGAAGAGGGCTTATTTAGATTATGCCATGAGCGTAATTGTAGGAAGGGCCCTGCCAGATGTTAGAGACGGACTTAAGCCTGTCCACAGAAGAATACTTTATGCAATGAGAGAACTAAACCTGACCTGGAATAAGCCATTTAAAAAGTCTGCCAGGATAGGTTATTGGTAAGTACCATCCGCATGGGGATGCTGCTGTTTATGAAGCCATTGTCCGGATGGCACAGGACTTTTCCATGCGTTATCCCTTGATTGAAGGCCAGGGAAATTTTGGATCAATAGATGGAGATCCTGCAGCAGCAATGAGGTATACAGAAATAAGGATGTCAAAGATAGCCCAGGAGCTATTAAGGGATATTGAAAAAGATACAGTGAAATTTGTTCCTAACTATGATAATTCGCTGAAGGAGCCCTCAACGTTGCCATCCCTTATCCCTAACCTCTTGGTTAACGGATCTTCAGGCATTGCAGTTGGAATGGCGACTAACATACCACCCCATTGTTTAGGAGAGGTAATAGAAGGGCTGGTTTTTTTGATAGATAATCCTGATGCAGACATTGATCAGCTCATGGAGCATATCAAGGGCCCAGACTTTCCAACAGCTAGTTTTATTCATGGCAAGAGGGGTATTGTGGAAGCATATAAAACAGGTAAAGGCTTAATCCAATTAAGGGCAAGGTCATTCATTGAGAAGACAATGAACGGTCAAAAGGAAAGCATAATTATTACAGAGCTCCCATATCAGGTGAATAAAGCAAAGCTGATCGAGAAGATAGCCGAGCTCGTTAAAGACAAGAAGATTGAAGGAATTTCCGCTTTAAGAGACGAGTCTGATAGAGAGGGGATGCGGATTGTGGTGGAGCTTAGACGAAACGAGATTGCCAAAGCAGTTTTGAACCAACTTTATAAACACACCCCAATGCAGATGACCTTTGGCGTAATTATGCTGGCCCTTGTAAACAATCAGCCAAAGATTTTAAATTTAAAGGAGATCCTTAATCATTTTATTGAGTTTCGGCGTGGCATCATTATCAAAAGAACGAATTATGAGCTGTCAGAAGCCAAGGAAAGAGCCCATATATTAGAGGGATTAAAGACCGCAGTAGAGAACATTGATGAAGTGGTAGAAATAATTAAAAAAGCATCTTCTCCAGAGGTTGCAAAGGTAGGTCTTATATCAAAGTTCTACCTAAGCCAAATACAGGCCCAAGCAATTTTAGACATGAGGCTTCAGAGATTAACAGGCCTGGAAAGAGAGAAGATAATAGAAGACTTCAACAACACCCTCAGGACCATTGAGGAGCTTATGTTTATTCTGAAAAGCGAAAAGAAGATAAAAGAAATCATCAAAGAAGAACTTTTAGAAATAAAAAACGAACATCAGGATGAAAGGCAAACAGAGATCATCGAGGAAACTCAAGAAATTGCTTTTGAAGACATGATAACTGAAGAGCAGATGGTGGTAGCAAAAACCCATTCTGGATATGTCAAGAGAAACCCTGTAGCGCTCTATAAAACTCAAAGAAGAGGAGGAAAGGGCATTCTGGCCATGGGAACAAAAGAAGAAGACTTTGTTGAACAATTATTTATCTCCTCCACCCATAATTATATGCTGTTCTTTACAAACAGAGGAAGGGTATACAAGCTTAAAGTGCACGAAATACCACAAGCCGGAAGAATTGCAAAAGGAAAGGCAATCGTAAATCTCCTATCATTAGAAGAAAAAGAAAATATAACAGCGATGATGTGCGTCAGAGATTTTAATCCAGGAACATATCTTGTCATGGTAACAAAAAAGGGCAGGGTAAAGAAAACTCCGCTAGAGGCTTTTGGCAGCACAAGAACAAAGGGGATTATTTCAATAACCCTGACAGAAGGCGATGAGCTCATAGATGTAAAGCTTACGAATGGGAGCAAGAATATCTTTTTAGGAACCAGAAAGGGAAAGTCAATATCTTTCTCTGAAAAAGATATCAGGAGCATGGGCAGAACGAGCATGGGTGTAAGGGGCATAAGGATTGGAGAGGGGGATAATGTAATAGAAATGGCAATTATTAGGCCGGAAGCCACCATATTAAGCGTTACAGAAAAAGGGTTTGGAAAGAGGACAAAGGCGGATGAATATAAAATCCAGTCCAGAGGAGGAAAGGGCCTCATCAATATAAAGCTCAGCGAGAAAAGGGGTCAGGTGGTCGGCATTAAAAGTGTTTATGAGGATGATGAGTTGATGATAATAACCTCCAAGGGGAAGATAATAAGGCTTAAGATTAATGAGGTATCTGTTACAGGACGAGGTACACAGGGGGTGAGGCTCATTATATTAGAGCCTCAGGATAGAGTCGTTAGCCTCGCAAAAGTAGAAGAGAAGAAGGATGTTGGAGAAGAAGATACAACAAACTAGTTTTTATATTATTTTATTAATTATTCTTTTATCTGCGCCTTTGGGGTGTGAAAGAAAGTCAAAGGAGATGTTTCAAAAGGGAGAAGAATTTTGGTTGAAAGGGAGCTATGAGGAAGCTGCCAAGATTTATACCCAGATACTCTATGAATTTCCTAAAAGCCCATTTGGAGACGACGCTCTTTTTAGACTAGGAGAAGCACATTATTTATTTTTCAATGACCCTGAAAAAGCTGCTGGATATTTTAAGGAATTAGTTCAAAGGCATCCAAAAAGCAAGTTGGCTTATAAATCCCAGAGCTACATTGCATCCATCTATTATCATTCTCTAGAGGACTATAATCGTTCTATTATGGAATACAGAAAACTTATAAGCAATTTTAGCTACAAAGGCATGGCAGACAAACACCAGCTAGCCATAGCTGATATCTATTTTAAAAAAGGTGATCTAGAACAGGCTATTGTAGAATATAAAATTTTAATAGAAGACTATCCAGAGAGCAGATTGGTGGATGAGGCAAAATATAAACTGGGCAGCGTCCTTTATGTTTTGGGAAGATATAAAAGCGCTGTAGAAGTATATAAGGAGCTGGAAGAGAAAGGGCCAAAGAACCCCTTTTTCTTTGATGCCAAGCTTGAAATTGCTAGATGTTTTGAGGAGCAAGAGCGGTTTGATGAGGCAATAGTACGATATAAAGAGCTGTATAGGGCCTACCCTGAAAAGACAATCGTTATTCAGGGTATTGAAAGAGCAACAAAGAGAATGAGCGAAAGAAAAAGATGATAGGTAAAATTTCATGAGCAGGATTTTAATTGTTGACGACGATAAAAGCATAAGAAGCCTCTTAAGTATAATGCTTAAAAGAGAAGGGCATCATGTTTCGTCCACAGGAAAAGGCGAGGAGGCTATTGGTTTAATCAGAAAGGAAACCTTTGATTTGGTAATTACTGATATTAGAATGCCAAGATTTGATGGGCAGCGTATACTGAAAGAGGTAAAAGCTGTTGATTCAGAAGTTCCCGTAATAATGATCACGGCTTTTGCCTCAACAGAATCCGTTTTAGATGCGATGCGAGAAGGGGCCTATGACTATATCTCAAAGCCCTTTAAGACTGATGAGATAAAGATGATTGTTAGAAAGGTATTGGAAAGAAAGAAGCTGGAAAAGGAAACGCGGGATTTAAAAGGACATCTGCGGCCAGACTATGGGCCCACCAATATAGTAGGAAAGAGCGAAAAGATGATGCAGATATATAAAACGATGGGCAAGATTGCTGATTCTGATGTCACCGTACTCATAACAGGTGAAAGCGGCACTGGAAAGGAGCTGGTTGCAAAAGCCATTCATTATAACAGCAATCGAGTTGGAAAGCCTTTTATGGCCATTAACTGTGGAGCAATACCAACCGAGCTTTTAGAGAGTGAGCTTTTCGGCCATCACAAAGGCTCCTTTACAGGGGCGGTTACAGACAAAAAGGGGCTCTTTGAGATTGCTGATGGCGGGACTCTCTTTTTGGATGAGATTGGAGTAACGCCACTGCCTTTACAACCGAAGCTCTTACGTGCATTACAGGAAAAAGAGTTTAAAAGGGTGGGAGGAACAAAGGACATAAAAATTGATGTCAGGATTATAGCTGCTACAAATAAAAATCTTAAGAAAGCAATTAAGGATGGAAGTTTTAGAGAAGACCTCTTTTATAGACTGAATATTGTTTCTATTGATATACCCCCTCTAAGAGAGAGAAAAGAGGACATACCACAGCTCGTAGAATTTCTTATTCAAAAATTTACTCAAAGAACAGGAACACAAAAGGAGATATCGCCAGAGGCAATAAAACTCTTGATTAAATACGAATGGCCCGGGAATGTAAGGGAGCTAGAAAATACTATAGAGAGAATTGTGGCACTTGAAAGAGACCGCCTCATTACCCCTGAAAGCCTTCCCCATTTTGTCAAAGAAGAGAAGGAAGAGGCGAAAGAAGAGCTAGAGAAAATCAAGCTTTCAGAAGGAAGGATCAACTTAGAAAAAGTCCTTGCAGACACAGAGAAGAGGTTGTTGCTAGCGGCTATTAAAGAAGCCAAAGGGGTTAGAAAAAAAGCTGCAGAGCTCTTAGGGTTAAGTTTTCGATCAATGAGGTACCGACTTAAAAAACACAAGACCAGTCTATAGAAAGAGATGAATCCAAAACAGCTATTTTCCTTCATAAACCATCCCACTTTACAAGCCAAAAAATAGTTTCTTAAAAACAGTTGGGGATATTTATGCAGAAGAACGAGGTTCAATATTTAAAGGCCCTAGAGCCTTTAGTTCGCCTCCTCAATAAAGGCAAAAAGGTGATTAATATTAAAGGACTTATTGGTCCATCAAGGGCTTTCTTTTTAAGAAACCTTGGATATGTATCAAAAAAGACTTTGTTAATCATAGCTAATACCCAAAAGGAAGTCGAGGAATTATATAATGATATAAGCTTTTTTTCAGGATACAATGACTCTTGTAAAGCAGCCCATTTTCTAGATAAAGAGAGAGGGGTCTGTGTATTTCCCTCCTGGGAAATCCTTCCCTATGAAACAGCGTCGCCTCATATTGATATTGTGAGCGAGAGAATGGAGGTTTTCGAGAGATTAAAGAGAAACGAAGAGATAATAATCGTCTCTACCATAGGTGCTGTATTGCAAAAGGTTATCCCTCCCAAAACCTTAGACGAAGCAATCATTGATATCAGAGAAAGGGATAGCATAAACAGAGATAGCTTAATCTCCAATTTAATACAAGGGGGGTATAAAAGAACAGATCTGGTTGAAGAAAAGGGAGAGTTTAGCACAAGAGGCGGGATAATAGATATCTTTCCCTCAACAGACCCAACTCCCATAAGAATAGAATTAATAGGAGAAGAGGTTGAAACAATTAGAGAGTTTAGCATTGATAATCAAAGATCAATAGGAGGATTAGAAAAAGCAAGGATATTGCCAGTTAGAGAGTTAATTTTTGATAGAGAAAGAATAATTGAAAGATTAAAGAAATTTAAGAAAAGAAATCATCTTAATGATTTCATCGATAAGATAGAAAGAGAAGGATTCTTTCCAGGCATTGAACAGTTTAGCTCAATGTTTCAGTCCCTTACACCCCTCTTTGATTACCTTCCTGATCATGCTATCTTAATAGCTGATCAGAAAGAAGAGCTGGAAGATAGGGCAAAACATCTCTTCGAGAATCTAAAAGAAGAGTTTAAAAAGAGAAGCACAAAAGACCCTCTTTTATCTAAGCCTGAGGAGCTATTTATGACTCCAATGGAATTTAATAGGGCAATTGAGAATAAGACAATGATAAATATCGGTATCCTTCCCTCTGTTAATGGAATTGATTTTCCAGAAAGTTCTTTTAAGGCAAAGACCATAGAGTCTTATCAGGGGAGATTTCAAAGCTTTGTAAATCAATTAAGGGATTGGATTCGGGAGGGAATGAAGGTCATCATAGTCTTTTTAAACAAAGGGCAAGCCCAGATGCTAAAAAGACTTTTAAAAGACTATAATATTGAAGCCTCTCTGGAAGAGGATAGAGCCTATGAAGAGCTATATCTAAAAAGGTTCAATAGAGCCCCCTCTGTTTCTCTATCTATCGGCAAATTGACCTCAGGCATGCTCCTTCCCAATGATTATCTCGTGTTTGTAGCGGAAAGGGAGATATTCGGTCCCAGAAAGCTTAAAAAGCATATAAGGACCACAAAAGAGGAAGGCTTCATATCTACATTTAAAGAACTTAAAGAACAAGACTATATCGTCCATATAGATTATGGAATTGGTAGGTTTAGAGGAATAGCCCAGCTAGAAACAGAAAATATAAGGGGAGAGTTTTTAGAGATAGAGTATGCTGAAGGAGAGAGGCTTTTTGTTCCGCTGGATAAATTAAATATGGTGCAGAAATATATAGGGTCTGGAGACAGCGAGCCAAAGCTCAATAGATTAGGGGACAATAGCTGGCTTCGGCTAAAAAACAGGGTGAAGAGATCAATAAAAGAAATGGCTAAAGAACTCTTAGAGCTCTATGCCTACAGGGAGACAGTCAAAGGCTTCCCATTTTCTAAAGATGGCCCATGGCATAGAGAATTTGACCTCTCTTTTGAGTATGAGGAGACAGAAGATCAGCAAAAGGCAATCGAAGATGTTAAAAGAAGTATGGAAGAAGATGGGCCTATGGATAAGCTTGTATGCGGAGATGTAGGTTATGGAAAGACTGAAGTAGCAATGAGAGCGGCGTTTAAGGCCGTTTTAGATGGAAAACAGGTCGCCATGTTAGTTCCAACCACTATATTAGCCCAACAGCACTTTTATACTTTTTCGTATAGATTTTCTCCATATCCTATAAATATAGAGGTGATAAGCCGATTCAAAACCCGAAAAGAACAGAAATCAATTATTAATAAACTGATAAATGGCGAGATAGACATAATAATAGGAACCCACAGGCTGCTTCAAAAAGATATAAAATTCAAAGACTTAGGCCTTGTAATTATAGATGAAGAGCAACGCTTTGGTGTACTTGACAAAGAAAAATTAAAAAATATGAGAAGATCAGTTGATGTCTTAACCTTAACAGCCACCCCTATCCCAAGAACATTACATATATCCCTTGTGGGAATTAGGGACCTGAGCGTTATAGATACTCCACCAGAAGAAAGGCTTTCGATAAAGACTTATATCAGAAGATATAATAGAGATATCATTAGAGAAGCGATTGTTAGGGAGCTCAATAGAGAAGGACAGATATTTTTTGTCAATAACAGGGTGGAGGACATCGAAAGGATAAGAGACTATATTCAAAATATCGTCCCAGAGATAAAGATCGGCATTGCCCACGGTCAGATGTCTGAAAGGAATCTGGAGATGACAATGCTTAAGTTTTTAGATAGGGAGTTTGACCTCCTTTTGTGTACAACAATCATTGAATCAGGTTTAGATATTCCCTCAGTTAACACTATTATTATCAACAGAGCCGATAGTTTTGGCCTTGCCCAGCTATACCAGCTCAGGGGCCGTGTTGGCAGAGACAGGCACCAAGCCTATGCCTACCTCCTTGTCCCTCCAAAAGATGTTTTGTCTTACGATGCAAAAAAAAGATTGGAGGCAATACAGGAATTGAGCGAATTGGGATCCGGTTTTAGGCTTGCCACAAGAGATTTGGAGATACGAGGAGCAGGGAATGTCTTAGGCACTCAGCAGTCAGGTCATATAGCATCAGTAGGATTTGATATGTATTGCAGATTATTAAAAGAAGTTGTTGGCGAGTTAAAAGAAGGCAAGCCAGAAGAGATTTTGGTTGAGCCTGAAATTCATTTAGGCATCAAAGGCTATATCCCTTCTTTCTATATTCCATCCATAGACCAAAGGCTGGAGGTTTATAGAAAACTCTCCTCTTTAAAAGACTTAAAAGGGTTAAAAGTTTTTAGGGAAGAGATAAGGGATATCTATGGAAACATTCCTTTGGAGTTTAAAAAAATGTTATTATTAAATGAGCTCAAAATAATGGCTAAAAAAATTAATGTGAACAAAATTGAGAGAAAAGGAAATAGAATACAGCTTCTTTTTAACAAAGAAAAGCCTTATGTGAGCGAAGACCTATTAAAGAGATTAAAGAAAAAGGGCATAGATTCAGAGGTTTTGAATAAGAGAGATATTCAAATAAACCTGATAAAAACAGGATGGAAAGGCGTCTTTAGCACAGCGGAAAGGGCGTTGCAGGAGATAGATGAATATGGTATTATCAAAAAAAATGGATAAAAATAAAACCAAGATCAAAAAGATGCCCTCTCTTTCTTTAATCAAAAGTTATTTCTTCGCGGCGATTATATTCTTGATAATGATAAATTGTGGAGAGCCATCAAAAAACACCGGTAAAGAGGTGGTTGCTACGATTAATAACAAAAAGATATACCTAGAAGAGCTTCAGGCAAAAATCGGTTTTTTAAAGCCCATAAAGAGCGTCACGGATGACAAGCAAATTTTTGACTTAAAAAGGGAGATATTAAATAAAATGATAGAAAGAGAGGTTATTCTGCAAGAAGCCATTAGGCTTGGAGTAGAGGCTTCTTCAGATGAGGTCGAAAGTAGAGTAAAAAGCTTACTCACGGATTACTCACAAAAAGAGCTTGACAGGACTCTAGAGAGAGAAAACGTTAATTTTAAGGGATGGAAGCTAAGAGTAAAAGAGGACTTGATGATAGACAAATTAATATATCAAGAGATAAATAGCAAAATCGTCGTGACTGATAAGGAGATTCAAGAATACTACAATCAGCATAAAGAAGAGTTTCATCAGCCAGATCAGATTAGAGCACTACAGATTGTTGTTGAAAAGGAGGAAGAGGCTTATAAGGTTCTCGAAGAGCTTTCTTCAGGCAAAGATTTTAAAAAGTTAGCACAGGAGAAATCGATTAGTCCTGATGCATTGGAAGGGGGAGATTTAGGATTTTTTAGCAAAGGAGAGATGCCAGAGGAGTTTGATAATACTGTTTTTAAACTCAAAAAGGGAGAGATCAGTAATATTGTAATAACTCCATACGGATTTCATATTTTTAAGGTTATAGATAAAAGAAAGGGTGGCGTGAAGAGATTGTCATCAGCTAGCGAAAAGATTAAGAAGAAACTCATGATGCAGAAACAGAATGAGAGATTTCGAATCTGGGTTAAGGGCTTAAAAGAAAAAGCAACCATTACAATTAATGAAAAATTGCTTTCCTAATCATATTATGAAATTAAAACTCAAAAAAGCCGAATTATTAAAGACCTTTCTCTTCTGTCTACTGGGAACCTTGTGGATAGTTGGCTGTTCTTCCTCAAAAAACACTGCGAGTAAAACTTCAGGACCAAAAATTTCTCATAGAAGTATTGAAAAAAAAATTGAATATAAAGAACCCTTATATGGAAAAACAGTAGATAGAGTTGCTGGAAAGGTCAATAATGA
>Ga0307380_10001650_pt1 | contig 32498 bp, 40 predicted proteins | sample UN3MG_FD_202239 | JGI IMG/M metagenome (GOLD analysis project Ga0307380, IMG submission 202239) | Soil microbial communities from Risofladan, Vaasa, Finland - UN-3 | ecosystem: Environmental > Terrestrial > Soil > Coastal area > Acid sulfate soil | place: Finland: Risofladan, Vaasa | collected...
ACGCCTGTATGTTTAGAAACTTGTGACAAATTACCATGATTTCTGTAAAATTTTAACATAAGTATTAGCCCGTCATATATTTCACTCATCTTTTCTCTCCGGTGTTACCGATGTGCTGGATTGAGCTTTGGCTATGGCAGCTCCAAGGCCACAATCACAAATTACTGGGCACTTGAACTTTTTCTCACCCAATTCAATTATTTCGGGAATATTGCATCGTTCAATCACAGCCAGACCACAATCGTATTTATGAAGCCCGTATTTTTCCAACGCTGCCAGCAAATCGGCATTGATGGCTTCCAAAGTGTCGAGACGGTCTTTTACCGTCTGAAATTTCTCATTACCACAATTAGGACAACAAACTCCGCTCTCTGAGCCAAGTGTATCGTAATCATCGGCATCAAAAAAAACATTCCCACAAGGGCAAATATAGGTATTCTTTATGGTTCTTGTGTCGTACTCCCCTGCTATTGGTTGCTGCTTCAAGAGGGCTTCGATATGTTTTATAACAATATCCTTGTGGGGTTCTAATGTATCCCAATAATGGTCTTTTGCTTTTTCCAGCAACTCTATTGCTTTCTCATTCATTGCCTTACCTCCGGCTCTACTGATGTGCTGGATTGATACTTGGCTATGGCAGCTTCAATCTTTTCTGCTCTATCTTCACAAGACCGCAGAAATGCACATAAACCATTAAACTTTGCCTTATAAATTGCCATAGATGGTTTTTCTGAACACTCTTCAGCAAAATCAGCATAAACAGAGATAATATTTGGTGCGGGAAATGTTTCACACGCTGTCAGCAATTCAGCATTGATGGCTTCGGCTTGGTTCAAGAGGATAAGGGCATCTTCCACAAACACCATCATTTCATCAGCAGCCAGCTTTATGGTATGCTCTGAATAGTCAGGGGATATTCTGCTTTTGATTTCCAGAACCTTTTCCAACAACTCTATTGCTTTCTCATTCATTTTCTTACCTTAATAAAAAAGGCCGTAGGGAGTTGGTATGCCGACAAGCACACAGAGAACTCCCCTTGGCCAAATTTTTGGGATTTTTGTTTTTCGATTTGAGAGTCTTGTCTTTTGTCGGCATACCATTAACTCCAATTGTATTCTCTTTACTATTCCATTATCGGCATTATAACCGATGGACTTTAATTTGTCAACATAAATCTTTCCATTTTGTTAAAATATTTTCAGAATGTCGGTTTTTGGTCTGAAAACCAAAGAAAAAAGCCCCGATATTTCTACCGAGGCTTCGGAGGAGGATTGATGAAAAGTTCTATGCTTCTTTTGTAGTTGTATCCGTCAAGTGCCTGAACTCTCTGATTACGGTTTCGATATTCGCTCCCTGCTTGTAGAGTTCTTCTATTCTTGGCTTTATCTTTTCCCAAGTTTCGGGGTATTTCATTTTGACCTCATCAAGAACCATAGTCAAAATTTCGCCGCCACGATAGAAGTCGTCTTTGTCGGCCTCGACAGTTGTTAGCTTGCCCTTCATTTTAAGCCACAAGGCCAAAGCACCCCCACCTGCCGTTGCTATTGGCACAAATGCTGGAAATAAGGCGGAAAGGGCAGTTAATATGCCTACGACATTCTCAGCCTTATCCTCTACGACCTGCGCCACGTTAGGGTCGATGTAATGCTGGGTCTCTCCTGTCTCTGGATTGTACGAGGACAGGCAACCACCCATAAACAAAACCAGTACAATTAGTAACCACTTCATTGCGAACTCCTTTCTGCTAATTTAATGTTTATATCATCAATACTTCCGTCCATTTTATCTACAGCCACAGTTAGCCTCTCTACGGATTCGGTTAGATTGTGGATGTGGTTATATGTAACGCCCGTATTGAACACTACTGTTAATACCGCTAAGGCTATTAGTATCCATTTTGCATATCCATTTAGTTTTTTACTCATTTTTCACTTGACTTCCTGTGTTAAGTTGGGTAAATTATGATTATGTTAGTCCTAAAAGTTATCAGTACATTAGTTTTTGTCCTTGTCGCCTTCTATGTCATTGAACATATACCACCACGCAAAGATTGACTATCTTACTCTGTGCGGTTTCTTCTTTTCTGCCTCGATTTTTATATCAACTGATTCTCCGGCGAATACATATTGTAGTTTCTGCACAAGGTCACGCTTCATTTTATAAGCATCGCCACGTCTCTTATATTCTTTGTCGATAGCCTCGTAGATGGTTCTCAAGGCCGACCTATCAAGATTCTTGCCCCCTGTTGTTGCTTCAATACCCCTGAGCGTCCAATCGTAGAACGGTATAAATGTATCCGACATTCTTGGCAAGATTGTCGTTAGGGCATAGAGGGCTTTCTTATCGCCGCCAAGAGCCTTGATAGTATAGTTATAAGTCTCATTTACATCCTCGGTTATACCGAGCATCAATCCGCCAAGTTGGAAATTCAAGATATTAAGAGGATTGTATGGATTTCGCTTTCGACCAGTTATTATACAATAAAGTTCACCCGTAAGAATGCCACCAACTATAACTGCCGTAAGAACTTTAGCCGCCCTCATAACTTCCTGTGGGTCTGCACTGGTCAGTTTCTTTGTCTGATGTGCAAGTTTCTCTGCATAAGCTCTTGGGAACAACATAAGGTTTCCAAAGACCCTGCCGAGCGGCCCCATCTCTGCCGGTGAACGCTGCGCCCTCTCATACAGGAAATGTATATCATCGACGTGAACCCTTGAAACATATCTTGCCATTGCCTCTTTGCCATCTTTAGCAAGAATCCCCAAAGCCCTTACTTGTTCAAGCTCTGACATATCACTGAACTTGGCTTCTTTCATCATCTCACTAACATCTTTATTTTCGAGCGCTCGTTTGACTTGGTTTATCTTTGCCCAGAATCCCCATTGTCTGTTCTTAACATCCGACCAGGCATAAATCTTTATCTTTTGCAGCATCTTCATAAGAGTTTTTGTGCCTGGCAAAGACCTCTCATTGACCATAAAGTATTCTTCCAGCATCGACCTCAACTGTTGGACGTAGGTTTCCATATACTCCGTTTCTTCTTTGGTCAGATTTTCGTTGCGTGGGTCAAACAGAATACTCTTATCGTGTTCAAAGGCAGCGTTCTGGAATGTGTTTCTGAAAGCCAAGACCGGCTGTGCCATAATGATAATCTGCGAAGCCTGTGCATATATCCTCGCCATTACGTTTCCAAACCATTCACCCTGAATGTTGTATCGCTTGAGATTTCTCAAGAATAGCTCAATAGATTCTTTGACCTTGGCTGGATTACTGAAACTATCCATATTATCATCATAGAGTCTCACAAGAGCATTTATCTTAGGCGACAGGTTATAGAGCATATCCATCTGTTTCATATAGGCGTTGAGACGTTGCAGGATGTTCCGTTCCTGCTCGTGGTATTCAATGTCAGTTCTTATCTTAATATGAGATTTGCCTACCGTTTTTGGGCCAGTGTTATATAGATGTATCTTCCAGATAAAAGTTTCCAGAGGTTCATAACCGGACTTGACAACTCCCCACTTCTGGGTTTTGAGATACTCTATCAAGGCTTCTTTGCCTTGACTGTCATAGACGTCCTCGGCCTTGTGGATTTCCTTTTTGTACTGGTCGTACTCGGCAATACCTTCACCGTAGTTGTACCAGTTAAAGAACTTGCCTACCCTTGCCTTTATTTCGTATTCTTTGGCTATTTTCTGAATTTCCTGTGCCAGTTTCTTCTCTGCATCGGTAACTTTGGGTATTGCTGGCTTGTCCTTCAGGTCGCTCTGTGAGGCTATGTACGCCGCTACAGTGGCCAAACTGCCCTCATTGCTTGCAATATCCCTAAAGTCAGGCACATCGTTCTCCATAGCCAATATACGGGCGTGGCGGGTCTTGTGCATCTCAAGGTTGGTATCCAGTAAGTCCATATACATAGAGAATATAGGTGCGCCGGTCTTTATCTCTGACTGTTGGGCGTAGTATCTCATACTCTCCGTGCGCCACGGGTCACGCTTGGACTTGTCGGCTATCTCGCTTTGAAGTCGTGCTACCTCTGCGGCTATTTCAGGGTTCTTGGCAATGGCATTCTTATAAGGCTGTACGGCTCTGGCTATTTCAGACGCATCGTGCATCCTATTAATGATTTCCTTGCCTTCCTGCTCAGTAATGAATTTCTCCCCACTGATATACCTCGGTTCTTTGTGGCCTATCTTTTCACCTTTCTTGCCGAATGTCGGTATTACTCTATTGAGTATCTCATCGAATTTCCCCTGTGATAGATGTTCTCTTTTAATGAGATTGTCTTTAAGGTTCTGGATTTTCTTTTCGGTCTTTTGTGTGATGACCTTTTTGTGTCCTATCTGTTTGGGTCGTTTCTTTTCAACCGCCCGAAGAAGTGTCTTTAACTGGTCGGTTGTGATTTTGGTCTTGGAGATTTTGCCTGTTAGAGTACGATAACCAGTATGTTTTAATTTCAGGTCTGATAAGGCTTTTTTAGTGAGCCCTTTCTTGGCTGCGATGGCGCCTATTCGCTGTCGGAGCTTGGTATTTAGGTCTTCTACTTTCTGCTCAATTCCTGTTATTCTTTCCTCTACTTTCGCTGGCTCTGCCTTAGTTGGCTGGGCTCGAATTGTATCAATATAATCTGCTACTGCTGCGTTAATAGCTTCTGTGCTGTACGGAATAAGATTTAAGTGTTCCTGTTTGCTTAGTGGTACAGGAGTATCTCTCCAAAGGACAGACTTTGTACCATTATCTACATTAGCAAAGATACCTTCTATTTGAACACCAGATAACGGACGCAAGGTACTTATGTAAGCATACTTTTTACCTTCTCGCAAAGGTTTAACATTTTCGTTTGATAAAGCCTCCCCATACCAACTCATTGCTTTCTCTGCTCGGCTAAAACGCCTGAATACTGGGTGGTTAATCTTATCAAAATTCTCTTCTAATGCTGCTTGTAATGTGTCATATTCATCGTGACCTGCTGGTTTACCTTCTTTAGTAAAATAAGTTACCTGTATTTTGCCTTTAACTCTCGCCGAAGGGTGTACGATTGATTCATCCGTCAATCTAATTGGTTTCGATTTTTTTACTTTCGCTGGCTCTGCCTTAGATACGGGCTGGGCTAAGAACTTTTCTACTTCAACGCTTGTCATTTTGCTTGTATCATGGAATTGCCCTTTTACCACCCATCCATCAACAAAACCTTCTTCGAGCATACTTTTAACTGGGTCTATTTTTCCTTCTTCTTTAAGTTTATGGACTATCTCTCCGTGATTCTCGCCTGTAATTACACTACCATCTCTTAATCGAACGGCTGGAATTGGTTTAGCTGGCTCTGCCTTAGCCTCTGGCTTGGCTTCAGCCATTGCCGTCTCTTGGATTTCAGCCAATTCCCTTTCCATTTCGGCTACATCGGCCTCGAAACGGGCAGTATCCAGCTCCTCGATGATTTCGGCCTTGTGTTCCTCACTCAAAGGCGATTTCTCAACGGCCTCCTGTATCTGGTCTATACGTAAAGTCTTTTGTTCTTTGGCTATTAGTGTACCTGTGGCTGCGCCAACAGCAGAAAAACCACCTGCCATAGCAAGTTCCATCGGCCCACCTATTGCCATAGATTCGGCCACATTATCCATCCATTGTTGAGACCTATCGGTAAAGACCCAATTCCAGAAATTGCGATTAAACTCCTGCGTACCTTCCTCTGCCGTACCCCTAAAGTACACCTTGACGCCTTCCCAGAGCATCTTCGGCAGACCTTCAGAAACGTACTTTTTGAAGTTCTTCATCAAGCCGAGCTTGCGGCTCAATGTCCATTGCTCAATAATCGCTTCACCCATTCCCGTAAACATTGATTGAGCAAGTGCTGGAAGTTCTTCTGTGCCTGTCGCTCTAACATCTGGATAGACCTCGAAAGATAACGGTATGCCCATAGCAATAATACCACCGGCAGGGCCACCAATAAGAGTTCCGGCAGTACCTTCGAGAACCATTCCCATAGATTCCACTAAGGATTGTACGAAAAGCTCCGGCCTTGCCGCATATTCCCTCAGAGTTCCCACAAAGCCTGCGCCGGGCAGTATATCTACCATTTCAGCCTTATTTTCTCGATAGTATTCGCCGATAGCCGCATACATCGTATCTGACCAATCGGCAAGAGTCTTATCCATCTTCTTTAAGTAGTCGGGTTTGTCCCTTTTTAGTAAAGTTTTCCACTGCCAGTCCCTCACCTTGCCGCCAAGCTCAGCCTCCATCTTCGCTGCGCCTACCGGCACTTGCAAAAGTCTCACACCGAGGTTCTTCAGGCCATGCTCAATAGAGGCCATATACTTCTTTCGGCCTTGATAATAATCTTTGTAGTCTCTTGTCGCCTTCATAACGTCTATGGGTTTCTTGAAGGCTATTTTGTTAAGCTCATCAACGAGATTGTAGGTAACTTCCGGCAATTCATTGAAAATGATAGAATAGTAAAGACTGTTTTCCATTCTGGCCTTTGTCTCATCCGGCTTTTCTGTCATTCCCACCACACGGCCAATTCTGTACTTGACATCGAGAGGTGCTAAGTCGCTCAATTCGTATTTGTTATTACCGAGAAGCTGGTCTAACTGCTTATCGTATTCCCAAGCGCCGGGCAGTTTCTCTCTGGGCAAGAATACTGTTCCGTAGTCTTTGGGCGCACGCCTTTCCTTTTCGGCAAGAAGTCCTCTGCGTCTTTTTTCGGTTTCAAGTTGTTCTTTCGTATATGGCATTATTTCAATCTCATAAGTTCTGCATCAAGTTCTTCGTCCGTCATTTCAGATACGTCTTTGACTGTTCCTGTCTTCGCTTTCTTTTTAGCAAGCGCTGCTTCTTCGGTAGTGCCAAAATGTCTCCAGAACGGCGTACTCTCTTTTGGCCTCAGCGCTTTTCCTAATCTTTCAAACCAACTCAAGGCAATTGGATGAAGCATATTGTCATAAAACTCCGCTGTCTGTTTCGATGTAGCATTAGGATTAGCCTTAAAGAATTGAATTAACTGTTCCATCTTAGAATCGTAATCAGAAACAGTTTCAATATTCTTATTCTTATACAAATCATCAAGATGTTTGAGGTATATTTGCGCTCTCGGCGTCTTTAATGGGTCAACCTTGGATTCTTGTATTTTGACTAATTCCTTATAATCATCTGTTGTAATTCCCTTGCCGACAGTATCGCCTATCTCCTGTTCTGTTATTCCTTTCGGGTCTGCCGTTACCCGCCTAAGCAAAGGCCAATATACTTCGGGGTCTGTCGTTGCGGTCGCTATCTCTTCCTGACGTTTCCTGCGGGCTATCAAGTCATTACGTTGTGCGCTGGTAAGATTGGGGGCATTATTCAGGAATTGCAGGGACTCCTTAATAGGCATTGGCGAGGCTTTTTGCCAGTATGAATCTATCAGATTAAGCTCAGCACCGGAAGCTGCAAGTTTCTTGGTTTGAGTTATCACACGTACCCCATCAGACCTATCTATCATCCCCTCGCCAACACCCTGAGCGACATACTTGGAGAAATCGCCATATAAACCCGACTGTTCGATACCAGCCTGCCTCTCGTACAGTTCTGCCAGCCAGTTATCTTTGACCCTTGCTTTTGTAGATTTAGTTACACCGTCCTGCCATCGAGGTTCACGGTCGTTTCTAAACATCTGAAAATTAGCAGCGGCCATCTTGTTAGTCAAAACAGATGATGTGGATTTTGTTATATCCTCTAAGGCTTTGTCGTATTCCTTCTGATAACTTTCAGGGTCTAAGTTGCCCTCAAAAGACAAGCTGAGTGCGTTCATTCTTTCAGTAGCTATTCTCTCGGCCTGACTTAGTTGTGTGGCAGCCTGAATGTTGTAATACTTCTCTCCGAGTCCGAATATCGCACCGCCCAGAGCCGATACAGCCTGCGCTATTTGTTGGCCGCCAGTTCTAACGTCAAGGTCTGCCCGTACCTGCGTTGACCTGCCAGGCAAACTTCCTCTTGCTCTCTGTATATTGAATTTTCCCATTAGCCTATCTGTCCTTGGAATTGTTTCCACATTTTCTTATTTGTAGGTTTGAATGTTTTGCCGCCCATTCCCGCCGCTCCGAATCCTGTGAGTAATGTTGCCCCTGCGCCAATATAAGATGCCTGCTTTGCTGATTCTCCTCGTTGTTTTGCTAATTGGCCGGTCGCTCTGTCTATTTCGGCCTGAGATTCGGCTCGTTGCGCTGCTGTTTCAGCCTCGTATCCTATTAAGAATCTTTCAAGCTCAAGCTCCGCTTCCTGCTCCTCTTCCAAAAGGCCACTACCATAAGCACCTTGCCCTGCTATCTTCGTTCCCAAGGTACTCTGTATTCGGGCAGACTCCTTTGCGTGTTGTATCTGGTCGAATTTAGCTTTTGCTCTTGTAGCTTTGGCCTCTTTCTCCATAACTGCGGCGTTGTAGCTGGCTATGTTCTGGGCTGACTTGGCCTCAGATTGAGCTACACGACCGCCCTGTATCTGGCCGGCTGCCATTACACCAGTTCCTACCAACAATAATGTTACGGGGTCAGCCATTATCATTTCCGGTGCATACAAACAGCGATATACAAAATAAGCCAAACCGCTTAACTGTAAAAATATCCTGAATATCTTCATTCTGTTATCCTTGCGTATAACCAGACATCACATCCATCTGGACAATATTTTTTCATAAGACCTTCAAGTTTGAATCCTATCGCTTCAACCATTTTACGTGCCTTCGGAAAGTCCACTCTTACGGTGCATTGCGCCCGTCTCAATTTGTGCTTTTCTATTATGTCGTCAACCTTATCCTTTATGGCCTGAAATGCCATTATTCCAAAGACACCTTCCCTCTTGCAATCGGCGGTAAGCATTAGCCAGAACTCGCCTACGCCGTCCCAGAGAACAATCGCACCGCCGACACCAACTATCTTGTCCTCGAATATCGCTGTAAAAGCAGGGGGCGTGGGTATCATTTTAGGATAGTTCTTAACCGCACCCTCTAAGGGGTTCTCTCGAACATACTCAAGATCGCCGTCCTGTAAATCTCGTATTGTTATCATCTTCCTGTTTTGTCCACTCTTGGTATTATTGCCCTGATTACACAAGGCATAGGGCCGTTATCTGAAATCACAAAATCATCTTCAACTCCAAAACCGCCATCGGGGTCTGCTATTGCATCACCTGTGAAAAGAGTAGTGCCAAGTGAAGGATTAAAGTCGTGAAGATTGTCCGTGTCCTCTCCGTACTTAGCACCTAAAGTCTTATAGAAACTGACCACAACCTCGGCAAATCTTTTTATACTTCCTTTTGTCGTACCGCCTTGAGTAACTATATCAAATCTCATAGGTTTGTAGATATACCTGTATTTCAATCCGAATTGTGCCTGATTGACGAAGTTATGTGCGTGTGGGTCTTCGGATGTAATATTTATAATTCCGTCTGAATCTACGACCTCGTCATCAAAGACTGTCGAAACGCCGTCAACGTCTGTCCCTAATATCGTTACCGTCTCTCCTATTAGATGACTTAGAGTAAACTCATTCTCGACCTGTTGTGCCGTACCACCTGATTCGTAGGGCGTATAACCGGAACCCGCTACCTCTGAAGGCGTAGGAGATGGAGTAGCCGATGGGCTGGCGCTCGGACTGATAGATGCGCTCGGACTCTTTGAGGCTGACGGAGATTTTGATGCCGAGGGACTTATCGACAACGAACCGGATGGACTGACAGACGATGACGCCGAAGATGAGGGGCTAATGCTGGCGCTCGGAGAAATTGATAGACTCGCCGATGCGGATGGTGATATAGACGGTGAAACCGATGGGCTAATAGATGGTGAAACGGAGGCCGACGGGCTAATTGAAGGACTACGGCTGGCACTTGGAGAAATGGAAGGTGATACCGAAGCCGACGGTGAAACAGACGGTGAAACAGACAGCGAAATTGAAGCTGACGGCGATATACTGGCTGATGGACTTAGCGAAGCCGTCAAACTCGGTGAAGCCGATGGGCTAATCGAGGCCGATGGGCTGGCAGAAGCGCTCGGACTTATTGATGCTGACGGACTGATGGACGGAGATACGCTTGCACTCGGTGACTTAGAGGCACTTGGCGCACCTGCAATTACAATACCAATTGTTATAGCTACCCATTGTTCAGAAGCCGTTAATGCAAATGCCGCCGTTCCTGTCGCTCCTGCTGTTACTTGGTTTGTAGTTTGATAAGCAGCGCCGCCGGAAGGCCCAGAAGCATCTCCGCTATAATCTACCGTAATTACAGTTGTTCCAGAAGGTTCACCATCATCCACTGTTATATCATCATCATCCGCACCGAATATTCTTAGAATTAAAGCGCCATCTTTTGTGGTTGTAACCGAAGGACAGGTTGGTGTAGCAGAAGTCCCAGATGTTTGACCACTTATATTTATCGGCAAAGTGGGATGAGCGCCGGTAATTCTTAATATAAAACCATAAGCTCGTTTTTCTCCTGTCCATGTAAAATTATAGGAAGCAGGTTCACTTGCACCTGCAATTTTATAAAAAACCCAAGCACTTATAGTTGAAAAACCAAATTGTATATATGTCCAACCAGTTGAAACAATATCAATTGGGGCACCTCCTACAACAACAAAGGCGACCATCAAATCATTTTCAACAACACCCGTTGGTTTGTTTATCGTTAAAGATTCAACGATTGTTGCTGCTTTTGCTTCTGCGAAACTTGAATATGCTACTGCCATTAGCCTATTTCCTCGCTAAATTGTTTCCACTTCTTGTCTTTTTCCTTTTGCTGGTAGTATTCCTGCAAAGACAATTCAGCGGCTATTTCCTTTGTCGTCATATCAGTTTTATAATGCTTCTTAATAATCGGAGCTAAAGCCAACCATTTCTGCTTGTTATCAACAGGTTTTGGTCTTGGCTTAACCGCCTGTTCAGTATGTCCGGCTATAAGAAAACCCATAATCAATATCCATTTCATGCGCTTGGACTGACCTCTCTGAACGTCAGTAACTCAAATGTATCCACCGTCAAAACATTTACGGTATAAACATTACCATTCACTTCCGTCATTCCGACCACTCCTGCTATGTAAACTTGTTCTCCATCATTAAATCCGTGACCGACGGCAGTAACGACCGGAGGGTCGGCGGCTGTAATGTTTGTTATGGTCACGGCTGCGCCACCGTCCCATTGACCACCACAATCCACAAACCACGCATCTTCTAAATCAACGTCAACCCTCGGCTGTAACTGCTCGACTGTCCTTGCAGTCGAACCGTTTATTGTTCTGGAAACGGTCAGCCAGACCTCATCCTCGTCTGTGCCTGGAATCACAGATACAGACTCTACAACAACGTCAGTTCCGCCTATGATATGATTCGCCCACGCTATTACATCCTGCTCCCTCTCGTATGACATTGAGATTAACTTGCCATCATCCAGAACAAACCAGACAATATCATCAGGGTTTTTTTGGTGTGCCATACAGGTAATGCCCGTCAGTGTGATATGCTCTGCCAGCGCTGTAAGGTCGGGCGTTACAAACTTCTGCTTGTAATCACTAAAAGTCAATTCCCTTAGTTTTCTACCAGGGGAATCAACGAAAAGAATTGTATCGCCAACCTGTACCGGCTGTATCTTGGCCGAACCTCTGGCGGTCTGGGGTCTTGCATTGAAATTGGTGGGAGTTATCTCCTCATCATTCGCCGTTGCTCTTATCCGCCATTCACCGCCCCTCGTACCTACGATAAGAGCCTCAATAGACGACATCCATCTGATACCGTTTCTTTTGTCCGATGATAATGTACGCCAGAATGAATCACCGTCTTTAGTGCCTTCCTCAAAATCGTCAAAATCACGAGAACCACTAAACCATATAGTCTGTGGCCGATAAGTAGTACCACCGTAAACCGCCCTCTCCTCAAAGAATGTGAAGGCTGCCGGATAACCCCTGTATGCCGACCATGCGCCTTCGTTCCATCTCTTTGTAGCTTCAGTAGAAGCAAAGTCGGTTATAATCTCTGCCGTGACTTGCGTGGAACTCGTATAACCAATAACTCGACATATCCCGCTCTGCGTACTTTCATTTACGGTAATTTCAGCGTGACAAGTTCCACTTGTCCACGTGGTCACGTTCAACCTGTATTGAACATTATCCGATTCCTCGGTGTAAGTATCGTTAAGATGTAAATCATTTGCCGTTACAAATGTCCTGTAAGTTTCCCAACCTTCGCTACTCTCGTTTCGTTGAAGTTCTATAGTGCCCGTCCATTCGCCGTGAACATTCCAGGAAAATGAACCCTTAACATCTATGGGAGCGCTCATAACTCCGGTAGCTACTGCATCATCGCCCGTCTTAAAGACTAATCTTGGTTGGGTCAGTTGAAACAAAGCGCCCGGCGAAGTGGCATGAGAAGGGTCGAATACCGCCGAAGATGAAACGAGGGTTATTTCTTTATAAGTCAAGTCTACATTTGTTGTTCCCCAAGCCTCAAGTTCATATAGAATACAATCGGCGTAAGCATCAGAATTTACCCAAGTGGTCTTGGTATATAGATATATCTTTACAGCCGTAACATCTGTCCAGGGGCCGATTATATTTGATTTATTGTTAGTGGACGTACCTACCGAAGTCCATGCTCCACCCTGCTGAACAGAAACAGCTACAGTACGGGTAGAAGAACCATTGTTATACCATCCTATCCAATATTTAATCTCATCAAGTCTCGTTACCGTCTCAATAAAAGTGAATGTCATTGTGAAATACGACCATGCGCTATAGCTATTTAATCTTTCCAAGGCGTTATTGTGACCACGCCTTTTGCGGTAAGTCAAAACATTGCCATCGTTAGTAGCGGCGACCGTACCGGAAGCCGTACCGGATGCAAGAGACTCTGCAGCCACACCAGTGTTATCAGAGGAAGCATAATCCAAAAAGGATTTCCACGTATCGCTCGGAGTAATTGTTACATCATCATCTTTTGCAAGATCGTTTCTTTTCAGGAAAGGGCCGTTAGTAAAATTGATGACCGACAAATCGAAAGTATAAGCCGTTGTCCTCGTTAGTTTTCGAGGGGGATATTCGTTATGAGTAATCCAGACGACATCCGCAGACTGATGAAATTGTAATTCAAATAAATCCGATTCCTGATACGGAGTAGGAGTTTCACAGATAGGATAATCGTCAGAATCAAGGTCGGCGACTACCCAATCAGTGAAATTGCTCGCAGGGTCATCGTGGTCGCCGTCATCGTCTGAAGTATGTGCTACTAAACATCTATAAACTACAGCGGTATGAGTAACGAACTGACCCATTATATAAGCGGTAGCATCAGCCCACGCCGTAGGTGTAGTAGTCGAACCTACTAATTGAGCACCATCGTAATAGAACCTGATATATTCAGGCCCGACTTCCATCTCGTAGGCAATTGTATCCGAAAACTGAAAGTCAACCATTCTCGATACTTGAGACGAATCCTTTGTTGATGCTATATACTTTGTGCCCGGCCGTCGCTCCGAACAACCATAAATGCGGGGTATCATATTCCGCAACGTCCGGCAACTGGAAGAAAATTTCTTTAAGTCAGACCTTGCATCTATGAGGGGACTCACTTCTCCGGTATTTGATGATAACACAGGTATATTAGTTGTTGCCATTAAAAGACACTCCTTGTACTACTGGTAAGATTCCTCACTTCTGTCACTATTCCACCCACTACTTTTATGTGAGTAATCGGGCCTTCGTAATTGATACCACCGAAGAAATATGACGGACTTGCGGATGCAGATGGGGATATAGATGGTGACGCCGAAGAAGAAGGACTTATCGAAGGCGAAACTGAAGCAGACGGTGAAATTGAAGGCGAAACTGAAGCAGACGGACTAATAGAAGGACTGGCGCTCGGACTCACGGATGCCGACGGGCTAATCGAACCTGTCAAACTCGGCGAAGCCGATGGGCTGATGGATGGTGAAATTGAAGCTGAAGGCGAAATCGAAGCAGAAGGGCTAATGCTCGGACTGACTGATGGCGAAACCGATGCAGAAGGACTAACCGATGCCGAGGGACTAATGCTTGGACTCACAGACGCAGACGGTGAAATTGATGCTGACGGACTAATTGACGGACTCACCGAGGCAGATGGACTAATACTTGGTGAAGCCGATGCTGACGGGCTTATGCTCGGTGATACTGACGCAGACGGCGAGATAGACGCTGATGGGCTTATGGATGGACTGACGGAAGCCGAAGGAGAAATTGAAGCGGACGGACTGATACTTGGACTAACAGAAGCTGAAGGACTAATCGAGGCCGAAGGACTAATCGACGGTGAGACAGATGCCGAAGGACTAATGCTCGGAGAAACAGACGCCGATGGACTAACTGATGCACTCGGAGATATACTCGGACTAACGGAATCGCTCGGTGATATTGACGCAGACGGGCTAACCGATGCCCCTGTTGACACATAACCACCGAGAAGAGCAATCTCGGCAGGGTCTTTGAACATACAAAATGGCTCTCGGTAGAGTTGGGATATTTCAGAAGCAGATAAGGCACGTAAATATTCTGAAAAAATAACTGAGTCACATGCACAAGTAGAGCCAAGTGTTCTTGGCCCCATTGTATTTGTAGGTGCAGCGACTTGAGCTATTGATACAAGTTCAACACCATTTGCATATAACCGAATTGTAGCCTTGTCCCATGAAACAACAAAACAAGCTATGCTATTTCCAAAAGGCCAACCGTCCGTATAAACCTTTTTGGTTGATACTACTGTACCACCAAATTCAATTCTTATATTAAACCAATATAAAGTCCCGTCTCGATGTTCCAAAGAGAGCATTATTGTGTTATCATCGTCTCGATAACCATATATTATAGTGTCTTCACTCCATAATGCTGCTGGTTCTGTAATTTTCGCCCAATAAACCCATGTAAAACCATTACTGTAATCGTGATATGGGGTATTAATTAAAATATGATTATCACCATTATCATCTGTAGTTATCTGAGACCCCATTGAGCCAGTTGACCAAGCAGCAGTACCCATCAATGTTGCAGTAGTACCATTCCCGCTCAAATCAAAGACTTGACCGCCTGAGCCTTCAAGCATAGGCCAGAAGCCAGCATCAGGCACAAGACCACTATCGTAGTCTAATGGCCATCCCATAGGTGGTTTTTGTTGATATGGCCAACCCATTAGGCATCAGCTCCACATTCAACGACAAAAGCTATTTCGCTATTATTTATCGTAACTGTATCCTCAAGGAAAACAAACTTACCAAGATGAGTAAGTTTGCCGGTTGTTGGGTCTGTTACAGAAAGTGTAGTTTGCGCTGCCGCTTCCTGTGCTGCAAAGTCGGATTTAACAGCTACGGCAGCATATGCCAGTACGTTAACTTTTGTTATTGTTACCCATTCGTCAACAGAATCTTCTTTCCTGCCCTGAACAATAACTTCAATGCCGGTTGTGTTTGCAGTTACCGAAGATTGACATACATCAACAGCAATAATTGAGTCCCATGAAGCACTTGTATCAAAAGCCGAACTCTCGGCAACGGCTGGCGGTGTTAATGCCAACCAAGCATCCTCTTGATTAGCTGTTTTCGTAGGTGTCGTAATTGATGTTGTCCTCAATAACTTAGTTCGATAATGAACTCTACCACCATCAGGGTCGTAAGCTCCGTTATAGATTACCCTTGCTGCCTTATATACAAGTGGTATGTGAAACTGGTTGCTATATACAGACGAGTTCGTTGCATGGTCTTGGGTATAAATGTCAGAAGTTGTTTCCTTCTGGTGCATAATCCCATCTAAAATTAAAATTGTATCTACCGCTGCCATTATTTAATCTCCTTCAAGAATTCATTGAATCTGTCTTTTGTTTTACCCCATCCGGGTATCTCGTCCGCCATTAGCCAGCCCTGACAAGACTTCGGACTTCTGAACTGGTCTTGCCTGAACCTGTTGGCGGTCAGGTTATATGCGTGTCGAATATCTATATTCGGGAATTGAGACTCCCAAGAAACCGCTTTGTAGTTATCAATGCCCCTCGGAAAAGCGTGTGTGCCAGGTTCGTATCCTATCTTGTAGTCGTGACCATTGTTGCCGACCCTCTCAATTCTTTTGCGATAATGTTCTACGAGTAACTCTCGATAGGCACATAAACCTGAAGTCTGCTGGGTATAGTAATAAAGTGCCTGTCCGTCACTCTCCCGCAACTTCCAAGTGTTAGTATTGTAATAATAGACATCTTTCAAATCCGGCGTGAAATCGAAATGGGTAGGATGGTATAACATATCGTGTTCGACCAGAAAGGCAATGTCCGTATCCAGAGCCTCCAGACCGGCAAGAATCTGCTTGAACATTGTTACACGACCTCTAATGTCCGGCAGTACGATGTTCGTACCGAAATCAATGGGATACAACGAAACGGATACGATAGGGAATCCCATATTATTAAGGAGCTTGCGATTGACTTGAACTATCTGCTCGGAAGCCCTGTTATCGGTATAGTACACCAAACCTTTAGATAAATCCTGACGTGCCTGCCACGTAGGAACGGGAGCAAACTTATCTATGAGCCATTGAAACTTTCGCTTCTGCAAAGGCCACTTGTTATTTTTCCAGAGGTCACGCGAATACTGACGTGCCTTCTCCTGTTCTGAACCGTGTATCTTATAAGGAAAGCCAAACGGCCCCGTAGTACGGAACATATGGGCGAACCAAGTTTTTTTATTGACTACATGCCTGCCGCCAGACAACCAAGCCTTACAAGCGATTTCAGCGCCGACTTGTCCCCAACTGCCGTGCTTTTCATCGAGGCCGCCTAACTCTAAGAACCTCTTTCTATGTTGAAACCAGCACGCCCCCTGACCATTCATAACGTCAACTATGTCACCTTTAGCCTCCGGCCTCTCTCCATAACTGCCCCAATACTGAACCCTCAAGTCTTTATCGAGGCACATAAAATCTGTTTTTCTGCTCTTGCGAATCTTCCAGATATATTTCATCTTTAGAGGAAACTGGCAGTTCGGGCATTTGTTCTCTTTTTTGAGTCCGAATTTGTCCTGATAGAAGTTATGCCCGTTCTCGCAGACCCAATCAAAGACGTGAAGATTATACATTCGGGGAAGAACAGTCCAGTCGTACTCACAGTCGGCCATTAACTTAACGTCAAAACCTTCATCGAGCATTGAATGAGCATCCGTTTTGAGAATGTATTTAGCCCGGCTTAGATTTGCAGCTTCGTTGACGGCAGCCCTTTGGCCTATTGGTGTGGTATGGTGGATTATGGTTACGCGGGGGTCATCTTTTATCTGTGGTTCAGGCCAGTAATCCTGAATGACAGCGATAATCTCCGTGTCCGCCTTAATTGCAGACAGAATCTTCTCGATAGTTCCGGCAAGGAACATCTCATTACGTGCTGGTATTATTACTGATACATCCATTTATCATTTTCATTTTTTCCCTTTCAAGGAATCAAGTTTTGCCCCAGCCATCGGGGTTTGCCACTAACAATTTATTCTCTCTGTTCTCGATAAAATATTTCATCATAAGATTGTGCATTTTCTGTTTTGGTATTTTTAGTCGGTATCCTGATTCTTTTTTTACATCAGGAGTATAGACCGCAGGAATCAATGAACGTGAGTATATCTTATGTTTTGTCCCCCTGCGGCGAAGCCTTTCCACTAACTCCTTATCTTCAGGGCCGTAGAACTCGAATCTTTCATCGAATCCACCAGCGTCAATAAATTCCTCTTTTTGAATAACCAAAAGTGAATCCCAAGGGCCGGGTATCATCCAGACCGCTCCTGCATCTATCAAAACCCTTATCACATGAAAGAAGTATCCAGACGGCAGGTTATCCGCATTGGCCAAAACAAGATATTCTCCACTTGCGGCCAATGCTGAGAGGTTTCTTGCTTTCGCCATGTGGTAGTATTTATGTCCCGTATGCTTTACATATACTATGTTGTTACCGTCTTTGAGTTGCGGCAGGGTCTTGGCATATTCCTCCAAACCGTCATCTGAATCATAGTCCAATATAACAATCTCCACCGGCGGACTCCTCTTCGCCGCCGCAATTACCGCTACCAGCGATTGCTTCAAGTCGTCTATCCTGTTCCTAATTGGTATGCAATAACTTATTACCATAGTCCTATCTTATTAACGTCCACAAAATTACTTAATACCTTCGTTCTGGGTCTGGTTAAGAATTGATAACTATATTTATAGAGTGGATATGTTTCTTTATAATGATAATATCTTTCGTCTCTACCACAGGTATCGTGTATTATTACAAACTTTGCATAATCGGCCACTCTGCGAGCTTCTATGTTGCGCCTATTCCATTCATGGTCTATAAAGACAACGTCCCAAGGCTTTTCAATATCTATCTTGTCCCAGTCCTCTACGTAATTAACAATATGAAATTCACACACATATTGCGTGGCTATCTTGTAATAATTTATGTTACTGTCATAAGATACAAGTCTTCTCTTATCTGGAACGCACAACCAATGCAAAACCGGCGTACTGAACAATCCTGTACCACATTCCAGAACATCACCTGTAGTCTCAATTATCATCCTTATCAACAATGGTAAATGTGAGCTAAAACGAATATGTTGTTCTGGTCTCACGTTACCTCCTTGATAATTTCCATAATGGTATCAACAGCCTTGACGTGGTTGTGATGTTCCAGAACTATGTTCCTGTTCGTAATACCATCTTCGGGTTTGTATTGAGATATTAAACCCGTAAAGACTTTGGTTTTGCATTCAAGACTATAAGCCCTGCCTGAAAGATTATTCATTCGACTTCTTCGATAAGTATCTTTATTGATATAACCATCGCCACGTCTGCGGTCGAAGACTATCACAGGACGGCAACAGGCCATTGCCTCAAGTACCCCTCTGCCAAGAGATATGACTATATCCACTTCGTTTATATAGTCCTCTACGTTATATTTGGGATGTGAGGTGTAACCAAGGTGGCGGAACTCGATACCTATTATTTTACACGCTTTTTGAATAGTTTCGTATGTCCGCCACCTTTTGAAGTTACTTAAAAATAATAACCGTTTAGGTTTTTCGCTGACAGGCTTTGTGCAATGAAATCTATCGGTGTCAATGAAGTTTCGTACTATTTGTACGTTTGTAATATCGTAAGAGGCTAAATTCAATAAGACTTCTTCACTGACTGCGATGTACTTATCAATATGAATATCCACCGGCGGCTGTTCCAATTCAGGTAGTATTCCGTGCGAAGTGAATATCATCGGTGTATCAAGCCACTTGTTTCTCATCTCTCTCGCTAACGTGCTGTGTTGTGCGAGAATAACGTCCGGCCTTTCAGCCAATAACAACGATGATATGGTATTCATACGTGCCGCCAGTGCGCCACCTTCGGGACTATAAACAACAACCTTATGACCTCTTGATACGAGCTGGTTATAAAGCGTTAGCGTATAGGTAGGAACGCCTGTATAATTCAAAAGAGCTGTACTTATCAAGATGTCCATTCGTATTTTTCCCATCCTGGTACTGGCGCAAAATGGTCAATGAGCCATTTGAAGTCTCTTATTTGGCCAGGCCACCTATTGTTCATCCAGTAATCGACAATTCGTTCAGAACCTTGTTGTATTTCCTTTCGGGCCAAGTAATAGCCACGTCCGTACTGCTTGCCTTTGTGTAAATGTGCATACCAAGTCTTTTTATTGCGAATGACCCTCCCGCCAGATAACCATACCTTATTACCTAATTCCTGCGCTTCGCGTGTGAATGTGCCGCCAATCGTATCGTCCATACACCCTATCTTGAAGTAATAGTCTCTGTGCATAAACCAGCAGGAACCCTGAAAGGTCATCAGGTCGTCTATTAAAACGTCTTTGCGATTCCTTTCTTCTTCGTACCCTCGCCAGATTACTCCGCTATACCCAGGCTCCCAATACCTTCCGTCTTCGGGCTTTTTCTTTATGGGCGGGATAATGTATAGATAATTTACTGTCTTACTATCGTCGGGCTTTCTCTTCCATTTCTCAGCGTCCAGACTATACCTTGTAGGCACGGCCAGCCAGTCAGGTTCGCAATCCGCAGCAAGTTTAATATCAAAGCCCTTATCGAACGAACAGTGTCCGTCACACTTCATTATGTATTTGCCTTTAGCTATTCGGGCGGCCTCGTTTATGGCTTCACGCATACCGTGTCTTGTGTGATGTATCAGAACAACGTGCGGGTCGTCCTTAATAGGTACTTTAGGCCAGTCACCATCAAGAACAGCTATAATCTCAATATCACCTTCGGCAGACTCTATCAGACCGTCTATGGTCGGCTGTAAGAACTGTTCATTGCACGAAGGTATAATTACCGATAGCATTAAGAACTCCCTAACTTGGTCGGGTCTCTCGATGTTCTAAATGCGGCAAGCCATGTATTGTAATCGAAAAGACCCTTAGTGTTCTGCTCCTGCCTGTCCATTGCCCTGACCTTTGACATTAAGCCTGGTTTCCTTGCAGTACCATAAAGTTCATCTTTGAGAAGGACGTACATTTCCTTGTCCTGCGTAATTGGCATACATAACTTAACGGCAAGTGATAGGACAAGGACTTCGATGAAAAGCGGGTCGAATGATGCAACGGTCTCTACTTTTTTGGTATAGACATAATCTACCGAAGTCTCTCTGGTGTAATACTTAGTCCCTTCGATTATAAAGGAATACACGGAACGGTGAGCATCATTGTCATCGTAAGTGTACCTGCTCGCCAAAAAGTCGGCCGGCAAAGACCACATAAAGTCCCACTCATTAACAGGAGTATAATCAACCGCTGTGAGCGTAGTCCAATAAGTAGCTTCAACAACGCCGGTTCCAGGCTCATCGTCCAAGTCGCCGGAAGTATGAGCAAGCAGACATTTATACCAGACAGAATCATTCGATACGTACTGGTCGGTTGTGTAAGCCGTAGCCGTCACCCAAGACGAAGCAAGCCTTATCCTTGCCCCTGCGAACCGCCACCAGTAAGACCTTAACAGAGCATCTCTGGTCTGTTCGTAATGAAGGTTACACTTAACGGCTGTAGGGTCGGTATCGGCTGTAATCAGAGCGACCGTTACTGTCTTATGGCCTATTCTGCCCAAGGCCATATTACACAAATCCGTCTTCGTTGTAGGCGAAGCCATAATATCTCCTTATGCCGGTGAATCAATGTATTCGATGTAAAGATGATACAGAACATCACTATCAGAATCGACATACATAGCAGTATTGGCTGTCAGAGAAATACCCCATTTGAAGTCCTTGCTGTAAATTATACCAGCAGCCTCTAACTGTACCGGCCCAAACAATGTAGTCGTAGCGCCATCGAGAATCGAAATTGACTGTGCGGTAAGTGTACCCACTGTAATATGTGTGAGTATTAACTTTCGTCCATCACCAGGGGCAGCTACCAGTGACTCTGCAGTTGCAGAGTTGTTATCTGATACATTAAGAAAGTGACGTGTAGCCCCCAGCGGCAGGTCTTGTGATAAGTTTCTTAGTACACCTGTATTTGATGCTGCTAAAGCCATAATTTATTCTCCTTATGCTCCGTATTTAGCTTTTTTGAAGTGACCTTCGGGATAATCCGCTTGGTCGCAGGTCGCCCTGGTTCTGTAAGCGCTAATAGCACCAGGCCATTCGACACTACTCCATTCAGAACCGAGAAGTAGATTAGCATCGGGAGTAGCATCGGTAATCTCCGTACTGTTTTCCCTTGCAAATCCTTCTGCCATTGCGTCCAAATCATCTTCATTCATCGAATCTACTGTTTTGAAACGATTGTTCTTGATGTAATGAACAAATGCCCAAAAAATATCATTTGTCGTTGCCGTTCCCATAATTTATTCTCCTATTAGTTTGCCGTTTTCGTCTCTCGGCCATATATTAAGTTTCTGTTCACCAAAAGGTACGGTGACCTGTATCTTTGTGGAATACGTAGGCTCACCGTACCTTGTGGTATATCCTGCTTTGGCATTTCTGCGCAAAACTTCCTCACGAACATTCTTCTCAGATTCAGTAACTGAAACAATGTCCATTTCAGCGTTTTTTGCTCGTTTAAGAATCTGCACGTGCAGCCTTTTCTCTTTCTTCGACTCGCCTTTGCTGATATTCTTCTGCTGATTCTGTTTTCTCTGGTTCTTTTTCTTCTGCCATAATAAATTCTCCTTAGTTAAGGGTTGGGGCCGGAAAGGAAAAAATGACCGACCCCTTCCCAGTTAAACTTAAATGCTAATCTGTAGCATTACCATTGGCATACAACCTGTTCCTGTTTGCGATGCATCTGTGACGAAACCTGCCCTCTGAAAACCGTTTTCAAGCGTAATTATGTTTGAGCCGTTTACAGAACCGTCTCCAACAAAAACACACTCTCTGTTATCAGCAGTAGAAGCAATATCAGCATCAGCACCACCTGGTACGCACCAGCACAATCCCCAAGTCTGAATCCAGAGATTGTAACCTGTAGTAACATAAATGTTTGGCACGCCCATAACAGAGGCAACCTGGTTGTTTTTCTTTGCGAGATAACCGTAAGCATTTAACGGCAATTCCATAAAGCCTGTTGTGTGTTGAATGGCGAATGGGTAATCTACATAAACCATTATTGTCCCACCACCAGCAACAACTGGCTCGTTACCAACCACTGTCCTTGTTTCAGTAGTGGCTGCCGCTCCGTGCCCGACAACAAGTTGCGCACCTGCAAGCTCATCTTTGGCTATAGCGCCAGCGCCGTAACCTTCGGCAGCAGCTATAGTAACCAAAACCGCCCTGTCACCTATTTCAATAGTCAGGGTGTGGTTTGAGTTAATTAATTCTGCCACAGTTACCGTAGCAGCATTAACTGCGCCATAACCAGCGTACAAAGTATCTTTGGAACGGGAATATCTAAATACTTTTCCATCCCAAGTAATACCACGAGTGCCCCAGACATATCTCTGGGTTGTCTCAGCTGTGTAGTAAGCAAGTTGACGTTCATGGACTCCAGAGGAAGAAGTGTAATCGTGCGGGCCTCCACCCCAAGTAATAGGCTGATGAGGTAATGTAAATACTGAACTCATTTTAATTCTCCTTTAATTAGGGCGTTTCAAGGTCGATTTCGACCACCGCCGGGCCTTCTACCCTGGTTGCACCGAGACTTTGTTCCACATAAATCTGCACGCTGTAACATTTCGTGGGAAGCTCATCAATTCGGACTGTCGGCTCCTCGGCAATTGAAAGCACGATAGCATCTTGCGCAAATGCGTAGCATACGGTACATCCTGCATCTTCGGTATCCGCAGGAAGTTCTGTATGCTTGATGAACTTGAATCCCATAAATGTATCTATCTGGCCTTGAGCCAGCGCTCTTACAGTGTTATAGTCCGCACTCTTAACTTCAGTGGTGTTGAGTAATTGGTTGATGTTATAAGGGTTGCAGAGGAAATAACGCTGCCTTCTATCGTTGATATGCGCATCATCAAGAAGTTGTTTGCAAGTCAAAAGTTTGGCGATAGTCAACGCCGTTTCTGTAACGGCGCTATGGTTACTACCGGCAGCAGCAATCGTGCCATCACCATCTACGAGACGACATTCGCCTACGTCATAGTTATTGACCGTAGTACCCCCTGTATGGCCGCTGTAAGCGGCTCCACCGAGGGCTGCGATGATAACATCGTCTATCTGGCGATTGGCAGCCGCAACTGCGTTTCGGACATAAACCGATTGAGGGTCGATAAGCATTTTGAGCTTATCGGTACTATCAATCAGGTCAGCCCAGTTGTAGTCGGCTACCGACAACTTGCGTCTTGAGTGCGGTGTGTCAATCTGCGGGGTGTTCCCGTGTCGAACATTCTTCGGCTGCATCGACGTAGCACCGATTCGCTCGACATACATTGTGTCGCCAGTCATGTCCTCCATTCTGCAACATCCCCGGAGAAGTGCTGTTTCTTCCTGGGATAAGAGCAGAATGTTGTCCTTGTACTGGTCAACAAATGCTACTGGTATTTGAACACTCATTAGAAAACCTCTTTAATTGTCGTTTCAAACTACTGCGGAATGGTTGTCCGACAATCGGGCCTATCCTACCTAACGCTGGTAAGCGGGCGGATTACCGCCGTTTTTGGGCCTCGTAAAAGGTTGTCCAATGAATTACACCAATAGGGCGTTATTGCTTATCTATTAGTGCTTTGTCTTAATTCCTCTCGTAATTTCATTATTTTATCAATCAAGGGTTGTCGTACCCTTTTATCTTTATGTGTATATTTCGGGTCTGCCATAATTTTCGTTATCTGCTCCTGTATATCGCCAGGCGTAGCAATCTTGGAAGATACAATATCGCCGTGCTCGGCGAACTTGCTGCCGATATTGGATAGTATTCTTGATGTATCAACTAAATCACCAATCACGCCCCCATCTTTTAATGGTGTCTGTAACCATCTATCCCTGAGTTCATTGTCACCATTTGTTCCTTTTTCAATAGCATAATTGCCCATATGCCTTCTTTGCTCATAAGCATTGCCTTCTTCTTGCATTAACTTATTTTTGGATTCTTGACGAAAAGAGACAATCGCATCGACTTGAGCTTTCATTGCAGTCAAAACATTTGCATTATTGAACTCCATTAGCGCAGCAACTTGTTTCTGGTTCAAACCTATCTTGTGAAACAAATCCTGTGCAGCAAGAGCAAGGTCGGCGTTCCAATGTTCCTCTGGGAAATCTTCCGGTCTGGTTATATTATAATCCACAGCCGCAGGCGGACGGCCACCGGCAGTATGCCACGCATCCCATTCTTCATCACTTGTGGCATCGTTGGGAATTGCAATTTTGTCCAAAGGCACTTGCTTGCGAATATGAACATAGCTTTTGGCAAGAGTTTCTGGCTCCTTGAAATTTGGCAAAGTCTTATCGCCGTGCAAGGATTCGTCTTTAAGCAATTTGTGCCAATCCTTTACGAAATTGCCATCTTTTCCTACCAATGAAACAGAAGCCGTCTCTGCTGTTGCCGTTGCCGTTTCTGTCGCTGTTGCCTCGGTTGATGTTTCTTCAGGCATCATTTATCCTTTCAGTATTTTTATGGCCTCTTTTATAAGAGTATTCTTGCTAACAGGTGCTGTGCCACTAACAGCCTCCTGCAACTTCACTATTGCTCTTTCTTCTTTAGTTAGTTCACGGCTTGCTTGTGCCTCAAATGGTGGTTCTTTGTCATTCATTTTTATCCTTTCGCTCAAAATGTTTCTTGTTTTCCGGGTCATTCAGGTAAGGGTCGGCTATGAAAATTGGCAGTTCATAAACAAACGCTTCAGTATTAACAAATATACCTTTCGAGCGACATTTCGGGCATACGAGTATTTTGCCGTCCTCTACCGCAGGAACCACAAATCTTTCTTTGCAGTCCTGGCATTTGTATTTCTTCGCCTCTGGATGATTCTTAAAAAATATAGCCTTTTCCTCAGAAGATTCGCAAAAATACTTCTTGCCGTCCATATTGATTTGAATGACCTCTTTATTCAATACCTTTGACGGCGCTTCTGACCCTTGTTTTGCTATAATCTGCAATAACTGTATTTGAGTTTTTAACGCATCCATTTCCTCCTTATGCTTTTGCTCGATTTCTCTTATTCTTCTTGCGTTAATATCCTCGTTAGTCAGTTCTTCTTTAGCCATCTTTTTCCCTTTCAATATTTATTGCTTTTTTTTGTTTGACCTCGTATGGGTCTTTGTTCAACTTAGCATATATGTAAATAATCATGTCTCTTTGTCTTGAAGCAGATACAACCTTATGCGTATCAATATTACCATTATTATCCAAATACATCGGATGGGTTTTATATAATGGGACATGAGTCACATCAAACTTAATCTGAGCCATCAAATCGCGCAAAACTCTTTTGCCTGCCTCTGTGCCGAAGGTCTGTTGATAGTCGATGATTGTCTGTTTTTCGTCTCTGTCGATTTTCATTTATGTTTCGGTTTTCTACCTGTCTTTAACGATTGCCCCGTCTTGGATTGGGCTATTCTCGCAGCCTTACCCTTACTCATTCCCGTTGATACTAATTTTGTATAGACTTTGTGTACTTTGCTTCCTTTAGGCATTTGTGGCCTCCATAACTTTCCCCGCCGGACTGCCTTCTTCCGGCGCACCTGTGGTCTGTCCATAAGCCTGAGCAGCGACCTGAGCAGCTTCAAGCGCCTGTTGTTTCTGAAGTTCGGCCTGACGTGCTTTCCTGATAGCGTCCCTGTCGTCTGTTGACTTTATATCTTCAGCTCTCATACCTAACTGACGGCATAGATTCCTGTATCCTTCATCAACGTTGATATTATCCATTATTTCTGGAATTTGTTCTTTCATCTGAAGACCTATCGCAACGCCTTTCTGGTAGGCTGCGGCCTGTCCTGAACTAAGAGCATTTGCCATTAAACCTAAATACTCAATCTCTACAGTCTCAAGACCAAGCGGTGGTCTGGGTATCTCACCATTCTCTATCTCAAGCATCAATGTCCTTTTAAGTAGAGGCTCATAATGCTCCGTTTGTAATCTACCGACTGGTTGACCTACCCGTCTTAGTCCTTCGAGTGTTCTTTCACGTATCTCTACCGTAGTCCTTCTGTCGCCTTTAAGACCTGTAATTGGATTAAAGACGTTCTTATAAAAAGCAGTATGAACTTCTTCTCGTTCAGCCTCAACTTCTTCTTTAGTAGCTTGTAGATTGCCTTGAACACCTTTTATTGGAGCTATCGAATTTAATTCCTGAACACGATTGATAGCTCCTGCGAATACTTTAACCTCACCCTCAAAACTTTCGAGAACTTCAAGGGCTGGATTATTATGTTTATTGCCGCATTCTACCTTGTCACACCTCATCTTCTGTAAGACCCTGACCTGTGGAAGTATCTGTGTTCCTATGCCCCTGCCCATAATTTCGCCTGTAGTCACCATCCATCTTGCAGGATGATATGGAAAATCAGGAAATCCACCTTCGTCAATCAAATGCTTGTGTTCTACTTCGATATAGACAGACTCCCAAGGCATATTCATCGGGTCTTCCGAATATCGTGGGTTCCTTTTTTCTCTCGGTTTGACTACGTGCAGTATCTGGAATATATCCTCTTGTTTCTTGGAGTCTGCGTTAGCCTCCAATATCTTCTTGCCTGCCTTATCACCCCATTGCTGAACAGCCTGCCTTGCGGTGAAGGGGAATTTTATCATCATAGTATCTACAATGCCCTCATTGTTCAGGAGCATTATGTAGAGCGCTATATCGTAGTCCTTGAAATTCAGACCACCAGCCTTTACAGACCATTCGGAATAGGTATTTCCCGTCCCGAAACAGATAAGAGAGCGCATAAACTCGCTCTCCTGCGACATGAAATTGGAAGCGAATAAAGACCTGTGATGCTTATCGGTAGCCCTCGCACACCAATCTTCGTATTCATCCGATTGTCCGCCGATATTGTCTTTAGATACATTCCACTGAAAGAAATGTTCTCCAGCGGGAATAATCGCAGACAACAGGCCATCAGCCATTTCCTTTGAATCGGTAATAGCAGTAGTATCATAAACCTTTTTGGTCTGTTCCGTGCCTCTGTACTTGGTAGTGGATATGTTGCTTTCACGAGGAAACATTAAATCGGCGGTCTCCTGCCAGAGATTGCGGAAGTTGCCGTTCTTGCCCCACTCGATTTCGTATGATTTTATGTACTGTTCTGCTGTTTTATCTGCCATTTTTTATCCCAATAAAGTTTTGCCCATACCTTCAGGCGCAAGCTCGCCGGTGATAATGGTCTCGGCACGACCCTTGCGTTTCTTGGGCTTGTCACCTTCACCCTTCAACGCCTCGGTTACTACTTCCGGTGGCTCTTCGACTTCAGGCATTTGTATCGGTTCGGGTTTCTTGAAAAGTCCGCCCATTTAGTTTTCTCCTTCTGGCCCGCCTGATTCGGATTCAGGCAAGATATAAGACGCCTGCTTAACACGAAAACTCACAACGTCCAAAACGCCGCAAACTTCTTCGGTGGTCAGTCCTTTGTTAATGTACTCATTCACAATATCAGTTATCTCTTTTGATAAATTGTTCATTTTTTAACCTTTCATACTCTTGCATAATCGTTGTTGGCTACCGTCTGGCGGGGTTTTCTGTTTCTTCCATGTTTTGTCACTATGCCCGATTTGTTTCCAGCCAGAAGTAAATAATTCAAGCAATGACGGAAGTGGTCTGGGTCATTTGTTTTGCGATAACGATAGACCATTTGTTTTGTTTTCTTGTTCAACTCCTCTACCTTAAACGGAGAACATAACTGTCTGGCAAATTCGATTATCTCAGGACTCCTGCGAGGAAGAACTAAATTGCCAGGCGTTATTACCAACCTATGAGAAGTATCCATAATCTCTGTTCGACATACGCTTACCATCTTCGTGTTCGGATTAAATATCGAACCAAGAGGGGTAGTTTCCTTGTACTCACATAACCATACTTTGAAATTTACCTTCTTTTGGAAATGTCTCGCCATATCTTCGTATGGCCGAATATCGACTACGCCGACCTTAACATTAAACCTTTTACAAATGTCCTCTATCTCATTCCAACTATCCATCCCCTCGCCCCTGATTATAGCGAGCTTGTAGATTTCAAAACTTTCCGAGCCTGTGCGTGCGCCTATAATCAGATGTTTGCCCTTCATACAATCCAAACCCATCAAACAAGGACCGGGATGGGAGTTGAGAGGATAGTTACTTTCACCACAACAACTCAGAACATCTTCTTTTCTTAACTTGTCCTCCGCAGAGATATGAGGCCAACCTAATCTTAATCGGACAATCGAGCTTAAATTATCTTCTGGTGGGTCTCTGTACTCTGAAAGTATTTCGGCAGGGTCGTTTCTTACGCTTGTTAATTGAGATAATTGATAACCGTGCATATAAGCAGATTTTTGGGGATAAGCAGGAACCCATTCGCCGGGATAGTTAGGAATCTCTTTTCCACATTTCAGACAAGTAATATAACCAGAACCATCCTTGCGCAATCTCACGCATTTTTCAGGGTCTTCCATAAAGAAGAGTTCGGCACAAGTCGTATGTTTGCCACAAGCCTCACAAAACCTGAACCATTGTCTCTGGTCGGATTTGGCAAAGAAAGTGTCTATACCAAAATTGGGTGTGGTCGGATTAGAAATGAAACACTCTTCCGATAATTCAGAATCCCGCAACCTTCCTCTGGCCTTGCCGACAACAGTAAATTTATCGTCGGTATCCGCCATTAAATCTAATTCATCAAAAACAATCCTATCAAGAGGAATGGATGATGTCTTGGACGATACGGCCTGCTCATCTATTTTACGAGGCATCCTCGCTCCTCGTAACCATAAGAAGGCATCACCTATTTTCTTTAATGATGCGGTATCAGTACCCTTTCTGCCGGTATCCTTAACAAATTTTCCAATAGCATTACGATTAGACTGTATCAATGGATTGAATCGGGACTTGCCAAATTCCTGAACATCATCGTTAGTTGGAAAATAATAACCAATACCTCTCGGATAACGACCGTGTATCAAACCGTGAAGTGACCTCAAAACCTCCATTTCAGTAAAACCAAGTTGTGTGGCTTTCATATAACATATTCTCTTGGCTTCAGAACTAAGAGGCTCCCTTTGGTATTCGCGAGTATTCCATGAAAAAACCCCGCTCTGGAGTTTGATTTCATTTAGTACAGCCCAGTATCCGGCGTCTTCTCTTGCTATTTCTTCAGGAGTTACATCCATCAGTTACTCTCTCGGCTATCAGGTTATTCAAGTCAGCAATACGCCGCTCAATCTTCTCTATGACCGGAAATGTCCAGTTCTCCGACTTCATATATTCAATGAGTTCCAGACGTTCCTTGACGGCCTCGTTAATAGTCAAGTCCGTTCTACCGCTAATTTCACGTTCTACTGTCATTTATTGCCTTTCTGCGCAACAAAAAACGGCGGTGTAAGAGGTGTAGGCTCCTACACAGCCGTATCTGTTGCAAAAATCAGTTTTTTAAGTTAAATTATTAGTCCCTACGCTTCATTCTTCGTCCATCCTATTCTCCTGTGGCTTGGATTCTTTTTGGTCAAGATATTGCATTCTGGCATTGTCAGCAATCATAGTCAAATGCTGTAAAACATAAGCCATCGCTGCATTGCCCTTTGTATCTTGTTCTCGTTGTAACTCCCATAAGTGTATTTTCAAATGAGTTAGCTTTTCCTCAACAGTTTCTAATGAATAATTCATTCTTCGTCCGTCCTACGGCCTATCTGGGACTCCTATCGGTACTATTGCTAACATTGTATCCTATATTGTTCTTGATATTCCATAGTTTTTATAAAATAGCTTTACCAGCCAACTAAAACTGCATCTACCTCACATTGACATTTATTACATTTGAAAGTCTTTGGCCTTAACTCGCCCATCGGAACAGACATATACTGACTACGATTACAATTCGTACACTCACAACGAATCTCATAATGAGTCGGAGGAAATAATACATTCTTAATTCTCAATATCTCGGACTGTAAATCATTAATACTGTTTCCGTGTTGAATAACCTGCTTTTTTAACTCCTTGTTCATTTTTTCCCTTTCGTTTCAATATATGTTCTTGACATCCGTTATTTTTATAATAAATATATAAGGTCGCCCCCGTCCCGGCTTCCCTATGTGTGGCACTATGCGAAAGTGAAGCGCCAGCTATATAAAAAATCTGGGGCATTACGCCTTGCCACGCCCATTCCATTGCTTTTACAAGAATTTGGAATTAGCCAAAACAAAAGCCCGTAAATTAAATGAGGTGTTAGCCCATAAAAATGGGGTTTTGACCTTAATTTTATCTTGACATTCTCGATTCTCCATAAAATATGTCAACTTGATTCTGGATAAATAAAAGCGTTCACACCAATAAAAACAAGGCCAATTCCTTTCATCTCAAATTGTTTGTTTCCGTGACTGCTTGCAACTACTTTTGTCTTGCCAGTTGTTGATACCGCAAGTGGATTATTGACCGGTAATTCAATAATCAGTTTTTCGTTTTCAATTTTTGCTTTCATACTTTTTTCCTTTCATTCCATAAAATTATCTTGACATTCCATAAATACTATAAATATGTCGAGGCATACTATGATTTAGTCAGCCCCGGCCCCCTTGGGGGTTTAGGTACTTTAGGAACAGGCCGGGCCTCAACTTTTAAGCCTTGACACACAAGCCGGCTAAACCTGTGCTGCTCGATATTGTTCTGTACCTGTTCCCTTGTTAGGTAGTCAACCTGGGCACGTCTTAACTGTACTGTTCTATCTGCCTTAGCCTTGCCCATCTATACATCTCCTTGTAGTCTCGCACATGGGCACGTAGTCAGCATCACCTGGCTTGGAGACTCTTTGGTTGGGCGTGCCTGGAGGCACAGTGGCCAACAGCCTTGTGAATTCAGCATCAGATATACTTGGATACTTGGGTATTACTCGCTTTGTGTCAATAATACCCTGACCAGTAATACCTTCAGTAATACCCTTGGCCTTAAACTTGGCCTGTGCCTTCCTATTAGCTTCTCGCTGCTTGTCCTTGTCTTTATACATTAGCTATCCTTATAAATACCCTCGATTTAAGCCCAATAATGCGGGTACACTGTCAAGATAACGGCCATAAAGCCTGTTATTATACTCATTTATGTAATAATGTGTAGAATACATTAGCCTGCCTCCAGCCTTATTATGTGCTGTTCCTTGATTGTGTCCTCATTTAAGAGCTTTGCAATCCGTTTAACCTCCTTACGCTTGGTCTCGTCCAATTTAGTCTGCTCTGTGCGTTGTGCGTTGTCTAAAGCATAATAACCCACATTCTTAGCCTTGTTCTCAACGCATCTTATAGCATTAGTGTTATCATTTCTGGCTACGCAAGCCCCATATCTTTCCATAAATAGCTTATCACAGAGCTTTCTACTGCCGCTCATCCATTCTTTTATATCATTAACAGCGTCATCAATGGCCTCTTTAATGCCTGTAATTGCCTGTATGTACTTACCAGAGTTCTTCCTTGCATATCCAGGCTTATATCCAGCTTTAAGCATTGATTGTTCGCAGTTGCCCTTTGTATCTCCTTCTGTGTAGTATGTAACGAATAGTTGTTGTTTAAGGTTCATTCACAAGCCTTCCTAAGCTCGTTTAATAGGGCTGATTCTACCCTTATACAACCTACAATTTGTTTGATTATCTCAAGGTTTGAGCTCTTAACTACACATTCTGGGCAAGGTACGCCGTAAGGGTCTCCATAAATTTGCTTGGTATCACCACACATTTGACATTCACATTCATTATCTTCCTTAGCGGCACATCCTGTATTTATGGGCTGTTCAGGGCGTTTTATTGGGTCATCACAATTGCAATAATACTGCCATTCACCCGATGGCCTCACCACACGCCCGGCTCCGCAATATTGACATTTATCATATTTTGGCTGTTCAGGTGCTTTATATTCCAGCGTTTCAAGCTCTT